>Ga0306920_100004667_pt1 | contig 17582 bp, 12 predicted proteins | sample flu12Cox44000170_FD_204666 | JGI IMG/M metagenome (GOLD analysis project Ga0306920, IMG submission 204666) | Lab enrichment of tropical soil microbial communities from Luquillo Experimental Forest, Puerto Rico - flux4day.12C.oxic.44.000.170 (v2)... | ecosystem: Environmental > Terrestrial >... | reverse complement strand
CCTTGGTTACCTCATCATCTATGGCCAGAACATCTTCAAAATGTCTCTGGTGATGACGAGCGTCGTCATTCTTACCGCCATTGCGGGAGTGATGTATTACGGCGTCAATATCCTGGAACGCTATCTGCTCCCGTGGCGCAGACCGTAGCTGTAATTATCTTGGGTTATACCAACAGCAGTAGGTTGTGACTCCCGATCGTCATCGTCCGCGAAAGCGGACGACCCAGTAAACCTCTATCATATGGTTTAACTTCCAGCGTAGTGGTTACTGGATCTTCGCTTTCGCAGGGATGACAGGTCAGAGTTTGTTGGCCGCTGGTATTATTCGGTCATTCCGCCGCTTGGCTCATAGCTCCCGCGAGACGGCTCACCACTTCGTCCGTCGTCATGACGTCGGCGAACATTGCGAGCATGATGCCGAGCGTCGCGTTGTGCTCTTCATCATTGTAGGTCGCCGTTCCGTCCGAGACGAAGATCACCTTATAATTCATCATCATCGCATCCCGGGCGGTAGACTCGCAGCATACGTTCGTCGCCGTACCGGTGATGATAACCGTATCAATGCCGCGCTCCTGCAGAACGCTGTGCAATGGGGATGAGCCCGGCACAAAGGCGCCAAACCGATTCTTTTTTACCTTCAGATCGCTTGGCAACACATCAAGCTCAGGCCAGAGCGAGTGACCATAGCTGCCTTCGGCAAAGGCGGCGTCCATGCTCGCCTGCCGTCGCTCGCCGGACATGTAGGTGAACCAGTTCGACCAGGCCTCTTTGGCCGCAGCATCGATGGTGTTCTGAATGTAAACAACGAGCCCACCGGCAGCGCGCAAAGCACCGCTGATGCGATTCACATTAGATACGATCTCCCGCGCCATGGGTATCTCGGCGGGCTGCCCCGGCGCCATAAACCCGTTCTGCAGATCGACCACGATGTGGGCGGTACGCATTGTGTCAACGTCGTTGAACACGTGCAGGGAATCGCGCCGTTTCAGGACGCGGTCGATGGCAGCTTGCGGTATTGCGATCTTATGCATTCGCACCTCCGACGCCGGGTTTGTCATGATTACATAGGCCCGCGACCCGAGCTAGTGCCTGTTGATATTGAGACGAGAATCGCAAGCAAGATCGATGAATTCGCGCCCTCGTTCGGCAAATTGATCCGGGCGCACCGGGTCGACCAGCAACCCCTTATCGATCATGTGGCGCGGGCCATCGATATGGGTACCTTTGTGCACAAGGACTGAGAGAATCGAGATCATCCGCCGGCATTGACCACCAAAGTGTTGCTCAGCGTCATTCCTCCATCCGCAACAGCTCTATTGAATGGCTGCAATTACGCTCCCTCTAGAGGGGTTCTCGGCATACGATTTAACGCCGGGAATTCCTGCCGTTGCTTCGATCGGCAACGTGAAATCGACCACTCGCGTGTATTTCAGCTGAATGGGTTTTGCGCCGGCGGACTCGATGCTGCTGCGAGCAGGCTCACCGCTATGGCGAAGAAGGCGAAGCTTTCTGCTGCAGCATATTTGAGCTCCTCTATTCAAACCGTGATTGCGAGAGAACGCGTTGCGCCAATGACAGTGCTCAATGTTGTGTACGACGGATAAAACCAAGCGATATGTGCGTGACTGGATCAGCAGTATCGAGGCGCGCAAAATGGTCGAAAGAGCTTCCGGCTGGTTTCTGACTAACGCCTGAGGCTCTATCGTCATGCCGCGCTTGTCGGGCATCCACATCTTAGATTGCGAGTCGTCAATTCTTGGCAGCGCCGGCGCGCCTAAGCACTTGCCCCGCAGCCACGATAGCTTTCACGATACCCGCATAACCGGTGCAGCGGCAAATTTGACCGCTCAATTGCTCTCTAACCACCGCAGCATCCGGACTTGCGATCCGCAACAGAATATCGCGCGCCATCATCAACATGCCGGGCGTGCAAAAGCCGCACTGCAGGGCGTGGTTTTCGTGGAACTGCCGGCGCAGAACTTCCATCGTCGGGTCACTCTCCAGACCTTCGAGGGTTTGTACCGATTGCCCCTGACACATGACCGCAAGGCGCAAACACGAACGTGTAGCTTGCCCATCCACGGCGACCGTACAGGCGCCGCATGCCCCGTGCTCGCATCCGAGATGGGTGGCGGTGAGGCGACAGCGTTCACGCAGGAAATCCGCAAGGCTCTCCCGTGGCTCGACATCGCAGGTGATCTTGGCGCCGTTCAATTCCAGTTCCAGAGAGATCATCGGGCTTGCATCTCCCGCACTGCGCGCAAGACGGTCGATGTATGCAGGCGCATCAGATAAGGATCATCGTGAGGGATGAGCGATGCCACATCCTGAGCAACGGCGCCGCGGAGAGACTCTTCAGCGGTTTCTCCGCATCTGAGTCTCTCGGCAATCCTGGGCAGCAAATATGGGCGGGCAGCGGCGGCGGCGAGCACGACGGATATCGGCCCGCCACGCCCGTGTGCGACAGCGAATGCGATCGAACTCGCAAACGCCCCGCTCTTTCGCACAACCTTGAAGAATCCCCAGCGTAGCCGCGCATCGGTACGCGGCACATCGAATCCCAGTATGATCTCGTCGGGCTCCAGCGAAGTCGAATATTGTCCACGGACAAAATCGTTAACCGGCTCGGAGCGGACGCCTTTCAAACCTGAAATTCGCACCGTAGCTCCCAAGGCCATCAAGCAGCCCGGCCAGTCTGCGGCAGGATCGGCCAACGCCACGCTGCCGCCAATCGTGCCGTGATTGCGAATCGCTCGATAGGAAATCCTGGACGCGACCTTCTGCATCAGTCCGCCGAATCCGTCCGGCAGGTTGCCGTCCTCGATGGCGGCATGCGTGGTCAGGGCGCCGATGCGAATCATGCTTGCTGTTGCGGTAACCTCCCTGAGCTCCTGCAACCCTCCGAGATCGACCAGCAGATCGGGCAGAGCGACCCGCAGATTGAGCATCGGGAGAAGCGACTGGCCGCCGGCGATGGCGACCGCACCGGGACCTACCAGTGATGCACTGGCCTCGGCGACCGTCTTGGGAACGACGTAGTCGAATGCGGCCGCTTTCATGCAGTGGAAGCTTTCGCCCGTCGCGCCCGTTCGATCGCCTCGGAAACCCGGCGCGGGGTGAGCGGCGTCTCATCGAAACTCGCACCGATGTCGCGAAACGCATCGGCAACGGCGTTGGCGATCGCGGCCGGGGGCGCAATGGCGCCTCCTTCACCCAGACCTTTTACGCCGTACTCCGTCGTCAATGCCGGCGTTACCAGATGAGCGATGCGCACAGCAGGAATTTCCGGCGCGCAAGGCACCATATAGTCCGCGAAAGTGGTAGCCAGCGGTTGCCCCAGATCGTCGTAAGGGATCTCTTCGTAGAGCGCCGTCCCGATCCCTTGGGCGATGCCGCCTTGGACCTGCCCATCGACGATCATGGGATTGATCATCGTGCCGCAGTCTTCCGACACGACATAGTCGAGGATTTCAATGGTTCCATTGTCGGGTTCAACCGCAAGGACGACCGCGTGCGTGCCGTACGCAAAGACGCCTCCAGAATCCGTCGGCTCGTATGTGGCGACCGCCTCCAGCAGCGGATCCATGCCCGCCGGCAGATGGTCCGGACGTGCATTGGCGGCGAAAGCGACTTCAGCAATGCTCACCTTGGCGGACGGACTGTGGACCATTCCGTTCTCGATCCGGGTCTCGGCGACATCGGCTTGCAATAGATGTGCGCCGATGCGGCGAATTTTTTCCGCCAAGGCGCGCGATGCTTTGCCCACGGCACCGCCGGCAAACACGATCGATCTGGAGGCGAAAGTGCCAAACCCATATGGCCCCACGGCAGTGTCGCCGTATCGAACCGAGATTCGGCCAGGATCGATTCCAAGCTCTTGCGCGGCTATTTGCGCAAGCGAAGTCTCGTGTCCTTGGCCGTGATTGTGTACGCCAACATAGATCAGAACGCCGCCGTCCGGCAGCATGCGGACGTTCGCCGACTCGTAGCCCGGTATCACGCGGAACTTGCGCTTCATGAATTCCGCGGTGCCGTGCCCGCTTTGCTCGGTATAAAACGCAAACCCCACGCCTATCCTGCGTCCGTCAGGCTCACCGGCTGTCTGTCTTTTGCGGATAGCCGAAAGATCAATTTTTTCGAGCGCTACATCGAGCGAAGCGACATAATTTCCGGTATCAAGCTTCAGGCCGGCTGCCGTCCGGTAGGGAAGCTCCGAGGCGGTGACGATATTCTGACGCCGCAGCTCGAACGGCTCGCGTTTGAGCGCGCGGGCAACCTCGTCCACAAGGCGTTCGAGCGCAAAGGTTGCTCCCGGCCGCGCGACTCCTCGGTACGGGCCCATCGGAGCTTTGTTGGTGGCAACGGTATGGGCAGTGAGCCTGAGATGCCGCATGCGATAGGGCCCGGTCAGGTTGCGGGACGCCATGCTTGCTTCTTGAAAGGCTCCGGTTGGCCATAACGCGTAGGCTCCAGCATCGATGTAGATATCGCCCTCGATGCCCAGAAGCGTTCCATCGCGGTCGGCCGAGATAACGAGATCGTAGGTATGATCGCGTGCATGGACCGATGCGAGCAGATGCTCGCGTCGGTCCTCGATCCATCGTACCGGGTGCTTGACTTTGAGCGCGATTGCCGCAACGGCAACATCTTCGGGCATGATGCGATTTTTCCCGCCAAAACCGCCGCCAACATCCGGAGCAATGACGCGAACCTTTTGCTCCGGGAGCCCAAGCATGCGAGAGAGCGCAAGCCGCTTCACCTGGCCGCCCTGCGTCGACAGGTAGACGACCAGCTCGTCGAGCCGATAGTCCCAGTAAGCGAGCACGCCGCGTCCTTCCAGTGAAACCGTCGCCTGGCGGTTGAGTCGCAGCTTGCGGCGCAGCCGGATCGGTGCCGAAGCCAGGGAATCTGGATTTCCCTCGACAACGGCACTGGTGATGTACGCATTGTTGGGCCATTCATCGAACACCCGCGGGCTATTGACGCGCATGGCCGCAACGGCATCGACCACCGCGGGTAATTTCTCCAGCTCGACTTTGACCCCGTCAGCCAGATCCTCCGCCTGAGCCCGCGTCGGCATCATGCATGCCGCGATTGTCTGCCCCACGTAGCGAACGCGGCCATCGGCTAACGGAGGGTACGGGCTATGGCGATGAGCGGCGAGCTCAGGTCCTGCCTCGAGAATGTTGATGGGCCCGATATCGGCCAATGTGAACACGCACCCGGCCGATTGCGATGGCTTGATCACGTTGCGGAGGTTGCCGTGCGCCATCTCACTGCGCACAAAAGCAATATCCTTCAGGCCGGGCATGCTTATGTCGGCGATGAACATCGCCCGACCGTGGAGGTGACGTGCATCCTCCTTGCGCAGCAAGCTGGCGCCAATCCAGCCTCCAGCCTGATTGTGTTCGGTCATCGTCCCCGCTCGTATACATCCTGGTGTTATTGTACGCGAAACCGCCCTGTCAACGTAGGATCCGGACTAGGGATCGCTCGGTGGTGAAAGGACTGTCTAGCCGGCCCTCTTGCGCCGGCTCGGCAGTGAAGCGACTTTCCCGCTTTGTGAGAAGTGCTCGATCACCTGCACGCCAGTGCCGATCACATGGTCACGCATAAAGTTGTAGGCGCGTGCGGGGTCAGAGTTGATGACAGCCTGAACGATATCGTCGTGCTCGTGAAATGAATACTCGGTTCGGCCCGGCACGAATTGAAGCGCTCGAAAGGGCGCCAGCCGCTGCCGGAAATTGCGGGCCACCGAGGCAATGCTTGGATTATGTGCGCCCAAGTAAACAGCTTCGTGGAACTCGTCGTTCATCGCCGCGAAATCGCTGCCACCATCTGCAATTTTTTTCTGACGGATTGAGTTTAGAACCTCGAAGCGTTTTTTTTCCAATGCGGTCATTCTAACAGCACTCAATCTAGCGCACAGCGCCTCGAATTCGCCCAGCGCTTCAAACATGTTGTTGAGCTGCTCGACATCGATTCTGGCAACCGTTACCCCTCTTCGCGGTGTAACCTCTACAAGGCCAGTTCCGCTCAAGCGCCGCAGAGCTTCGCGAATAGGTGTGCGGGATACGCCGAATTTTCGACAGATGCTTGGCTCGTCGAGCCGCGCGCCGGGTTGCACGTCACCGGAGAGGATGGCCTTTATAAGGGCATGAAAAACTTCGTCAGATAATGTCACGGCCGCGCACCGGTCCGATAATTCGATACGAGCAGTTGGTATGCAAGCGAAGACTTACAAAAACTATGCTACTGCTGGCCGCCCTACAACGCCAAGCAGCGTTGCCATGGTTTAATGCCTGATATCGTGGCAGCGTTCGCATACATTCGCGCCAAACTTTCGCGGCCTGCCGCGCCGGTCCTTCTCCAAAAGCGGGTGGTTTGACACGTATACACCAGCTCGATAGCGTATGCGACCACAAAAATAGGAGGGTGGCCATGTCCGGTCTCGGGCGCTGTGTGCAAGGGGCCTTTGGAGCGGGTCTGGTGCTGCTTTTATTTCCCCTCCTTGGCATCGCATCGGGAGCGGAGACGTGGCCGCAGCGCCCGGTCAAGTTCATTGTCACTCTTGGAGCTGGGAGTGGCGTAGATTTTGGCACCCGCCTCCTCGGCGATCGACTGAGCAAGCGCTGGGGTCACCCGGTCGTCATCGAGAATCGTCCCGGTGGCGATGCTGTGGTTGCCGTCAGCGCCGTCATCGGCGCAAACGATGACCACGTCCTGCTTGCCTCGCCTACCTCGGCTCTCACGGCGCATCCTTACGTCCTGCAACAGATGCCTTACAAGGACAGCGACCTTCTGCCGATCGCGAGAGGGTGGAACACCGTTATTGTCATCGCCGTCCCTGCTTCATTGGAAGTCAAGACGATGCACGATTTGGTTGCAATGGCGCGAGCGAATCCGGGAAAGCTCAACTGGGCCGGTACGACAGGGGCTATCGATTTTCTGTTCGCAGGCTTCCTCAAGAAAAACAATCTCGATATGGCGCGCGTGCCTTATCGCAATCCCCAGGACGCCGCCAATGACGCTGCCACGGGACGGGTTCAGGTGGCCGAGTCATCCTTGGCCACGTTGCGCCCGCAGCTACAGACGGGAAGCATCAAGCTGCTGGCGTCGACCAACAGTGTTCGGCCGCCAACCCATCCCGAGACACCCACCGTCAATGAGGCCGGCTATCCGGAGCTTACGCTCGACGGACTGGTTGGCTTTTTTGGGCCTCAGGGTATGTCCGCAGAGCTTCGTGCGCGTATCGCCGAGGACATACGTGCAATCGTCCAGGAACCAGATTTTGGGGAAAAATTGAGCGTTACCGGGCAGATCGCGAATGCCGGCGGCCCGAGCGAATTCGCCGCCTCGATGCAGGAACAACGCGATCGACTGGCCATCGCTGCCAAGGACCTAGGCCTGAAGGCGGCGGCCCACTGATCAGGGCTGCCGAAACCTCGCGCGAGGTATCTCCGCGCTACGCGCAGCGTTCGGTCTGAGCAAAGCGACCGATGACAACGATCGTTGATGCAAACGCCAGTGTTGGCTCACAGGTCGGCCGCTCGATGCCGCGACTCGAAGGCCGCGCCAAGGTCACCGGCCGCGCCGAATACACGCACCCCATGCGCATTCCGGGCATGCTGCATGCCAAATTGTTCCGCAGCACTGTGCCGCACGGAAAGATCAGGTCGGTCGATACCCACGCCGCGAAGAACGTGCCCGGCGTTGCTCATGTCATTACCATCGAGGACGTAAAACGCCTCATTCCCAACCCCTACTACGGCCCCGCATTCCATGATCAGCCGATCCTGGCTGACGGCAAAGTACGTTTTGTTGGAGAGCCGGTCGCAGCCGTGCTCGCGCGGGACCCGCATGTGGCCGAGCACGCGATACAGCTCATCACTGCCGAATACGACGAGTTGCCCGCCGTCTACGACGAAGTCGAAGCGTTCACCAGCCGGACCTTCGTGCATGAAGAGCTGAAACCCGCTGGTACGTTCACTGATCTCAAGCACCTGCAAGGGCTTAACGGAACCAACGTCGCCCTCGACTACCGGTTACGCAGAGGGGATTTTGAGAAGGCCTACGCAAGTGCCGAGCACAAGTTCGAGCATGAGTTCAAGACGCAGAAGGTGCTGCACGTCGCATTGGAGCCATTCGTCACGATCGCGGATTACAAAAATGACGGCGTGACCATCCATACCGCCTCGCAAGGCCCTTCGTTCGTGCGGACGGAGATTGCACGCCTCCTCGGCTGGCCCGAAAACAAGGTAAGAGTGAAGGTTCCTTACGTCGGCAGCGGATACGGCTCCAAGCTCTACATCAAGCTGGAAGCACTCGCGGTCGCGCTTTCCATGATTGCCCGCACACCTGTGAAGGTCGCGCTGACCATGGATGAGACGTTCTATCAGATCACGAAGCATCCCTCCACTTTCCGCATCAAAAGCGGCGTAGACAGCAACGGCAGGATCGTTGCACGCAAATGCGAAATATTTTGGAATGGCGGCGCCTACGCCGATATCGGTCCGCGCGTCACGCAAAAAGCGGGACTGACTGCTTCCGGCCCGTACGACATCGAGAATGTAGCCATTGATTCCTACGCTCTCTACACGAATGCGACACCATCAGGATCGCTGCGTGGTTTTGGCGTGCCCCAGCTGGTTTGGGCTTACGAAAGCCATATGGACATGATGGCCCGCTCGCTCGACTACGATCCGGCGGAATTTCGCCGGGTGAACCTGTTGCGCGAGGGCGGCATCCACGCCACTGGTCAGATTCTCACAGACGCGCCGCTTGATAAGATCCTGAACACCGTGCTGGACCGTATAGGCTGGTCAAAGCCGTTCGACCGTGGCAGCGGGATCATTCGGCGAGGCCGCGGATTCGGTATCGCGATCAAAGCGGTGACAGCGCCTACCACTTCGGTCGCGGTCATCAACATCTCAGCCGACGGCTCGATCACTCTTTACTGCGGCACAGTCGATATGGGACAGGGCTCCGACACCGCTTTGGCGCAGATGGTTGGCGAACTCCTCAACGTACCTGCCGAATCCGTCAAGATCGTTCAGCGAGATACCGATGTTACGCCTTACGACATGGGCACGCTGGGCTCTCGTTCGTTGTTCCATATGGGCCACGCAATCCAACGCGCCGCGTTGGACGTACAGAGCAAGATTGGGGCGATCAGAAAGGAATTAGGCGAGCCCGAGGGGTCCAATCTCCCGATCTCGGCGCTATTCCAGAAACGTTACGGCATGCAGGCCGGCAATATCATCGGAAGCGGTGCGTTCAAGCCGGACTATGTGCCTCCTTCGCGCGAGACAGGTCAAACAACAAACGTCACTCCGTTCTGGCTCATCTCCGGTGCCGGCGCCGAGGTGGAGGTTGATACCGAGACCGGACACGTGAAAATAGCAAAACTGGTAAGCGTGGTAGACGCTGGCAAAGCCGTCAACCCGAGGATCGTCGAGACCCAGATTTCCGGGGGAGCGCTAATGCAGCTTGGCTTCACGCTGTTCGAAAAGATTCATATCGACGGCGGACAGATTACCAATGCGTCGCTCGCTGATTACAAGGTTCCAGGTTTCCAGGATGTGCCGATCGCCATGGAGAACCTTTACATAGAACACGAGCAGACGAATGGGCCATTCGGTGCCAAAGGGGTAGGAGAAAGCTCAATGTTCTGCATCTCGCCTGCCATTGCAAACGCCCTTGACGATGCCATTGGCATTCGGCTCACAGAGCTGCCGCTCAACCCCGAAACCATTCTGCGCGCAATTCGGAGCAAGAGCGGAAAGCCCATCGAGGACGCATGACCGACTGACCGGCTTCGCCATGACCAGCTTGCCGAGAGTGGGGTTGATTCTTACGGGCGGAACGATCGATTCGGTCGGCACTGATCGTCTGGACCTGGCCTGGTACATCGAGGCGAACAAACGACTTGGTGAAGGCGAGCTCTTGAGCCAACTTCCGGAGCTCAAGGAAATCGCCAGGGTTCAGGAGATGCCGTTTCGGCGCTTGCCCAGCCAGGCGCTGGTCGACAAGGATTGGCTCGATCTCGTTCGCACGATCCATTCGATCTTCGACAATGACGAAGCGGACGGGATCGTGATCACCCACGGTACCAATACCCTGGAAGAGACCGCCTATTTCCTCAATCTGACGCTGAAGACCGACAAGCCCGTCGTGATCGTCGGCTCGATGCGGCCATCCTCCGCGATGAGCGCGGATGGCTATCTCAATGTGCTCAATGCCGTACGGGTTGCCGCCGACCCGCAGTCGCGCGGCCGCGGCTGTCTCGTGGTAATGAATGACACGATCTTCAATGGCCGGGACGTTACCAAGAACTCGACCTATCGCGTCGAGGCCTTCCAGTCGCGTGATCTTGGACCGCTCGGCTTTGCGGACGCCGACGGCAAGGTCGTTTACTACCATCAGCCGCTGAGAAAGCACACGATTCATACCGAGTTCGACGTGCGCGACCTGGCCTCGCTCCCGCGCGTCGACGTCGTTCTCTCCTATGCCAACGCCGATGGCGTCATGATCGAGGCCGCCGCGAAGGCCGGCGCTAGAGGCGTCGTCAGTGCCGCGACCGGCGCGGGTCGCCCGACGCCGGCTCAAGATGCCGCCTTTGACAAAGCGTATAAGGACAGCGGCATGCTGATGTGCCTGTGCAGCCGGGTGGCGTCCGGCCGCGTGATGCGCAGCCCAGGGCTCAAACGCAAGGGCTTCGTGGCCAGTGACAATCTGCCGCCCTGGAAGGCGCGCATCCTCCTCGCGCTCGCGCTCTCCAAGACCACTGATGCCGATGCCATTCAGCGAATGTTCGACGTCTACTAACTCAACTCATTGTCTATCGTGCCAAGCCAACCCACGTAAGGGAGGATGTCATGAAAGCAGATTTGGTCGTGAAGAACGGGACTATCGTAACGCCCGAAGCCACCCTGAAGGGCGGCGTGGCCATCTACGACGGCAAGATCGTCGCAATCGGCGCCGACGATACGTTACCAGAGGGCAAGCGGACGATCGATGCGACCGGCCTGCACATTCTACCCGGCCTGATCGACGCCCACGTGCACTTCCGCGATCCCGGGGTTACCCACAAGGAAGATTTCTCGACCGGGTCGACTGCAGCGGTTTGCGGCGGCATCACGACCATCATCGATATGCCGAACCAGATCCCGCCCACTGAAAATGCGGAGCAGGTCGGAGTGAAGAAGAAGATCGGCGAATCCAAATCGTTTTGCGACTTTGCCGTGCTCGGCGTCATCCATCAGACCAATGCCGACGACATCCTGCCCATGGCCCGGGCTGGAGCCATTGGCTACAAAATTTTCTTCGGCGAGACGATCGGGAACCTGCCGTTTCCCGATGACGGAATGTGCCAGGTTGTATTTCCCAACATCACCAAGTCCGAGGTGCCGCTTTGCGTCCACGCGGAGAACCGGCAGATCCAGCACTTCTGGACCAACAAGCTGAAGGCCGAGGGAAAGAATGACCCGATCTACTGGGAATCGTCGCGGCCTTGGCTATGCGAGGCCGAATCGATCGCCCATGTCATGTTCCTGGCCGAGACTTTTGGCACCAAGTTGCACATCGTTCACGCTTCGACCAAGCAGGCGGTTGAGATGGTCCGCGACGCCAAGTCGCGCGGTTTGCGTTTCACCACGGAGACGCAACCGCATTATTTGCTCCGCGTTGACACCGATATGAAGGACGTTGGACCGCTTTTGAAGATGAACCCGCCTGTCCGAAGCAAGGAGCACCAGGATGCACTGTGGCAAGGGCTTCTCGATGGCTCCGTCGATATGATTGCGACCGACCACTCGCCCCACACGCTCGAGGAGAAGGGCTGCGACATTAACGGCAAGATGCTCAAGGGCGCAATCTGGGACTGCATCTCAGGCTTCTGCGGCGTCGAGACAAACGTCCCGCTGCTGTTGACCCAGGTCAACAAGGGCCGCATGACGCTCAATCATTACGTCAAGGTGCAGAGCGAGAACGTCGCCAAAGTCTGGTAAATGTACCCGAAAAAAGGGACGATCCGGCTCGGGTCCGACGGCGATCTCACCATCGTCGACATGAACAAAGAAGCGGCCATCGACCCTAATAAATTGCACAGCAAGAATCACCCGACACCGTGGGGTGGCTGGAAGGTAAAGGGCATGCCGGTTTACACCATCGTGAGGGGCCATGTGCAGATGAAGGACGGTGAGCCCTCCGGCGGGATTATCGGCGAGATGCAGAAACCGATCATCAACCAGGAAGGTTAGTAAGACCGAAGCCGCCGAGGTTTTGCTCCCTCTCGAAGGAGAGAGGGCCGCAAGCTGCAACACCGTGTGATAACTTAAACCGATCGATATTTTCTCGAACGGTTGGCGACAAACAAAGGCCGATCGCGCTGCAACCCATGAGGCAACAACCCACCTTGGACGCAATAAGGGCGGAACCCAAAGCTTCGGTCATTATCCTGACCGGCTTCCTCGGCTCGGGCAAAACCACGTTGCTCAATCGTATCCTGACCGCCGAGCACGGTCACCGTGTTGCCGTGATCGTCAACGAGTTCGGCCAGGTCGGCATAGACCATCATCTGCTGCTCTCCTCCAATCAGGAGGTGGTGCAGATGAACAACGGCTGCGTGTGCTGCACCGTGCGCGGCGATCTCGTACGCAGCTTCTTCCAGCTCATGGAGCACCGCAACAAGTTCGATACCGTGGTGATCGAGACTACCGGTCTCGCCGAGCCGGCGCCGGTGGCGCAAAGCATTTATGCCGACGAGCGCATCAGGGCTCAGTTCACCCTGGCCGGCGTCGTTACAGTAGTCGATGCCAAGTACATCTCGATGCGGCTCGAGGAATCGGCAGAGGCTTGCGAGCAAATCTCGTTCGCTGATCTGATCCTGCTCAACAAGACCGACCTCTCTACGCCGGAGCAATTGGACGAAACCGAGCGGCAGATCCGGCTGCTCAACAAGGTCGCGAAGATTTATCGCACCAGGAATTCCGAGCTGGATCTCGCGGTGATTTTCGACATGGGCGGCATCGACTTTTTTCCCAGGCTCGAAGGTCGCAGCAGCGAACACGATGATCATGACGATGCGCATCACGGCCATGATCACCATAGTCACGACCATCGCCGCCACAATCATCTCCGGAATATCGAAACCGTCTGCATCGAGCAGGCCGGTCAGCTCGATGCCCTCAAAGTCAGCATCTGGTTCCGCTCGGTCATCGCGGAGCTCGGGGACAAGATCCTGCGCATGAAAGGAATCCTCAACCTCAAGGGCGACAACGACCAGTTCCTGTTGCAGGGCGTGCATTGGGATTTCGAAGGCCGGCCAGGCCGTACCTGGCGCAGCGACGAGGAGCGGCTCAATCGGCTGGTCTTCATTGGCCGGGGGCTCGATCGCGAGAGGATCAGTGAAGGTTTCGCGGGTTGCTTCTTTACAGCCGGATCGCGCGATCCGGCTAGTGATGCCGACCCGTTCGGGCGTTACATCGAAATCTCACCCTACACCCTCGAGCAAATTCGCTACTGGATGCGGCAGAATTTCAGCTTCCCGAAAGAGGTACCCATCATCATCAAGGAGGTGCCCTGCGTGAAGGACAAGTGCCCACCGATCGAAACGGCAATCATGGCGATGGAAAAGAATGCGCCGCCGCGCGCGTTCAAGATCCAAAAGCCGATCAATGAGATTACGTTCGATCATGTTTATAACCTGATCGAAAACCCGATGCCCTGTTGCTGATAACTGCGCGGCTCGCACGTTCGAACTCGAAGGCAGAAGACATCGCCCGGAAAAGCGCCCCTGCTAACTACCCCTCTCCCAACCGGAGCTTGGACATGGCCATTGTAGAACAGCATCGCCTCGCCGACACGATGGTTGAGGTCAACGGGCGCTCTTATGCCTTCCCGATGCGTCCCACCGTCGTGCTTGTCATCGACGGGTTTGATCCGGCCTATCTCGAGCACGGGCTCGCGAACGGAATATTGCCGGTGATGAAGTCGTTTCGAGAACACGGTTTTATGGCAATCGCCGATTGCTCCATGCCGAGCACGACGAATACGAACAACACCTCGATCGTGACCGGCGTACCTCCCGCCGTGCACGGGATCAACGGCAATTATTATCTCGATCCCGAGACCGGCAAGGAGATCATGATCACCGATGCGAGCCGCTTGCGCTGCGGCACAATCATCGGCGCGCTGAGCCGCGGCGGTGTAAAAACGGCGGTGGTCACGGCAAAGGACAAGCTGCTCAAGGTACTGGCTTATCAGATGTCCGGCATCAATTTTTCGTCTGAGTATGCCCGCAAAGCCGATCTTCGGGAGAACGGAATAGAGAAGGTCGAAGAACTCGTAGGCCGGCCGCAGCCCGACCAGTATTCGGCTGACCTCTCACAGTTCGTGCTCGATGCTGGTGTGAAGCTGCTGTCTTCCATGCGACCGGACCTCATGTATCTCTCCACCTCCGATTATGTGCAGCACAAGCACGCAGCGGGAGAGCCAGAGGCGGATGCCTACCACCACGCAGTGGACGCAAGCGTCGGCCGTCTGGTTGCGCTGGGGGCCACGGTTGCGATTACCGCCGACCACGGGATGAACGACAAGTCAGCCAGGGACGGCACGCCCAACGTGATTTACCTGGAGGACGAGCTCAATTCGCGTTTCGGCGCCACCGCGGTGCGCGTGATCTGCCCGATCGCCGATCCCTTCGTGCGGCACCACGGCGCGCTGGGATCTTTCGTGCGGGTGCATTTGCGCAAGCCAGGTGACGTCGCGGCGATGATGGCCTTTGCGCGCACCCTGCCCGGCGTCGAGCTGGTGCTCGACAAGCAGGAGGTATGTCGGCAGTTCGAGCTCCCCCTCGACCGCGAAGGAGATTTTGCCGTCTTCAGCGACCGTAAGACGGTCGTTGGCGCGCGGCGGGAAGACCACGACTTGAGCCAACTGGCCGGCCATCGCCTGCGCTCGCATGGTGGCCTCGGCGAGCAGAAGGTGCCATTTTTGCTGTCGCGGCCGGTCAATGCGGAATATCGCCGGCGCGCGAAGGAAGGGCCGCTGCACAACTACGACATCTTCGATTTTGCGCTCAACGGAGTCCAATAGGGCGCCGATATGGATTATTTTGTTTAAGAACGGGAGTGCACGGGACAATGCGTACCGGGAAGGCCGCTGTATACGAGGCGCCAAATACGCCGTTCATTCTGAAGGAGTTTCCCGTGCGTCCGGCCAGGCGAGGCGAGGTCCTGGTGCGGGTAACGATGTCGACGATCTGTCGTTCGGACATTCATTCCTATGAGGGACGCCGACCGAATCCATGTCCTGGAATTCTCGGCCACGAAATCATCGGCAGGATCGAGGAGATCGGTCAAGGCATCGAAAAAGACATGCGCGGCGATCCGCTCAAGGTAGGCGACCGCATCACCTGGAGCGAATATTTCTTCGATGGGCAATGCTATTACCGCGAAGTCCTCGACATGCCGCAGAAGTGTCATGGCGTGCGCAAATACGGCCACGATCTCGCGGAGGAGGATCCGCATTTCCTCGGCGGATTTGCCGAGTATTGCTACATTCTTCCGGGCACCTGGATTCTGAAGCTTCCCGATAATCTCAGCGACGAGGAGGCAACACCCCTCAATTGCGGTGTTGCGACCATGGCCTCGGTTACGGAGGCAGCCGAGATCGGCTTGGGTGACGCGGTCGTCATCCAGGGTCTCGGCCTGCTGGGCCTGTACGGGGCGGCGATGGCAAAGGCGCGTGGAGCGCGTTGCGTCATCGGGCTCGATGCCGTCGCAAGCCGGCTGGAAATTGCGAAGAAATTTGGTGTCGATCATGGCATCGACGTCGCACGCGTTGACGCGAAATCAGCTATTGAGCAGGTCCGCAACCTATGCCCTCCCGATGGCGCCGATGCGGTGATCGAGGTTTGTGGGGTGCCGGATGTCATTCCGCAGGGCTTGCAGATGCTGCGCACCGGAGGCCGCTACGTGCTCGGCGGGCTCGTCAACCCCGGCGCCAGCGTGACAATCGACGCCAACATGCTGGTCAAGCGGTGGATTACCCTGCGCGGCATCCACAATTATCATCCGCGCCATCTCATCCAGGCGCTCGACTTTGTGATGGCGAACCGCAACCGCTTCCCATTCAAGCAGATCGTCGATTCCAGATTTGCGCTGAAGGACCTTGACGATGCCTTCAAGAAGGCGTCCGAGCGCAGTGTGCTCCGCGCGGCGATCGTTCCCGAGTTCAGAGCATAAGGTATGCAATCTCCGGCGCTGAATTTCATTCCCCGCGGCCTCTATATCGGGGGAGAGTGGGTTTCGCCGGTCGACGGCAGGGCGTTTGCCTCGATCAACCCCACCAACATGGAGAAGCTTGCCGACGTTCCCGGCGCAGGCGAGAAGGACGTCGATACGGCAGTCAAAGCGGCGAAAACGGCCTTCAGGCAATGGTCGCGCGTGCCCATCAAGGAGCGCGCCCGCTGCCTGGAGCAGCTCGCCCACCGCATCGAGAAGAATGCGGACGAGCTTGCGCTCTTCGATGCAGTCGATTCGGGCAACGCAATCGTCGGCATGCGGGGAGATATGATCTGGACCGCGGAGTGGCTGCGCTATTGCGCGGCTCTGATCAGCGAGATCAAGGGCGAGACATTCTCGCAAGGCGATCGTCATCTCAATCTGACGCGGCGGCAGCCGTTCGGGGTGGTTGCGAAGATCAATCCATTCAATCATCCCTTCCGGTTCTGCGCGGAGAAGGCAGCAGCGCCACTCGCCGCCGGCAACACCGTCGTGATAAAGGGCTCGGAGCAGGCGCCACTTTCAAGCCTGCGTCTGGGCGAGCTGTGCGATGGAATTTTCCCGCCCGGCGTCGTCAACATCGTGACGGGGGACGGCAAAGTCGGCTCCGCGTTGGTGCGCCATCCGGATGTCCAGCGTATTGGCTTTGTCGGATCGGTGCCGACCGGCCGCATCATCGCCCAGGAGGCGGCGGCAGGTCTCAAGCGGGTGAGTCTCGAGCTTGGCGGCAAAAATCCCATCATCATCTTCCCGGACGCCGATCCGAAGAAAGCGGCCGTGGCCGCCATCAAGGGCATGAACATGAACCGGCAGGGGCAATCGTGCAGCTCTACCTCGCGCGTGTTCGTTCACTCCTCACTGCACAAGAACGTCACCGAGGAGCTGGTGAGGCTGGCGGAGGCCCTGCCGGTCGGCGCCCCGTGGCTCAAACAGAATGAGGTCGGACCGATCGTATCGGAACGTCAGTTCGACCGCGTCATGGGCTTCATTGCCGGGGCCAAGGCGGAAGGAGCGCAACTCCTCACGGGCGGCGGCAAACCCGCCGATCCCTCGCTCGCCGGCGGATTGTTCGTTGCTCCGACGGTTTTCGACGAAGTGACTCCGGCCATGCGCATAGGACGGGAGGAGATATTCGGACCTGTGATGTCGGTCATGCCGTGGGTCGACTACGAGGACATGCTGGGGAAGGTGAACGCGGTCGAATACGGTCTTACGGCAGCGATCGTCACTAACGATCTCGCCAGGGCGATGGAGACTGCGGAACGGGTTGAGGCGGGATATGTCTGGATCAATTCC
>Ga0306920_100004666_pt1 | contig 17585 bp, 19 predicted proteins | sample flu12Cox44000170_FD_204666 | JGI IMG/M metagenome (GOLD analysis project Ga0306920, IMG submission 204666) | Lab enrichment of tropical soil microbial communities from Luquillo Experimental Forest, Puerto Rico - flux4day.12C.oxic.44.000.170 (v2)... | ecosystem: Environmental > Terrestrial >... | reverse complement strand
GGTTGTTTTTCCATATTTGCCGACACCGGAACTCCTCGCTGACCTGTAATTTTTCCGGCGTGCGGATAGGTAAGGAACGTCGGAACGTTCTTGGGGGAAGGCAGTTACTGGCGCGAATGGAGTTTCGCAAAACCTCGCATTTCGTGTCAAGGGTATTTTTCACATTTGTTTGTGGCCAACGACCGAAATTACCCGTGTTTACGCCGGTTTTTCGCCTGTCCCGTCGGCCGGGCGGCCGCGCTCTCATCAGCGGCTTGTGGACCCCCCTCAATGAGACAACTATATATTGTGCTTTGACTCCGCAGCTTCCTGTTTCCATTTCGGAACAATTTCCACAAATTCTTTCTCCGTCCGCGTGGCTTCAACCGGTTTCCTCAACCGTCGTATGATTCCAAGCGCGCTGCACACCCGATTTTCAAGGAAAGCGACATGCCGACACGCGACGATGCCTGGAAACTGCTCTGCGAGTACACTCAATCCGAAAGTCTGCGCAAGCATATGCTCGCCGTCGAGGCCTGCGTCCGCGCTTACGCCCGCAAAAACGGCGCTGACGAGGAGCTTTGGGGCCTCGCCGCTCTTCTTCACGATTTTGACTACGAGCGCTGGCCCAATCCTGATCATAATGCCGACCGTGAGCACCCTGCCGGGGGTGCAAAGATTCTTCGCGAACACGGCTACAGCGAGGAACTGATCCGCGCGATCCTCTCCCACGCGGACTACACCGGCGTCAGGCGGGAGTCTCCGCTCGAACGCACGCTGTTTGCCTGCGACGAGCTCGCCGGATTCCTCACGGCATGCTCTTATGTCCGCCCGTCAAAGAGCATCCTTGATCTGGAAACCAGTTCCGTGAAAAAACGGCTGAAGGACAAAGCCTTTGCCCGTGCCGTCAGCCGCGAAGACATCACCAGGGGGGCCGAAGAGCTCGGCGTCTCTCTCGATGACCACATCTCTTCTTGTATCGGCGCGATGCGCGAACAGGCCGACGCCCTCGGTCTTCGCGGCGCTCTTTGATCAGTCCTTTGCGAGCTGCGGCGGACTGAGGTAGGCCCATCGCTCGACCAGTTGCCTGTGGGCGATGCGCCAGATGACAATTCCGGAAAACTCGCACTTGTTTCCGCTGCCCGCTTCGGTCCCGGTCCAGTGATTACGCACAACCACTCGATCGTCCTCGGCGATCAGGTCAAGAATCTCCACCTGAATGTCGGGGAATTTTTTGTAGGCCCCGCCGACGTACTGCATGGCCCCCTGGGGTCCCGGGGGCAGGCCGGACGGCACATCCGTGCCGTGATCCACAAATTCCGCCGCAAAATTCACGTTACCGATGCTCAAGTTCTTCCGGTTCACAAATTCCTCGAAGTGATTTCGGACAAATTCCTTCATCTCCGAGTGCGTCATTCCGGTCTTGGGATTCAAGAGTTCCTGCAGCTGCGGCCTCGAGCTCATCGCCATTCTCCTTTCATGCCGTAGCGGCCTGGCTGCGGAAGCTGTCTTTGTTTTCTTCGAGGAACGAGTCGAGCCTACGCGGCGCGTGGCCGAGCAGGCTCGTTAATGTGTCTGACGGGCCTGCACATTTTCCGCTGACGTAGTATTCCTGCAACTCCAGCAGCGCGTTGACTTGCCACTCCGGCATGCCCGCGTCGAGCATCGCCTTCCGCTGCGCCGCCGCTGGAATGTCCACATACTTCACCTGGCGTCCGGTTGTCCGCGAGATTCGCGCAGCAATTTCCTCGTTGGTCACTGCTTCGGGTCCGTTTAGCTCGTAGATCTTTCCCGCATGCTTGCTGGGTTGGTTCAGCGCATTCGCCGCCGCCGCACCTAAGTCCCGAACATCGATCAGGCTTGTCTTCGCGCTGCCCATCGCGGCATAAAACGCACCTTCTGCGCGGATGCTCGGCGCGTTGTAGACCACGATGTTCTGCATGAATCCATTCGGCCGCAGAATCGTGTAGGCAAGTCCGGAAGCCTTGAGCTTGTCTTCCACCTGGCGATGCCAACTCGGAAACGATTTCGTGTAATCTCCGGCACCCAGCGCGGAATTCAGGACCATATGTTTCACCCCTTTCTCCCGGCTCGCATCGATCACGTTGCTTTCCAGTTCCACCAGTTGCGGAATCGGCGAGCACACCAGAAACACGGTCTCCACTCCGTCCAACGCGTGCCGCAGACTTTCCTTGCCCGCAAAGTCGGCCACGATGGTGGTAACACCAGCGGGCGCTTTGCGCGCGTCCTCTTCCCCGCGATACAGGGCGCGAAACGCCCTGCTGCTTTTGCGCATCTCTTCCAACACCGCGCGTCCTACGGTTCCCGAAGCTCCGGTAATGAGAATCATGGGCTTCTCCTTGGCGGGCTGGCGCAGCGAGCGCTGGGCGGGATGGCGGTCGTGCGGGCCCAATGGTACAAAGGCATGGTATCGCCACGAACGGCCTGTGCGGAAGTACGCACAAAAATGTTAGTCTCGGCGAGCTTGCCTGGCTAACACGGAGTACCCCAAATGAAAGATCATTATGGATGTCCGGTGCAGGCCTCGATCAACGTCCTTTCGGGTAAATGGAAGGTGCAAATCCTTTGGCATCTTTCCTTTGGACCGCGCCGCTTCGCCCAACTCCGTAAGAAACTGCCCAACATCTCGGAGAAGGTTCTGACCGAGCAGCTGCGCCAACTGGAATCCGACGGCGTCCTCGCACGCCGGGTCACTCCCTCCGTGCCGCCCCGGGTCACCTATTCTCTGAACAGCGAGGGTGAAAAACTCGTTCCACTCATGGAGTCGCTCTGTTCTTGGGGTAGTGCGCACTTCGGTATCAAGCCGAATCTGCCTCGTGCTGCACGGCCATAGTCAGCGATTCGGCTTGCTCCTTGGGCAACCGCCCAGCTCGCTCTAGGAACGTCTCGGCGGCAAGCCCGTCATCACCGCTTTCGGCAAAACGCGAGCTATTGATTTCCTCCCAGCTGCTTGAGTTTGCCTTCCGCGCTTTCCTGAATGGCTCTCCGGCGAGCCTCGTCGTCGGTGGTATCTGACGCCAAAAGCGCCAGTGCTTTCTTCGCGTTCTCGCGCGCCAAGTCTTTCTGCCCATCTGCAACGTAGCCATCGGACAAGCTGTCGTACACATTGGGGGAATTCGGATAAGCCAGCACACTCAGTTTGAAGATTTCAATCGCATCGTTGCGGTCTCCGGTCTGCAGATGTTCATAGCCGATGACATTCGCCAAGCCTTCGTCGAACAGATTTGCGTGCGGATCCTTTTTTCGTACCTCGTTCAATCGCTCCGTGACCTTCGTGGCTCCGCCTGGTTCGTCCAGAAGGTTTAGAGTCTTCACCTGTTCTGGAGTCGTAGTACGCGTCTTCACCGCCGGCGCTTCGCCTGGGGTATTTAGCAGCGTTTGCACATACCAGTCCACGATCAGGTCGGGCAGTTCCCGATGAGGCGCGAACATATCGACCCCGTGCCCACCGCTCTGGTAGTGCACGAACTTGCTGCCCGGATTTGGCGAAAGAGCGTAGAGCCACTCCATCAGTTCCACGGCTCCTTGATCATCGTCAGCCGCTGACAGCAGGATCGGTACCTGCGTCGATTTCCTCAGGAAATTCCGGCCATCCAAGTCTGTGTTGCCCGAGAGCAGCACAAGGGACCTCACTTCCGGATGGCGGCGCGCCAATTGAATCGCCTGGTTTACACCGCAACTCGCTCCTCCTGCCCCCGCTATCCTGTGGGTCACGCCTTTCTGCGACAACAAAGAGCCGTAGGCCGTGTCCATGTCTCCGGGCCATTTCTCCCGTACCGTTTGCACGCGCTCCGGTCCCGGAATATCCAGGAAGCGGTTGCCACCACTCTCGCCATAGCCGCGGTAATCGACGGTAAGCACGTGGATTCCCGCCGCCGCCAGCTTGGCCGCCAGTTCATCCCACTTCTTCCGCTGCTGGTTGCACTGGTGCATCAACAGCACCCCCGGCCCCTCTTTGCGAGCGGCAAAGTAGGTGGCCTTCAACTTTGTGCCGTCCGACGCCCTCAGGTCCAGGTCTTGTGGAGCCGGCGTCTCTTGCGCGGTGGCCGCCAGCGCGAGCGCCAGCGCACCCAGAACCGCGAGAGCCAGTGGTGTCTTTCTCATGTGGACCTCCCCTGCGCTCGGTAGACCGCGAGCGCAAACCCCTAATGCTGTAATGGACGGCCCCGACAACAAAAAGGTGGCTGAACATGCCGAAAGGCGCCCCGAATCGTGTCGACCTGATCGAGCGTAACCGGAGGATTGGTTCCTTATTTTTTCTTGGCCGCGGCCCTCTTGATTAGCGTTGTTGCCTTGTTGGCGTCAGCGTCGTTTTCAAACCCGGCCACCGCCGAAAACTTCCTTCCGATCACCTGGGCAACAAGAAAATCGAGGTTGATGCCCGCGTCGGCAACCGCTTTCGTTATGGCGTGGCCCATCCCGGCCCGGTTGTCTCCCTGGACTAGTACTGCGGGAATGGAGGAAGCCGACAATCCCGCTGACTGGGCCGCCGCCGTCGCTTTCTTGTTCGCGACCGGATAGAGCTCCACCGCGGCTCTCGTGCGATCTCCGGGATAGCAGTACCCCATGACGATTTCGAGGTCCGTTCCCGCCTGCGCCAAAGGTTCCAAAGTCGACGCCAAACTTCCCGCCCGGTTCTCCAGCTCTTTCCGCCACAACGTGATCCTTTTCACTTGGACTGGCATAGTCACACCTCTTCGCTGCAAGAATGAAGCCCGCGCCTTGAATCCTAACTCCGCCGCAACCGGTTGCTCAAGGCCGTAAAACTACGGCCCCCGACGGTACTGGGAGCCAGTGTTTATTCGTTTTCTCTCACGCCCAGGGACAAGAACGGACCTGTCCTTCATTTGAACTAGCGTCCACCTAACTCCCCTCACGGCGCATTGCTACAAGTGTCGAATACCTGCTGCCGGTATCACTCGTTCCCCGCTCTATACCAGGTTGCTCGCCGGCTTTTGGAGATTTATTTATATGCTTTATCGGTTGGTTTCCTCGGTCTTCATACCGTTGTTTGCGGTCATTCCGTTCGCCGGTTGCGGAAGCACGAGACCCACAGCCTCAGTTGCAGCCCCTTCGAATCTGATGATCACCACTAGCAGCCTGCCCTCAGGCACCGTGGGCAGCTTGTACTCGTCCGCACTCAATGCACAAGGTGGCGTGTCCCTTATTGGTGGACCATCGTCTCCGGCTCGCTGCCCGCGGGGCTGCAGTTGAACCCGGCCACGGGCCTGGTTGCCGGCTCCCCAGGTGCAGCGAGCAGCCAGACGATCGGCTTTGGCGTGCAGGACAGCGCGCAACACTACGCCACGCGAAGTTGACAATTTCCATTACGGGGGGGACGAACGGAAGCACAACTTCATCGCTGCGAATCACCACCCCGAACCTTCCGGCGGCCACCGTCGGCTCAGCCTACAATTTTGTCCTCGGCGCACAGGGCGGCACTCCGCCCTATACCTGGAGCCTCGTTTCCGGCACGCTGCCGCAGGGATTGCTCCTTGACCCCTCTTCGGGAACCATGACTGGAACGCCGAGCCTGGTAAGCGATGCCGCGCTTAAACTGCAAGTGCGCGACGCCGCCCAGGCCGTGGCCTCGCAATCCTTCAGTTTCTCCGTCCTTTCCGCCACTTCTGCTTCCCCTTCCGGCAACTCCTACTACGTGGACTCCTCCGGCGGAAACGACAGCAACGACGGCACCTCCGCATCTTCTCCCTGGCGCACAATCGCCAAGGTCAACGCCACGAGCTTCTCGCCCGGCGACCACATTCTCTTTAAGCGAGGCGTTACATGGCGTAAACTTCTCGCCATCTCTTCTTCCGGCGACTCGGGCAATCCGATTGTGATTGACGCTTACGGCAGCGGAGCAGCTCCGTCGATCACCGGGACCGACCTGGTGCCGCAGTCAGCCTGGTCACTCTGTTCGAGTTGTCCGAAGAATGTTTGGAAAGCCAGTGTATCGGCACAACCGAAATTGGTCACCTTCGACGGCACGAGCGGCGACGCGCAAACATCGATTTCTGCCCTGTCCGCTTCTGGTATTGGGCCTCGAATGTGCTGTACGTTTTACGCGGTTATCAATCCCGGCTCTGCTTACATGAGTCCGGGAGTCGAAGTTGGCAACCGTAAACTGCGGACTTTGCCCTGCAACCCTCGTCACCCAACCTCGGCACCGGCGGCGCTCTTGCTTTGCCCATGTCCGCCGTACTTGCTCCCGGCTCAACTTGGCCTTCCGGGGTTAACACCGCCACTCAGCCTTCTTCGTGGGACATCGGCGCGTTCATCGGCCCGGTAAACGACCGTCAAAGGACCGGGTGCCGAGTTGGGGGCGGCGGTGCCGCATCCCTACGAGCAAAGCGGGCTCCTAACAACTTCCTCACGAAGAGCTAAGGACTTTCGATTGTGAGAGTCACTAGTTTTGAATTGTCGGCGAAAGGCCGCGTGCAAATTCAATTTTCGAGTGGCAAAGATGTCGTTTACCGTATTCCTTGCGCTATGTGTTGTGGGATGTGACTTGCTGATCTATTACCTGTACGAGTGGGCTTTCGGCGAACGGGGCCGGACGCGCATGCGCAAGGCCGCTGCTCGTCAACGAGCCGAAGCGCTGGCGAATCCGCAACCGCGCCCGAAGAACACGCCACAAAAGAGTCCGGCGGCGCGATCCGTACGCGTGATGGGTGTAAAACAACGGACACCTGCGGCTTTACCGCGTATTCCGAGCCGGCTCAGCGAGGAACTCGCTTACCGCCGTGTCGCTGCTTCTTTCGGCCAACTGAAGCCCCGAACCTGAAGAATCGAGGCAAGGAAACAAGGGCAAGGCTTGAGCTCTTACCTCTTTACTTCCAAATCTCCTTACTTTACTTCCCTGCCTGCTTACTTCCTTCCCTCTTCTGAGTGCTGCTAAAATACGAAGATATGCTGAACCAGATAGCGGGCTTTGATGCCAATGCTCTACGCCATCCGCGCAAGAAAACCCATGGCGTGAAGGTCGGCCACGTTCAGGTGGGTGGCGGCGCTCCCATCGTGGTGCAGTCTATGACGAACACGGACACAGCCGACGTCGAATCGACCCTGCAGCAGACGCTGCAATTGGCGGAAGCCGGCTCGGAACTCGTGCGCTGGACCGTAAATGTCCCGGAAGCGGCCGACGCTGTGGCTGTTATCAAGAAACGCCTGCTGGACGCCGGGTGCGGCGTGCCGATCATCGGTGACTTCCACTACAACGGCCATGTCCTGCTGAGGAAACATCCTGAGTGCGCGAAAGCACTGGATAAGTACCGCATCAATCCCGGTAACGTAGGCGCCGGGCAGCGCCGCGACGAGCAGTTTCTGACGATCTGCAAAGTGGCCGTGGACCACGGCAAGCCCGTGCGCATTGGCGTGAATGGGGGCTCGCTCAACCAGGAATTGGTGATGCGCAAGATGCAGGAGAATACCGACTCGAACCTGGGCAAAGAGTCCGAGGAGATCATTAACGACTGCATGGTGATTTCGGCGCTTGAATCCACGGAGCTGGCGTTGGAGTCCGGCCTGCGCCAGGACCAGATCATAATTTCGTGCAAAACCTCGCGCCCGCGCGATTTGATTGCCGTGTATCGCGATCTGGCCAGCAAAACACAACAACCGCTGCACCTGGGCTTGACGGAAGCGGGAATGGGCATGAAGGGGATGGTGTGGTCGGCGGCGTCGCTCGGTGTGCTGCTTTACGAAGGCATTGGCGACACGATTCGTATTTCGCTGACCCCAAGACCCGGCGGCGACCGCCGCGAAGAAATTTACGCCTGTCACGAACTGCTGCAGTCCCTCGGGCTGCGTTCGTTTTCGCCGAGCGTTACGGCTTGCCCCGGCTGCGGCCGGACTACCAGCACGACCTTTCAGGAACTGGCCGAACGCATTCAGGGCTACATCCGCGACATGATGCCCGCGTGGAAAACGCAGTACGAAGGCGTCGAAACGATGACCCTCGCGGTGATGGGCTGCATCGTGAACGGCCCCGGTGAATCCAAGGCCGCCAGCATCGGTATCAGCCTGCCGGGCACCGGCGAAGCACCGCGCTGCCCCGTGTACATCGACGGACAGAAAACCGTAACACTCGAAGGCACTTATGACGAACTCGCTGCCGCGTTCCAGAAACTCGTCGACGATTACGTTGCTACCAAATACCCTCGCAAGGCAGCGGAAGCGGTTTCGCGTTGAGGCTGTCGTGCTGACGGTTCTTGGAAGTTAGCTTCTGGCTGATTTCCTCCAAGAGTGCTTTTTCCGGGGCTGGCTTGGGGGTAAACTCTGGCTAAGGACACAAGAATGCTTCGCCGCGGTCCAGCCTCTATCGTCCTAGCAGCCGCTCTGGCCGTTTCGGCTGCAGCCCCGGTCTCGTCGGGCCAGCCGAATCATGAAAAGACCGTGTGGAATTACGACGGCGGCCTCGTCCTGATGACCGACGGCAGCTTGCCGCAAGGGCCGTGCTTCCGGCTCAGCGGCCGGGCTACGGCGCCCGAATACTTCACGAACCTGAAGCGCATTGATTCGAGCGTTGGGACCGTGCTACATCGCGGACATGACGTCGTCACCGAATTTCCCGAGAAACTGCACCTCAGCTTCGTGATGTACGACCTTCCCTGCGAAAACCAGATACAACAAGCGGGAACGCGCGTTTATCTCACACGGGCGATGGTGGGAGCGCTGCGCCTGGGTTTCTATTGGAAAAGCGGGTTGAAAATGCGGCCCGTCACGGGAGTGGTCCAGGGTTACTCGGAGACCCGCCGTGTCCTCCCGTACGCCGCGGAGAGCACCAACCAGCTGCCTGAAAAATATGAGTGGTGGTTCGAGTTCGACTTGCAGAGCGCCGGCGTTCCGGTGACCGATAGCCTGGTCCTTATCCTGCGCACGCCCGACGATCGCATTGCCGCCCGCGTCGCCGCGCGGATGTAGAAACCAGAAAATCAGAACTGGAATACAGATCGAAACCGAGAACCTCGGACTTTTTCGGGGAATGCGGATTCTCAACAAAAGGAAGTGTTTTGTCTTGCGTCGGCTTGGAACTGCTGAAATAGACTCAGTCGGGTGTCACGGCAGGCGCATCTCCGGCACTTTGCCGCGAACCATCAGCTTGGCTTCTGTCGCCGTCTGGACCTCTTCGGGGTTCCAACCGGGCGCGACTTCTCGGAGCACCAGGCCTTCCGGCGTGACATCGACCACCGCCAAATCCGTCACGATCGTATCCGTGCACTCGACGCCTGTCAGCGGATAGGAACACTTCCTTACGATCTTGGGCACTCCATCTTTTGTCGTATGTTCCATGCAAACGATGAGTTTCCTGGCGCCTGCTGCAATATCCATGGCGCCACCAATTCCGCCACTTCCTTTTGAGCCAGGGATCTTCCAGTTCGCGAGGTCGCCTTTCTCGGAGACCTGAAATCCTCCAAGCACCGCAAGATCCAAGTGCCCGCCGCGCGACATCAGGTGCGCGTCTGCCTGATTGAAGAACGACGCCCCTCGAATCAGCGTTACGGGAACTTTCATCGCGTCCACCAGGTCGAAGTCTTCTTCGCCCTTTTTGGCGCGCGGCCCCATTCCCAGAATTCCGTTTTCGCTATGGAAGTAGACAGTAATTCCCTTCGGCAGATAGTCGGAAATGAGATTGGGTATGCCCCACCCAAGGTTCACGTAGGCCCCGTCGGTAAGTTCTTGCCCGGCACGCTGCGCGATTTGTTCGCGTGAAAGGCGGGTTTTATCCGGCATAATGTACCCCCTTGGCCTCAACAATCCGGTGCACAAAGATAGCGGGTGTGATGACATTTTCGGGCGCAATCGAACCGACCGGCACGATCTCGTCGACCTCGACAATGGTGGTCTCCGCCGCCATCGCCATGATGGGATTGAAATTCCGGGCCGCGAGCCGATAGGTCAAATTCCCCAACTCGTCCGCCTTTTCCGCCTTGATGAGCGCAAACTCCGCATGGATCGGCTTTTCGAGGATGCAGCGCTTGCCCTCGATGACGCGCTCCTCTTTTCCTCCGGCCACTTCCGTGCCGACGCCCACCGTGGTGTAAAAACCCAAGAGACCTGCAGCGGCCGCGCGCATCCGCTCGCACAGAATTCCTTGCGGAACCAGTTCACAGGTCACTTCCCCTTTCGCAAACCGCTCCTGGAAATGATTCGCGTGCGGTCCGGGAAAAGAACAGATCACATGCTTCACCTGCCCATTTTTGAACATGATTCCGAGTTCGCCGTCGCGCGTCCCGCAGTTGTTGCTGATCGCCGTAATGTCTTTGATTCCTTTGCGGGAAAGCGCCTGGATCAGATTGTTGGGAAAGCCGGCACCGCCGAATCCGCCGAACATGATGCGCGCACCGTCGGGAATATCGGAAACGGCCTGGTCCAGCGAACCTACGATTTTTCGTTTCATCAGTGCTCGTGGAGTGTGAATTGATGTTACCTGTAGATTGTTCCCGACCTCTCGAAATTCCGCAACCCCGCGTGCTCCTGCCGCAGGCAAAGCAGGTCCGCAAAAACAAAAAGAGGGAACGGATAACCGTTCCCTCTTCACCGTGTGAGTCAGCTTCGGGGTGGGGTGGAGTGCATTGCCGGCCCTTCAGGCCGGCGTCATGATGCTAATGAATCAGTTGCGCAACAACGGTCACGTTCTCACTCGGGGTGTGGTTCTTGGCCATCTGGAGCTCGGCCTTGCTCTTCGGAAATTCCCGGCCATCGCTTCTTCCTTCCACCCAAACCTGGCTGAGGAAGTAGGAGCTGCCCATGCGGTCGAACACGAGCTTAGTGGACTTAGAGGGCAGGGTCAACGAGCAATGGTTGGGAATAACGAGGGCACGCGCGTCACCGCCGTCAAGCAGCAGCGCGTTGGAAGATTCCGAGGTCGGCGTGATGGTGTAAGTGCCAGCGGGGTACACCGTATTGCCGACAACGAAGTCAAAAGGAATGTCCGCTTTGACGTGAATTGCCTGGGCCTGCGCGGTCGAAGCAGAAAGCAACGCCGCCGCAACCAATATCAAACTGAAATAGGTTTTCATGACCGCTCCTCCGTTTTTGACGTGAGAGCAACTCTCGAAAGTTCGTCTCGGCTGGACCTTTCCGGTTTTGCTCTCCGTAAGTATTCCTTCAAGCGACTGACGCGTACGGTAATGCAGCCTGGGGGCCAACCCGCGTGGTGGGAGCCCCCAAAAAGCCGTTGAAGGCCTAAACTTGTTCATTTCAGGATGCTTATCTCCCTTGCTCCGGCTGGCTCGCGGGATGCTTCAGGCTAGAAAAACCCGCTGATTTGCTAACCGAACGGTTAGCGAGCCTCGCCATTCGGTTAATCCGCACAATTCAGGGAATCCCGCCCGCTCTTCGTTGTAAGATTTCGGCTGGTCGCGTATGGAGCCGCGTATCCTCGGCATCGGAGGTCCATTCCAAGGCCAGACTCTCTCTCTGCCTGAGGGAGAGGTCTCGATCGGGCGCGAACCCTCGAACCAGATGTCGGTGTTTGACGGTTCACTTTCGCGTCGCCATTGCGTTCTGGCTCGTTCCGGTCCCGAGGTTCGCATTCGAGACCTTGGCAGTCGCAACGGAACCCGAGTCAACAGTGTTCCGGTAACCGAACAGCGTTTGCAACATGGCGACCAGATTTCTGTCGGTTCCTCCCTTTTTGTTTTCCTTCAGGAAGAAGATTCCGACGAGAGCCGCTCGAACCCGGTGGAGTTTCAGGACACCTCGTCGTTCACGGGTGTAGCGTTTCTGTTGCCGCAAGAGGATTCGCTTCTCCCGCTGATTCAACATGGAGAGAATGCCGAGCGGACGGCGGCTTCTGGCCGCATTCGAAGCGACTTGAACGCGCTGCTGAAAATTTCCACTGCGATTGGGAGCATCCGCGACCGCGATTCCCTGCAGTGGCAATTGCTCGGGTTTATCTTTGACGTGATTCCTGCAGAACGCGGCAGCGTCCTCTTTGTTGATTCTCAGGGTGAAGTCAGTTCGAGCACGGCCTGGGACCGCGTGCACGGCCCCGAGCAGGTGGTCCCCGTCAGCCAAGTCATTTTGAAGAGAGTGATGAGCGAGCGCTCTGGCCTGCTGCTGACTGGAGCTGACGTGGAGCAAGGGGCGCGCACCGGGTCTACAGCGCCGCCGGACCGGGTGGTATCCCTTCTTTGTGTTCCCATGATCGTTGCAGAACGGGTGGTTGGCGCCATCTATCTTGACGCCCGAGTGCCGACCGTTCGATTCGACGACACTCATCTGCGGGTCCTGCAGGCCATCGCCCACATTGCGGCGCTGGCTTTGGAGAACCTGGGGCATTGGGAGAAGCTGCGTCAGGAGAATTTGGCGCTGCGCGCGGAGATCGCCCTCAAACATGATATCGTCGGACGCAGCCAAAAAATTCAAAAGGTTTTTGAGTTCATTCGCAAGGTGGCTCCCGCGGATTCAACAGTGCTGATCCAGGGAGAGAGCGGCACCGGCAAGGAACTTGTAGCGCGCGCGATTCATTCGAATAGCCCGCGCGACGATTGCCCGTTTGTCGCCATCAACTCTGCCGCAATTGCGGCGAGCCTTCTCGAAAGCGAGCTCTTTGGGCATGAAAAAGGCGCGTTCACGGGAGCCGTTTCACAGAAAAAGGGCAAAATGGAACTGGCCGACGGCGGGACGCTCTTCCTCGACGAGATCAGCGAGCTCGCGCCCGAGCTGCAAGCCAAGCTGCTGCGCGTGCTGCAGGAGCGCGAGTTCGAGCGGGTTGGGGGTACGCGGCCGATTCCTCTGAACATCCGCTTGATCGCCGCGACCAACAAGTCTTTGTCGCAAGCCGTAGATGCCGGCGAATTCCGGAAGGACCTGTTTTACCGCCTCAATGTTGTCTGCATGACCGTGCCCCCTCTCCGCGAACGGCGCGAAGACATACCGGAGATGGCAGAATACTTTCTCCGTAAAGCGCAGGGTAAGTGCCAGACCCGGGCCCGGTCGGTTTCCGCGGAAGCGCTGCGGTGCCTCGCGAACTACGACTGGCCCGGCAATGTGCGCGAACTCGAAAATGCCATGGAACGCGCGGCGGTTCTTGGAACGAACGAAATCATTCGCCCGGAAGATTTGCCCGAAAGCATCTTAGAGGTAGGCGACCTGGCCGGGGAATCGGCGAAATACTACGCCGCGCTGAAGGATTTCAAAAGACAGTTGATCCAGCAGGCCCTGCAGCAGGCCAACGGGAGTTACACGGATGCCGCGAAGGCACTGGGGCTGCATCCAAACTCGCTGCTTCGCCTGATGCGCAACCTCAACGTCCGGTCGACGCAAAAAAGCACAACTTCTGGGCAAGGAGCGGACTGAGCCAGGCGAACCCAAGTGAATGCTTCGGGTTGTGACTCGGTGGGTGTTCAGCGCCGCCGGATGCCGTCCAGAATCATTTTCAGGAAGATTTGCTTCACTTGTTCCGGGTCCGAAACGTGGTCGGTGTCGTACCAACGGTACAGCCAGTTGCACATTCCGAGAATCCCATTGACGATGATCCACGGCTCGCCTTCCATCAGTTGGCCTTGCTCCTGCCCGCGCCGGACCAGTTCCACGAATCTTGAATTGTAGCGCGACATGACGGAAATCAACTTGTGCTGCCGCTTGCCGGAGAGCGAATCAAACTCATGTAAAAACAATCCGAAGGGCACCTTGTTCTGAATGATGTAGTCGATCTGGGCCCGGATGGCGCGCTCGAGTTGCTCGAGCGGGTCGCGGGTGACATCGATGTGCTGAGCGATGTTCGCGTCGCCGTCTTCGATGCCCGCCATGAGAAGTTGGAACAGCAGGTCGTCCTTAGACTTAATGTAGTAGTACAGTGAACCTTTGAGCATGCCCACGTCGCGGGCGACGTCTTCGATGCTGGTGGCATGAAATCCCTTCGAGAAGAAGATGTTCGCCGCGCTGTGCAGAACCTCCTCGAGCCTCGTGGCTGGCTTGGTTTTGGAGTGGCCTCGCGGTGCTTTGCGTGGCCGAAGCGGTTTCGGTACGGCTTTGCGCTTTCCCGCTTTTGTGGGCACGGCCTCCCTCACAAAGATGCGAAGTCCATAGTAGCAAGGCACGAAGTGAGCGAGCAAAGAACGGCTTGGGGCGTCGCTTTTCTTATCGCCGAGTCACAACGTGGCAAGAATGCGTCTTCAGCACTAACCATACTCTCCGCCCCGTGGCGAGTTGCAACGCACGCGCCGCGCCGGGCGTAACATGGACCGTGAACCGCACTCCGGCCTTTACCTCGACGACCACGAGCGCGCCTCTGGTTTCCAACGATTCGACACTTCCCTCGAAGACGTTCCTGGCGCTGAGCGCTCGCGGCGGCTCCGCCGCCAGGAGAATGTCTCCCGCCCGGATCGCGACTTGAACCATTTCACCGAGCCGCACGGAGCTCAGCGGAACTTCCAGGCCGCAGCCAGCCGCGTCGAGTTCGACATGCATGACGCCGTCGTTTTCGCGGTACTCGGTCACTCGCGCCGACAGGAGATTTTCAAATCCGGCCGCCTGCGCCAGCGCAGCCGCGCGGGGCGCGTCGAGCACGTTTCGCGGCAGACCAGTTTCTCTAACCCGTCCATCGACCAGGGCGACGACTCTTTCGCCAATGGCGTCCACCTCCTCGCGGTTGTGCGTAACATAGAGAATTGGAATGCGCCCCGCCGCGTTCCATTTGCGCAGGTCCTCGAGGATCGATTGCCGAAGCCCGCTATCGAGCCCGGTCAGCGGTTCGTCCAACAACAGCACGCGGGGCTGCGTCACCAGTGAACGCGCCAAGGCCACTCGCTGCTTTTCTCCCCCCGAGAGCTCGCGGGGCTTTCGCTTACGCATACCTTCGATATGAAACGCGCCCAGGATTCCAGCGATGCGTTCGCTTCGCGAGGACGCGCTCGCCTCGGACAATCCGTAAGCCACGTTTTCTTCAGCGGACAGGTGTGGGAACAGCGCCAGTGATTGAAAAACATAGGCAATTTTGCGTTTCGAGGCAGGCAGCGAAATCTTTTCCACCCTATCGAAGAACACTTCCCCATCGAGCGAGATATGTCCTTCGTCAGGAACAAGCAAACCGGCAACGCAATCGAGCAGCGTCGACTTACCCGCCCCGGATGGACCGAACAGAACGGTAAATCCCGGAGGAAACTGTTCGTTCACATCCAGCGAAAACGCCGGCGAATCCGGCGCTTGAAGCCTCTTCCTGATTTGCACGTTGAGCATGGGGTGCTCTAGCGGACCGCAAACGGGGACCAGACGCGTCGGTTCACGGCGTACACGACGGACAGCACAACAAAGGCAATGACAAGGAGCAGCAAGGCCATCTGGTGTGCGCCGGCGTAGTCGAGCGCCTGCACGCGATCGTAAATATCGATTGAGGCGGTCCGCGTAACGCCCGGAAGATTTCCCCCGACCATTAGGACGACGCCAAATTCTCCGAGGGTATGCGCAAAGCTGAGTACCGCCGCCGTAATCAGGCCCGGCCACGACAGCGGAGCGATCACTCGGGTGAAGGTTCGCAGGCGGCCTGCTCCCAGAATCGAGGACGCATCGAGCAGTCTCCGGTCCAACGATTCAAACGAAGCCGCCAGCGGCTGCACCGCAAACGGAAAGCTGTACACGAGCGAAGCCAGCACCAGTCCCGTAAACGTGAACCCGAGGCTGCGGCCGAAGAGCGCTTGCCAGATTTTTCCCAACGGGCCGCGCGGGCCCATCGCGATCAGCGCGTAGAAACCAATCACCGTGGGCGGCAGCACCAAGGGCAACGCGACGATGGATTCAAACAGGAATTTTCCGCGCCACTTCGTGAACGCGAGCCAGTAGGCGACAGGCAATGAGATCACCAGCAAGAGCACGGAGACGATCGCCGCCAAGCGCAGGGAGAGCAGGATGGCGCTCAGATTCATGGCTTAGGCTCCGCGTCCGATGTTGACGGCATAGGCATAGTGAATCCGTAGCGCGTCAGGATGGCGCGGCCCGCGTCGCTCTTCACAAATTCCAAGAAACCTGCAGCCTGGGACTTATTGGCCCCGGAGTTAATCAATACCGCGGCCTGCTCGAGCGGCGGATGATAGTCGGCGGGCACAACCCACCGCTCGCCGCTCTTCATGGTTTCCGAAAGGGCCAGCGAAAGCGCGATCATACCGACTTGAGCACCTCCTGACTGCGCAAATTGCGCCGCTTGCGAAATGTTCTCCCCGAAAACAAGCTTGGGTTTTAGCTGCCCATAGAGCCCGGCCTTCTGCAGCGTTGCGACCGCAGCGCGCCCATACGGGGCATGTTCCGGATTGGCAATCGCGATTTTTTGAACCCGCGGGTCACTGAGTGCCGAAAGCCCCTTTTCCGTGAGTTTCAGATTCAGTTCGCTCCGAGCCCATAGCGCCAGCCTCCCGAGCGCATAAACGGACAGCGATTGGGGATCCGCCTGCCCGGCGGCGATAAGTTTTTCCGCGTATGAACGATCCGCGGAGAAAAAGAGCGCGAAAGGTGCGCCATTTTGTATTTGTGCAAAGAAGTTGCCGCTCGAACCGAACGATAGTTCAACTTTCGCGCCACTCTGCCTTTCGTATTGCGCCGCAAGTTCGGGCATTGCGAATTGCAAGTCGGATGCCGCGGCCACGCGGAAGGTCTGTGCCCGCACGGAATATGGATATAACGTCAGCAGCACAAAGAGAAGCTTTGTTGGAACTCGATGCATCGGAGTGGTCCGGTCAGCCGGTCAAACGCGAAGAATCATTACTTCCGTGGACTTAATCAGGGCCGCAGCGCGATCGCCCACTTTCAGCCGCAACTCTTTCGCCGCGTCGGAAGTAATGATCGACGTAATGTGCTGCTCGCCGATCGCCAGTGTCACCTGCGCCAAGAGGCCGCTAAATTTCAACGAAACCACCCGACCGATCAGTTGATTGCGTCCGCTAATCCTGCGGAAGTTGTTGCGTCGAAAAGCGACGTCGCCGCGCTCGAGTTTCTTTGGAATCAGCCGGTCGATCTCCGATTCCGGCACGCGGTGATGGCCGCCCGGCGTCTTCGCGGTCTTAATCTTCTTGTGATAGATCCACTGCTTCAGCGTAGGGTAACTGATGCCGAGGATATTTGCCGCCTCGCGCGGCGCCAGGAGCCTCTGCATTGGCAACCTCCCCGTGGACAAGAATATACGCTTTAGTGTATCAGGACAATACGGATTTACACAGTTTTGGCGTTGAGCGGCCGAGCAAGCTAAAAAACCGAGAGCAAAAGGCCCTAGTCGCGGCCTCGCCGTAGAATCCCGCAGTGCCTCGAATGAAGTTTTAGTTTATCCGTTTCAGGCCCGGGAACGGATACCATCCATTCCCATTTGCCAGTATCCCCGAGGGCCCTGCTAGTGTTCTGTCCCATAAATAACTGGCAATAGTATTGCTGGGAATCTGGGCATCTCCTGTGCACAATGGAGGTGCCTATGGCGATGGGACGGCCGAAAGCGGCGTTGGTTTTGGATGCGGAGCGGCGCGAACAGCTAGAAGGCTTGGCCAACTCGCGCTCTCTTCCGGCAGGGCTGGTGCGTCGGGCCAAGATCATTTTGTTGTGCGCTTCTGGGAAGACGAATTTGGAGATCGCGCGCCAATTGGAGACCAGCGATGTGACAG
>Ga0306920_100004665_pt1 | contig 17587 bp, 12 predicted proteins | sample flu12Cox44000170_FD_204666 | JGI IMG/M metagenome (GOLD analysis project Ga0306920, IMG submission 204666) | Lab enrichment of tropical soil microbial communities from Luquillo Experimental Forest, Puerto Rico - flux4day.12C.oxic.44.000.170 (v2)... | ecosystem: Environmental > Terrestrial >... | reverse complement strand
CGCACTCACGGCAGTCGGCCGCGACTTCCAATCAGAAGAGTTCTCTTCCTGATGCTCCGAAACCGAAAGGCGAGACACTGCCGCCCAAGCTGCCGTCCGAAGAAACCTGGCCGCGCCTCTTCACCAGCGGCAACGACAAGTTCAATGTCTACCAGCCTCAAATCGACAGTTGGGAGGGGAATCAGGTCCACCTCTATGCCGCAGTCGAGCTAAGGTCTGGAAAAGATTCACCCGCAAGATACGGGGTTGTGTTCTTCCAGGCGCGCGCCGAGGTCGACAAGGTGAACCGCCTTGTCACTCTCGACCAGGCCAAGGTCACCGAAGTCAAATTTCCCGCCGCGCACGAGAAGGAAGCCAAGCTTACCGGCATCCTGGAAAAGAGACTGCCTTCCGTCACCAAAACTATTTCCCTCGACCGTCTGGAAGCCGAACTTGATCAGAATGCCGAAGCCATTAAGGGCGTCGACGTCAAGAATGACCCGCCCAAGATCATCATTGCGACGAAGCCCTCCGTGCAGGTCCTCATCGACGGTTCTCCCCAGCTTCGCGAAGTGCAAGGCACCAAATTGCAGCGCGTCATCAACACTCGTTCCATCATCCTCTTCGAGGAAGACAAAAAACTCTACTTCCTTCGTGTCGAAGATTGGTGGCTGCAATCCAAAGAGCTCGTTGGCCCCTGGAGCTACGCAAAAAAATTGCCTGACGACATGAAGAAGGCCGAAGAGTTCATCGTCAGCCACAACCAGGCGCAAGATCCCGAAGGCACAGAGAATAAGCAGCAACCTTCTTTAAAAGAGTCCGGAAAAAAAAGCAACATTCCTGATGTGATCGTTCTCTACGGTCCCGGCGAACTCATCGAGATAAAGGGTGAACCCAAATTCAGTCCTATTTCGGGCACCGCCGTCGAATACGTTTCCAACACCACCGGCAACCTGTTCCGGCTCAGCTCCGAGTATTACGTCCTCATCGCCGGTCGATGGTTTAAAGCCGCTTCTCTCCAAGGTCCGTGGACTTTTGTCGATGCTCAAGCGATGCCTCCGGATTTCGCCAAAATTCCCATCGACAGCCCCAAGTCCACCATTCTCGCTTCTGTTCCTGGTACTCCCCAATCGAAAGAAGCGCTGATCGCCAACTCGATTCCGCAAACCGCTACCATCACTCGTTCGGAAGCAAAGGTCACCGTGCAATATGACGGCGACGCCAAATTCGAGCCAATCGAGGGCACGCCGCTTCGTCGCGCCGTCAACACCAGCGCCGCAGTCATTGAGGTCTCCGGCGCAAGCTACTATTGCGTTGAAGCAGGCGTGTGGTTTAAAGGCCCCTCGCCCCAAGGTCCTTGGACCGTCGCCGATTCTGTGCCCGGCGAGATTTACGACATTCCGCCCAGCTCAGCAATCTACTACGTTACCTACGTCAAGGTTTACGGCTCGACACCAGACCTCGTTTACGTGGGCTACACGCCCGGCTACTACGGCACAGTCGTTTCTTCCAGCACCACCACAGTCGTTTACGGCACTGGTTGGTATTACCCGCCGTACATCGGTCCCACTGTTTGGTATGGCTGGCCCTACACATACGGCGTTGGTGCTGGCTTTACCTACACGACCGATTCCGGCTGGAGTTTCAGCTTCGGTGTCGGCTATGGCTACTATCCCTGGTACTACCCGTGGTGGGGTCCGATGGGTTACTACGGCTGTTGCTGGTATCCTTATTACGGCTGGGGCGCATGGGGTGGCGCAGCGGTTGCCAATGTCTACGGCATGTGGGGAAACACTGCTTACTCGCGTACAGGAGCAGCCTGGGCCAATCCCTACACCGGCAATTATGGCGCGGCCACACGCGGCGCTTACTACAACACGCAAACTGGTCGTAGCACCGTTGCCGGTCGCGGCCACAACACCAACGTCTACACCGGTAATACATACGGTTATCGAGGCGGCGCGACGTACAACCCAAACACGGGAATTGTTGCGGGAGGCGGCGCAGGCTACGCCGGAAACATCTACTCGGGCGAGGGCACGGCAAATCGAGGTGGCTTCGTCTACAACACCAACACAAATGCCGGCATTGCTGCGGGCAAAAACAATATTTACGCGGGAAAAGACGGCACCGTATACCGATATAACCGGAACAGCGGGGACTGGTCCAGCAATAGCGGGAATGGCTGGCAGAACGTCGACCGCCCAGAACCAAAACTGCAAAACGAGCAGCGGGCTCGCTCACAAGGTTCGCAGCGAACCCAGAACTTCAACTCCACGCGCAGTGCCCCTCGCGCTCGCATGGGCGGCGGCCGCCGCCGTTAACCGCACACTCGACCCGAGAAGCAGTCGTACTGACGTTATCTAACCAATTAGTTCCGCTCCCTGGAAAGGTTGCAGGACGGTTTGCCGGTTTGAGACGGGCGAGTCGGTTTGCGAGCAAGCTCAACCATCTTGCGGTCCGACGCAATTTCCTCCCCCTGCACTGGGCACGTCGAAAACGGTGAACAGGTTATACGAGCAAGGAGGATTGCAGAGCAGTTTTCTCGCCTTCGGCAATCACACTTTGCGTTCTTGACTTTTCCAGAAGCCAGGAGGATGCTCTGGCCAGCCGGACGGTAGTACCTGCCCCCAAGGCCGTCTGGCGGGACCCCTCGGCTCGGAATCGAGAAACTCGAGTAAGCCTCTGAGTCTCGCGCCATGTTGAAGATCGTTTTACAAGTGCTTAAATGCATAGTTATTGTACTTGGAGCCGTATCAGCTTCCATCGGCACCGTGACGGAAGGCCAAGACAAACCAACCGGTAAGTTCACCCTGCCGGATACCACGGTGACTCGACCCCTAACGGACGTCAAACTGGACGCTTTTCCAGACTTCTCTATCCCCCGCATTGTGAGTCCTGCTTCCGGAGTCAGCAGCTTTCAGCTGGAATTGTTCATGAGCCAAATGGGCGCCAATCTGCCGGATTTCTTTGAACGCTTTGCACGCGAACCGATGCGTAATGGCGAAGATGACTTCCGAACCTCGGTCCTGAGGTCCATCTTCTGTTCTCCTCCCCGTCCGGTCCAATTCGCGAGTTTCGCGTTGCCTCTGTCACAAAACCCCAACCTGTACCTGAACATTGCTGTAAGGAACGCGCTCGAGGGCGTGTGCGCCTTGAATGTCGAACTGCTGTTTTACCCTTCAAAGGAAGGTTCCCCCCGTTCTCACACCTTGGATTTCAAGCTTTTCGATCCGATGAAGCCGGCATCGCCGCAAGTTCGCGGTGATCGCGTTGTATTTTACATACAGGTGGAAAGCCGCGATCTCGATGCCTTGAAGAAGGACGAACTTTTACCGTTCGATTCCTTAGTTCCGGGCATCGAGCCATCCCTCGTGGTGCTTTGCTCCAGCATTGAGGACTCTGTTGCGGTGGCCGAGCACTTCAGGCGGGTTCTGCCGCAAATCATTGGGTTCAGCGTGATTCCAAATCCGGCCGTGAAGAATTTTCAAGGCTCCTCGGTCTTCCAACTGCGGCCCGCTGAGGCCATCGTGAGCAACGGGATTGTTTTCGGCTTCAAGAGAGTAAAGCAAGGCTCGGAATGGAATGTCGATCACTTTCTCGCTGGTCGCGACTAGAATTTTTAAGCCCCAATGAGCTTGAGATAGCCTGTGACATGTTCGAGCTCTATGCTGAAAGGCAGAAGCTCGGCCGGGAGTTCTGGGTCGCGCTCCGTGATGCTGCGGCAAAGATGGGGCTGTCCGCGCACGTAGATACGATAGCTTTACAAGTGGGCGATAGGCCACGCTTCTCGTACCCACAGGGGAAATGCATAGCTGCACGCTTCGAATATGCTCTAGCGTGAAACTGCGCTATCTTGCTCGATGTGGGTGCAATTTATGTTTGCGGGGCAGAAGGGACAATCATCTCCGAGCCGTAGTTGTTTCACAATTGCCATAGCCCGATGATTCCGAGAATCATCAGATTGGGGAACAGCAGCGGATCATGGGTGGAGCACCGTAAACGAAATTGTCAAACGGGTGGACTGACGGCCCCCGAAGGTTGCTCATGGTGTGAAGAACGAATCCCCAAAGGCCTACGCCGGCATCAGGGATCAAAACCGCGGCGCTTACGTCAATAAATACGCGCGAAACCCGCATGACCAATGGAACGCAAAGAAAACCGATGGCGATGGCGCTCGCCGCGACGGGCACCCATTCGACAGCGAAATAAAATCCATTTCCCGCGTGATCAGCCAGACTGAAAACGAAATTGCCAACAAAGCCTCCCATCGTTAATAGCAAGATCCACTGTGCCCATTGGGCCGATTTGGGATCGACCATGCGGTTCATGACCAGGAGAAATCCAAGACCTGTGTACGCCAGTGGTGCGGCAAACGGAGCGGAGTACGTCAGGCTGCGTATGGTCCGTTCATAGAAACACTACTTTCGAGATGTAGGAGCACTCCCGCTAACGGATTCTCAAGAGAAGTGCGGAACCTGAGTGCCGCGGAGTATTTAGCCACTAGAATTCCATCAGGCTTTCTTAACCAAGCGAGTAATCCACACCAATATTACGGCTCCTACGAAAGCAACGATGATCGATCCGATCATGCCCCCACCATGCCAGATTCCCAGCATGCCAAAGATCCATCCTCCGAGAACGCCGCCCAAGATGCCAAGAATAATGTCGATTAGTACGCCGTAGCCGCCACCCTTCATGACTTGGCCCGCAAGCCAACCTGCAATTAGACCAACCACGATCCAAGCGAGAAAGCCCATCACTACCCTCCTCCGTTCGACAATCCCCTTAAAGGTCCTACCGTTTCCGTTAGGCAACCGAGAGAAACCAGCCGCTACCAGGCTGGCTTTGGACTTGAAAACCGTTCTTCCCACGCCTCACGGGAGATTGAGACGCAACACTACGGTGTGACCAACACGCTCAGGGCAATCAACATCAGTTCCATCATCGCAGTCAACAAGAATGTCGCGACAACGGTCCGGAGCACTCCCCTAACGGAAATCATTCGTTCCACCCTCACGAACCAAAACGATCGCATTCAACCGATCATCGAGCACCGGGGAGGCGGAAAGCGGTCAAGGATTGATTCCCCGCCTGGTACACGTACCTGCACGCACGTATTCCGGAAGTAGCCTTCGTGTCGACAGCAAAGGGCGGAGAGGGCCAATCTGCGCGGTCAGGCACTTGCGCAAGAATCACCTGCGGGTATCCGCTCCGCCCTACTTGGGGGTGCCGTCGAGCAGCCCTGCGTATCAAAAGTTCCCCGCCCAGGAACTTCTGCGTTCCTTCTCCTCGGGGAAAGAGTTCTCCGAAGTCGGAACACGACTACGCAGGACTGCACGGCAGCACACAAAAACCCAGGGAACCCAGGGATTAATTGGATGGTGACTTAGAGCGAACAGTACTTTTCCGCATAAACAAATAGCCAAAGCTACGCGAACCGTCAACTGTCAGAAGTTACGGTTTTCAACCACTTCTTGTCCGGTAGTCGCCCTCGAAGGCAGCTCTGAAGAGTTGCTCCGCTTCATTTCATGCTCACTCGATCGGTGGCCACTAGAGGTTTCCTTGCCGACCCGCGGTAAGCGGGCTGCAGCCATCCTCTCGGCCACTTTCACCTCGGCGACTCGACGCACCAGTCGGGGATTCCGTTTTGTAAACGCTAGTTTGTCGGCAAGGCAGGTTCTAGCAATACTCCCACCCCGTGGTAGCCTGCCACATCAGAGGCTTCGATGAGTGCGATGTATTCTCAACCGCAAAGTGAGCAAGGTGCCGGCGCGATGCCCCTGGTACCGGCGCAGTAACTGGGCCATTTCCGCGTGCTCCGTGCATATTCTTCCCTCGAACGAGAGTTACTAAAGAGGGCTCTTCGGGAGACATCTGACGAATTGGCGGTTGAGCTTGACACTGCCAAAGCGTCAGAGTAGCGTCAACCCTGTTTTCCTCACTCCCGCCCATCAAGGTAACCGATTAAAGTCTTAGGATTTTGAATGTGCATCTGTTTGACCTAGGGAATCCGCCTCCGGTTCGTGTTCAGGAGTGTAGTGTCCCCGGTCTGTTGACCATCCATCCGTTCAAGAAAGAAGGGTAATGCTGTGATCTATCAGGCATCTAACGTATTTCGGATGGTTCATGTGCTCGCAAGATGGCTGTCGCCGTTGATCGTTCTGCTGGTAGCGATCCAGACACATCCGCAAAATGCCGGTCCAGAGTTTCCTAATCCCGGCAATGCGCACATGTCTCGTGAGAACCAACGCGAACTCGGTCTGCAAGCCGCCGCCCAAGTCTACCAACAGATGCCGGTCCTTCCCGACAACAGCCCAGAAACACAATATATTCGGCAACTTGGCGAGAAGTTGGTGGCTACTATCCCACAGCAATACTCGTGGCCGTTTGAGTTTCACGTCGTGGCCCAGAAGGAGATTAATGCCTTCGCCCTTCCCGGCGGACCGATGTTTGTCAACATCGGAACCATAAATGCCGCCGCGAACGAAGCCGAACTTGCCGGCGTGATGGGGCACGAAATGTCACACGTCTACATGCAGCACTCGGCGAAGCAGGCAAGCAAGGCAAAGACAACGGGCATGCTCGCGGGACTTGCGGAAGCTGCGCTCGGGGCAACCGTAGGAGGAGCGGTCGGAGAACTCGGTGCCATGGGAATTCAGATGGGTTCGCAAGGGCTCATGCTGAAGTATTCGCGCAGCGACGAAGCGCAGGCCGACGCCGTGGGCGCGATCATTCTCTATAAGGCTGGTTACAATCCGCAGGCACTGGCAGACTTTTTCAAAACCCTAGAATCCCAGGGCGGGCAGACGCCGCCGCAATGGCTAAGCGATCACCCCAATCCTGGAAATCGTGAGGAAGCGATTCAGAAGGAGATTCGAGACTGGCCACCGGAAAACTATGCCGGCAACAGCTCGGCATTTCTGAAAGTTCGCGAGCACGCGATGGGGGTCAGAGCATACACCGGTCAAGAGATCGCGCAGGGCGCAAAGTCTGGCGAATGGGCGGCGGTCAATAAGAAGAATGGTGCTGTTTTTAGCCCAGTCAGTGCAAACGCGTTTAACAGCAACTCGCCGGCCACTTCGTCTGGCTCCTCGCATCCGTTGTCGGCAGTGTCGCTCGAGAGCGTTCTTCCCAGCCCGAACCTGCGCATGGCCGACATCGGTGCGGTGAAGCTTGAGTATCCCGAAAACTGGCGGGTCATTAAGCCGAGAAAGCGAGGGGAGTTTTTGACGATCGCTCCCGAGGCAGGAATCACGACAGATGGTGTCGGTTATGGCGTGATGCTTAATGGAGTTGCGCCACCCAAAGGTCAACGCATGAGCATAGACGACATCACGCGGGAACTCGTCAAGGAGATGGAGCAGAACGAGACCTTGCAGCCTGTTGGCGAGACCCAGCCAGTTACCGTGGCCGGTCTTGAAGGGCGTTCCGTTACTTTGCAAGCCGTTTCGCCCTTTACGGGGCCCAACGGGCGACATCAAAAGGAACGGGACTGGTTAGTGACCGTTCCGCAGCGCGACGGTTCTGTTATCTTCATGGTGTTTGTGGCGCCCGAGTCTGATTTCGACCGTTTCCAGCCAACCTATGACGCGATGCTAAAGAGCATGCGATTCTAGCCGCATACGTAGCTTGCGACGTGTGCGCGTCTGATTATTTTAAAGGTTGAATCGGAGATAGTCGTCCACTTCACGAGGTTGAAAAACAGACCAGCGCTTTACGTTCGCTTAACACAACCCTCTGCAAGACGATCACGAAGGGGGCGATATGAAAAAACGCTCGATCGGCGGGTATGAACAGGAGGCCTTGCCATGGGAAAAGTCGTCCGACATGTGACGGTGCGACATTATTGGATCGTATCTGCAGGGGAGACCGATAAAGGAGGCCTGCATGTCAGCCGCCACTAGAGAACAGCTCCGTCTTGAAGAGGAACATTCTTCTCGTGCTCCATGGAAGAAATGGGGGCCCTATCTCAGTGAACGGCAGTGGGGAACCGTACGCGAGGACCGCAGCAACACCGGCGACGCGTGGAATTATTTCAGTCATGACCAAGCTCGTTCGCGTGCCTATTGTTGGGGAGAAGACGGTCTGGCCGGAATTTGCGACGACCACCAACTGCTATGTTTCGCCATTGCCCTGTGGAACGGCAATGATCCTATTCTGAAGGAGCGCCTGTTCGGGCTGACAAACAGCGAGGGGAACCACGGAGAAGACGTCAAGGAATACTATTTCTATCTCGACAGCACGCCGACGCATTCGTACATGAAATATCTGTACAAGTATCCGCAGCGTGCCTACCCGTACGATGACATCGTGAAGACCAACAGGGCACGTTCTCGTAACGACCGTGAGTACGAACTGCTCGAGACAGGGGTCTTCGATGAAGATCGTTACTTCGACATTTTTGTTGAGTATGCAAAGGCCTCTCCTGAAGACATACTGATTCGTATCACAATCGCGAATCGTGGCCCGTCCCAGGCGAGACTCTCGCTACTCCCTACGTTGTGGTATCGGAACACCTGGACCTGGTTCCCCGACAGGGCAAAGCCTAACCTTTGCTTAAATAACCATGGGAGTATCGACGCGACACACCCGCATCTTGGCAAATGCCGCCTGGTGTGCCAAGGCACTCCTGAATTTCTCTTCACCGAGAATGAAACCAACAACGAGCGCATCCACCGGACTCCTAACAACTCCCACTACGTCAAAGACGCCTTCGACAGTTACATCCTGCATCAGAGGACGGACGCGGTGAATCCCGGCAAGTCGGGAACGAAGGCGGCCGCCCACTACCGTTTGGATGTACCCGCGCGTGGCACGCTCAGTGTGCGTCTGCGGCTCTGTAAAGCCCTGGGGGATGATCTGGATTTGGGCGACTTTGACGAGATATTCGAAGAGCGACGAAAGGAGGCTGACGAGTTCTATAAGCAGATCATTCCCGCCGGGGCGAGCCACGATGAGGCGAACGTCATGCGGCAGGCGCTGGCCGGCATGTTGTGGACAAAACAGTTATACGTTTACGACGTATACCGATGGATGAACTTGCGCGAGAACCCTGGTAATGCCGGGAGGAATCACGAGTGGGTCCACCTATCTACGGCCGACCTTATCTCGATGCCAGACAAGTGGGAGTATCCGTGGTTCGCTGCGTGGGATCTTGCGTTCCACACCATCGCTCTCCAGGTCGTCGATCCTGGGTTCGCTAAGCAACAAATCGAGCTTATCCAAAAGCCCTGGTTCATGCACCCGAACGGTCAGATTCCCGCATACGAGTGGAATTTCAACGACGTGAATCCTCCGGTGCAGGCACTGGCAGCTTGGCGAATCTATGTGAATGAAAAGGTAGCGACCGGAAAAGGTGATCGGGCTTTCTTAAAACGAGTTTTCCAAAAACTGTTGCTTAATTTTACATGGTGGGTGAACCGGGAAGACACTCTGGGAAACAATGTCTTCGAAGGGGGATTTCTAGGACTCGATAATATCGGTGTTTTCGATCGCAGTGCGACCATTCCTTCAGGCGGCATCCTCGAGCAGGCGGATGGAACCGCATGGATGGCTCTCTACTGCCTCAACATGCTCGAGATAGCATTGGAATTGGCACAGGAGGAGCTGGAGTACGAGGAAATTGCTTACAAGTTTTATGAACACTTCATTCAAATCGCTGCCGCTATGGATCGTATGGGCGTCAATCGAGACGAACTCTACGACGAGGAAGATGGCTTTTACTACGACCTGATCCGCTTCCCGAATGGTTCCGCGACCCGTCTCAGGCTTCGCACGCTGGTGGGCTTACTTCCTGTTTGCGCTACGCTGGTGCTAACAGAAAGTGAATACAAGCGATTACCACAATTCGAGGAGCGGTCTGGCTGGCTCGCGGGCCGGCACCCCGAAGTTACTTTTAATCTGACTAATCTGGATAAAGTGGGTTATCTCGGAAACCGAATGCTGTCCGTCATTACGCCAGCCAAGCTACGTCGCATTCTGTCACGAATGTTGGACCCAAACGAGTTCCTCAGTGACTTTGGACTTCGGTCCCTTTCTCGAGAATACAAAGATAAACCATTCAACCTGGCACTGGGTGACGAGAAATACACCGTCACCTATGAGCCTGCTGATTCATCTACTGGCCTATTTGGCGGTAACTCGAATTGGCGAGGCCCAATTTGGTTCCCCGTCAGTTTCATGCTTATGTATGCCTTGTATCGGTGGCACAGCTATGTCGGCCCAGACTTTAAGGTCGAATGCCCCACCGGATCGGGGAACCTCTTGACGCTTCGAGAAGTCAGCGACATGCTCGCGCGCCGGCTGCTGAGTATTTTTACGAGAAAAGATGATCGACGCCCTGTGCACGGCGGTTTTGAGAAATTCCAGAAGGATCCATACTGGCGAGACCTGATCCTCTTCTACGAATACTTCCATGGTGACAATGGAGCCGGAATCGGAGCCAGCCACCAGACAGGGTGGACAGGGCTCATTGCCCGCCTGATTCAGCTGGTTGCGGGTGGAATGTTCGAATTCCCAGACAAACCTGAAAACCTACCAAGGCGCGCGATGTCAGCGGCGGGCTGAGATATTTGGAATACTTGATTCTTTGTTCATAAATGGTTGTTCAACTCCACGTCGGCAAGCGAACGCAGGATCGAAGCAAGGAAAGTCCCAAGAAAAAGACGCATCCGCTCAGACACTTCGAGATTTTCGGGAGGCACCCTTTGTCTAAAGCATCTAAAGCACCTGCCGCACAGCAACGGCGCCGAAGACACTCCCACAAAACCGGCCGGTCGGATTTCCTGAAACTAAGTGTTCCTGGCAACGAGCCATCTCTGGGCAATCGCTTCGCGAAAATTGGCCTGCAGCGACACTAAGGAACAATAACAAGCTGAGAGAGAACATCCGGCGGGTAACGCGCACGGAGAAGAAATAAGAAACAAGCTGGCTGATTTCGCTCGCCGCGGACTGTCCTCGCGTCAAGGGCAAAGTGCGATGCCCCAACCGAAGCGGTGAGGTGTATGCTCTCTGTGCGACGAAAACGCACGGAATCGTAGATCCTGGGAGTCGATCATGCGTCGTTTTGACTCGGTTCGGAGCTCTAGCTGCCTCAAGGGGGTGCTACTCGTCCTTGTTCTGAGCGCACCTATTTCCTTGAATGCGCAAAGCGGATCCTCACCGCAATCGCAGTCGCAATCCAAGAGCACGCCCGCTTGCTCGGACGGTCCTCCCATCTTGAAACGAGGCAAACAGCCGGAACTGCCTCCCTGTCCTGACCCGCCCCCGACCGCGTCGGCCCCCGCAGATTCCATACGTACGCGTTCCCTGAGCCCCTCCGAAGCCTTGATCGAAAGGGCCAGAGAGGCGGCCTTCGAGTTTTCTGAGCACCTTCCCAACTTTATTTGCCAGGAGGTCATGGCGCGGTATAGGCAGCGAGGCCGTGAGGAAACGCCCCTGGACGTCGTTTCGGCTGAAATTATTTACGATCATGCCAAGGAAACTTATCGCAACGTGAAGATCAATGACCGCCCCACGGACACGAGTCTGGAGGAAATCAGTGGGTCCTGGTCTACTGGAGAATTTGCATCCACATTGCTGAGCCTTTTTTCTGCTGATACTAACGCCCGGTTCCGATCCGGCGGCGCCTCTTCCATTTCGGGTTTCCGCGCCCAGGTTTACGACTTTCGAGTGCAGAGGGAAAATTCGCACTGGACGCTGCACGTTGACTCACAGACTCTGGTTCCGGCTTACGAAGGCTCGGTATGGGTGGATCCCAGCACCGCGCGCGTCCTGCGAATCGAGATGCAGGCCCGCAACATACCACCAGACTTCCCGATGGATACCATCGAATCCGCGGTCGATTATTCGTACGTCTCGATTGGCGGGACATCCTTTCTGGTCCCAGTCCATGCTGAGAGTTTGGGTTGTCCCCGAGGCGCCGGCGACTGCAGCCACAACATCATTGACTTCCGCAACTATCACGAATTCAGAGTCGACGTGAAGATTGGTAATGTGCAACGTCCCTGAAGGAATGTCACGGCCGAGGCCGCGGGTTCGAGCCCGGTCGTCCCCGCCATTCCTTAAAGAAGGGCCGCTCGCCTTACAGCATATTGTAAGCGCCCAGCATTCTAAGTGATTACCGGTTTGCGCTGTTTACTCGGACTTGAGCGCACTGTCTGGGATTCTATATTCTTTGGTCATGCCGGAGCAGGTCACGGAAGTTGCGAACACTGCGGAGAATGCTTCGGCTATCGGTTGTGTCAATGCACGATACGAACGTTCTCATCGCCGGAGCGGGCCCTACCGGCCTTACGTTAGCCATAGAACTTGCGCGCCGATCGATCGCCTTTCGTCTTATCGATGCAACAGAAATCCCCTTCGCCGGTTCGCGGGGAAAGGGGATCCAGCCGAGGACGCTCGAGGTCTTTCACGATCTAGGTGTGGTTCAAAGGATTCTGAACGAGGGAATGCTTTACCCCGATATGCGCGTGCACTTGGGGCCGCTTTCCCTTCGGTTCGGCGCCTTAGGAGGCCGCCATCAAGCGACCGAAAACATCCCTTATCCCAATTTGTGGTTGCTTCCGCAACATCGCACCGAGGCCATTTTGCGGGAAAGGTTGGCGGAGCTCGGAGGAGAAGTCGAATTTGGAACAGCATTCCAGTCAGTTACACAGGAGCGGCATGGAGTCAACGTCCGTCTTTCAACGGGCGAGTCGCTTACGGCGAAGTATCTGGTTGGTTGCGATGGCGGCCACAGCGCGGTGAGAAAAGCCGTCGGGCTCGAACTGAATGGAGAGGCACTCTCTGACAAACTCTACTTCGTTGCGGATGTAGAGGTTCCGTGCCTTGACCACGCCGTCTGGCACGTGTGGCCGCTGGCCAAGGTCGGTCTTTGTCCACTGCCTGAAGAGTCGCTCTTTCAAATGATATCCGCTCATGCGGCGCCGGAAAACCTGGGGCCGATCGTTCAGAAGGTTTCCAAATGCAAAGTCCTCCACGTCAGATGGAGCTCAAGCTATCGACCGGCCACCCGTATGGTCGATCGTTACCGGGTAGGGAGAGTCTTCCTGGCGGGCGACGCCGCACATCTTCATCCTCCCACCGGCGGTCAGGGCCTTAACACCGGTATTCAGGACGCTTATAACCTAGGATGGAAACTTGCATCCGTTCTTCGCGGCGACCCGGAGTCCCTGCTCGATACCTACGAGGAAGAACGCCTACCGGTCGCGGCGGCCGTACTCGGTTTGAGCAGCCATTTATATAAGACGCGTTCGCTCAATCGAGGAGAGGCAACGAATCAACTTGCCCTTCATTACCGTGCAAGCAGCCTGTCGTCTGGTGTGATAATGGAACAGCTGCACCCAGGGGACCGGATGCCAAACCTGCAACTCGCCAATGGGAGCCAGCTGTTCGACGAAATGCGAGGTACGCAGGCCACAGAGGTGGTCACTCGAAAGGGAGTGCGCATCCTGATCAGACCCGATGGCTATATTGCCTCGATTGGAAGGCGATCGATCGAGGAGTACGCAGGGGAGCGGACCCACACGGTGCAATGGCCGGTGTTCGGCAGTAGATAGACGGTTGACATCGATTTGCTTCGAAATGGGTCTGATTCGTTGGTTTCCGGCGTCCGATTTTTAGCCAGCTCTGTAAGTGCCACTCGCATCAACAACCCTCCCCTCCTCAGCGACCCGCTCTGCTAATCATTTAGCCCTGTTCCCAAGAGAATTTTCTGCATGCATTTTTCAACTCTTGATTCTCGAGTTTTGGATTGTTTCGGTTGAGAAAAGTGAAAGATGTATTGTCTTTGCCGTCCCGGGGTCAATGCACGAAAAGAAACCTTCAAGGCGGGGACTTCGTCCAGTTTCCTTTGAAATTCGGCCGGAATTCTGAAGTCTGCAGTCTCCTTAAGCTTCACCTTCAAACCTGTTTTCTCGACTTTAATGGCTTCGCGGATATAGGCTTTCACGACGGGTTTCATCTTGACGATTTCTCCAACATTGCTGAAGCGAATCTGGCGAGCCGACTGATGCTGGCCAGGCGTGACGAGAATGCGCTTGGGATCGTTTAACAAAGCGCCTTTGAAAAACATAAGCGCACAGAATTCCTTGAATCCATGGATCAAAACGACGTTCTTTCCCTGGAGCGTGTAGCAAGCCTGATACCACTTCAATTCTTCGGCTAACTCAGAATCGAGAGCGATCGTTCGCAATGCCTCAAACTCCTCGCGCCACTTCGTTTCCCGCCGTAAAATGCCATCTACCTTCGGATTTTTCTTGTTCATTGATGCATACCCTGAAGCAGAATTCTATGCCGTAGCGGCGGAGATTAGCACCAAGAACGTACTACCTTCAAATTCCGGCGCTGGTGGAGGAGCCTACTCTAAATCCTTGATGTTGCTGGTGTGACATCTGGCATGGACTGCATGAAATTATCGCCAGGGTCGGTGAGAAAGTGGAGATCATCGAAGCGCGTTGTCACGGAGCCTGAACCGTTGAACCTTACCTGTTGCTGTTTTCGGTAGTTCCGCGCAAAATCGCAGCTCGCGCGGGCATTTGTATGGCGCCAGCCGGATACGGACATGCTCTTGAATTTCGTTTGCCAGCTCTGCTGATCCCACCAACCCTGGCTGCAGCACTATGAACGCTACGGCCTGCGTCAGTCCGTAAGCATCGGTGCAACCCACTGCGGCCGCCTCTGCTACCAAGGGATGCCCGAGCAGCACATTCTCGATTTCGATCGGTGAAACCCACATCCCCGAAACTTTCAACATGTCGTCGGCCCGGCCGCAGTAAAAGTAGTAGCCGTCGGCATCGCGGATAAATTTGTCACCGGTAGCGACCCAGCTTCCTTGTTTCACGCGCGACGTCAGCTCCGGTTTGTTCCAATAGCAGGCAAACGCGCTGTCTCCGCTAACCCAGAGATTCCCCATCACGCCATCACCCACCTCGTGACCGTCACCATCCACGATCCGAGCGTCATAGCCGGGTGTGGGCGCGCCGCAACTCCCCGGGCGTATGGCTCCCGGACGGCTGGAGAGAAAGATGTGCAGCATCTCGGTGGAGCCTATGCCGTCCAGAATTTTAAGACCAAACCGCTGCCGGAACTTCTCATAGATTTCGATGGGCAGCGTTTCCCCTGCGGAAACTGCTAGCCGTACTGAAGAAAAGTACATCTCTTCGTTGCGTTTCGCTTCCTTAAGTAAGGCGCCATAAAATGTGGGCACAGCAAAGAAGACTGTCGGGCGGCGGATCGATACTAGTTCCGCCACCCTCGCCACGGTTGTTCGCTCCGGGTTCAGTAGCATCTGCGCACCCACCGACAGCGGGAAATACATGCCGTTCCCCAGTCCATAGGCAAAAAAAAGCTTCGAAACCGAAAACGTAATGTCGTTCGCGCTTAGTCCGAGCACGCCCTGGGCGAATCCGCGGCTGGCCACCAGCATGTCTTTGTGCTGGTGAATCGCACCATTTGGCATTCCCCCGCTTCCGGAGGTGTACAGGAGAGCCGCGGGATCAAAAGGTGTGGTGGCCGCCGGGGTCAGTCGCGCCGAAGATGCACTTACCCAATCATTCCAATACTGGCATTTCAGGCTGCCCGTAAACGCGCTTTCGTCGCCCGCCAGGATGACACTGGTTTGCGGCGATTTCCCCAAGGCAGGGAGGAATTCAGCGACTACACTCGAATGTACGATCGCGATACGTGGCCCGCAATCTCCCAAATAGTGCTCGTAATTCGCGGCGCGCGCCATCGAGTTTACCGGGGTAGGGACCGCACCGATCTTTGCAGCACCGAAAAATGCAGCTATGAATTCCGCTGAGTCCGGTAGGGCGATCAGGACACGATCGCCCCGCTCGCATCTTTCTGACAAGAGTGCGTTTCCCACCCGGCTTGCCAACTGCGCGAGTTCCTCATAGCTAACCTCCCGAGGCTCTCCCAAGATGGCCGTACGTCTCGGGTGACGTCGAGCCGGTTCGTCCAGAAAGTGCGAGGCGATATTGAATTGTTCGGGAAACTGTGTGTCGACCATCGGTTCATTCCCAGCCAGCTCTTGTTTCTAGCCCGGTCCGTCACTCGTCAGTCTATAAATCCTGCGGCCCATTGGCGATCGAATTGAATTAAATTGCTCTCGAATCGGGGTGAATTCTGCCCTGCTCCACCGGATGCTCCCCCACGCAACCGCAAGGATGTGTCGCCTCATGCCCAAAAAACGATGAATCTCGACCACAGACCTTTTTCAGGTCTATCACGCCCATTATGAGTCGGTTGCGCGTGTGGAGGAGTATTTTGGGCATTTAGAAGACCCACTCGACCGCTCCTTTCTAAAAAATCACACATGCGTACAAAGCCTGGCAACCCACAACGAAGAGAAGATGAAGTAAAAGGCAAGGAAAACCCGGTTGCCCGGGTGGTCCAATTCAGAGGGCGGGTCAAATATCTAAATGATTGTAGTGTCGAATCTTAGCTCAGATTTTTCCTCGTTCGCAATGAGGAGGTTGTGGATTCGAATCCCATCTCGTCCAAAAGCATCAAAAAAAATGTTTAAGGTCCTGCATGTTGAGAGCGTAGATTTCCTGCGTTCCCGTGTCGCGCGGAATTCGTCACTCCTGCCTCTCACCTGATTGCAATGAGCGACGTCAAAAACGGAAAGTTGCTGCTAGCAAGCACGGAGAAGGGTCTTCGGTAGTTTACAATCCGGCATCGCGCCAGATGGCGATTGAACTTCTGACTTGAACAATGACGGTCTGAAGACGATGAGCTTGATTTCAGTTCCCGAGATCCGCGTCAGGCGGTGCAACTCCGCACCAGTGCGACCCGATGGCCGATTCGTGCTTTATTGGATGATCGCATTCCGCAGGGCTACCTGGAATTTCGCTTTGGATCGTGCCGCCGAGTTGGCCGAGAGGTTGTGCAAGCCCTTGGTGGTTCTGGAAGCCTTGCGGTGTGACTACCCCTGGGCAAGCGATCGCATGCACAGCTTTGTCCTCGATGGCATGGCCGAGAATGCCAGCCGGTTCGAAGGCACGGGAGTTTTGTACTATCCGTTCGTGGAATCCGAACCAACCGAAGGAGCGGGACTGCTCCGGGAAATGGCTGCACATGCCTCTGTCGTGGTAACCGACGATTTCCCCTGCTTCTTCCTGCCGCGCATGGTGGCATCCGCAGCTCAGCAAGTCCCGGTGAGAATGGAGGCAGTCGACTCGAATGGCTTATTGCCCTTGCGAGCCACGGATCAGGCTTTTTCAACAGCGTACGCGTTCCGCCGGTTCTTGCAGAAGACACTTCCTCTCCATCTGATGGAATTCCCGAAGACCAACGCATTGGCAAATGCGACGATTCCCGCAGCAAACGGAGTACCTCGCGAGATCGCGGCTAGATGGCCCCAGGTGTCTCGTAGCCTGCTGAATGCCGATTGTGGTTGCCTGGCAAAGCTATCGATCAACCACAGTGTCCCACGGGTTTTAGCGCGCGGAGGAACAAGTACGGCACAGGCGCTTTTCAGAGAGTTTGCGGAAAACAAACTCGATCGTTATCCCGAAGAGCGAAATGAGCCGGACCGAAACGTGGCGAGCGGCCTCTCGCCCTATCTTCACTTCGGACACATATCGGTCCACCAGATCTT
>Ga0306920_100004662_pt1 | contig 17590 bp, 14 predicted proteins | sample flu12Cox44000170_FD_204666 | JGI IMG/M metagenome (GOLD analysis project Ga0306920, IMG submission 204666) | Lab enrichment of tropical soil microbial communities from Luquillo Experimental Forest, Puerto Rico - flux4day.12C.oxic.44.000.170 (v2)... | ecosystem: Environmental > Terrestrial >... | reverse complement strand
GCCTACGACGAGGAGATGGCGCTGCTCCGGGGCGCCCAGTCGCACGAGCCGCCTCCGCCGCCCCAGCCCGAGCCCGTGGTCGGGAGCGGGACGGCGCCGGCCCCCATGGTGGTCCAGTCCGCGCCGCCCCCGGGGGCGCTGCCGGCCAACGATCACTACGGCCAGTTGATGGTGCGCATCGGCACGGTGGCGATGCTGCAGGGCAACCTCGACGAGGCGGTGCGCTCGTACCACAGCGTGGTGCGCGATTATCCGCGCACGTCGCTCGCCGCCGAGGCGCAGTACCGCATCGGCTACGCCTACGAGACGGTCGGCGACGACTTCGACAAGGCGCGCGTCGAGTACGCCCGGGTGCGCGACATCGCCAGCTCGGCGTTCGTGACCCAGGCCGCGCAGCGGCTCGAGAACCTCGATCGCCTGTCGAAGTTCCGCAGCGCGACCAAGGACACCGTCGAAGCCAAGGCCGAGGTCGCCTTCCTGCTCGCCGAACAGTACCTGTTCCAGGTCAACAAGCCGGAGCGCGCGATCGAGCAGTACCGCAAGATCGAGCAGGACTACGCCGGCACCAAGTGGGCCGCCAAGGCGATCATCGCCGAGGCCTGGGTGCTGAGCCGCAAGTTCGGGCGCAAGGCCGAGGCCGACTCGCTGTTCTGGCTCGCGGTGCGAGACCATCCCGCCACCGAGGCCCAGCTCGCCGCGCGCGACTACCTCGAGATGGAGGGCGCCGAGGTGCCCGACACGCTGATCAAGCTGCCCCAGGCGCCGGTGCAGCAGCTGGCGGCCGCCGACTCGGTGGCGCTGACGCCGGTGCCCCAGGGGTCGACTCCGCTCGGGGCCCCGCACGCGCAGAACGCCGCGTCCGACTCCCTCGGGCTGCGGCCGCCCGCCGGCGCGATGGGCGCGGCCGCGCTCGGCGCCGGCGCCGGGCTGCTGCACGCGCCCGATTCGACACTGGTGGGCCCGGTACCGCCGCAGAACATCGCGGTCTCGCCCCAGGCGATCGCGGCCCCACCGGGCGCCGCGGACCCGCTGGCGGTGACGGGCCCACCGATGCCGGGGCCCGCAGCCGCCGCGGGCGCCGGAGCTGCGGCCGCCGGCGCCGCCACCGGCCCGCCCGCACCGCCGCCCCCCGCCGCGGGCGCCGCGCCGGTCCCGCCCCCCGCCACCGCCCGCCACGACAGCACCGCTGCCGCGCCGCCGGACACCTCCGCCCAGCACCGGAAGCCCTGACGTGCCGGTGGCGGCATTGAGCGCTCGCTGGACCCAGGTGCGCGCACGGGTGGTGGGCCAGGACGATCGCGGCGCCAACCATCACTGGCTCGAGATCGACGTGCCGCGCGGCTTTGGCGCCCCCGCGCCCGGTCAGTTCGTCCAGCTCCTCATCGACCCCACCGGCTCTGCGGCGCTGCTACCGCGTCCGATGAGCGTGGCGGCCTGCCGCCGCACCGGCCCGGGCCTGAGGCTCGGGTTCCTGTACGTCCCGGTCGGCACCGGCACGCGGGCGCTGGCGGCGCTCGGGGCGGGCGCATCGCTCGAGGTGCTGGGGCCGCTCGGCCACGGCTTCCCGCTCGATCAGCCCGGCACGCCGGTGCTGGTCGCGGGTGGACGAGGCGTGGCGCCCCTGCTGTTCGCCGCCGACGCACTGGGGCAGGCCGGCCGGCGCTGCGAGTTCCTGTTCGGAGCGCGCCGTCGCGACCAGCTGGTGGCGCTCGCCGCGGCGCGCGCCGCGCTGCGGCGTCTCGGCGGGCGCATGCACTTGAGCACCGACGACGGCAGCGCCGGGCGCCGCGGCCACGTGGTCGCGCTGCTCGAGCAGGTCGCGGCTCGGCTCGAGCCGCCGCTCGTGGTTCACGCCTGCGGTCCGCACGCGATGCTGGCGGCGGTGGCGCGCTGGAGCCTCGCGCGCGGGGTGCCGGCCCACCTGGCGATGGAGTCGATCATGGCGTGCGGCACCGGCGTGTGCCGCGGCTGCCCGCTGCCGCGCAGCGCCCGCGCCCGCGCCGCCTACCGGCGCGCCCCGGGGCCGTCGCTGTTCGGCAACGAGGAGTGGGCGATGTGCTGCACCGAGGGGCCGGTGTTCGAGGCCGCGGAGCTCGACTGGGAGCGGGTCGAATGAGCGCGCCGCGGGGCGTCGACCTGCGGGTGCGGATCGGGCCGATGGCGCTCGCCAACCCGGTGCTGACCGCGTCGGGCACCTTCGGCTACGGCGACGAGTACGCGCACGTCGTCGACGTCGCCGGGCTCGGCGCCGTGATCACCAAGACCGTGACGCTCGAGCCGCGCGCCGGCAACCCGCCGCGCCGCATCGCCGAGACCGCGGGCGGCATGCTCAACTCGATCGGGCTCGAGAACGTCGGCCTCGCCGCGTTCCGGCGCGACAAGCTGCCGCGCCTGCGCCGGCTCGACGCCACCATCGTGGCCTCGGTGGGCGGCGAGACCCCGGCCGAGCTCGAGCGCCTGGTCGCGGCGCTGGGCCGGGAGCGCGGCATCGCCGGCTTCGAGATCAACTTCTCGTGCCCCAACGTGGCGCGCGGCGGGGCGCGCTACTGGGCGGCGCCACGCCGCCTCGAGCGCACGCTCGCCCGGCTGCGCCCGCTCACCCGCGCAGCGCTGATCGCCAAGCTGTCGCCCGACGTGACCTCGATCGCCGACCTGGCGCGCGCCTGCGAGCAGGGCGGCGCCGACGCGGTCACCGCGGTCAACACCTTCGTCGGCATGGCGGTCGATCTCGAGCAGCGCGGCTCACGCCTCGGGCGTGCCACCGGCGGGCTGTCGGGCCCGGCGATCAAGCCGCTGGCGCTGGCGCGCTGCCACGAGGCGGCGCGCGCGATCCGCATCCCGGTGATCGGCTCGGGCGGCATCATGAACGCCCGCGACGCGCTCGAGTTCATCGCCGTCGGCGCGACCGCGGTCCAGGTCGGCACCGCGAGCTTCATCCATCCGCGCGCGGCCCAGGACGTGCTCGAGGGATTGCGCGAGGCGCTCGAAGCGCGCGGGGTGCGGCGCCTCCTGTCGTGGCGCGGCGCGCTCTCCGGCGGACCGAGTCGCCCGGAGCTGATCCCGCGCGAGCGGAGGCGGGCGTGAGCGAGATCGCGATCGCCTTCGACGTCGCAACCCTCGAGCAGGCGCTCGAGCTCGACGATCGGCTCGGCACCGGCCCCGAGATCGCCAAGGTGGGGCTCGAGCTCTACACCGCGGCCGGACCGGAAGCGGTGCGGGCGCTGGACGCGCGCGGGCGTCGCGTGTTCCTCGACCTCAAGCTCCACGACATCCCCAACACGGTGCGCGGCGCGGCCGCCGCGGCGGCGCGGCTCGGGGTCGAGTTCCTGACCGTGCACGCGATGGGCGGCGCGGCGATGATCGCCGCCGCGGTCGAGGGGGTGCGTCGCGCCGGCGGCCGGACCCGGGTGGTGGCGGTCACGCTGCTCACCAGCCTCGATGCCGACCACCTGCCGCCGGGGTTCGAGAACCCGCTCGACACCGGGCTCGTCATCCCGCGTCTGCTCGAGATGGCCGAGGGCGCGGGGGCCCACGGCATCGTGTGCTCGGCCGCCGATCTCGCCGGGATCCGGCTGGCGCGGCGCGGCAGGCCGTTCTTCGCCATCACCCCCGGCATCCGCCCCGCCGGCACCGAGCGCGGCGACCAGGTTCGCGTCGCCACCGTGGCCGAGGCGGTGCGCCAGGGCGCCGGCATGATCGTGCTCGGGCGCGCCGTGACGTCGGCGCTCGACCCGCGCGCCGCGCTGGCGGCGGCCCGGCGCGAGTGCAACGAGGCGGCGGCGCTGCAAGCCTAGGCGGGGAGCGAGGTTGGCGGCGAGCACCCGCGGCGGCGAAACGAGGCGGGAATGAACGAGGCGGCCGGGCGTAGATCAGATTTGGAGCCGGTCGACGAGACCGCTCTGGTGCGCGCCGCGCAGGGCGGCGACCCGCAGGCCTTCGCGGTGCTGGTGCGCCATCACCAGCGCGCCGTGTACGCGGTGGCCTGGGGCCTGACCCGCAACGCAGCCGATGCCGACGATCTGGCCCAGGAGGCGTTCGTGAGGGCGTGGCAGGCGCTGGGGCGCTTCCGCGCCGGCGAGCCGCTGCGCCCCTGGCTCACTCGCATCGTGGTCAACCAGGCGCTGTCGCTGTTCCGGCGCCGCAAGCGCCGGCCCGAGAGCGCGCTCGAGCCGCTGCTCGAGTCCGGGCGCCAGTTCGGGGGCGGCGACGATCCCGCCGACCTGGCGGCGGGGCGCGAGGGGATGGCCCAGCTCGAGGCCGCGTTCGAGGAGCTGTCGGTGGAGCATCAGGCGGTGCTGGTACTGCGGGCGGTCGAGGAGCTGTCGTACGGGGAGATCGCGGATGCGCTGGGCATCCCGCCGGGCACCGTGATGTCGCGGTTGTCGCGCGCCCGCACCGAGCTGCGCGCGCGCTGGAGAGCGAGGACCCGGGAATGAACGGGAATCACCTGACGTCGGACGAGCTGAGTGCGCTGCTCGATCACCGGCTCGCGGGAGCGGCACTCGAGCAGGCCGAGCGGCACCTCGCCGGCTGCGCCGAGTGCGCCGCGGCGTACGCCGCGCTCGCGGCCCAGGACCAGGCGCTGCGCCGCGCGTTCACGCACGATCCGGGCGAGGAGTACTTCGCGAGCTTCGCCGCGCGCGTCGCGGCGCGCATCAGCGCCGGGGAGCCGGCCGGCGCGCCGCGCCCGGCGAGCGCCACGCCCGCCGAGCGCCGCGCCGCGACGGTGTCTGGGCAGCGCGCGCCGCGGCGCTCGCTGGCCTGGGCTTCGGCGCTCGCGGCCGCGGTGGTGGCGGTCGGGATCGCGTTCCTCCTCACCCGCGAGAGCGGCGTGGTGTCGCTGCGCGACCGCGGCGCGGTCGAGCGCGCCGAGCGCGACGCGCGCGCCCGGCCCCCGGCCGAGGAGGCGCCCGCACCGGAGGCCAGTCCGACACCGGGCGAGGTGGCGGCCCCCGCCCCAGCGCCGGTGGCACAGGGACGGTTGAAGTCGCAGGCGCCGGAGCGCGCCATCGCGTCGGGCGCTCCCAGCGGCGCCGCGGCGTCCGGGGCGGCGAAGGAGCGCGCGGCGCCGGGATTCGCGGCTGCGCCGCCGGGCGCGGGCGCCGCGGGCAACGGTCCGGCTGCGGCGCCGGGCGCGCTGCCGGGCCGCGCCTACGAGGTGCGGCGCGACGAGCGTGGCGAGGATGTCCCGGTGATTCCGCCCGGCTCGCCCGCCGCCAGCTATCGGCCGCCGCCGGCACCGCCCGCGGCGCCGGCCCGACCCGGCGAGCCGGTCTACGTGCGCAAGTACTCGCCCGCGGTTCCCATGCAGGCCAGGGACGCGGGCGGCTCGCAGAACCTGGCGCCGTCCGCGCAGGGGTTCGCCCAGGCGCCGCCGGCCGACAGCGCGCGGATCGAGGTGTGCGGGGTGGTCGGCGATCCCTCCGGACGGCCGATCGCCAGCGCGAGCGTGGTGATCACCGAGACCGGCGCCAGCGCCACCACCGACCCTCATGGACGCTTCTGCCTCGCCGCCCCGGCCGGCGATCGCACCCTGGCGGTGCTCGCGGTGGGTTACGCCGCGGCGCGCCAGAGCATCCACGTCACCGCGGGTGTTCCGGCCACCAGCGTCGTGCTCCAGCCGGTCCAGGTGCTGGGCGGCGCGGCCGGCACGGATCCGGTCGCGCTGCGCAGCGCCGCGTTCGCCGGGCTTCCGGATTCGCTCGCCGCCGTCGCCCGCCGTGCCTCGACGCTGACACTCGGCGCTCCCGCGCTCCACAGCGCCACCACCTGGGAGATGGCGGCGGACCAGTGGTCGCTGCTGGTGGTGGCGCGGCCGCGCGGGCCCGCCGAGGACGAAGCGCTGTTCCAGCTCGCGGTGGCGCGGCTGCGCGCCTGGGAGCTGTCGCCCAACGAGGAGCGCCGCCAGGGCGCCCTGCAGGCGGTCGAGACCTATCTGGTGAGCGCCAAGCCCGGACCGCGCAGGGAACTGGCGCAGTCCTGGCAAACCCGGATTGGGCCCTAGCCCCGGCACCACGGCGGCGACCCTGGTCGCCACAGTTTCCCCTTGTGTGCGGTGGTGGGCCCGGGCGACTTTTAGCCACGCTGCCGTTTCGCGTCCGCGTCCCGTCCCGCACCCCGGGGGAACCCTTGGCCACCGAAACCATTCCCGCCCAGACGCCGCAAACGCCCGAAGAGATCGAGCGCGAGTGGTTCGAGAACGTCTACGCCGGCGATCGCATGCCGCAGCTCACGCTGCGCGCCATGATCATGGGCATGCTGCTCGGCATGATCATGGCCTGCTCGAACGTCTACGTCTCGCTCAAGGTGGGCTGGAGCCTGGGGGTCGCGATCACCTCCTGCATCCTCGCCTACACCGCGTTCGCCACACTCCACAAGCTCCTGCCCAGGCTGTTCCCGCCCTTCAGCATCCTCGAGAACAACGCGATGCAGTCGGCGGCCTCGGCGGCCGGCTCGATGACCAGCGGCGGGATCGCCAACGCGATCCCGGCGCTGATGATGCTCAATGCCGCGGCGCTGCCGGCGAGCTTCGCGATGCGCTGCACCTGGCTCATTCCCTGGGTGATCGTCATCTCGTGCCTCGGCGTGTTCCTCGCCGTGCCCGCGAAGCGCCAGATGATCAACGTCGAGAAGCTCCCGTTCCCGAGCGGCACCGCGGCAGCGGCCACGCTGCGCAGCCTCCACAACAAGAGCGGCGAGGCCGCGCGCCAGGCCAAGGCGCTGTTTGGCGGCGGCCTGCTGGGCTCGATCATCACCTGGCTGCGTGACGCCGACGCCAAGTGGCTCGACTGGTACCCCAAGATTCCCGCGACCTGGGGCACCAACTGGATCCGGGTCGGCACCTGGCACGACAAGCCGTTGAAGCTGAGCCAGCTCACGCTGTCGCTCGAGGGCTCGCTGTTGTTCGTGGCCTCGGGGGCAATCATCAGCTTCCGCCAGGCCTGGAGCCTGCTGCTCGGCGCGGTCATCAATTACGGCATCCTGGCGCCGATCATGCTTGGCCGGGGCGACATCGATATGCCCTCGTTCCGCAGGATCTCGGCGTGGAGCCTGTGGATCGGAGTCCCGATGATGGTGACCTCCGGGCTGCTGCTGTTCTTCATGAACTGGAAGACGGTGGTACGCGCCTTCAGCACCATCACCCAGTTCCTCGGCCGCAAGGCGGGCGGCGACGACCCCATGGACAAGATCGAGGTGCCGGGCTCGTGGTTCATCGGCGGCTTCGTCGTGCTGGGCGCGCTGGCGGTCGTGCTCGGCAACCTGCTGTTCCATATCCAGTGGTGGATGGGCGTGATCGCGCTGATTGCGACCTTCTTCCTGGTCGTGGTCGCGGCGCGCGCCACCGGCGAGACCGACATCACCCCGGTCGGGCCGATGAGCAAGATCACCCAGCTCGCCTTCGGCGCGATCAGCCCCGGCAACATCACCACCAATCTGATGACCGCGAACATCAGCGCCGGCGCCACCAGCCACGCCGGCGATCTCATGATCGATCTCAAGAGCGGCTACCTGCTGGGCGCCAACCCGCGCCAGCAGTTCCTGGCCCAGTTCTTCGGCGTGCTGGCCGGCGGGCTGGTCGTGGTGCCGGTCTATTTCATCCTGATCCCCGACGTCTCGTTGCTGGCCACCGAGAAGTGGCCGGCGCCCGCGGCCCTGGTGTGGCGCGGCGTCGCCGAGCTGCTGGCGAAGGGCGTGGGGTCGCTTCCCACCACGGCGCGCTGGGGCATCGTGGTCGGCGCCTCGCTCGGGATCGTCCTGCCGCTGCTCGAGATGGCGCTGCCGCGTTGGAAGAAGTTCATCCCCTCGCCGACCGGGCTCGGGCTCGCGTTCACGATCAACGGCTTCAACTCGGTGTCGTTCTTCATCGGCGCCTGCCTCGCCGCCTGGTTCAAGCGCGCGAAGCCGGCGCTCGCCAAGGAGTACACGATCCCGGTGTCGTCCGGGATCATCGCCGGCGAGAGCCTGATGGGCGTGGCGATCGCATTCGGGACCATCGCCAAGGTCTTCCGCTGAGGCCGCCTGCCGCCTAGCGCGGCACGATGCGGAACAGCTCCCCGCCGCCGGGCGCGATGATGCCGGTGTCGAACGCCGTGGGGCTCGCGGTGGCGACCGCGATCCGCCGGCCGTCGCGCTTGCTGATGTGCTCCACCGTGGCGGCGGGCTGGCGCAGCGTGACCCGGAACGACTGGGCGATCACCGTGTCCTTGTTCGCGACCATCACATAGCCCTCGGTTGGCGCGCTGCCCCGGAAGCTGCCCGCCATCCCCTGCGACGTCCGGCCCTCGAGCCGCGCCACCAGCTGGGACGGGCTCCCCGCGCGCGCCAGCGAGTCGTCGCGGGCCGGGAGCACGAAGCGGTTGGCCGCGGCGTGGAACACCCCGGTCGGATCGAGCGTCATCAGCGTGGGGCCCAGGACCTTGAGCTCGGCGTTGAGCGCGGCGAGCGAGTCGTAGAGCGCGCCGTTGGTGGATCCGTCGCGGCGCAGGAACGAGGCGCCGTAGCCCGGCACCGCGGGCGGGCCGTGCGCAGGCCGAAGGGTCCAGTACATGATCCCCTTCGCTCCGTAAGCGATCGAGACGTACACCTGCCAGCGAATCTGATTGAACGTCGGCGTCGGTCGATAGGGGGCACGCGCGTTGTCCTGCCGGGGTGACGCCTGGATGACCGACCAGAAGGGGATGCGGTAGCCAGGACGGCTATACTGGCCGGCCTTGTCCCGGATCAGGGCGAGCTGCGCGAAGCTGAGCCTGAAGTCTGCGCCCGGCCACTCGAACGGGTACTTGTCGAAGCAGATCACGGGGGCAGGGAGAGCATCGGCGTCGAACCTGGAGAGGTACTGGTCCAGGTAGCATCCGTAGGCCGTCGAGGTGTCCGGGCTGCAGAGAGGCAGGAACCAGTCGACGTTCTGGATCGAGAGCAGGTTGGTCAGGGCGAGCTGGCCGCTCGTGCCCGCCCCGTTCGTGGAGTCGCGAAGCAGGTTCGTCATGTCGTGGATGCTGGCGAACACCCGATCGGAGGAGGGCTTCCGGCCGGGGGGGTAGTAGATCGGTGGCTCGTCCCATATGTACCACCCGGCGACCGCTGGGTTGTTGAGTCCGTTGGGAGCGGCGAGCCCGTCCAGGATCGCGGTCCGGTTCGCGACCGGGTCCGGGTTCTTGAACAGGGTGCTGGCGCGGTCGGTCTCCACGTAGATGAACGCCCGCATGCGGAAGGACGGACGGTTCAATCGCAGCGAGTCGAGGCGCGCCGCGATCTCTCGAGCCTTCGCCGGCGAGGGGCTGTCGGAGGTCACGACGAACCCCACGCCGGCGTCGTTCAGGCGGATCAAGCTGATCGGGTCACCGCCCGGCAAGTAGCCGCCGACCACGAACCCCGACTGCCGCCACGCGGCGCCCTCGGCGCGTGCCGGGAACCCCGAGACGACGAGCACGACGGCCAACACCCGGGACACGCTGCGCATCAGTCCCTCCTCGCACGCCCGATTGCGACGCCTGCGGTGCCAGGCCGGTGATCCCGCGCGCGTCGTCTGAATTGAAATAGAGGAGTTGAAATCACCTCCTTCAAGCCATAGCTTCTGGCGTTCACCGGATCAAGCTTGGATCTCCATACAACGGCGCACGCATTGGCCGTGACGGGCCCTGCTCGTGGCCACCGGGTGGCCTCCTTCTCACTCCTGCCGCCGGGGTGCACCTGTGATGCGGAATTTCCAATGAATCATGAGGGCGCGCGCGGGGAGAGCGGCCCGGCAGGGCGTGAGGTGGTGGTGCCGGACCTCACCGGCGCGCGCCTGCTGGCGAAGAACGCTGCGTTGAGCCTGCTCGGCCAGGGCACGCCACTGCTCATCGCCCTGGTCGCGGTCCCACGGTTGATCCGCGGGCTGGGACTCGACCGCTTCGGCGTGCTCTCGCTCACCTGGATGCTGGTCGGATACTTCGGGCTGTTCGACTTCGGGCTGAGTGCCGCCGTGACGCGCCTGATGTCGATGAAGCTCCTGCACCGGCGCGACGCCGAGATCCCCGCGCTCTTCTGGACCTCGTGCGCCCTGCTTCTCGCCCTCGGCATCGTCGGGAGCCTGCTGTCCGGGGCCCTCGCGTCCGTGGTGGTGGAACGAGTCCTCAAGATCCCATCCGCACTGCATCCGGAGGTGCTGGCCTCCTTCTACGTGCTGGCCGCGTCGCTCCCCGTCGTCACCGGGATGGCCGGGCTGTCGGGCGTTCTGGCGGCCCAGCAGCGCTTCGACCTGTTGAATGCCGTGCGCCTGCCGATGGGCGCCCTCTCGTTTCTCGCGCCACTCGCGGTCCTGCCGTTCTCCACCAGTCTGGTGGCGATCGTTGGTGCGCTGGTCGCCGTGCGGTTTGCGGCATGGATGACCTTGTTCCTGCTCTGTCTCCGCACCCTGCCGGCCCTCCGACACAAGATCCAATTCGACCGCTCCCTGGTTCGGCCGCTCCTGGGCTTTGGCGGATGGCTGACGGTGAGCGGCGTCGTCGGCCCGTTCATGGTGTATCTGGACCGCTTTCTGATCGGCGCCATGCTCTCGGTTGCGTCGGTCTCGTACTACACCACCCCATATGATCTCGCGACGAGGCTGCTGTTGCTCTCGAGTCCCGTGGTCGCCGTGTTGTTCCCGGCGCTTGCGGCCAGCCACGCGGTCGATCGACCGCGAACCTCCCGGCTCTTCGAGCGGGGCCTCCAGGTCATTCTGATCGCGCTGTTCCCGTTCTGCCTGATTCTGGTGACGCTGGCGCGTGAGGGGCTGTCGCTCTGGATCGGCGCCGACTTCGCGCGGCATAGCAGCCGGATTCTCGAGCTGCTCGCGGTCGGAGTGTTCGTGAACGGTCTGGCCCAGCTGGCGATGGTGCTGGCGCAAGCCATCGGGCGGCCCGATCTTCCGGCCCGGCTCCACCTGTTGGAGCTCCCGCTCTACATCGGGGGCGTCGTGTGGCTCATTCGCTCCCAGGGGATCGATGGCGCCGCGATCGCCTGGGTGGCGCGGGTGATGCTCGACGCCGCGGCGCTGTTCTGGATCGCTCATCGGCTGCTGGGAACCGGAGCCGGCAGCCGGGTGAGCAACCCGCCGATCATCGTGATGGCGCTCGCCCTGCTGGTCCTTCCGATGTTCATTCAACCCCTCATGATCAGAAGCATCTTCCTGGTCATCGTGCTTGCGGCCTATGGGGTTTTTGCCTGGTTCGCCGTGGGCATTCCCGCCCGGCAGGCGATCTGGGCTCGCGACCGCGGAGCGGTCGTGTCCGCGCGGTGAGCGGTGTGAGCGCCGTGGAGACGCCCGACTCCGGGATGATCCGGACCATGCCCCGCCCGCACTGTCCGCTGTGCGGCGGGGGCGGAACATCGCTCTATTCCGGCCTGCGCGACGCGTTGTTTGGTGCGCCCGGGGCATGGCGCTTCGTGCGCTGCGAGCGGCAGCGGTGCGGCCTGCTGTGGCTGGACCCGCAACCGCTCGAAGCGGACATCGGTCGAGCCTACAGCTCCTATTACACGCACAAGATGCTCCCTGCGGACTCGGTCAGCGGGGTGAGGCGTGCATACCGCGCGATCAAGGACGCATACCTGGCACGTCGATATGGCTACGCCACTCGTGCTCCCCGGCAGATTCAGAGCCTGGTCGCCCTGGGCCTTCGGCTCTTTCCCGACCGCCGTCAGTTCATCGAGGGCGAGGTCATGCATCTCTCCGCCCTACCGAACGGACGGATGCTCGACGTGGGGTGCGGGAACGGCCGATTCATGATGCTTATGCGCGAGCACGGTTGGGCGGTCAGCGGTGTGGACTCCGATCCCGCGGCGATCGATAGCGCCCGTCGTGCGGGCTTGGACGCCGCACTCGGCGACCTGCATTCGTGCCGTTTTGAGAGCGATGGGTTCGACGCCATCGCCATGCGTCACGTGATCGAGCACGTCTACGATCCAGTGGGCGTGCTGCGCGAGTGCCGCAGGGTCCTGAAGCCGGGCGGACGCCTCGCGATCACGACCCCCAATGCGTCGAGCTGGGGGCACGCGATCTTCGGGTCGGTCTGGCGCGGGCTCGAGCCGCCGCGGCACATCCAGATCTTCACCCCGACGGCACTCGCGGATGCGGCCGGGCAAGCGGGTTTTCTTGCGCTGACCCTGTGGACGTCGGCGCGATCGCGCGGAATCATGGCCGCGGAGAGCCTGCGGATCGCCGCTGCCTCGGCGGGTGGAGGCCGACGGCCGGTCTCCCTGTGGACGGCCGGGCTCTGGTTCCGGTTCATCGGGGGCGCGCGGCTCGCGGCGCATCCCTTGAGTGGCGAAGAGATCATGCTGATCGCGACGAAGTGACCCTCGATTGACCGCACCTGCCCGAACCCCTAGCTTGAGTCCGCTTTCAGGACCAGGGAGGATCGTTGATCCACGGGACCCCGATGCGCCGCGTGCTCGTCACCGGTGTGACCGGCTTTGCCGGCAGCCATCTGGTCGACTACCTCCTCACCCGCCCGGATTGCGAGATCTTCGGCATCCATCGCTGGCGGAGCCGCACCGAGAACATCGAGCACTTCCGCGACCAGATCACGTTGCTCGAATGTGACCTGCGCGACGCCACCTCGACCCGCGACACCCTGGAGCGGGTACGCCCGGACTGGATCTTCCACCTCGCCGCCCAGTCGTTCGTGCCCACCTCGTGGACCGCGCCCACCGAGTCGCTCACCACCAACGTGCTCGGGCAGGTCAACATCTTCGAGGCGGTGCGCCACATGGGCCTCAAGTCCCGCATCCAGCTCGCCTGCTCGAGCGAGGAGTACGGGATGGTGATGCCCGACGAGCTGCCGATCCGGGAAACCAACCCGCTGCGGCCGCTGTCCCCCTACGCGGTGAGCAAGGTGGCGCAGGACCTCCTCGGCTACCAGTACTGGATGTCGTGGAAGCTCGACTGCGTGCGCACCCGCGGCTTCAATCACGAGGGACCGCGACGCGGCCCGGTGTTCGTGGCCTCGGACTTCGCCAAGCAGATCGCCGACATCGAGAAGGGCCGCCGGCCGCCGCTGCTGAGCGTCGGCAACCTCGAGGCCAGGCGCGATTTCACCGACGTGCGCGACATCGTCAAGGGCTACTGGCTGGCGCTCGAGAAGGGCGAGCCGGGCGAGGTCTACAACCTGTGCCGCGGGCGCGCCTGGAGCATCCGCGAGGTGCTCGACCTGCTGCTCGGCATGACCAAAGCGAAGATCGAGGTGCGCCAGGATGCGGCGCGGCTGCGGCCCAGCGACGTTCCGGTGCTGCTGGGCGACAACTCGAAGTTCGCGAAGGCCACCGGCTGGGCGCCGACGATCCCGTTCGAGCAGACGCTGCGCGACATGCTCGACTACTGGCGCGCGCGCTGATCGCGCGGTCCGCGACCCCGTGAGCCCGGCTCCCGCCCCCCCCGCCCGCTTCCGCGGCAAGCGCGCGCTGGTCACCGGCGGCGCCGGCTTCATCGGCTCGGCGCTCGCGATCCGCCTGGTCGAGGAGGGCGCCGAGGTGGTGATCGCCGACGCGATGCTTCCCGACTACGGCGGCAACCTCCACAACCTCGAGCCGGTGCGCGATCGGGTGCGCCTCAACTTCTGCGACGTGCGCGACGAGCACCTGATGGCGCTGATGGTCGAGGGTGTCGATGTCGTGTTCCACCTCGCCGCCCAGGTCTCGCACGTCAAGAGCCTCTCGGACCCCTATCCCGACATCGATATCAACATCAAGGGGACGGTGGCGCTGATGGAGGCGGTGCGCAAGGTCAACCCGCGCGCGGTCGTGGTGAGGAGCGGCACGCGCGGCGAGTACGGCCCGGCAGCGAAGCTTCCGGTCAGCGAGGAGGCGCCCACCCATCCGCGCGGGCTGTACGAGATCTCGCTCCTCACCTCGGAGAAGATCCTGCTCATGTACCACGAGGTCCACGGCATCCCGGTGGTCCACGCCCGCGTCACCAACACCTATGGCCCGCGCGCGCAGATGAAGACCTCGCACTACGGGGTGGCCAACTGGCTCATCCGCCTCGCGCTCGAGGGCCAGCCGATCACGGTGATGGGGGAGGGCCGCTACCAGCGCGACTTCCTGTACGTCGACGACTGCGTCGAGGCGCTGCTGCGCTGCGCGGTGACGCCGGCCTGCCACGGGCAGGTGGTGAATGTCGGCAATGATCAACCCAGCACGTTTCTCGAGCTGGCGCAGACCATCGCCGCGGCGGTGCCGGGCGCCACGATCGTGCACACCGAGTTCAGTCCCGAGCGCAAGGCGCAGGAGCCGGGCGACTTCTACAGCGACATCACGAAGATCGGGCGTCTGACCGGATGGCGGCCGGCGGTTGCGCTTCCCGATGGCGTGCGGCGCACGGTCGAGTACTACCGCCGGCACCGGGGGCACTACTGGTGAGCGGACCGGACGCGCCGCGCGGCCAGACCATGCGCGCGCTGAGCGGCCGCACCGTCCTCGTCACCGGGGCCTCCGGCTTCGTGGGCCCGCACCTCGCGGCGGCGCTCCACGGGGGTGGCGCGCGCGTGGTGGGCCTCGCCGCCGGTTCCGCCCCGGAAGCGCCGCTCGACGGCTGGCACGACGCCGATCTGCTCGATGCCGATGCCCTGGCGCTCGCGGTCGCCGCGACGGCGCCCCGGGCGGTGATTCACCTCGCCGGCCAGAGCAGCGCGGCGCGCTCGTTCGAGCAGCCGGTCGAGACCTTCCGCCTCAACGTGACGGGCACCTGGAACCTGCTCGAAGCCGTTCGCCGGCATGCGCCCGCCGCGCGCACGCTGGTGGTGGGCAGCGGTGAGGCCTACGGGCCGCAGCCCGAAGGCTCGCGGGTGGCCGAGGACATGCCATTCCGCCCGGTGAGCCCCTACGCGCTCTCGAAGGCCGCGGCCGACGCGCTGGCCGAGCTTCACGGCGCGACCCACGGGCTCGAGATCGTACGCACCCGGTCGTTCGGCCACACGGGACCGGGCCAGGACGCGCGCTTCGTGGTGCCCGCCTTCGCGCGCCAGATCGCCGCGATCGAGCACGGTGAGGCGGAGCCGGTGCTGCGCGTCGGCAACCTCGAGGTGACCCGCGATCTCACCGATGCGCGTGACGTGGCGCGCGCCTACGTCCTGCTGCTCGAGCGCGGCCGGGCGGGCGAGGCCTACAACGTCTGCCGCGGTGAGGGCGTGCGGCTCGCCGAGGTCGCGCGCGCGCTGGTGGCGCGGGCGCGGCGGCCGATACGCATCGAGGTCGACCCGACGCGCCTGCGCCCCGCCGACGTGCCGTGGCTGGTGGGCGATGGCGGGAAGCTCGAGCACGACACCGGCTGGCGTCCCGAGATCGCGCTCGAGCGCACGCTCGAGGAGGTGCTGGAGCAGTGGCGCGGGCGGACCGAGGGGCGGGGCGGTGGTTGACCGGGCCCGCTCCGAGCCCCTAACCTTGTTGGCTCACTCCGCTTCACCGGGTCGCGGGCCCCCTGCACACACGCGTCCGATCGGGCCCTCAACGTGATCGAAAGGGCATTCACTTGCATTCCATTACCGTCGTCGGTACCGGATACGTCGGCCTCGTCACCGGCGCGTGTCTGGCGGATTTCGGCAACCGGGTGACGTGCGTGGACACCGACGCCGCGAAGGTCGAGCGCCTGCGCGGCCTCGAGCTGCCGTTCTTCGAGCCCGGGCTGCCCGAGCTGGTGGCCCGCAACGTGCGCGAGGAGCGCCTGCTGTTCTCCAGCGACCTCACGGCGGCGCTCAAGGGCGCGAAGGTGGTCTACATCACGGTCGGCACGCCGCCCCGCCGCGACGGCAGCGCCGACACCAGCGCGATCTGGGCGGTGGCCCGCACCATCGCCCAACAGCTCGACGGCTACGCCCTGGTGGTGCAGAAGAGCACCGCGCCGGTCGGCACCGCGCGCGCCCTCCAGGCCTACATCCGCAAGCACGCGCGGCGCGGCGCCGAGTTCGACGTCGCCTCGAATCCCGAGTTCCTGCGCGAAGGCTCGGCGATCGAGACCTTCATGCGCCCCGACCGCGTCGTCATTGGCGCCGAGACGCCGCGCGCCCGCACCATCCTCAAGAAGCTCCATGATCCGCTGTTCCTGATCGAGACGCCGATGGTGCTGACGACGCTCGAGACCGCCGAGCTCATCAAATACGCCTCGAACGCCTTCCTCGCCACCAAGATCTCGTTCATCAACGAGATGGCGAACCTGTGCGAGGCGCTGGGCGCGGACGTCCAGATGGTCGCCAAGGGCATGGGGATGGACCGCCGGATCGGCAGCAAGTTCCTGCACGCCGGCCCAGGCTACGGCGGCTCGTGCTTTCCCAAGGACACCGCCGCCCTGGTGTCGTTCGCGCGTCGCGCCGGCGTGCGGGCCGGCATCGTGGCGGCCACGGCGGCCGCCAACCAGAACCAGATGGCCCGCATGGTCGACAAGGTCGTGGGCGCGATCGGCGCCCCGCGCGGCAAGACCGTCGCGGTGCTCGGGCTGTCGTTCAAGCCCAACACCGACGACCTGCGTGCCGCGCCGGCGCTGGCGATCATCGCCGGGCTCAGGCGCCGCGGCGTGCGGGTGCGGGCCTACGATCCGGTCGCGATCGCGGGGGCGCGCCGCGCCCCCGAGTGCCGCGGCGTGACGTTCGCGAAGGACGCCTACGACTGCGCCCGCGGCGCCCACGCGCTGGCGATCCTGACCGAATGGAACGAATTCCGCGGCATGAACCTGGGCCGCCTCAAGCGCGCGATGAAGAAGCCGGTGCTGTGCGACCTGCGCAATCTCTACGAGCCCGAGGAGATCGCGGCCGCCGGGCTTCAGTACATCGGCGTGGGGCGCGGCCGGCCGGCGGCCGCGGTGAAGGGGAGCCCGCGATGATCGACGGGGTCAGGGTCAAGCGGCTCAAGGTCATTCCGGACGAGCGCGGCTTCCTGATGGAAATGATGCGCGACGACGACGAGTTCTTCCAGAAGTTCGGCCAGGTCTACCTGTCGGTGGTCTATCCCGGGGTGGTCAAGGGCTGGCACTACCACCGCAAGCAGACCGACCACTTCGTGTTCGTCAAGGGCATGGCCAAGGTGGTGCTGTACGACAACCGTGAGGGCAGCCGCACGCGCGGCGAGATCAATGAGTTCTTCATGGGCGAGCACAACCCGATGCTGCTCGTCATCCCGCCCCTGGTGCTCCATGGCATGAAGGGGGTCGGGCCCGAGCCGGCTTACCTGGTCAACACGCCGTCCGAGCACTACGTCTACGACGATCCCGACGAGTTCCGGGTGCCGCCCCACAGCGCCGAGGTACCGTACGACTGGGAGCGGCGTGATGGCTGAGGCGCCGGCCCTCTCCGGTCGCCGCATCCTGGTCACCGGCGGGGCCGGGTTCATCGGCTCGAACTTCGTCCACCACCTGCTGGGGCGCTGGCCCGATGCCCACGTCGTGGTGCTCGACGCGCTCACCTACGCGGGACGGCGCGAGAACCTCGATGGCCTGAAGCCCGGCGCCCTGACCTTCGTGCATGGCGACATCCGCGATCCGGCCATGGTGGCGCGGGCGATGGCGGGCTGCGACCTGGTGGTGAACTTCGCCGCCGAGTCCCACGTCGACCGCTCGATCGAGACCCCGGGTGAGTTCATCCTC
>Ga0306920_100004661_pt1 | contig 17593 bp, 15 predicted proteins | sample flu12Cox44000170_FD_204666 | JGI IMG/M metagenome (GOLD analysis project Ga0306920, IMG submission 204666) | Lab enrichment of tropical soil microbial communities from Luquillo Experimental Forest, Puerto Rico - flux4day.12C.oxic.44.000.170 (v2)... | ecosystem: Environmental > Terrestrial >... | reverse complement strand
GGGGGGCGACCCCGGATCAGCCGGCGCGTCACGACCTCACGGTCAAGGACGTGCGCGTGCGCAACGTGCCGACGAATATCCGCGACTGGGGCGGCGGCACCGAGCGGCACGGCAACTCGATCTTCATCTTCGAGACGGCGAATATGTGCATTGCCCATCTTGGCCATCTGCACCATCCGCTCAACCAGCAGCAGCTCAACGAGATCGGCCGCGTGGACGTGGTTTTCGTCCCAGTCGACGGCAGTTACACGCTCGATCTCGAGGGCATGATGGAGGTTCTAGAGGCGCTCAAGGCGCCGCTGATGATCCCAATGCACTATTTCAGCACGTATACGCTCAACCGATTCCTCGAGCGGGCGCGGCAGAAGTGGACCGTGGAAATGAGCGAGATCCCCTCGCTGGTCGTATCGAAAACGAGCTTGCCGACCACGCCCAAAGTGACGGTACTGCCGGGGCACTGAGAGGGCGTGCTCACGCGCTAGGCGCGAAGAAGCCGAACCACAGCGCGCCCAAAACGACCACCGCCAATGCCAAGCTCACGCACAGGACGATGAGCACGGGACGATCCAAGAATCCCGCCCGCGCCTCGACGCTGGTCTCGACTTTTCGTCCGGCCTCGTCGCGCATGGTTTGCTGCTTGCGCGCTTCAACGCTGCAAGGGTAAACGCTGGGACAGGTGGCCGAGTCCCCGCGCTCCGCGAGGGAGAAGACACCGGCATTAAGGCTGCACATGCCCCATCCGATCCGGTAAATTCGAACCCAACGGGCGGAACGAGGGAAATTAGGCGATGTTGAGCGCCGAGCAGAACGATCTCCTGACTCGAACGGGCGCGGGCACGCCCGCCGGCAAGTTGATGCGGTGCTACTGGCAGCCTGCCGCGCTGGTCGATGAATTGTCGGACAACCGTGCGCTCAAGCCTGTTCGCCTTCTCGGCGAAAGCCTCGTCTTGTTCCGCGACGACAACGGCCGGTATGGCCTGCTCGAGCGCGCCTGTCCGCACCGCGGTACTGATCTCGCCTTCGGGCGGCTGGAGCACGGCGGGTTACGCTGCGCCTTCCACGGCTGGCTGTTCGACGTCACGGGGCAATGCCTGGAGACGCCGGCCGAGCCCGAGAGCAGCCGCATGTGCGCCAATATCCGCCATAAGGCTTATCCGGTGGTGGAGAAGAGCGGAATCCTGTTCGCCTATATGGGGCCCGGCGAGCCGCCGGCCTTTCCACAGTTCGATTGCTTCACCGCTCCCGACAGCCACACCTTCGCATTCAAGGGAATGATCGCCTGCAACTGGTTGCAGTCGCTGGAAGTGGGCATCGATCCGGCCCACACGTCATTCCTGCACCGCTTCTTTCATGACGAGGAACCGGCGCAAGGCTACGGCAAGCTGTTTCGCGACAAGTCGATCGACTCCGACATGCCGATGACGCGGATCATGCGCGAGTTTCCACGCCCGCAGATCGAGATCGAGCCGACGGACTACGGCATGCGCGTGATCACGCTACGCCGCATCAGCGGCGCCGACACGCACGTGCGCGTCACCAACCTGGTGTTTCCGCACGGCTTCGTGATTCCCATGTCGAGCGAGATGACGATCACGCAATGGCACGTACCGATCGACGACTACAGGCACTACTGGTACGCCATCTTCACCAGCTTCGGCGCGCCAGTGGACAAGGGCGAGATGCGGCGCCAGCGCCTCGAGCTCTACGAGCTGCCGGATTACATCCCGCGCAAGAACAAGAGCAACGATTACGGCTTCAACGCGCATGAGCAGGAGCACGAGACCTTCACTGGGATGGGCACGGATATCAACGTGCACGACCAATGGGCCTGCGAGTCGATGGGGCCGATCCAGGATCGCACCAAGGAGCATCTCGGGCAGTCGGACAAGGCGATCAGCGCCTATCGCCGCATGCTGCGGCGTGCCATCGATGAGGCGCAGAACGGCGGCAAGCCGCTGATGGTGCTCGATCCCGCTTCCGCGACGAAGATCACGGGCCCGGCCGCGATCGACGGCATCGGTCCGAGCGAGGGCTGGCAAGCCTATTGGCAGAAAACCGACGCGGTGCGACGTAGCGCCTCGAGCTGGGCGCGCCAGCCATAAAGATCAGCACTCAGACGTCGACGCTGGCGGCGAGCGCGTTTTCCTGGATGAATTCGCGGCGCGGGTCGACGATGTCGCCCATGAGCTTGGTAAAGATATCGTCGGCTTCGTCGATTGCCTTCACGTTGACCTGCAGCAGCGAACGGGCATTGGTATCGAGCGTGGTCTCCCACAGCTGACCCGGATTCATCTCGCCGAGACCTTTGTAGCGCTGCAGGGTGAGGCCTTTCCGCCCGGCGCTGGTCACCGCCTCGAACAAGCCCACCGGTCCGTGGATCACGCTGTCCTCGTCCTTGCGACGCAGCGTGGCCGGACGCGGATAGATCTGTTGCAGGGTTGAGGCGTGTTCGTCGAGTTTGCGTGCGTCGGCCGAACCGAGCAGGGCATGGTCGAGAACGGCGACTTCCTTGACGCCGCGCACGGTGCGCTCGAAGCGGAAGCCCTCGCCGTCCATGAATTCGGCCTGCCAGCCGCGTTCCGTTTCTTCCGACAATGCATCGAGGCGGCGCGCGATGTATTTCGCGGCCTCCGTCGCCTTGTCCGGGTTGCCGAAAACGTTGGACGTGAGCACGCCTGCGATGGCCGCTTGCTCGACCACCTGGCGATTGTAGCGGCTATGCAGTCCATTGAGCACGTTGCGGATCACACGGGCCTGCTCGACGAGCTGCCGCAAGTCAGCGCCGGCGCGCTCTTCGCCCGAATGGAGCCGCAGCACCGCCTCTTCGAGGCCGCTGGCGATGAGATAATCCTCGAGCGCACGCTCGTCCTTGAGATACTGCTCCGATTTGCCGCGCGCCACCTTGTAGAGCGGCGGCTGCGCGATGAAGAGATGACCGCGGTCGATGATGTCGCGCATCTGGCGGTAGAAAAAGGTCAGCAGCAGCGTGCGGATGTGCGAGCCGTCGACGTCGGCATCCGTCATGATGATGATTTTGTGGTAGCGCAGCTTGTCCGGATTGAACTCCTCGCTGATGCCGGTTCCCAGCGCGGTGATCAGCGTGCCGATCTCCTGGCTGGACAGCATCTTGTCCATGCGCGCGCGCTCGACGTTGAGGATTTTTCCGCGCAGCGGCAGAACCGCCTGGAACGCGCGGTCGCGCCCCTGCTTGGCCGAGCCGCCCGCGCTGTCACCCTCGACGATGAATAGTTCGGACTTGGTCGGATCGCGCTCCTGGCAATCGGCGAGCTTGCCGGGAAGGGAGGATACATCGAGCGCGCCTTTCCTGCGCGTGAGCTCGCGCGCCTTGCGCGCAGCCTCGCGGGCAGCCGCGGCCTCGACGACCTTGCCGACAATGACCTTCGCCTCCGCCGGATGCTCCTCCAGCCAATATTGCAGCGCCTCGTTGATGACGTTCTCGACCACGGGACGCACCTCGGAGGAGACGAGCTTGTCCTTCGTCTGCGAGGAGAATTTCGGGTCCGGCACCTTGCAGGAGAGAACCGCGGTGAGCCCTTCGCGGCAATCATCGCCGGTGAGCGCCACCTTCTCCTTCTGCGCCACGCCGCCCTTGTCGGCGTAACTGGTGACTTGGCGAGTGAGTGCGCCGCGGAAGCCGGCGAGATGGGTGCCGCCGTCGCGTTGAGCGATGGTATTGGTGAAGCAGAGCACGGCCTCGTGGTAGCCGTCGTTCCACCACAGCGCACATTCGATCGCGATTCCCTCGCGCTCGCCCTTGATCATGATGGGGGCGGGAATGAGCGGCGTCTTGTTGCGGTCGAGATATTTGACGAAAGCTTCGACCCCGCCCTCGTAACGCAGCTCCTCGCGCTTCTCCACGGGATGACGCATGTCGGAGAGGACGATCAGCACACCCGAGTTGAGGAAGGCGAGTTCGCGCAGCCGGTGCTCCAGCGTCGCGAAATCGAATTCCGTCATGGTGAAGGTCTGCGGGCTCGGCAGGAAGGTGACCTGGGTCCCGCGCTTGTCGCGGGCGGCGCCGACGACGGACAGCGGGGTCACCGGTTCGCCGTCGCGGAACTCCATGAAGTGCTCCTGGCCGTCGCGCCAGATGGTGAGCTTGAGCCAGCTCGAGAGCGCATTGACGACGGAGACGCCGACACCATGCAGGCCGCCGGAGACCTTGTAGGCGTTCTGATCGAATTTGCCGCCGGCATGGAGCTGGGTCATGATGACTTCGGCGGCGGAGACCCCTTCGCCCTTGTGAATGTCGGTCGGGATGCCGCGGCCATCGTCGCGGACAGTACAGGAGCCGTCCGGATTGAGCGTGACGACCACTTCCTTGGCGAAACCGGCGAGCGCTTCGTCGATCGCGTTGTCGACGACCTCGTAGACCATATGGTGGAGCCCGGAGCCGTCATCGGTATCGCCGATATACATGCCCGGCCGCTTGCGCACGGCGTCGAGACCTTTGAGGACCTTGATCGAATCCGAGTCGTAATCGGACGCGTCGGGCGGAGTCTGGCGGGCGGGTTCGGCCATGGAGTCTTTTTTCGAATCAGTCTCGGAAGTGATGGGCAAATCGGGCTTGGTTTGACACGAAAAGAGGAGGTCGTACAGCCCAAAGTGATAGGCTGTAAGTAACTGTTTCTTTTGAAATTTCAAGGGATGGCGCGGCCCGAAAAAAGCCCCGGAAATGGCCCCATTGCGGCGCCGTCCACGAGCGCGTTTTGGACCTCCTCCGCGACCCTTTTTCGGGCGCTTTCATCGCCAGGAAATTGACGCGAGCCTGCTGGGGCTCGGCGCAGAAATCAGCCCGCAGGGCAAGCAGATGCCGCTAACCGAGGTTGACCACCACGTTGCCCATCGCCTTTCCCGACTCGACGGCCTCGTGCGCCGCCGCGATGTCGGCGAGAGCGAAGGTTTGCGCCACGTTGTGCATGAGTTCGCCGCGTTCGAGCATGCGCGTGATCTCGGTGGTCGCCTGCGCGCGCAGCTGCAGCGGCATCTGGTAAACCAGAAAAAATTTGAGGTCGATGCTGTTCTGCAGCAGGAACTGGAACGGGATGGACGTCTCGGGCGCGCTGCTGCCGTAGATCGCGACCACCCCGTTGGGCGCAATCACGCTGGGCAAGAGCCGCGCATTGGCCGCGAGATCGACTTCGATCACCACGTCCACACCGGCTTTTCCGGTGAATTCCATGACCCGCTCGCCGACGTGCTCGCGCCGGTAGTCGATGACATGGTCAGCGCCGGCCCGCCGCGCAATCTCGGCCTTGACGGGCGAACTGACCGTCGTGATGACGCTGGCCTTGCGTTTCTTGGCAAACTGGATGGCGTAATGGCCCACGGCTCCGGCGCCGCCGGCGACGAGCACGCGCGCGCCGGCTTTGACGCCGGCGAGTTCCACTGCCTGATAGGCGGTGTAGGCCGGAATGCCGAGGCAAGCTCCGACTTCCATGCTTGTATTGGCGGGGAGCGGCACGGCCTGTCCCGAGGGCAGCACGATCGACTCGGCGGCGGTGCCGAAGGGCCGGCGCCATTGGCCATTCCAAACCCACACCCGCTCCCCCACGCGCGATGGCGAAACGCCTTCACCCACGCGCTCGATCTCGCCGGCGCCGTCGCTGTGCGGAATGACGCGAGGGAAAGCGATCTTGCGCGTCACGCCGGCGCGGCTCTTGACATCGGAAGGGTTGACGCCCGAAGCGGCAAGGCGCACGCGCACCTCTCCGGGTCCCGGCTGCGGCGTCTCCACCTCCGCGACCTGCAGCACGTCGCGGGCCGTTCCGTTCCGCTCGTAATAGACAGCGCGCATCGAAGCTCCTTCGGTTGGTGGATCCGCCGCGCCTTGTCCATGATGGCACAGAAGCTGCGAGGTGACGATCACGGCCGCGGTTTCACTTGTCCGGGCACGACCTCGAACACCTCCGCCTTGATGTCTGCGAAGGCCGCGGCATCGGCGCCCGTCATCCAGGTTTGCGCGCCCAGCTTGTCGAGCTCGGCGTAGAACGCAGCGCGTCGCGCCGGATCGAGATGAGCGATGACCTCGTCCAGCAGCAACACCGGCGCGAAGCCGGACATTTCGGCAAGCAGACTTGCATGGGCCAGGACGAGGCCGATGAGCAGCGCCTTCTGTTCCCCGGTCGAGGCGTCGGCGGCGGCGATCTGCTTATCGGCGTGGGTGACCGCGAGGTCAGTCAGGTGCGGCCCGTCGAGCGTGCGGCCGGCGGCGGTGTCGCGACCGCGATTGTCTCGGAGCACCGCCCGATAACGGTCCTCCACCTCGACCGCAGGCTGGAGCGGCACGAGCCGTTCCATCCATCCGTCCAGCGCGATTTCGGCTGCGGGGAACGCCGCGGCAGGATGCTTGCGCGCGATAAGGATGGCTTGCAGCCGGTTGACGGTTTCGACCCGCAATGCCGTCACCGCGACCGCAAGTTCGGCCGTTTCGTGCTCGATGGCGTCGAGCCAGTGCGCATCGGGGCGGGCGTCCTCGAGCAGCCGGTTGCGGGAGCGCAGCGCGCGTTCCAGCGCATTGACGCGCGTCGTGTGCTCGGTATCGAGCGCGAGCGCGAGGCGGTCGAGAAAGCGGCGGCGTTCGGAGGCCGGGCCATTGAACAATCGGTCCATGGCCGGCACGAGCCACACGACGCGCAAATGATCGGCGAAAGCCGCCGGCGATGCCACGGGCTCGCGATCGACGCGGGATTTGCGTGCGATGACCGCATCCTCGCCCGCCGGCGGTTCGATGCCGGTGCCCAAGGTTGCTAGTCCGAGCGCGCCTTCGACCTCCGCCGAGACCGCCCACGATCCATCGCCTTCGGAAAAGGCGACATCCTCGAGCGTTGCGCCCCGCAGCCCGCGTCCCGGTGCGAGAAACGAGATCGCCTCGATCAGGTTGGTCTTGCCGGCGCCGTTGGGGCCGACCAGCACCACTGGACCGGCGCCGGCATCGATCTGCGCGCCGTGGTAGGTGCGGAAATTCGTCACGGTGAGGCGGCGGATGCGTGCTGAGGCCATATCAGTAATCAGTAGTCACTGATCGGAAAACAGCAATCGCGGCGTGCCGCCCGCCGGGCCAGCACCCCCGCCGGACCTCTGATCGCTGAAGGCTAATCTCCGATGCCGCTACACCCGCATCGGCATCAGCACGTAGAGCGCGCCCTTGGTGTCGCGGTCCTGGATCAGCGTGGGGGATCCCGGATCGGCGAGCTTGAGCACCGCGGCTTCGCCTTCGAGCTGCGCCGCGATGTCGAGCAGATAACGGGAATTGAAGCCGATATCGAGCGGCTCGGCGCCGTACTCGACTTCGATCTCTTCGGTGGCGCTGCCGGAATCCGGGTTGGTGACCGATAGCATCAGCTTGCCATTGGTCAGCGACAGCTTCACCGCGCGGCCGCGCTCGCTCGATACCGTGGAGACGCGATCGACCGCCTGCTCGAACTCCTTCTTGTCGACGGTGAGCTCCTTGTCGTTGGCGAGAGGAATGACGCGCGCGTAATCTGGAAAGGTACCGTCGATGAGCTTGGAGGTGAGCACCGTGTCGCCGAGCTTGAAACGGATCTTGCCCTGCGACAGCTCGACCGTGACCTCCGCCTCGTTATCTTCGATCAGACGCTGCACCTCGGCGACGGTCTTGCGCGGAACGATGATGCCCGGCATGCCGCTGGCGCCGGCAGGCAGCGGCAGCTCGAACTGCGCCAGGCGGTGTCCGTCGGTTGCGACCCCGCGCAGCGTCGGTGCCTTGGCGGTGCCGGCAGTATGCAGGTAAATGCCGTTAAGGTAGTAACGCGTCTCCTCGGTCGAAATGGCGAATTGGGTCTTGTCGATGAGCCGCTTGAGATCGGCGGCCGCGATCTTGAACTTGTGCGTCATCTCGCCCGCCGCAAGATCGGGAAAATCGGTCTCCGGCAGCGTCTGCAAAGTGAAGCGGGAACGCCCGGCGCGGATGGTCAGCACCGCGCGATCACCGGACGCTTCGACCACGATCTGTGCACCCTCAGGCAGCTTACGCACGATCTCGTAGAACATATGCGCGGGGACCGTGGTCGAGCCGCCCGGGCCTACTTCGGCAGGGATCGTCTCCGTCACCTCGACGTCGAGGTCGGTCGCTTTGAAGCTGAGCTTGGATTTCTCCGCCTTGATCAAGACGTTGGCGAGAATGGGAATGGTGTTGCGCCGTTCGACCACGCGATGCACATGGCCAAGCGACTTCAACAGCGCTGCGCGTTCGACGGTGACCTTCATTTTTTCCATCCGCCCGCTCGCGTGAAGGGGGTAAGGAAGGTGGCGCGTGGGCGGTTTTTTCGCAAGGGCGGGGGCACCGACGCCGGCACTTACCCAACGGATTTGACGGGATGTCCCGGACGGGACGGCCGGCAAGCTGATCGGCGAGGGGCGACCGCGGCTTTCAGCCCTGAACGACTTTGTCCGTCGGTTTGCAGCACCCGTGCGGACCGGCGGGCGGCGCTCACTCTTGCAATTGCCGTTTCAGCAGCTCGATCTCCTCGGCGAGCGTCGAGTCGGTATTCACGAGGTTTTCGATCTTTCGCACCGCGTGCAACACCGTCGTATGGTCCCGGCCGCCGAAACGGCGCCCGATCTCCGGGAGCGAACGCAGCGTAAGCGTCTTGGCCAGATACATCGCCACTTGCCGCGGCCGCACCACGTTTGCCGTGCGTCGCGAGGACAGGAGGTCGGCGCGACTCACATTATATTGGCGCGCGACCACCCGCTGAATATCTTCGATTTTGACGCGCTTGGGGTCTTGGGGACGGATCAGGTCGCGCACCTCGCGCTCGGCCATTTCCAGCGTGACGGGCTGCCCGGTGAGCTTGCTGTGAGCGAGGAGGCGGTTGAGCGCGCCTTCCAGATCGCGGCCGTTATGGGTCACGGTCTTGGCGATGAACTCGAGTACCGGGATCGGGACATCGAAGCCGGGGTGATGCTGCCTGGCGGCCGCAGCCCGACATTTGAGGATTTCAAGCCGCAGCTCCTCGCCAAGCGATCCCATTTCCACCACGAGGCCGCCGGCAAGCCGCGAGCGCACGCGCTCTTCCAGGCTCTCGAGATCGGAAGGCGGCCGGTCGGCGGCGATGACGACTTGGCGGCCGGCGTCGATGAGCGCGTTGAGCGTGTGACAGAACTCGGCCTGGGTCGATCGGCCCTGAAGGAATTGCAAGTCATCGATGACCAGGACGTCGATGGTCCGCAGCGCCTCTTTGAAGGCCAGTGCATTCTGCGCCCGCAACGCCGCCACGAAGCCGTACATGAACTTCTCGGCGGTGAGATAGAGCACCTTGCGCTCGGCAGTCGCATTGCCGGCCCAGGCCAGCGATTGCAGCAGGTGCGTCTTGCCGAGCCCGACCCCGGCGTGGATGTAAAGAGGGTTGAACATCACCAGGTCGCCGCGCCTGGCCTGTGCCACCTGCTTGGCTGCCGCGTGTGCCAGCGTGTTGGAACGTCCGATTACGAAAGTCTCGAATGTGAGGCGTGGATCGAGCGGCGAACCGCCGAGAGCCTCATGCACTGCCGAGATCGGCCCTGCCGTACCGCGCAAGTCGCCGCCATTGAGCTTGATCTCGCGGATTTCGCGTTGCGGCGCGGGAGTATCCATCGGCTTGATTTTGGGCGGCAAGGTACGGATCACCGCGGAGCGAACCGTGAGCTCGACCCGGGAAAAGTTCGGCTGCTCGGCTTGCCAGCAGGCCAGCACCCGCTCGGCATAGTGCGATTGGATCCAGCTTTTGAGAAAGCGGGTCGGCACGGACAGCTTGACGGTGTCCCCCTCGCTGCCGTCGAGCTCCATGCGGGCGAACCAGCTCGCGTAAACGTCGTCGCCGACCTCGGCACGAAGGCGATCCTTCACTCGCGTCCAGCGGTCCAGATCCATGCTCGTCATTCCGTATCTGTTGTTAATCGACGCAAATCGATGGGGAACGCGGACGAACCTGATACTTCGACGCGAAGTGACACCACGCAGGGAACGTTAGGAGGGGCAGGAGAGGTGCGGCGCGACCGGCGGGCCGGGAGGGAACTCGGGGAATCCGTCCGCGCAGCAGGATGAATGTTTCAGCGCGGGGGCGGAGCCGCTCCGCGGGCAGCGACAATGAAATGAAGTAAACAGCCGTAGGGCTGACGGTCGATTCCGCAAGCCATGTTAACCCTCATTTTCGTCATGCGACCCCCCTTGTTCATTGCCCATTCTCGTGAGGGCTATGCAGGCTCATCTTTTAGAATCGTTTTTGTCAGGCTTTTGCGTCACGAACGACCGGAAGCACGGCGCGACCAAGCGCAAGCTTACTTATCTCCGCTATGCAAGCCTCGCGAATCCGAAGCTGAGAACAACCATGCATGACTCACCCGTCCTCATCTTCGATGAGCATAACTACGGCCTTTTACTGAGAGCCGCCGGTGGCCCAGCGGCGATTTGAAAATAGCACGCTGCAGTCCCCCTGCAACGGTTGCAGTTCACGCGTCGGCGTGCATGCGCGCTCGCTTCGCGCGTCAGGTCTTCGCGACCGACGTGTCAGCTGCTGCCATAATATTTTGAATTGACTTGCGTATTCGTAGTGGGCGCGGCTGAGCGCGGAGGCCGAAGCGGCACCGCGATGTTGCGTTTACACGCAACAGTTCCAATGTCGGAAAACGACAGAAATCAAAGTCCTCCCGCTCGCTTTCCCTTTAAACCATTCTGCAAACAGTTATTTCCCTGCGAGAAAAGCAAGGGTAACCCCCGCCATCACGACGGAGTCATGAGCGTAAGAAATCGTGCGCTGGATTATCCTGATTTTGTATGACGCTTTTTATACGACGAGCAGAAATTCTCGAATCGAAGGACGTTTTGATCGAGAGCAATGTGAAAGCCTGCGATATCGGCGTCGTCAACGGCACCGAAGCTCGTCTTTGGTCGTGTCGATGGACTAGGTTGCGAGCTTGGCGACCCGATGCGCCAGACGGGAGACCTTGCGGCTCGCGGCATTGGGATGCACGACGCCTTTCTGCGCCGCCCGCATGATGACCGGCTCCGCTTCTTTGAGCGCCGCGAGCGCCGTGCTGCGGTCGCCGCCCGCGATCGCTTCCTCGACCTTGCGCACGCTGCCGCGCAGTTGCGACCGGCGCGCCTTGTTGATCTCGGTTCGCCGCGCGATCTGGCGGGTGGCCTTGCGGGCAGAAGTGGTATTGGGCATAGGGCTTTGCTCGTCTGCGGATGGCCGCGATTGCGCGTATCGCCGTGCGGCCTAGATCGTAAAAAAACAAGCGGCGGCGAGCATCTCGCCGCCAGCCACGCGCTTATAATGGGCTCTCCCTAGAGCGTCAACGGCGCAGGGGCGACGCGCCCTAGCTTGCTCATCTGCCTTGCGCAGCCGCGACGGCGGTTTTGGCTGGCCTGGCGGCAACGCGTCGCAACTCATCATAGGCAGCCGCCACCGCGGTCTGCTCGCCTGCGGGGAAGGCGGTCAGCGGCGGCTCGACCCGCGCCCAGGCCGGATCGCCATGGATATGCGCGATGAGCGCCTTGACGCCGGGAACCAACGGTTTTCCATCGAACAGCTTGCGGATGCGCACGGCGGTGTCGAGGGCACCGGCGTCGCCCGTTCGCCATGCGCGCGCGCAAAGGTCGGCGTTGAGATTGGCGGTGGCCGAAATGCAGCCGGCGAACTCCCCCGCGCGCGCTTGGATCAGCACGGCCTCGGTCGAGGGAAACACGGCGAATCGAGGAGAGATTGCCGCAGCCTCGCGCGCATAGGCCATGTCGCCCGACGAGTCCTTCAGGCCGACGATGCGCGTGCCGAAGGACTCGAGGAGAAGCTTGACCAGCGGCACCTGCCACGGCAGGCCGGACTGGGCGGGAAAATGATAGAGGTAAAGCGGGATGGGTCTTGCGCTCGTGGCAGTGACGATCGTCTCGATATAGGCGACGAGGCCGGCGTCCGGCACGCCCTTATAGTAGAATGGCGGCAACAGCAGCGCTCCGGCAAAGCCGAGCTCGGCGGCATGTCGCGTCAGGGCGACGGCGTCGGCGACCGAGGCGGCGCCGGTGCCGACCATGAGGCGCTCGAGCGCAACGCCGGCGTCGCGGTACGCGGTCATCACGCGCTTGCGCTGTTCGAGCGAGAACGAGGTGGCTTCGCCGGTGGTGCCCAGCACGTTCAGTCCATCGCAGCCGTTGACGAGCAGAAAGCGCGCGAGCGCGACTGAGCGCGCACAATCGGGCTCGCCCCGCTCGTCCACCGCGGTTGCAATGGCGGCAATCACGCCGCGAAGTCGGTCGGTCATGTGGTCTCTCCGGGTCGTCACCCGCTGACGTTGAAAGCCGCGAGCGCGGCCATGTTCACGAGTTGGGCGTCGTTGGCCGAGAGCGGCACGATTTGCACCGACCGGTCGAGTCCGACCAGGATCGGGCCGATCACCGTCGCGCCGCCGAGTTCTTGCAGGAGCTTGGTGGATATCGAGGCGGAATGGAACGCCGGCATGATCAGGACATTGGCCGGACCCGACAAGCGGCAGAACGGATAGGCCTCGCGCAGTTCCATATTGAGGGCGACATCGGCGGCCATGTCGCCGTCATACTCGAAGTCGACGCGGCGCTCATCGAGGATGCGCACCGCCCCCTGCACATGCGCCGAGCGCTCGCCCGGCGGATGGCCGAAGGTCGAGAATGCCAGCAGCGCGATGCGCGGTTCATAGCCGAACCGGCGGGCAACGCCGGCGGCTTCGACGGCGATGTCGGCCAAAATCTCCGCGTTGGGCATTTCGATCACCGCGGTATCCGCCACCAGGACGGTCCGTCCCCGCGCCAGTACCAGCGATACGCCCATCACACGGTGGCCGGGCTTGGGATCGATGCAGCGGCGTATGTCCGCCAGCGCCACCGAGAAATTGCGCGTGACGCCGGTCACCATGGCATCGGCATCGCCGAGTGCGACCATGCAGGCGGCGAAATGGTTGCGGTCTTGGTTGACCAGGCGTTGCACGTCGCGCTGCAGAAAGCCCTCGCGCTGGAGTCGCTCGTACAAATAGGCGGCATAGGCTGCGTTGCGCTGCGACAGCCGCGCGTTGATGATCTCGATGCCGCCGCCGAGTTCAATGCCCAGGCCGCGCGCGCTCTCGCGCACGCGATCCTCGCGCCCGACCAGCAGGGCCGTTCCGAGTCCTTCGCTGACGAAGCTCGCCGCGGCGCGGATGACCTGCTCCTCTTCGCCTTCGGCGAACACGACGCGTTGCGGGCGTCGCCGCAACCGCTCGTGCACGCGCTGGAGAATCCCAGCCACCGGGTCGCGGCGCGAGCGCAGTTGCGCCCGGTAGGCATCCATGTCGACGATGGGACGGCGGGCGACGCCGCTGTCCATCGCGGCCGAGGCGACGGCAGGCGGGACGAAGGAGATCAGCCGCGGGTCGAACGGGACCGGGATGATGTATTCGGGCCCGTATTTCGGCCGCATGCCGTAGGCGGCGGCGACCTCGTCGGGAACGTCCTCGCGCGCGAGCGCGGCCAGCGCCTTGGCGGCGGCGATCTTCATTTCCATGTTGATGGCGGTCGCCCGCACGTCGAGCGCGCCGCGGAAGATGTAAGGGAAGCCGAGCACGTTGTTGATCTGATTGGGGTAGTCGGAACGTCCGGTCGCCATGATGGCGTCGTTGCGCACCTCCGCCACTTCCTCCGCGGTGATTTCCGGGTCGGGATTGGCCATGGCGAAGATGATCGGCTTTGGCGCCATCGACTTCACCATCTCTTTGGTCACCGCGCCCTTGACCGAAAGCCCGAAGAAGACGTCCGCGCCCGCGAGTGCCTCGGCCGAGGTCCGCGCCGAGGTTTTCACCGCATGCGCCGACTTCCACTGATTCATGCCCTCGGTGCGGCCCTGATAGATAACCCCCTTGGTGTCGCAGAGGATGATGTTGTTGGGCGTGAATCCGATCGCCTTGAGCAGTTCGAGGCAGGCGATGCCGGCGGCGCCGGCGCCGTTGCAGACGAGCTTGGTCGACTTGATATCGCGCCCTGTGAGATCGAGCGCATTGATCAATCCGGCCGCCGCAATGATCGCAGTGCCGTGCTGGTCGTCATGAAATACCGGAATGTCGAGCAGCTCCCGCAATCGTTGCTCGATGACGAAACATTCCGGAGCGCGAATGTCCTCAAGATTGATGCCGCCCCAGCTCTTGCCCAAAAGCTTAACGCAATTGATGATCTCGTCCGGATCTTGGGACGACACCTCCAGATCGATCGAATCGATATCGGCGAAGCGCTTGAACAGCACCGCCTTGCCTTCCATGACCGGCTTGGCCGCCAGCGCGCCGCGATTGCCAAGGCCGAGAATGGCGGTGCCATTGGTGATGACGGCAACGAAATTGCCCTTCGTGGTGTAATCGAAGGCGCGGTCCTCTTGCTCGGCAATGGCCAGCACGGGGAGCGCGACGCCGGGTGAATAGGCCAGCGACAGATCGCGCTGGGTAGCCATGGGTTTGGTGGCGACGACTTCGAGCTTGCCCGGCCGGCCCTGGCTGTGGAACAGCAGCGCTTCCTGGTCGGTGAATGTCGGTCGTTTCCCGCGGCCACCATTTTTAGCAGACATGTCAACCCCTTACTAAAGCCGTGATGGCCGGATAGCGAAGGTAGCGGATCGAACGGGCTCGGCTCAAGGCGAGTCGCGAAAGGGGGCCGCCGCCCGTCCCAGCATGTTGCAGGGAATGGGCGAGCAGGCTAACCGGTAGAGGGGCGATGGGTGTTTCCGTATAAGACGCCATGATCCGCTTTGTTCTACGCTTCCTCGGTCTGTTGTCGCTCGCGCTGGGATTCATCTTCTTGGTCTATGACGGCACCAAGTCGATCGCGGACCAGACCGTGTATATCAGCAGCGTGGAGTCGACCTGGTCGAACGTCGACCAAAACTCGCTCGCATCGCTGCGGCCGGAGGTCGAGCGCCGTGTCGGGCCGCAGGTCTGGCAAGGCTTGGTCAAGCCCTACTTTCTCGATCAGCCGGTTTCGCTCGTGCTCGCTGTCCTCGGCGCCATCCTGATTCTGCTTGGTCGAAAGAAAAAGCCGCTGATCGGATACGCGCGGGATTGAAAGACAAGGGACCGCGGCATTGGCGCCGCGGTCCCATTTCATGCTCCCGACGGCGATTATTTGACTGTATCGGCACCAGCCTTGCACGCCACCCCGTCCTGGTCACCGGTGGCGCCGCTGCAACCGATTGCGCCGATGAGCTTGCCGCCCTCGATGAGCGGTAACTACAAAAATATCTCTAATATATCCAATAGGTTATGAGGTAAGTGGCGGCCTTACCCAACGGTTGCCCAATATCGCCTTGCTCATATTGTTGCTCTAACGTTACGAATCAGCAGGTTCAAGAATGTTTTTAACCGGTACCCAACTGCATGCCGCCCGCGCCCTGGCGGGGCTCTCTAGGGCCGAACTTGCCAGCATGGCGGGGCTCAATGTCAACAGGCTGGGCGATTGGGAGCGCTCCTCGAACGCCGCCATCTTGGCCAAGGTCGGCAACTTGAAACGCGTCATCGGCGTGCTGGAAGTGCAAAGGCATCCACTTCGACCGGATGGCGTGTTCATGCGCCGTGTCGATCCTGTTCCCACCATCAGCACCGTCGTTCCGTCAGAGGCCACAGCATGACCAACACAGAGCAGTCGAAGCGGGACTACCCCATGATTGGCCGTCTGATGGACGCCGCGCAAGCCGCCAATCTAAGCAAAGACGAGTTCGAGGTGTCCACATTTGCCCTGCTTGCGCTGGCAATCTCAAGGCTCCCCTTGGCTCGCCTGCCCATGCGCATGTGCAATCTCGCGCTCGCCGAGATGACGGAAGCTCTCGCGCGTGGCTGGGGCGGCCGCGATTCGCGCTCGGTGATGCTGCTCCAGCAGGAACGCGCAGGTGTCAAGATCGCGGTGGCTCCCGAGCGGTTGAGCGAAGCGCTCGCGCCTACCATTTCAGGCTCCCGCTAAAAACCGCCTCAACAAAAAGGTGCCAATGCTGCTCGCCCGCGCCAACGAGGTGATCCCCGCCGTGCATTCTTGCATCTGGCCGCGGGCGCTGCCGCGCTTCCGGCCATGCCGCACCTTGCAGTAGCGCAGTCCTATCCGACGCGGCCTGTAAACCTGGTCGTGTTCGTTCCGGCCGGCGCCACGCCTGACATCGTCGCACGGCTTATCGGTCAATCGCTGTCGCAGCGGATCGGCCAGTCGATCGTCATCGACAACCGGCCGGGCGCTGGCAATCTTGCGTTACAGGCGGTCGCACACGCGCCTGCCGACGGCTACACGCTGCTGCAGGTCGCCACTACGCACGCCATTAACGTGGCGCTTTACGAGAAGAACACCGTAACAGTCACGCGCGACATCGTCCCGATTGCCAGCACAAATCGCGATTTCTTCGTCTTGCTGGTCAATCCGTCGTTCCCCGCTAAAACCATCGCTGAGTTCATCGCCTACGCGAAGGCCAATCCCGGCAAGATCAACATAGCTTCGAACGGCAGAGGAAACCTAACCCACCTTGCCGGCGAGCTGTTCCGAATGATGACCGGCATCGAAATTGTGCACGTTCCTTATCGTGGTACGCCGGCGGCGCAATCGGCGCTGATAGCCGGCGACGTGCATGCGGTGTTTGACGCGATTGGCTCCTCGATGGCGCATATCCAAGCAGGCACGCTGCGCGCGCTTGGAGTGAGCGCCACGACGCGCCTGCGGGTACTGCCGGACGTGCCGCTGATTGGCGATGTTGTCACGGGCTACACGGTGACTGGCCACCTAGGCATCGGCGCGCCCAGGGGCACTCCGGCCGAAATCGTGGAGCGATTGAACAGTGAGGTGAATGCGGTGCTCTCCGAGCCCACCGTGCAAACGCGGATGGCCGACCTCGGTAGTGAACCACTTTCCGGCTCCGCTGCCGACTTCGCCAAGCTGATCGCCGAGGAAACCGAGAAGTGGGGGAAGGTGATCAAGTTCGCGGGCATTAAAGCGGACTGACACGACAGTCCCGACTCAAATATTCCGGGCCGCGTGGTCGCCCTTTATCCCAAGGATCCCGCTATACTTCCGCACCTGCCGCATCGCATGGCTGGAATTAGGAGGAGTAAAATGTTCCAATCTACACTTCGCTCCGGCGCGCTCACGTTCGGCTGTGTCCTTGCCTCGGCCCTCAGCTCGACGGCGGGCGCGCAACTGCTCAACCACAAGGACCTGAGCGCTTCCATCGCCATCACAATCGCGCAAACCGCGATCGAGACCTGCAAAGCCAATGGCTACGCCGTATCGGCGACCGTGGTCGGCCGCAATGGCGAGATCATCGTCCAGGTGCGCGGCGACAACACTGGCCCGCACACCCTAGAGAACAGCATGCGCAAGGCCTACACCGCCCGCACGTTCCGTTCGCCGTCCGGCGCGCTGGTCGAGCGCTTAAAGGCCGATCCGACGCTCGGCCTGATCCATCTTACCAACGTCATAGCCAACCAGGGCGCGCTGCCGATTAAGGTAGGGGACGAGGTCATCGGCGCAGCCGGCGCTTCGGGCGCGCCGGGCGGTGAAAAGGACGAAGCGTGCGTCAAAGCCGGGATCGACAAAGTGGCCGATCAACTG
>Ga0306920_100004659_pt1 | contig 17596 bp, 17 predicted proteins | sample flu12Cox44000170_FD_204666 | JGI IMG/M metagenome (GOLD analysis project Ga0306920, IMG submission 204666) | Lab enrichment of tropical soil microbial communities from Luquillo Experimental Forest, Puerto Rico - flux4day.12C.oxic.44.000.170 (v2)... | ecosystem: Environmental > Terrestrial >... | reverse complement strand
TGAACCCGGGCGAGCCGACCACCAGATCGGCGCGGGTCAGGGCGGTGGCATCAGCGGCCCGGGATATCCCGAAATCGATGATGCGTGGCCCGTCGCTGGCCAGCAGCACGTTGGACGGCTTGAGATCACGGTGCACCATGCCCGCCGCGTGCACCGCGCCCAGCCCTTCGGCCAGCCCGGCGGCCAGCGTCAGCACCGAGCTGACCGGCAGCGGCCCGTGCCGGCCGACCGCGGCGGACAGGGAAGGCCCTGGCACGTAGGCGGTGACCAGCCACGGCTGCGGCCCTTCCGGGTCGGCGTCCACGACCGCCGCCGTGAACATGCCGCTGACGTGCCGGGCCGCCGCCACCTCGCGGGCGAACCGGGCGCGGAATTCCGGATCGGCGGCCAGTTCCGGGCGGATGAGCTTGACCGCGACCAGCCGGCCGCCGGGGGACTGGCCCAGGAAGACCCGGCCCATGCCACCACCGCCGAGCTGCCCCAGCAGCCGGTACCTGCCGACCCGCGGGGGATCATCCGGTCCCAGCGCCCGCACGAGCTAATCCCGCTCCTACCTGCCGCCGATCACGCTCATGATCGCCATGTAACCAGGATTGAGGTTACCGGGCGAGAGCGGTGCCCGATTCCGGCCAGGCGGAGTGGCGGCGGTCATACCCGCTGCCGTTTGGAACGGTCAGCGCCCGCCCGGGGCCGCAGGCCGGCCGTCCGCACGGCCCCGGGCAGCGGCTGTCCGTCAGGACGACAGCACCTTGGCCTTCTCGCGCGCGAACTCCTCGGCGGAAATGACCCCCCGGTCGCGCAGGTCGGCCAGCTTGGCCAGCTGGTCCGCGGAACTCTGCGATCCGGCCGCGTCCTGGACGTAGGCGCGGAACTCCCGGTCCTGCTGCTGGGCCTGCTGTGCCGCATGCTCGTGCATCTTGCCGCCGCGGGCGATCAGGTAGACCAGCACGCCGATGAGCGGGATGAAGATGATGAACAGGAACCACATCGCCTTGGCGAAGCCACCCAGGTCGTGGCTGCGGAAGATGTCGATGATGATCCAGATCAGGATCCAGATCCAGAGGATCCAGATGAAGAAGACGAACATCGACCAGAAGATGTTCAGCAGTGGATAGGACGAACTGGCAACTGACATGCCCACTCCTTCGCGGCAAGCAGATCTCCGGTAACAGCGCGCCTACCGTGGCTGCGCTCCCGGAAAGATCATGCTCCTGCTGACGGCGGATCGGGGCATTATCCGCTGGACACGCGATCACCCGTGGCAGGTGACGACACCCCGGGGTCGCGCGGACAGGGTCGGGCACAGGCCGCTCGTGCCCACCGGATGCTGGTGACAGGGGGACACTCATGGGTTGGTCGCTGCGGCGCAGGCCGGCCGAGCCAGCCGATGGCAGCGAGCCGCCGGCGGGCAGCGGCGGTGGGAGCCGCCTGCTGCCTACGGGCCGGATGGAGGCGTTCTCCGACGGCGTCTTCGCCATCGCCATCACCCTGCTCGTGCTGGAACTCCACGTGCCGGGCCGGGGCGAGGTGCTGGTGCAGTCACTGGAACACGAGTGGTCCCGGTACCTGGGCTACTTCGTCAGCTTCGCGTTCATCGGCGGGGTGTGGATTGCGCACAGCAACATGACCCGGTTCATCCAGGCGGCCGACTCAACCCTCATGCGCCTCAACCTGACGCTGCTGCTGTCGGTGTCAGTACTGCCGTTTACCACCGCGATCGCCGCCACTCACCTGTTCGCGCGGTTCCTGGTCTTCGATGACCACGCGGCCGGGCCCGGGCTGGCGGAGCGGGTGGCGGTCGTCGTGTTCGGTGCCAACCTGACCCTGGCTGCACTGATGGTCTACCTGGTGATCAGGCACGCGGCCCGCACGCCGGGAGTGGCAGCCGGTGACCTGGCCGAGGAAGAACTGCAGGTCTTTGCGCGGGAACGCCGCGCCGAGGTGCTGCTGCAGGGCGGTGCCACGGTCGTGGGCGCCTTCCTGCCGATCACCGCGGTGGTCTTCTACCTGGCGGTATCGGTGCTGTCGGTGGTCGAGCCGCTGCGGCACATCCGGCTGCGCAGGCAGCGGGCCTCCCGGCCGGGATAACGCGCGGCGGGGCTGGCCAGCCTGGCGGTGGTACCAGGCAGCACCGGCCACCGCGCCCAGGATGAGCACTGCCCCGATCGCGACAAACCAGGTCAGGATGCCAAAGACGGCACCGATCGCACCATACGTCCGGCTGTCCGAGATGATCGTTGACGAGAAGTAGAACTTCGAGAAGATGCCAAGCCCGGCGAAGAAGGCCCCGGTGGCGATCGCGGCGGGCAGCAGGGCGCGCCAGGGGACCCGCCCGGCCAGCAGGAAATGCATCGACCACCAGTAGAACGGCGTCATGATCGCGAAGGTGACCAGTTCGGCCAGCACCACACCCCCGGCGGCATCACGGACCGGCCGCCCGGCCATGCTTTCCGCCACCATGACCAGGCACAGCGCAATGACCCAGACCGGCAGCCGGTACAGCCCGCGCAGTCCGCGGTGTTCCTGGTGGAAGGCCTTCTCGTAGATCTGCTGGAGCGAGCCCGCCACCGCCAGCGTGCCGGCGGCGACGAACAGCATGCTGCTGGCGGTCGCCACGTTCAGCGACGCGGGCGAGGTCGTGAGCAAGTGGGTCACGATCCCCGATGCCCGGCCATTGAGGCCCATCCGCAGCGCGATGTCATCATCGATGCGGCTGCTGGCGAAGGCGCTCAGCAGGATCAGGAAGGGCAGCAGGGAGACCAGCATGCCCGCGCCGAACAGCATGATCTGGCTGGAAAAGTCGAGGGCCTGCAGTTCCCGGGCGAAGCTCTGCGCGAGCGAGCCCCGGTACCGGGCCCGGGCGGCGGCCAGGGCCCGGTCCCACACCGGGCGCGGTGGCGGCGCTTTCGGCCCCGCACCGGGCTGAGTGCCCGGGTGATCGGGCTGTGCCATCACACTGCTCTCTTCCGGCATTCCCGCCACCCTCTCGGGTCAGTTCGGGTTGTAGGGGGAGTTGCGCAGGTCGGTGGCGGGGGTGGAGGGCAGCGTGCGCAGCATCGCGGTCTCCCGGGTCAGCATCACCCGTTCCGCGGCCAGCCGGGCCGCTGCGTCCGGTTCGGCCAGCAGCAGCTGCCGGGCGGTCAGGTCGACGATCATGGTAGCGGCCACCAGATACGACAGCAGCACCGGTTCGCCTGGCAGTTCCGGCAGGGTGAGCTGGGTGCCCTGGTGGGCCGCCAGTACCGCCAGGTATTCTCCGAACGCCTGCTGCACGGCCCGCGCGGCCAGCGCTGCGGCTGCCTCGTCGCCGGTCTCCTCGGCCAGCAGGTCGATCTCTCCCTGCAGGTACGGCAGCGACTGGTCGAGTGCGACCAGCCGGAATCGCTGGGTGCCCACCGTGACCAGCTGGTAACGGCCGTCCTCGAACGGGGTGACCTTATGCAGCGTCGCCGTGCAGCCGATCTGGTGCAGCGCGGCGACCCCGTCGATGCCGGTCTCCCGTCCCTTCCTGATCGCCACCACGCCGAAACAGCGTGGCTCCGGCCCCGCCAGCAGATCCCGGACCAGCCGCCGGTACCGCTCCTCGAATATGTGCAGCGGCAGCACCAGCCCCGGGTAGAGCACGGTGCCGAGGGGGAACAGCGGCATCTTCGCGGTCATGGCTGCGACAGTATGCGGGCCTGACCAGGGCGGCCAGTGGCGGCCGGATAGTCCTGGCCGGTCAGCGCCGGGACAGGCCGTTGATCGCCGTCACCTCGTCCGGGCTGAGCGAGAACCCGGACACGTCGATGTTGACCGCGATCCGGTCCGGGTGTGACGACTTCACCAGCACGGTCACACCGTGCTCGAGATGCCAGCGCACCACCACCTGGGCCGTGCTCACCCCATGCGCGGCGGCAATGCCGGCCAGCACCGGGTCGGCCAGGTCGGTGCCCTTGAGCGGGCTGTACCCCTCCACGGCGACCCCGCGCTCGCGGTGGCCGGCCAGCAGCGCCGGGTCGTACCGGGCCGGGCTCCACGGGATCTGGTTGACCGCGGGCGCCTGCCCGGTGGCCTCGATGAGCCGGTCGATCTGGGCGAGTGAGTAATTGCTCACCCCGACCGCCCGGGCCCGGCCAGCGTCCCGCATGGCCAGGAACTCCTGCCAGACCAGCGTCAGCAGGCGGCCGGCGGGCGGCCAGTGGACCAGCCACAGATCGACGTAGGGAGTGCCGAGTCCCCGCAGGCTGGCGGACAGGGTGGACCGTTCCCGCCCGGCCCGGCCCGACTGCAGCTTGGTGGTAATGAACACCTCGCTGCGGTCCAGCTTGCTCTCGGCCAGCGCGTAGCCGACGTCGCCCTCGTTGCCGTACATGGTGGCGGTGTCGATGTGCCGGTAGCCCGCGGCCAGGGCGGTGAGCATCGCCGCTCTGCCGGGCCGGCCCCGCAGCTGCCAGGTGCCAAACCCGATCATCGGCATCGAGACGCCGCCCGGCAGCACCACCGCCGGATTCGCGGCTGCCTCGGTCATGTGATCTAGTCTGCCCCGGCCCCCGCTGCCACACCACCGCCATTACCCGACGGGCGTGCCGGAGCGGGCCGTCAGGTCCGCGAACAGGCCGGTGAGCTGGCGCGTCAGCGGGCCGGCCGCGCCGCCGCCGATGACCCGGCCGTCGATCGCGGTCACCGGCGTGAGGCCGCCCATGGTGCCGGTCGCGAACACCTCGTCGGCGGCGTAGAACTGGGCCAGGCTGAGGTCGCCCACCGTGCAGCCGATGCCCGCGGCCGCGGCCAGCTCCAGCACCGCCGCCCGGGTGATCCCCTCCGGGCAGGCGGCGGTCGAGGGCGTGGCCAGCCGCCCGCCGGACACCAGGAACAGGTGGGTGGCGTTGGTCTCGGCCACGAAACCGCGCTGGTCGAGCATGACCGCATCGTCCGCCCCGGCCACGTTCGCCTCGATCTTGGCAAGGATGGAGCCCAGCAGGTTGGCGTGGTGGATCTTCGGGTCCAGGCAGTCCGGCGGTGGGCGGCGGACGCTGGCGGTGATCAGGGTGATCCCGGCCGGATCGTAGACCGGGGGCTTGTGCTCGGCCAGCACGATCAGGGTCGGGCCGGATTGGTTGAGCCGCGGGTCCATGCCGCTGGTGATTTTCACGCCGCGGCTGAGGGTGAGCCGGATGTGCACGTCATCGGTCATCTGGTTGGCCTGCAGCACGGCCCGGATCTGGCCGGTGATCTGCTCGTCGGAGGGCACCGAGGCGAACCCCAGCGCGGCCGCCGACCGGCGCAGCCGGGCCAGGTGCTCGGCCAGCCGGAAGATCTTCCCGCGGTAGAGCCGCAGCCCCTCCCAGACCGCGTCGCCGCCCTGGACAGCGGAGTCAAATGGGCTGATCCCCGCCTGGTCACGGTGCACGAGCCGGCCTGCTACGCCGACGATCAGGTCCCGGTTCCGCTCGTCATATTCCTGCAGCATGGCTTTCTCCCCGGTGCTAGGCCGGCCGCAGCCGGGCAGCCCGCAGCCGCTCATAGTACGGGCGGCACTGCCCGGCCAGGCCGGCCAGGTGCGGCGGCAGCGGCCCGGCGGGCGGCCGGTAGCGGCCGAACCCGGTCGACCGCCACACGCTGTCGTACCAGTACGGCCCCCACACCCCGTCGCTGTCGCGCGGCCCGGCCGGCCAGGACAGCATGGCCGGGTCGAACGGCACGCCCAGGGCCGCGCACAGGGCCCTCAGCATCGGGCCGGGCGCATCCAGCAGGTCCCGCGAGTCGAGCACCGGCCCGCCGAACTCGGCGAAGATCTCCGCCTGCTGGACGATCCCGAGGTCGGCCAGGGTTGGTGCAGCCCGGACCTTGGCATAGGAGGCGAGCAGTTCGGCCGGGTCCCGGACCAGGTGGGCGTGCCGCAGTGGTGCCAGCGCCCGCCGGTCCACCTCCGGCAGCAGGTGATGGGTCATGTGCTTGGCATAGAACACGGTCTTGCCGCCCGGCACCGGCCCGCGGGTGAGCCGGTCGAGTACCACCCGCCAGTCGGTTGGCTGGCTGGCCAGGATCTCCGTCCGCCCGGGGTGGTCGATACCGGTGCGGGCCAGGTAGAAGGCGTACAGCGGCTCGTCCACCACGGCTGTGTCGGGCCGGTTCTCCCACGCCCGCATCAGCGCGGTGGAGACGGTCCGCGGCCCGGACCACATCGCGATCCGGGTGACGCCAGCGGTCAGAGCTTCACCACCGAGCGGAGCACCTCGCCCCGCTCCATCTTGGCGAAGGCCGCCTCCACGTCACCGAGCCCGATGGACTCCGACACGAACTTGTCCAGCGGCAGCCGCCCGGCCAGGAACAGGCCGGTGAGCTGGGGGAAGTCGCGGTCGGGCAGGCAATCGCCGTACCAGGAGGACTTGAGCGCGCCGCCCCGGCCGAAGACGTCAAGCAGCGGCAGTTCCAGCTGCATGCCCGGGGTGGGCACGCCGACCAGCACCACCACCCCGGCCAGGTCACGGGCGTAGAAGGCCTGCCGGTAGGTCTCCGGCCGGCCGACTGCCTCGATCACCACGTCGGCGCCGTTGCCGCCGGTCAATTCCCGGATCGCGGCCACCGGGTCGGTCTCGCGTGCATTGACTACGTGACTGGCGCCGAACTGCCGGGCCCAGTCCAGCTTGCGGGGGTCGATGTCGACCCCGATGATCGTGCCTGCGCCGGCCAGCCGGGCACCCAGGATGGCCGCGTCGCCGACGCCACCGCAGCCGATCACCGCGACCGAGTCGCCGCGGGTGACCGGGGCGGTGTTGAGCGCCGCGCCCAGCCCGGCCATCACCCCGCAGCCGAGCAGGCCGGCCACCTCCGGCGGCACCGCGGGGTCGACCTTGGTGCACTGCCCGGCCGCGACCAGGGTCTTGTCCACGAACGCGCCGATGCCCAGTGCCGGGGAGAGTGGGGTGCCGTCGTCGAGCGTCATCTGCTGGGCGGCGTTATGGGTGGCGAAGCAGTACCAGGGGCGGCCACGGGTGCACGCCCGGCACTGCCCGCAGACCGCCCGCCAGTTGAGGATGACGAAGTCGCCGGGTGCGACGGCGGTCACCCCGTCGCCGACCGCCTCCACCACCCCGGCCGCCTCGTGCCCGAGCAGGTACGGGAAGTCGCCGCCGATGCCGCCCTCGCGGTAGTGCAGATCGGTATGGCAGACGCCGCACGCCTGGACGGCGACGAGAGCCTCACCGGGCCCCGGATCCGGCACCAGCACGGTGGTGATCTCGACGGGTGCTCCCTTGCCGCGGGCGATCACGCCCCGTACCTGATGTGTCATGCCGGTATCGTCCTTCATTCTCATGTCAGGGGCGTAACCGACGGAAAGCCTACACAGGGCGTCACTCCGGGCAGGGCGGCGAGCCGGGGTCTCTCTCATACGCTGGTGTTGCCGCGGCCGGTGGCCTCGGCCGCCGGGAACCACTCGCGGAGGTGATGGCGGTTGACCGCGGCTGCCGGGGCGGGACAGGGTCGTGCCATGGATGGTGTGCCGCTTGATGGCCTGATCACCCGGATGCTGGCGAGATCCCTCTTCGACTACCGGGTAGCGGCCGGCGACTCCGACCGTGAGATCGCCTACCGGCTGCGCGGAAGCGCCGTGCTCGACCGCGGATGGTGCACGGCCGGCGATCTCCCGGGCGGGATGGAGCGTGACCGCTACGACGACCGCGCTATCCAGGTCATCGGGTGGGATGGGGAGGTCCCGATGAGCACCGGCCGGGTGGTGCTGCCGCCCGGGTTGCCGACCGAGGAGGCCTGCGGGATCGTTGTGGAGCCACGTGGCGAGGTCGTCGACGTGGGCCGGATGTGCGTGGCGGCCAGCCACCAGAGCCTGGAGCATGCCGCGTTCATCGGTCTCATGTGCCGGCTGTACCTGGTGATGCGCGAGCATGGCTTCCGGTTCGCGTGCGGGATGATGTCGGCTCCGGCCCGCGCCATGATGGGCCTGTTCGGCCTCCAGCTGGAGAACCTCGGCCCGGAGCGGACGTACTGGAACGAGCCGCGGGCACCGGTGCGGTTCAGCCTGATGAGCGCGGCGAGACTGCTGGCTGGAGCCCCGGATCAGGCTGCTGGCCCGCTGGCGGCGAGGACGAGCGCGGTGTTCGCGCCGCCGAAGCCGAAGGAGTTGGACAGCGCGTAGCCCGGCGCCGCCTGGCGCGGCACGTCCCGGACGATGTCGAGGTCGAAGGCGGGGTCGATGGTACGGAGGCCGGCCACCGGCGGGACCAGGCGATGCCGCAGGGAGAGCAGGCTCACGATCGCTTCCACCGCCCCGGACCCGGCGATCATGTGACCCGTCGAGCCCTTGACAGCCGTGACCGGGGGGCAGGATCCCGCGAACAGGGAGGTAAGGGCGGTGGCCTCGGCGCGGTCGTTGAGTACCGTGCTGGTGCCGTGCGCGTTGATGTGCGCGAGGTCGCGGCGCTGCACGCCGGCGTCCGCCAGGGCCAGCTCCATGCAGCGGATGGCACCCGCGCCGTCGGGGCTCGGCGCCACCAGATGGTGTGCGTCAGCGGTGGAGGCGTGCCCGAGGACCAGCCCGAGCGGCTCGGGTCCTGGTTGGTAAACGTCCGCGAGCCGCTGGAGGACGACGAACCCGGCGCCCTCGCCCATGACGAACCCGTCGCGGTCGCTATCGAAGGGACGGGAGGCTAGTTCCGGGCAGGCTACGTTGCGGCTCATCGCGTCCAGCCGCATGAAGCAGCACATCGCGCCGTAGTTGACCAGCGAATCCACGCCGCCGGCCAGCACGAGGTCGGCTGCGCCACGGCGGAGCAGCTCCACCCCCTCGCCGATGGCTGCGGCACCGGACGCACAGGCAGCGGACACGGTCACGCAGGGGCCCCCGAAGCCGAGCCGGAGCGACAGGTGGGCGGCGACCGAGCTCGGCATGACCATCGGGATGGTCAGCGGGCTCACCCCGCGCACCCCCCGGCTGAGGAGCCCTGACACCTGCTCCTCGTAGGTCGAGGCGGCGCCCAGCCCGATGCCGCACACCACCGCCCGCCGCGCCGGGTCCGGCAGCTCGCCGCACTGGCCGAGGGCATCGGCCGCGGCGCCGATGGCGAGGGCATGGGACCGGTCCAGCCGCCGCACCTCGACCGGCGTGAGGTAGCCGGCCGGGTCGAAGCCGCGCACCCGGCAGACGAGCGCGGCCGTCCCGGGCGGCAGCCGGTCGTCGGAGAACGGCTCGGCCGACGGGCGGCCGGCACACAGGTTCCGCCACAACTCACCGGCGCTGTTCCCGGCAGGGGTCTTCACCCCCGCCCCGACGACCGCGACCTGGGCGGGGCTCCGCGACGTCACGGCCCGCCGCTACTCGATGGACCAGTTGCCGGCGATCTCCAGGTTCGCATTGGGCGCCGGATCGGTCTTGAATCCCAGCCCGGTGGCGAAGAACCGCAGCCGGGCGCCCTTCCGGCCGAACCGCTGGCCGGCCAGCGGGCCGGACAGCCTGCCCGCAGCCGTCTGCCGCATGTCGCCGGAAAGGGTAGGCAGGCCAGTGTTCGTCGCAAAGACGGTAAGGACATCCTGCAGCGTCATGTCATAACGGGCGACCGGCACGCCAACCTGGAAGGACGACGGGTCACTGAAGCTGGCCCCCGGCTGGCTGCGCTGATAGACCGTCATCGTGCCCACGATGTCGAGCGAATGCACCGCCATATCCACGGTGCGGGCCTGGAGATCCCCTGTCGCGTACGCGGTCAGCAGCGCAGTCGACTCGCTGAGGGACGTGCCGGCGAACAAATCGCTCTGAACCGTGTTGCTGGCCCGGATCAGGTAGCCATAGCTGGTGAAGCTCTGGCCGGAGGAACCGGTCTGGGTGACCCGGCCACGGAACTCCACCGTCGTGGTACCCGACACTCCCAGCGACACCGCCTGACCGCCGGCCGCGGCCTCGGCCTGCGCCGGAACGGTCGCCAGCCCGACGCCGGCCACCGCCGCCGACGCTGCCATCATCCGCCGCCGTGACAGCCTGCCCGCTGGGGCAGGTCCTGACCCGCTGCGGGTGTGATTCTCCTTGCTGGCGCCAGGATCAGGCATTACCGCTCCCCCTCCCCGCACGGTGGCCGCTGCCGCGCAGCAGGCCTTTTACGAAAATATGACTTTACCGTGAGCCTGCCCGCACGTGTCCATATGTCAGCGGCGCACGTCCGGCCGCCGGTGGAGGATCAGCCGGTAGTTCGTGATGAGGCGCGTCCGGAACTGGATCTCCGACGAGGCGAGGTAACGGCGGAACTGCCGGACGGCCTGCTCGCCGACGGCGGTCGTGGCCTCGCGCTCGTGCTCACGCAGCGCGGTAAGCCAGACCCGGCAGGTGCGCGCGAAGTCCCCCGGATCCGAGCGGAGCACCTCGACCTCGAAGTAGGGCTCGAAGCCGAGCACGATCTCCCCCAGATGAGGGCAGAGGGACTCCGGGTAAAGGCTCAGCACGGTGTCGCCCAGCGGCCCGCGTCCCAGCGGCACGTTCGTGTCCGGAGCACCGTCGTGTGCGATCGTCTCCAGCGCGAGGCGGCCGCCGGGGGTCAGCCACTGCCAGCACGAGCGGAAGAAACGGCGGTAGGCCGCGATGCGCTGCGGGCCCGTCGTTCCGTCCCGGGCAAAATGCTCGAACGCGCCGAACGAGAAAATCGCGTCGTATGGCTGGCCTGGATCGTGGTCGTTCCAGTCCTCCAGCCGGATGCCGGCCCCGGGGACCGGATGCCGGGTGAGGTAGCCGAGTTGCGCCTGGCTCAGCGTCAACCCGGTGGCGCGGGTGACCCCGTGCCCGTCGGCGAGCCGGCGCAGGTTCCAGCCCCAGCCGCAGCCCACGTCGAGGACCCGCCCTGGACCCTGGCGGGAAAGCACCCTGGCTGCGAAGAAGTCGATCTTCCGCCGCTGGGCACGCTCAAGGTCCGCCCGGGTCTCGGTGGGCGCCCACATGGCCGACGAATACATCATCGAGGGGCCCAGCCATAGCTCGTAGAACGAGTTGGAAAGATCGTAGTGGGAGCGAACAGCGGCAGCCGACGCACCGGCCGGGCTGCCCGCTGGGCCCGCCTCTTCGCGGATGTCACTTGGGCGCACCATGACGGCCCAGGTCTTGGGCTTGGGCCGTTTGCTGAGGATCACGCGGTACAGCGAGTGCTCACGGAGCCGGAAGACGGCCTCACCAACCGCGAAATACCGGGCGTAGACGCGGCAGGCCTCCGGTCCCACCAGTTGCTGGGCGAGCGCCTCCTGCTCCCGGAAGGCGAGTGTCCAGGCCCGGAAGGTCCGCTGGTAGTGGGACGGGTGGTCGTGGAACTCATCCAGTTCGAAGTGTGTCTCCCAGCCCAGCACAAGCTCGGACAGCGACGCGGGCATCGATTCGGGGAAGATGTCACCCAGGATGAGATCGGCGAACGGCCCCCTGCCCGCCCGGCTGCCGGCGTGCCCGACGTTGTCGAGGCAGATCAGCTGCAGGCCCATCCGCCCCCCAGGCCGCAGCCACGACGCGGCGCGCTCGAAGAACGCACGGTAGACCTCGACCTTCTCGTCGGGGCTCAGCGTCTCGGAGGCGAAGTGCTCGGTTGCTTCGATGCAGGTGATCGCGTCGTAGCCGCCGTCGGGTCGATGGTCGGCCCAGTTCTGCAGCAGGTACGACACCCCGGGCACGTTCCGGCGGGCCGCGAAGTCGGCCTGGCTGGGGCTCAGCGTGAGCCCGGTCCCTGAGGCGGTGCCATGGACTCGGGCGAACCGGTCGAGAAGCGCCCCCCAGCCGCAGCCGATGTCGAGCACGTGGCCGCCGCGCACCCGGAGGCGGTCCGCGAAGAAGTCGAGTTTGCGGTGCTGTGCCCGGGCGAGTGAGTCGTGGCCGTCGCCGGCGTCCCACCAGCCGCAGGAATAGACCATGTCCGGGCCCAGCCAGACCCGGAAGAAGTCGTCGGACAGGTCGTAGTGGTGGCGGATGGCGCGCGGCGACGTGCCCATCGCGGCCAGCCGCCCGGGGCTGGTCATGGCCCGCTGGCGACGGGTGGGCTGGTGGCGCCGGCGGCGAGGTGGGCGGCGACTTCTCCGACGGTCCGCAGCTGGCCCAGTCCACGCAGGACGTCCATCGGCAGCTCGATGCCGGTCCGGATCTCCACGTCGGTGATGATCTCTGCCGCGGCGAGCGAGTCTATGCCCAGGTCTTCCAGCTTCGAGTTCTGGCTGACGTCAGCGGCGGGCACTCCGCAGATCTTGGCTATCGATTCGCATAGCGCCGCATCGAGATTCATTTGCGTGTGCCCCCTCTGGACAGAGGAACCACGATAAACCGCTTCCGGGGCACGGGATAACCGGGTGCAGGATCCGCGCAGCCGTGTGACACCCTGGTGCGGGGGGAGCCCCTGATGACCGAGTTCGAGACCCCGGCACTGCTCAAGCTGCTCGAGGCCACGGTCGAGGAGAATCTCGACCGGCACTTGGCCACGGCCGAAGACTGGCTGCCGCACGAGTATGTTCCGTGGGGCGAGGGACGGAACTTCGCCGCGCTGGGTGGGGAGCCGTGGTCCACCGGGCAGTCCCAGCTCTCACCGGTCGCCCGCACCGCCCTGGAGCTGAACCTCCTCACCGAGGACAACCTCCCCAGCTACTACCGGGAGCTCAGCGACACGTTCGGCCGGCCGGGCGTGTGGGGGGCGTGGGTGAATCGGTGGACGGCGGAGGAGGGGCGGCACGCATCCTGCATCCGCGACTACCTGCTGGTCACCCGCGGGGTCGACCCGGAGCGCCTCGAGCACGCCCGGATGGCGACGTTGCAGGCGGGGTGGGATTCCGGGGGCAGGCCGCTGCTTCATGCCTGCGTGTTCGTGTCGTTCCAGGAGCTCGCCACCCGCGTCTCGCACCGCAACACCGGCCGCGCCTGCCAGGACCCGATTGCGGAGAGGCTGCTCACCCGGATCGCGATGGATGAGAACCTGCACATGATCTTCTACCGCAACCTGGTTCAGGCGGCGCTGGAGATCGCGCCGAGCCAGACGTTGCGGGCGATCGCCGACGAGGTGACCGGCTTCGCGATGCCGGGCAGCGTGGTCCCTGGTTTCGCCCGCAAGGCCGTGCAGATCGCCCAGGCGGGCATCTACGACCTGCGCATCCACCACGATGATGTGATCATGCCGCTAGTGCGCCACTGGCGCGTTTTCGACGCTGAGGGCCTGGACGCCGGCGGCGAGCAGGCGCGGCAGGATCTCGCCGCGGCGCTCAAGGCGCTCGACGCCCGGGCTGAGCGCTTCGTGCAGCGGCGGGCCGAAACGAGGGCCGGACACCCCGGCCGGAACGGCTGAGAGCGATACGGACGGACCCGCCCGTATCGCCTGAGGCCGCATTTTGGATACTGGGGCCCAAATACCACGGCTGGTGTGGGAGGGGCGGCCATGACGGTAGATGCCAGGCCCGGTGGCAGCAGGGCAGCCATCCGCCCGGTTGAGCGGCCGGTGCCGTTGCGCCAGTCGGTGTATGACGCGCTGCTGGAACTTGTGGTGGAGGGCCGGCTCGGGCCCGGGGAGCATCTGGTGGAGACCGATCTGGCCCACCAGCTCGGGGTGAGCCGCCAGCCGGTCCGGGAAGCCCTGCACCGGCTGGAGGCCGAGGGCTGGGTCGACCTGCGCCCCAACCAGGGTGCTTTCGTGCACGTGCCCACCGACCAGGAGGTCGACGAGCTGCTCGACGTGCGTGAGTTGCTGGAGGTGGAGACCGCCCGGCTGGCGGCGACGGCGGCGACCGCCGATCAGCTGGCCCGGCTGCGGGAGATCTGCCAGCGGGGCCAGGCCGCCGTGCAGGCCGGCGACACGCTCTGGTTCGTGGCCGTCAACAGCGAATTCCACGCTGAGCTGGCGCAGGTGGCCGGCAACGCGGTGCTGGCCGAGCTGGCCGGAATCGTCGGCCGCCGGGTGCGCTGGTATTACCGGCTGGTGGCGCCGTTGCGCGGGCGTGAGTCGTGCGCCGAGCACCTGCAGATGGTCGCGGCGCTGGAGGCGGGCGACGCGCGGGGGGCATCGGAGATCGCCCGCCGGCACACCGAGCGGACCCGCGCCGCCTATCACCGTCCCGCCCGCTGAGACGACCAGGCCAGCACCTGCCCTGGTCGACTGGGCTGGCCAATCGCCGCCGGCGGGGACGAATGCCTGCGGGGAAACGCCTGTGTGCCGCATGATGTAGTGATTTCTCTGGCCGGGTGAAAGGGCACAGCATGCCGAACGGAGGCTCGCACCGACCCGGCTCGCGTCGGCGGCGTGCCCCCTCCGCCAATCCGCATCCGGATCCGGTGCCGGAGCAGCGCGACCGCTCCGATTCCTGGCCAGATCCGCGGCTGTCGCCGGCCGGGGAACCGCCGGATGAGCCGTGGACCGACCCACGGCTGTCCCGGGCCGGCGGACCGCCGGATGATCCACCGCGGCGCCAGCCCCCCGTGGATGACCCGCGGGCAGGACGTGATCCGGGAGCCGCCCCCCGGCGGGCACCGAAGCACATCCGTACCGGTCCGGGCGACGGCGCGCAGGGTGATCCACGGCAGACGTATGGCAATCCGCTGAACGACCCGCGGGGCGGCTCCTGGCCACGCTCAGATGGGTGGCCGGTACCGCCCGACCCACGCGGCCGCTCCGGAGGCGATCCCAGGCAAGCCCGTCCGGATCCGAACGCTGACCGGTGGCCAGGCCCACCAGCTGGCACGCGGCCCGATCCGCGAACTGAAGCACCCGACCCGCGGCGGAGGCGGAGCGCTGGCCCGGGCCCGATGCCCTCGCCGGGGCCGGGCGGTATGCCGCGTGATCCCGGGCCCGTTGGATACGACTCCGGACCCATGCCGCGCCATTCCCGGCCGATGCCGCGGGTGGATTCCGGGCCCATGCCGCGGGTGGATTCCGGGCCTATGCCACGGGTGGGACCGGTGCAGCGGCCGCCGGCCGACTCCTGGCCAGAAACCGGGATGAGCCCCGTCGAGGATTCCTGGCCAGCGTCCTACCCAGGTGAGCACCCGGGATCGCGGCGGGCGGACCGGTCACGCGATGCCAGGCCGGGCGATTGGCCCAGCCAGAGCGGCCGCGATTCAGGCCAGTTCGGGCCGGGGGCCGTGCCCGGCTCACAGCCAGGTCGCGCCGATCCCAGGTCGCGCCCGGGCAGTGGCCCGCACACCAGCCCCGGCAGTGGGCCGTACCCGCGCCCCGCCAGTGGCCCGCACACCAGCCCCGGCAGTGGCCCGTACGCGCGCCCAGGCAGTGGCCCGCACACCAGCCCGGGTAGCGGCCCATACACCAGCCCGGGCGGTGGACCGCGCTCTGGCCCGCACCCAGTTGCTGGCCGCCCATCACGGGCGGCGCCGGAGTATGGCCAGCAGCCAGGGCGCGAGGGCGATCCCCGAGTGGCCGCCTACCAGGCCACCCGTGACCGCCCGGCTGACCACGACGTGCGGGCTGATTACGCCGATCCTGGGCCGCCGCCGGAGACCCGCCGCCGGGGCCGCCGCGACGCCCGCCCGCGACCACAGCCAGCCGAATCTGGCCCGGACGCGCGAGGCCGGCCAGCTGACCCGGCCAGCCGCCCGCGGCGCGGCTTGACCCGATCACGGATCTGGCTGCTGGCAGGGGCGGCCGGGCTGCTCGTCGTGCTCTCGCTGCTGCTTGGCGGAAGACTGCTGGGCCATAGGGGCCCGGCACACATCCTGGTCACACCGGCCAGGCTCGGCGCCTTTATCCGCAGTCACCAGCTCGAGCAGCAGATGGGGGCCAGGAACCTGCAGCAGCAGGTCATCTCCAAGAGCGCCGGGCAGGCCAGCCATGTCATTTACGCGGTGTATGAGAACGCCGCGAACGCGTCTGGTGGCCCGCAGGTGATCCTTTTCATCGGCGGCCACCTGTCCGGAGTGGCGCCGAGCGGCTTCATCTCTAGCTTCAGCACCCAGTTCAAGGGGGCGCACAGCACCAGCCCGGGGAGCATGGGCGGCAGTGCCGCCTGCGTCAACGCCAACGCCAACGTGACCGGCCAGGTTGCTCTGTGCGCCTGGGCGGACAATGACACGTTCGGCGTGGTCGCCTCGCCGACGATGAGCTCCGCGCAGCTGGCGGCCCAGATGCGCGTCATCCGGCCGCAGGTCGAGCATCCGGCGAAGTAGCCGCGGCGCAATCCCTAAATTACTCGGCTGGATCCTTGCTGGCCGGCGGGTCTTTGCTGTGCTGCGGGGAAGGCCTGCGCAGCGAGAGCCGGGCCACGGCGATGGTGACCGCGGCGGCCAGCACGGCGAGCCCGACAAGCTGACCGCCGATCAGCCGGGTATCGAGCGGGAACGAGGCTGAGACGTCGGTCATCCTGGCCTCGTGGGCCGGTGGGCCGGTGGACGGCCCCGGAGTGATCTTGGGGAAAGTAGCGCCCGGGTTCGTGGCCGGGCTCGGCAGCAACGGCAGCGAACCGGCCGGGAGCGATCCCGGCGCGGTGCCGGGGGGCAGGCTCAGGCCAACCCCGGCCGGCGCCGGGACGGTCGTGCGTGGCGCTGGGGTGGCGGCCGGATGGGTATGCGTGGGCGTGGGCTTCGGGGTGTGGGTCGGTGTCGGAGTGGGCGTGGGAGATGGCGGGAACGCGGCCACCACGCTGGCCGATCCGGCGGCAATGCCGGCTGCCTGCGGTGAGGTGCCAGCCGCGGTCAGGCTGATGGTGTCGCCCAGGGCGCTGGTAGGGACTGCGATAGCAGCCTGCACCTCGTCCAGCTGGCCCGCGGTGAGGGTGAGTGCGCACTGATTCCCGATCAGCGATGGGCAGACCGTGAAGCTTGCTGCCAGCGTGCTCGGTGCGGCGGCCAGGCTGACGGTCGCCGTACCGTTCACGGTCCCGGCCAGCCAGACCCAGATGGCAAAGCCGGCCTGCCTGCCCGGTATCACGTCCCCCGAGGTGTCCTGCGAAGCGACGGCCACGCACAGGACGTCTGGTGGCTGGGTGCTCGCGCCCGGGCTGGGGGCCGGCGTGGTCGCGGCCGGGACCGGGGACGGGGCGGTGATCGTCGTGCCGCTGAGGTGCAGCTGGGCGGCCTGTGCCGCGGTCAGGTGCAGCACACACGGGTTCTTCGTTGGCGGCGGTGACCCCGAGCCGGGGGCCGCCGTCAGGCTGGGGCTGGCGGTTCCGGCCAGCAAGGGGGCTGCCAGGAACAGGCCGGCTACTCCGACTGGGATCGCAAACAAACCAGACAGTGCATGCCAACCATGACCTCTGGTGAGGCGTGTGCTCATCGCCGCGCCCCTGCCGTCCTGATCATCCCGTCCGCGTCGCACTTGCTCCCGTGTGGTCTCTCACTGGGCGAACATTCCCCACCAACTTGAGCCCGACACCTGGGGTGGCCGCCGGATCACTGCCAGCGGCCAGGCCCGCCGGCGAACGGGTGATGGGGCCGTGGCGGGTGATTCGGCTCTGCGGGGAGTGGGCGTGTATGCTCTGCTGGCGCGGATGGTTGGCTGGTCGAGCCCGCCCCGGGCGGCTTGGTACCACGCCTTCTGGTGGCGGACCGGATGCCCGGCCGGACGTGTGCCCCCTTAGCTCAGTCGGCAGAGCGTCTCCATGGTAAGGAGAAGGTCTACGGTTCGATTCCGTAAGGGGGCTCCCAGGTGGCGTTGAT
>Ga0306920_100004656_pt1 | contig 17604 bp, 14 predicted proteins | sample flu12Cox44000170_FD_204666 | JGI IMG/M metagenome (GOLD analysis project Ga0306920, IMG submission 204666) | Lab enrichment of tropical soil microbial communities from Luquillo Experimental Forest, Puerto Rico - flux4day.12C.oxic.44.000.170 (v2)... | ecosystem: Environmental > Terrestrial >... | reverse complement strand
TCCGGGGAGGTCGACATCCGCGGCCATTCGGGAAGATACGGCCCGTGAGATGATCCACCTCGTGACAGCCGGCCCCAGCCAATCATCGTTCCTGCGGGCATGCCGGCGTGAGCCGGTGCCGGTCACCCCGGTCTGGTACATGCGCCAGGCCGGCCGGTCGTTGCCGGAGTATCGGGCGGTCCGGGACCGGTACAGCATGCTGGCGGCCTGCACCACGGCCGACATCATCACCGAGCTCACGCTGCAGCCACTGCGCAGGTTCGCGGCCGACGCCGCCATCCTGTTCAGCGACATCGTGGTGCCATTGCGGGCGGTTGGCCTGGACATTGACATCAAGCCGGGGGTCGGCCCCGTGACCGCGCAGCCGTTCCGGACCGACGCGGACGTGTCGCAGCTGCGTGACCTGGAGCCGGGGGACGTGCCGTTCATCACCGATGCCGTCACCGCACTGGTCGCGGAACTGGGGGCGACGCCGCTGATCGGGTTCGCCGGGGCGCCGTTCACTTTGGCGTCCTACCTGATCGAGGGCGGGCCATCGAAGAACCACGAGCGCACCAGGGCACTGATGTACGGCAACCCGGCGATGTGGCACGCCCTGCTGTCCCGGCTGGCCGACATCACCACCGCTTTCCTGCGGGTCCAGGTGACCGCGGGTGCCGCCGCGGTGCAGTTGTTCGACTCCTGGGTGGGGGTGCTCAGCCCCGGCGACTACGCCTCCGCCGTCCTGCCGCACAGCCGGCGCATCTTCGACGCGCTGAACGGACTGGGCGTGCCGCGGATCCACTTCGGCGTCGGCACCGGCGAACTGCTGCGCCTGATGGGGGAGGCGGGCGCCGATGTAATCGGCGTGGATTGGCGGGTCGGCCTGGACGAGGCTGCGCGCCGGGTGGACGCGGGCAAGGCGCTGCAGGGCAACCTTGACCCCGCGCTGCTGCTCGCGCCGTGGCCGGTGCTGGAGCCGCGGGTCCGGCAGGTGCTCGACCGGGGGCGGGTGGCCGAGGGACACGTGTTCAACCTCGGCCACGGCGTGCTGCCGCAGACCGACCCCGGCGTGCTGGCGCAGGTCACCGACCTGGTGCACGAGGCGTCGGCGCGGGCGGTTAAGGCCTAGTCCGCCGGGCGGGCGCTCGCGGACCGGCGCCGTCCCAGCCAGCGGCGGGCGGCGAGGGCGGCCAGCGCCAGCAGGGCCAGCGGGATGGCGAAGGGCAGCACCGCCCCGGCCGCGGTGAGCAGAACGGCGACCACCACGCGCAACGCCCGCCAGCCCGCGACCAGGCCGCCGAGGAACCCGGCCACCGCCGGGTGCGGGTGGTGCCGGTGTGCGGGCGGGGGCGGGCCGATGACCATCATCGTGATCGTCGCGTAGCTGGTCTCGCGGGCCAGCGCGCGCTGCTGCGACTGGAGCGCCTCGAGGGTGGCTTCCTCGGCGTTGATCTGTTCCTGGACGTTGAGCAGGCCGCTGACCGTCCCGGCCCGGGTGAGCAGCCTGCGCAGCTGGGCGATTGCCGCCTCCGCCGAGGTCACCCGGCTGTTCACGTCGGCCACCATGCCGGTGACGTCCTGCGCCTGCTGGGTCTCCGACCGCTTGGTGCCCAGCGCACCCAGCGCGCCGAGGGTGGGCTGGTAGACGGCGGCTGGGACCTTGAACTGGATGCTGACCATGGCCTTGGCGTGCCGGGACTGGGTCATCGTCGCGTGCTCACCCGACACGTAGCCGCCGGCTGCCTCGGCGAGCCGGGTCGCGCGGGCCACGGTGGCCTGGACGTTCGCGGCGCGCAGGCTGAGCGTGGCGGTGAAGATGACCGCCTGCCCGCCGGGCAGCGGCAGCGCGGTCAGCCCCGCCCTCCGCGCCGCTCCGGAACCCGCCGCCCGCACCGGGCCGGGGACGGCGGCGGGCTCGTGCATGGCCGCGGGCGCGCCGACATTACCTGCCGGGCCACTACCCGTCGTTCTGCCGCTGGCCGAGGTGCCGCCGGACGAGCAGCCCGCGGCCAGCAGGCAGGCGCCAAGGGCGACCAGGACTGCCCAGGCGGCTGCCCGGGCCCGGCGCGGGCGCGAAGGAGGAGCGGTCAAACGGGGCACCTGCGTTGTCATGTCGATGGGACGCCGGCGCGGTCATACCGGTTCCCATGGTTAAGTCACGACTTGGTAGCGGTGTTGGCCCGGGGGAGCGACCCCCGGAACCCCCCCGCTGGCCTGGCGCCCCTCGTGACTCCGTCACGAGGGCGCGGCCCCGGTGGCAGGCTCCGTGCGCGAGCTGGGCTCAGGTCTTTGTGCCGCCGGCCGGGGTCAGGTCGCGGAGCATGCAGACTCGCGCGGAGGAATTGCCGCCCTGATCGGCGTTGCGGGCCGCGAGCTCCGGGGTGACCTCCCTCTCGCCCAGCTCCCGGAAGCCAAGGCGCTCGTAGTACGGCGCGTTCCAGGGGACACCGCGAAAGGTGATCAGGGTCATGGCGGGCATGTCCTGAGCGGCCGCCCATTCGGCCACATAATCGAGCAGCATCGCGCCGATCCGCTGCCCCGCGTGAGCTGGATGCACGCTGACCTGCTCGATGTGCGCGCACCCGTCGACCACGTCGAAAACCACGAAGCCGACCGGTTCGTCATGCTCGTCGGCCGCCACCCAGGCTCGGCCCGCCCGGCGGTACCCGGACAGGGATTCGGCCGGGAGCGGGAAGGTATCCGCGGCCGCGGGCATGCCGATATCGCGGAACGCATTGCCGGCGGCGAGCTGGATCGCCAGGAGCCGGCCAACGTCTTCGGGCCTGGCCTGCCGCACCGTCACCGCACCAGGTTCCGAGGCCATGGCACAGCAGTATGGCAGGAATAACCCAAAACCCATCAAGAGGTCAGCGGCTTAAAAAACGCTGAGAACGGCTCTGCCTTATCAAATGCCACACCAGGTCTCCGATAGTGCCGTAGCGAAAGAGACGCGTGCGGCTTCCGGTGCAGCGTGGCCGGCCCTGGTCGCTCTGCTATTGAGGCCTCTGCCAGGGTAGAGCGGTGAGCAGTCCCGGGCAGCCGCACGCCGTGGTCGTCGGCGGCGGCATCGCCGGACTGGCCGCGGCGTTCTTCCTCCGCGAGGCTCCGTGCCAGGTCACCGTGTTGGAAGGAGCCACGCGGCCGGGCGGCAAGCTCCGCGTCAGCGAGGTTGCCGGGGTCATGGTGGACGAGGGCGCGGAGGCGCTGTTCGCCCGTCGCCCGGAGGGCACCGGGCTGGCCGTGGCTGCGGGCCTCGCGGATCAACTGGTCCGGCCCGGCACCACAGCCGCGGGCATCTGGAGCCGGGGCCGGATGGCCTTGCTGCCCCGCCGCCAGGTGCTGGGCGTGCCGGCCGACCTGGCCGAGCTGGCCGAGACCGGACTCGTGTCCGGTGGCGGCATGGCCCGGGCCTGGCAGGATCTCCGCTTGCCGGCCACCGGGCGGGACGGCGACGTGCCGGTGGCCGCCTTCGTCGCGGCACGGTTCGGCCAGGAGGTCGTGGACCGCCTGGTGGATCCGCTGCTCGCCGGGGTGTACGCAGGCCGCTCGGAGGAGCTGTCCTTCGAGGCGACCCTGCCCGCGCTGGCGGCCGAGTCGCGCAGGCACGCCTCCCTGGCCGAAGCGGCGAGCGCGCTGCTGCCGGAGCCGGCCGGCCCGGACGCCCCGCCGCCGGTATTCACCACGCTCACCGACGGGCTCGGGACGCTGCCCGCCGCCGTGGCCGCTGCCTCCGGCGCTACGGTGCGCACCGCCGCCATGGTGCGGGGGCTGGCCCGCACGGCGGCCGGCTGGGGGCTGACCGTCGGGTCGGCGCACGCCGAGGAGCACCTGGCCGCGGACGCCGTCATCCTGGCCATCCCCGCCAGCCCCGCCGCGCGGCTGCTCGCCGGCGTGCCCGGGGCGTCGGCCGCGGTGACGGCGCTGCAGGAGATCCGTTATGCGAGCATGGCGATCGTCACCCTGGCCTACCCCGCCGCGGCGTTCCACGGCGCGCTGGAGGGCAGCGGCTATCTCGTGCCGGCCGCGGACGGCCGCCCGGTCAAGGCGGTGACTTTCTCCAGCGTCAAATGGCCGCACCTGCGGGACGCCGGCGCCGGGCTGGTCATCGTCCGGTGCTCGCTGGGCCGGGTCGGCGAGGAGGCCCTGCTGCAGTCCGATGACACCGAGCTGGCCGTCCTCGCAGCCGCCGACCTCGCCGCGGCCACCGGGGCCCGCGGGGCGCCCGTGGCCACCAGGGTGACCAGGTGGGGAGGAGGGCTGCCGCAGTACGACGTCGGCCACCTCGACCGGGTTGCCCGGATCCGGTCCACCGTCGCGGCCCAGCCAGGCATGGCGGTCTGCGGTGCCGCCTACGACGGGATCGGCATTCCGGCCTGCGTGGCCACCGCCCGGGCCGCCGCCGCCCAGATCGCGGCGCACCTACGCGATGACCGACAATGGCTACGTGGCTAGCACTGACGAGAACGCAACAGGCGGCCGCCCGCGCGCCCGCGACCTTAACGAGCAGATCCGGTACACCATGTGGTCGGTGTTCCGGGTCATCGACCGGGCCGCGCTCGCGGCGGGCGCGGACGACCGGGAGGCCCTCGCTGCCGAGCTGGAGGAACTCGCCGACCAGGCCGCGGGCAAGGACGTGGTCACCCGGGGCTGCTACGACGTGCAGGGGCTGCGCGCCGACGCGGACTACATGTTCTGGTGGACGGCTCCGGCCGCCGACGACCTGCAGGAGGCGTACGCCCGGTTCCGGCGCACCGGGCTCGGCCGGGCCAGCGAGCCGGTGTGGTCAGTGATGGCGCTGCACCGGCCGGCCGAGTTCAACAAGGGACACATCCCCGCGTTTCTCGCCGGGGAGGAGCCGCGCGCCTATGCCTGCGTGTACCCGTTCGTCCGCTCCTACGAGTGGTACCTGCTGGACGCGGCGGAGCGCCGGGAAATGCTCGCCGAGCACGGCATGATGGCCCGCGAGTACCCCGACGTCCGGGCCAACACCGTCGCCAGCTTCGCGCTGAACGACTACGAGTGGATCCTCTGCTTCGAGGCCGACGAGCTGTACCGGATCGTAGACCTGATGCGCCACCTGCGGGGCGCCCGGGCGCGGCGGCACACCCGCGCGGAGATCCCGTTCTACACCGGGCGCCGCAAGCCGCCCAGGGAACTGCTCGCTTCGCTCTACTAGCCCGGGGAGCGACCCCACTGGAACCCCCCGATGGCCGTGCGGCCGTGTTGGGCAGGGGAGCGGGTCACCCGCCCGCCGCGGGCTCCAGGGTGAGCGAGATGGAGTTGATGCACCAGCGCTGGTCGGTCGGGACCGGGTAGCCCTCTCCCTCGAATACGTGGCCGAGATGGGAGTCACACCGCGCGCACCTGACCTCGGTCCGGGCCATGCCCAGCGACGGGTCCTCGATCAGCACGACAGCGTCGTCGCTGGTCGGCTGGTAGAAGCTCGGCCAGCCGCAGTGCGACTCGAACTTCTCCCCCGAGCGGAACAGCTCGGCGCCGCAGGCACGGCACCGGTACACGCCCTCGGCCTTGGTGTTGGTGTACTCACCGGTCCAGGGCGCCTCGGTACCGGCTTCCCGGAGTACTTGGAACTCATCCGGGGTAAGCAATTCGCGCCACTGTGCCTCGGTCCGCTGGACCTTGTCCATGTGGCCGAGACTACCTCGCCGGATACCGATACCGTGGAGACGACAAACACCGCGGAGGCCCCATGGAGTGGCTTAACGAGCCCGCCAGCTGGCAGCGGACGGGTGATTTGCTCACGGTGAGTGTCGATCCAGGCACAGATTTCTGGCGGGAGACCGGTTACGGCTACATCAGGGACAGCGGTCATGTGTACGGCGACGTGCTGGCCGGGGACCTCGACGTATCCGTCCGGCTGCGGTGCACCCTCGGCGTCCAGTACGACCAGGCGGGCGTCATGCTGCGCGCCGACGAGCGCACCTGGCTGAAGACCGGCGTGGAGTTCTTCGAGGGCCGGGCCCGGCTGAGCACCGTGCTGACGCTCGGGCGGTCCAGCTGGATGGTGACCGACCTGCCCGAGGGCACGGACGACATCGTGCTGCGGGTGTCTCGCCGCGGCGACGCGGTGGAGGTCCGGTACATGATCCAGGACGGCCCCGCGGAGCTCGCCGCCCTGGTGTTCCTGCCGCCGGGCCGCGAAGTGCTGGCCGGCGTCATGGCCGCCGCACCAGAGGGCCCCGGGTTCCAGGTGACGTTCCACGACCTGCGGATCACCGAGCGGGCCTGGTCCGGCCCTGCCGCGGACGAGGCCACCGCCTGGGCGGAGGAGCAGGCCGATTGGGCCACCGAGCAGGCGCCGGACTGGAGTGCCGCGGACGGTGAGCCACGCTGGGCGGCTCCCGAGGAGGAGCCGGACACGCTGGACTGGCCGGCCACCGCGGCCGAGGCGCAACCGCCCGCGTGGCCGGTACCCGCGGCCGGGGAAGAATCGGACTGGCAGGAGCCGCCGGGAGAGGGCGACGTTCCCGGCTGGGTGGCCACGACGGCCATGGAAGAAGCCCCGGACTGGGCCGCGGCCGAAGCGGAACACGACGAGCCGGGCTGGGCCGCGGCCAAGGCGGAACACGACGAGCCGGGCTGGGCCGCGGCCAAGGCGGAACACGACGAGCCGGGCTGGGCTGTTTCCGTCGCCGATGCGACCGGCCCGCAAGCCGCGGCCGCCGATGAGCCCGCCGCCGACGATTCCGGCCCGCCCGAGGCCACTGAGCCCGGGCCCGCCGAGGCCGCGCACGCCGAGGCCGCGCCTGAGCTCCTCGCGGCAGAACCCGCGCGGGCCGAGCCGGCGGCGGCCGACGTGGACCCGCCGGCGGGGGACGTGGACCCGCCGGCGGCGGACGTGGACCCGGCGGCAGACTGGGAGCGGCTGGCCGCGGGCGCGCAGGCCGCCGGTCCCCAGGCTGCGAGCTGGCGCGCGCAGACCGACGCCGAGGTGGCCAACGAATGGCCGGGCCCGCCGATGCGCGCCGCGATCCGCAACGGGCTGCTGACCGGTGGCGCCACGGCCGGGCCCGCGGAGGACGCCCCCGACGATGCCCAGACCGACCCGGGGCTGCCCCGGCCGGACACCGCCGTCCCGGCCGAGCCCGAGCCGGGCGAGCCGGAGGCCGCCAGCGCCGCCGCACCCGAATCCGGCGCCGCCGCACCCGAATCCGGCGCCGCCGGCCCGGCCGAGCCCGGCGCCGCGGATCAGGACGGGCCCGAGCCCGGACCTGCCGATGCCGGCGCCGACCAGGATGCGACCGATCCCGGCCGGTCCACCCGGGCGGCGCGCCGGGCCCGGTCCAAGCGGGCCGCCGCGGGCAAGCGCGCGGAGCCCGATGCGGCCGACGAATGGATCAGCCTGCTTACCGCGGACCCGGGGGAGGAGTAACGCTCCCGGTCAGAGCGTGACCTGGTACGCCGGCTCGGCCCGGTTGGCGGGCCGCAGTTCGGTGTGCTCCACCTGGCCCGCCGCCTGCACGTCTGCCAGCACCGCCAGCACCGCGTCCAGGTGATCGCGCCGCGCGGTCACCACCAGCCTGCGCACCGGCGCCCGCATGGACACCCGCGCGTCCGACTTGGCGCCCCGGATCGCGGCGATCGCCCCGGACGCCGCGGCCAGCGACGCCGCCGCGCCGGGCGCCCGGGCCGGCGCCACCTCGGCGGGGGTGGGCCAGGCCGTGGTGTGCACCGACCCGTCCCGCCACCACGACCACACCTCCTCGGTGACGAACGGCAGGAACGGCGCGAACAGGCGGAGGACCGCGGCCAGCGCCAGCCGCAGCGCGGCCCTGGCGCTCGCGCCCGGCTCCTCGCCCCGCTCGCCGTAGGCGCGGCCCTTCACCAGCTCCAGGTAGTCGTCGCAGAAGAACCAGAAGAACTCCTCCGCCGCCGCCACCGCCCCGGTGTGGTCGTAGCCGTCCAGGGCCAGGGTGCACTGACCGATCACCCCGGCCAGCCGATCCAGCATCGCCACGTCGAGAGGTTCGGTGATGGCGCTGGCCCGGGGGAGCGACTCCCCGGACCCCCCGGTGGCCCGCGGCGCCTCCAGGTGATCAGCGCGGTCCCCGTCCGGCTGGGCGAGACCCAGGATGAAGCGGCTGGCGTTCAGGATCTTGATCGCCAGCCGGCGGCCCACCCTCAGCTGTGCCGGGTCGAACGTGAGGTCGGCGCCGAGCCGGCCGTTCGCCGCCCAGTACCGGACCGCGTCACTGCCGTACTTGCGCAGCGAGTCCATGGGCGTGACCACGTTCCCCAGCGACTTGGACATCTTCTTCCGGTCCGGGTCCAGCACCCAGCCGGAGATGGCCACGTGCCGCCACGGCAGCTTGCCCTGCTCGAGATGTGCGCGCAGCACCGTGTAGAACAGCCAGGTCCGGATGATCTCGTGGGCCTGCGGGCGCAGGTCCATCGGATACACCCGGTCCAGCAGGTCGCCGTCCAGGGTCCACCGCGCGGCCAGCTGCGGGGTCAGCGACGACGTGGCCCAGGTGTCCATCACGTCCGGATCCCCGGCGAACCCGCCGGGCTGGCCGCGCTGTCCCGCGGTGTAGCCGGGCGGGGTGTCGGCCGCTGGATCCACCGGCAGCGCGTCATCGGCCGGGAGGATCGGGGCATCGTGACGGGGCTTGCCGTCGCCGTCCAGCGGATACCACACCGGGATCGGCACGCCGAAGAACCGCTGCCGGCTGATCAGCCAGTCGCCAGCCAGGCCGTTCGCCCAGTTCTGGTAGCGGACCCGCATGAACGGCGGGTGCCAGTCGAGCTGCTCGCCCCGGGCCAGCAGCGCCGCGCGCAGCTGCTCGTCGTGGGCGCCGTTGCGGACGTACCACTGCCGGGTGGTGACGATCTCCAGCGGCTGGCTGCCCTTCTCGTAAAAGTTCACCGCGTGCCGGACGGGATCCGGCCCGGCCAGCAGGTCCCCGGCCACAGCAAGCATCCCGGCGATCCGCTCCCGCGCCGCTTGCGCGCTGTCGCCCACCAGCTGCCGGTAGGCGGCCCGGCCCGGCCTGGACGTGATCGCGGCCGGCGGGCTGGCCAGCAGCCGCCCGTCCCGGCCCATCACCGGCCGGGTCGGCAGCCGCAGGTCGCGCCACCAGGTGACGTCGTTGCTGTCACCGAACGTGCACACCATGGCGATCCCGGTGCCCTTGGCCGGGTCGGCCAGGTGGTGTGCCAGCACCGACACCTCCACCCCGAACAGGGGGGTGCGCACGGTCGTGCCGATGAGTGCGGCGTAACGCTCGTCCCCCGGATGGGCCACGAGCGCCACGCAGGCGGGGAGCAGTTCCGGGCGGGTCGTCACGACCGGGATGGCCGCGCCGTCCGGGCGGCGGAACGCGATCGTGTGCGTCGCGCCGGTGACCTCCCGGTCCTCCACCTCGGCCTGGGCCACCGCGGTCTGGAACGTCACGTCCCACAGCGACGGCGCCTCGGCGAGGTAGGCCTCGCCCCGGGCCAGGTTGCGCAGGAAGGCGCGCTGGGAGATGGCCCGCGAGCCCTCCTCGACGGTCCGGTACATGGTGGACCAGTCCACCGACAGCCCGAGCCGCCGCCACACCTCCTCGAACGCCTGCTCGTCCAGGTCGGTGAGGCGGTGGCAGAGTTCGATGAAGTTGCGGCGGGAGACCGGCACCTGCTCGGCGCCGGGGCTGGCCGGCGGGGAGAACCGCGGGTCGTAGGGCAGCGCTGGGTCGCACCGCACGTGGTAGTAGTTCTGCACCCGGCGCTCGGTTGCCAGTCCGTTGTCGTCCCACCCGATCGGGTAGAACACCTTCCAGCCGCGCATGCGCTGGTACCGCGCGACGATGTCGGTGTGGCTGAACGAGCAGGCGTGCCCGATGTGCAGCTTCCCGCTGACCGTCAGCGGGGGAGTGTCGATGGCGTAAACCTCGCCACGCGACGCGGAGCGGTCAAACTTGTACTACGCCCGAGTCCTCCCACCGGCGAGACCACCTGTCCTCGATGCCGTCAAGCGAGGGCTTGTCCGGCACGAGGCTGGCCTGGCGCGCTCCGAGCGCGTGGGAGTCGGTACTCATGCCGCCAGCGTAGCAAATGCCAGCCCGGCGGAGCACGCCACTTTCCGGGGACGCCCCGAGGCACCGATGGCCCGGACCCCGCCGACCGTGACGAAGCCACGAGGCCGTGCCGTTGCTAGTCCTGGGTCCAGTGCGGACGGCGGAACATCCGGCCCAGCCGCTCGTGCAGCGAGTCGCCGATCTCGTCCAGCGCGCTGACCGTGTACACGGCGGCACCGTCGGGCGGCGGCAGCCGGTTGGCCTCCGCGTCGTCGAGGCTGCACCGGATGTTCCGGATGGTGATCAGCTCGACACGGTCGGCATCGATGAAGCGCAGGCCCCAGTCGGTCGCGACCACGATCCCGTCGAAGAGGTCCAGGCCAGGGACTTCTAGCACGTGCTCAAGCGTGCCGATCTCCTTGCCGGACCGGGTCAGCACCGGCGACCCCGGCACGGCGGCCTGGTAGGAAACAGCGGTGTCGGGTTCCATGCGGCGCCATCTCCTCCCCGATGAGACTCGCTGGGTGTCCGAGGGCTTTCTTACCCGCTCGCGGCATGATGCACCTGCGGAGCGGACTGCGCCTGGTCAACGGCCCGGGGCGAGCCCTTCGAGTATCTCCTCCGCACGGGCCGCCGCCCCGGCCGGGTCCACCTCGGGCGCGCCCACCAGCGGGTCCCAGTTCAGGTCGCAGAAGACCTCGGTCACGCCCTGTTCCGCCAGCCAGTCGAGGTCGGCGCGGATGTCGTCGAAACCGCCCGACAGCGGCACCCGGCCGCCTCCTTCGGGCACGGTCACCGGGGCGCCCCAGCGCACCACCCCGCGGCAGATGACCCGCAGCGCATCGGGGTCCCGGCCAGCGTCGGCCGCCGCGGCCTTGATCACGTCGATGCCCTCGCGGATTCGGGACAGGTCGGCGCGGCTGGAGGTGATCCACCCGTCGGCCAGCCTGCCGACCCGCTGCAGCGCCCTCGGCACCGTCCCGCCGAGCAGCACCGGGGGGCCGGGGCGCTGCACCGGCTGCGGGGCCGCGCGGCCCGCCGGGATCGTGTAATGCTCGCCGCGGAACTCCGCGACACCGCTGGCCCACAGGCGGCGCATCACCTCGATGTACTCGGCGGTGCGGGCACCGCGGCCGGCCATGACGCCGCCAGCCGCGGCGAACTCCTCGGGCATCCAGCCCAGGCCGAGCCCCAGGTCCAGCCGGCCATTCGACAGCACGTCCACGGAGGCGGCTTGCTTGGCCAGGTAGGCCGGGGAGAGGTAAGGCATGTTGACCACCGCGACGCCGAGCCGGATCCGGGAGGTCACCGCCGCCGCGTAGCCGAGCGCGACCATCGGGTCGAGGACGCTGTGGTACACCGGCTCCATCGCCGAGCCCTCCGGCACCAGCAGCCGCTGGAACGTCCACAATGAGCCGTAACCGGCCGCTTCGGCCTGGGCGGCGAACCGGCCCAGGTACTGCGGAGTTGCCCAGGCACCAGACACCGGCGCGCCGAAACCGATCCTCATGGGTCAACCCTAGGGCGCGCCCTCACGCGGCGGGCGGTGACCGTGTTGGCCCGGGGGGCGACCCCCCGGAGCCTCCCGGTGGCCCGCGGCCCCTGCGGCTTCGCCGCGGGGCCTTGGCCGTGTTGGCCCGGGGGAGCGACCCCCCGGACCCCCCCGGTGGCCCGCGGCCCCTGCGGCTTCGCCGCGGGGCCTTGGCCGTAGTCTGGGCGAGGCCGCCGTGGCCCCCAGCTTTTCCAGCCGAACGGAGCCGTCGTGGAAAACGATCCCCGAGCCATGATCGCTGCCCTGCGCAACTCCCATGAAAGGCTTGCCTTGCTGATCGGCGCCATGAGCGAGGACCGCCTCACCGGCCGGTCCTACTGCCGGGACTGGACCGTCGCGCAGGTGCTGTCCCACCTTGGCAGCGGTGCCGAAATCGCCCTGCTGACGCTGGAGGCCGCGGTGACCGGCATGCCGGCGAACCCCGACGCCAACCCGCCGATCTGGGACGCCTGGAACGCCAAGAGCCCGCAACAGCAGGCGGCGGACTGCCTGCCCGCCGACGACGCGCACATCAAGCGGTTCGAGGGACTGACCGATGCCGAGCTGGCCGGGATCTCCCTCGATCTCTACGGCATGCAGGTTGACGCGGCCGGCCTGGCCCGGATGCGGCTGTCCGAGCACGCGGTGCACACCTGGGACGTGGCCGTGGCCCTCGACCCCGCGGCCGAGGTGGCGCCTGACGCGGCGGGGCTGCTCCTGGCGCATCTGCCGATGGTCGCCGGGTGGACCGGGCGCCCGGACGGGGAACCGTTCCGGCTGCGGCTGCGCGGCACCGGGCCCGCGGCCGATTTCCTGCTGGCGGTGACCGACAAGGTGACCCTGGGCCCGTGGCCGGGCGAGGGCCCGGCGGGCGCCACCGCCGATGGCCAGGTCCAGCTGCCCGCCGAGGCGCTGGTGCGCCTGGTGTACGGGCGGCTCGACCCCGGCCACACGCCCCCGGTCGAGGTCACCGGGGATGCCGTGCTGCTGGACCGGGCCCGGGCGGTATTCCCCGGGCTGTGAGCCTCCCGGGTCGGACCGGCGGGCCGGGCCTCAGCCGAGTGCCTGGCCGGCCAGCGCCGCGGCCTCCCGGGCGCAGCCCCAGGACAGGGTGATCCCGGCGCCGCCGTGGCCGTAGTTGTGCACCACCAGCGGGCCGGTGCCGTGCGGCTCGGCCTCCAGCCGGACCTGCGGCCGGAACGGGCGCAGCCCGACCCGGTGCCCGACCACCCGGGCACCGTTCAGCCGCGGTTCGACGGCGGCGCAGTCGCGGAGGATCCGTGTCGCCACCGCCGGGACCGGCTCGGTGTTCCAGTCGCCGGCCACCACCGTGCCGCCGAGCACCACGGTGTCCCCGTGCGGGAACAAGTACACCAGTTCCGTGGTCTCGTCCGGCAGCCCGATAAAGAACTCGGTGAGCCCCGGGTTCTCCGCGATCACCACCTGGCCGCGGTACGGGGTCAGTGCCCGGTCCGGCAGCAGGTCCCGCGCCCCGGTCCCGGTGCAGTTCAGCACCGCCCGAGCGCCGTGTTCCGCGGCCGCAGCCGACAGCGAGCGCACCGTGCCCGCTTCGACGCGCCCGCCCGCGGCCTCGAACCGGGCGCGAAGGTAACCGAGGTAGGCCGGCATGTCCGCCAGGGGCGCGGAGTAGCGCCAGCCGCTGGCGAACCCGCCGGGCAGGTCGGCCGCGCGGCACGGCACGGCCCTCAGGTGCCCGAGCCAGTCCGGCGGTTCCGGCGGCGCGGCGGGAGCAGCTCCGGGCGTGCCGCGGGCCGCTTGCACGCCGGCCATCGTCCGCACCCCCGTCGCCGGATCGGCGGCGAACTCCCGTAGCACCGCCAGGGTCTCCCGGCCCCATCGGGCAACCCGGTCGCTGTCCTCGACCAGATGCGGCCCCCAGATCGCCCCGGCGACCGAGGAAGTGGTCTGTCCCGGCGGGGCGGCGGCGCGGATGACCACGCGCGTCCCGGACTCGGCAAGGCAGATCGCGGTGGTGAGCCCGCTGACTCCGGCGCCCACCACCAGGACGTCGCAATCGCTGTTCGGCACGCCACGACGGTAGCGCCGCCCGGGGAGTAGTCAATCGGATACGCCGGTCACAGCCGCCGGGCAACTAGCGCGGGCGCTTGATTCGATGCTAGAAATCCGGGTGATCCTGCCGCATCGCGGCGTGGCTGGGGGAGACCATGACGACGGACTGGATGTCTTCCGCGCGGCTCCGCCTCGTCCCGCTGACGGTGGCCGACGCCGACGAGATGGTGGGCGTGCTGAGCGGGGCCGCCCTGTACGCCTTCACCGGCGGCGCCCCGCCGGGCCTGGACGAGCTGCGCGCCCGGTATGCCTGGCAGGTCGCGGGGCGGTCACCGGACGGGCGCGAGGAATGGCGCAATTGGGTGCTCCGCCTCGGGCCCGGCGGGCAGGCGGTCGGTTACGTCCAGGCGACGATCACCGGCGAGGAGCAGTGCGCCGAGATCGCCTGGGTCATCGGCCTGGAGTGGCAGGGGCGGGGCTATGCCACCGAGGCCGCCCGGGAGCTGGTCGCCTGGCTGGACTCACGCGGGGTCCGCGTCATCCGGGCGCATATCCATCCCGGGCACGCCGCGTCCGCCGCCGTGGCCCGGCGGGCCGGGCTGGCACCCACGGGCCTCATGGAGGACGGCGAGCAGCTCTGGCTGCGCGGCGCCCCGGCGCCGCGGTGACCGTTACAGAAATGCCAGGCCTCGCGCGCAGCGAAGTTTGCTGGATATGTCGGTTTTGCAACCTTGTTCGGGGGCAGATGCGGCAGCGGCCCGCCCGGTCAGAGGTGGATCCGCCTGGTCCCGTCGCGGTGCTGGCTGGCCAGGCCGAGGTAGGTCTGCACGGCTTCGGCGATCCGCTCCCGCTGGCGAAGCCCGGCTCCCTCGCGGATGGCCGCGGGCACGCCGACCGCGAGTGCGCCCGCCGGGACCACCATGTCCTCGCGGATCAGCGCCGCCGCAGCGACCACGGCACCGGCCTGCACCCTGGCCCGGTTCAGCACCAGCGAGCCGGAGCCGATGAGGCAGCCGTCCTCGACCACGCACCCTTCGAGGTGCGCGCGGTGGCCCACCACGCAGCCAGCGCCGATGATGGTCGGCCATTCCCGGGTGGTGTGGATGACCGTGCCGTCCTGGATGGAGGTCCGGTCCCCGACCCGGATCAGCCCGTGGTCGCCGCGCAGCACCGCGCCGGGCCACACCGAGGACCCGGGGGCCAGCTGCACGTTCCCGATGATCACCGCGTCCGGGTGCACGTAGGCCTCGGGGTCGATAACCGGGACCTGGTCGTCGAGCGCGTAGACCGGCACGCGGTCACCTCCCGGGCTCGGCGAGCCGTTGCGCGACCACCTCGCGCACCACGACGCGCCGGATCTTTCCCGTCGCGGTCTTGGGCAGCGAGTCCAGGGCGAGCACCTGGCGGGGGCGCTTGAACGAGGCGAGCCCCTCCCGGCAGAACGCGATCAGCCCGTCGGCGTCCACGGACTGCCCCGCCGCGGGCACCACGCACGCGACGACCTCCTCCAGCCCCGCGGCGTTGCGGTGCCCGACCACCGCGCACTCCGCCACCGCCGGGTGCTCCAGCAGGCGCCCCTCCACTTCCATCGGGGATACCCAGATGCCGCTCGCCTTGATCATGTCGTTGGACCGGCCCAGGCAGGTGTAGAAGCCGTCCGCCGAGCGGGTGTAGGTATCGCCGGTGCGCAGCCACTCGCCCTGGAACACCTCCCGGGTGGTGGCGGTGCGGCACCAGTAGCCGGTGGCGATCGAGTCGCCGCGGACCAGCAGGTGGCCCGGCTCCCCGTCGGGCACCGGCGCGCCGGATTCGTCTACCAGCCGGGCCTCGTAGCCGGGCACGACCGTGCCCGACGTCCCTGGGCGCACTTCACCGGGCCGGTTGGAGACGAAGATGTGCAGCGCCTCGGTGGAGCCCAGGCCGTCGATGATGTCCACGCCGTACCGCGTGGTGAAACGCCGGTAGATCTCGGCTGGCAGCGCCTCGCCGGCCGAGGTGGCCAGCCGCACCGTGGCGAACGCCTCCGCCGGGACATCGGCGTTCAGCAGCGCGGCGAAGAACGCCGGGCCGGCGAAGAACAGCGTGGGCTGGTCGGCGGCCAGCCGGGCGGCCGCCCCGCCCGGCGTCGCCCGCGCCGGGTCCAGCACGGTGGTCGCGCCCGCGGAGAAGGGGAACAGCAGCGAGTTCCCCAGCCCGTAGGCGAAGAACAGCTTGGCGACCGAGTAGCACCGGTCCTGCTGCCTGATGCCCAGCACCTGGTGGGCGTAGGTCTCGCAGACCCGGGCCACGCTGCCGTGGCGGTGCATGGCCGCCTTGGGGCGTCCGGTGGTGCCCGAGGTGTACAGCCAGAACGCCGGCGAATCGAACCACGTCCCGTACGGCGCGGCCGGGCCGGCCTGCTCGCCGGCCGCGAGGATGTCCGCCCAGGCCCGGACGCTCACCCCGGCGGGCAGGCCCGTCCGCGCCGGCCCGCCGGCGGCCGGTGCCTCCGGGTCGCCGGTGAGCACCAGCGTGTCCGCGTCGGGGGCCAGGCGCACCGCCGCGCCGGCCACCTCCGCGCTTTCCGGTGTGGCCACGACCACCCGGGCCCGGGAGTCCCGCAGCAGCTCGGCGAGCTCCTCCGCCCGGTACATGGTGGACACCGGCACCGCGACGGCGCCCATCCGCAGCAGCGCGCAGAAGGTGACGACGGTCTCCGGACGGTCGGTGGCGACCAGCAGCACCCGTTCCTCCGGCCGTACGCCGCAGGCCTGGAACCCGGCCGCCAGCTCAGCGGCCCGCGCGCCCAGTTCGGCGTAGCTGAGGGAGCCCGCGGGGCCGGTCACCGCGGGGTGGTCGCCGAGGCCGGCCTGCACCTGGCGGTCGAGCAGGTAGACGCAGGCGTTGAACGACTCCACTGACATGCCCGGATCCCATCAGCCGCGAAAGACGACGCAGATATCCTCCACAGGCCACTGGCGCGTCGTCAATGACCTGTGGCAAGTGCGGGTGCCCGGCCAGAATCTTGGCTCAGAACCGCACGTACTCGTAGTCCAGCGGCTGGCCGTTGATGCCGCTGCGCGGCGGGGCTAGCCAGGCGGCGATCTTCCCCGGTTCGTACACGGGCCGCATCAGCGATTCCACGTGCGCCTTGTCGGCCGGGGCGGGCAGCCACGAGGAGCGGCCGGCCGCCCAGGTGGCGGCGTCCACGATCTGGCCGCCGGGCGTGACGTGGCAGCCGGCGAACGCGCCGACCTTCCGGTTGAACCCCACGTGCGGCAGGGCCAGCCGGTGCCCGGTGATCCCGTGGCTGTCCAGGATCCGGTTCCACCGGGTCACCCCGGTCTCGCAGTCCCTGATGTAGGCGGTGCGCAGGTCGTGGTTGAGCGCGGTCAGCGCGGGCAGTTCCACGCTCACGATGCGGTCGCCGTCGGCCTGCTCGACCGCCGTCGCCGCCTCGGTGAGCACGTGGTCGTCGCCGCGGCGCTCCTCCAGCCAGCGCCCCTTGAGCCCGCTGGAGAAGTAGTTGGCCACGTTGGTGGACGTCTCGCCGCCGAACAGGTCCAGGCTGACGCTGTAGTGGAAGTTCAGGTATTTCTGAATCACGCCGAGCGGGATCCCGCCGTGCCGGGCGATGTCGTCCGTGTCGTGTTCGCGCATCAGCTGCGCGGCCCGCTCCACCACCCGGTCCAGGCCCGTGGTGCCGACGAACATGTGGTGCGCCTCTTCCTTGAGCATGAACTCACAGGTGCGCGACAGCGGGTCGAACGCGCTCTCCTTCAGCGTGCCCAGCTGGTACTTCCCGTCCCGGTCGGTGAAGTAGGTGAACATGAAGAACGACAGCCAGTCCGGGGTCTCCTCGTTGAACGCGCCGAGGATGCGCGGGGCGTCCTCGCTGCCCGAGTGGCGCAGGAGCAGCGCCTCGGCCTCGTCCCGGCCGGACCGTCCGAAGTAGGCGTGCAGCAGGTAAACCATGGCCCACAGGTGCCGGCCCTCCTCCACGTTCACCTGGAACAGGTTGCGCAGGTCGTACAGGCTGGGCGCGGTCAGGCCGAGCCGCCG
>Ga0306920_100004654_pt1 | contig 17605 bp, 14 predicted proteins | sample flu12Cox44000170_FD_204666 | JGI IMG/M metagenome (GOLD analysis project Ga0306920, IMG submission 204666) | Lab enrichment of tropical soil microbial communities from Luquillo Experimental Forest, Puerto Rico - flux4day.12C.oxic.44.000.170 (v2)... | ecosystem: Environmental > Terrestrial >... | reverse complement strand
GCAAGGAGGCAGGCGCCCAAGGTATGACTCATGATTGGGGTGAAGTCGTAACAAGGTAGCCGTAGGAGAACCTGCGGCTGGATCACCTCCTTTCTAAATAAGTGAGATCTACTCCGCTATGGTGTGCGGACGATGGTCTCCAACTGCAAGTAGCGGCTCTCACGGGCTTGCTGCTTGCTAGACTCGGTTTACTCTTCAGTTGGGCAGATTCTGACAGATCGTATTCGGTTCGCCTTGAGCGCTTCTATCGAACATTTTTTCAAACGCTTGTGACGGAGAATTCTTAGAGCACAAACGCGAAGGTCGCTGAGCAATCAGCGGCCTTTTTTCGTTATCAGGTCTTGTGGGGGACGCCTTCTGAGACGGTCCGCGCTCGGGTTAAGAGCCTGATCAGTTTACGGGTCCCAAATACTCATCCAGCCAGTTCAACACTTCCTTGATGAGCTCATTCCGCGGAATGTTGTGGCTGGTTTCGTAGAGAAGGTGCTTTTTCTGATCCTTCTTTGACCCCAGCAGGCGGAAGAACGGTTCTTGCGTGGATTCCACGGGAAAAAAGAAGTCGTACCGTCCATTCAACATCAGGACCGGTTGCTTCACGCGCGACACGAAGTTTATCGTATCCACCTCTGGCAGCGACCGCTGAAAGTCCAACCCGCCCAACGCGAGCACACAAACTTTGATCCGCGGTTCCACCGCCGGCACGATGCCCCCCATTTCGGCGCCCCAACTGTAGCCGTAATACGCCAGCTTCTCATGATCCAGTTCGGAGCGGGTCTCCACGTAATCGATCGCCCGCGAAGCATCTTTCACCCACATGATGACGTGATCTCTCCACGTGCTGGTCATGTTGGCGACATCCGACTCCATGCCGTCGCCCCGCTCATAAGTACCCTTGTAAATGGGGTACACCACGGCGCGTCCGCTTTTCAGGACGGCGTCCAAAGCCGCGGTCGTGTACAGCGAAAATGTCCGCATCAGGAGCGCATTTGATCCGGGGAAAAAAATCACGGTCTGGAACGGCGGCTTGCCCTTCTTGGGCAGAAACAAATAGGCGATGGCTTTCTCGTTCCCGTACGCCGCTGTGTAAGTGATCTTCTCTGTCGTCCAGTCCTCATCAGGCTTGTCCAGATGCTGAATGGTCGCATTCAGCGGAGTCCTGTCGTAGGAATACAGGCTGCGGTACGCACCAAACAATTCCTCGGAGACCGGTTTTTCCTTGCTCAGGTCCCGCCGCGGCGAAGCCATCGGTTCTAGCGCGACTTTCTCAATCGATTCTGGTTCGATGTATTTCACACAGCGAAATCCGATATTCGCGGCTCGAAGAAATGGCGACTGCGCGTCGGGATCGATAAACATGTAAGTGGCCTCGTCCCAGGCTCCGCCCAGTACATATCGTTTTCGAGATTCCGCTTCGTTCCAGATCCATTCCTTGACGTTGCCCGCCATGTCATAAGTGCCCCACGGGCCCAGGCCCAGCTTGCTGCCAACCGGCAAAACGCCGGAGCCGCCGAAGTTGCTCGCTGGAACAATCAACGACGCGGAGAACGGTCCCGCCGCCCGGTTCCAATGATAAATTGTCGGGAGACTCTTGCCGGCAAACTCGGCGTAGGCAGCAGCTTCATACCAGCTAATTCCCGTCACCGGAAATTCATTTTGTCCTTTCGGGTACTCGCCCTGCGTCCATTCCTTCGGCCCCGGCCGCCCCGCGGCATCCCGGAAGAGTGCCATGGCTTCATCCCAGGAAAGTTCTTTTTCCTCTTTTTGAAACTTCTGCTTCCAGTATTCCCGCTTCTGATATCCGCCCTGATCCACGAAAGCCTTGAATTGCCGGTTCGTCACTTCATATTGGTCGATCCAATAATCCTTCAGCGCCACTTCCGGCATCCCTTCATATCCAGGGATAAACAACGTTTTAAAATATTTTGCCGGCGTCACACGCACCATGCCGGGCGGAATCTTCGCCTCCTCGTCCAGAGGGACGTTGCCCTCCATAGCTTCATTCGGGCCAGGGGCAAACCGGCCGAACAGGGCCATGGTCGTCCGCAGAACCGTGCCGAATCCCTGCTTCTCAAACTTCCAGATGTATGTTCCCCGCGGCTGACGAACATTTTTCAGCGGAGTCTGCCCGATGAATTCCCACGGCGCGCTCGCGTCCGCGTAAGTCCTGCGGTAGACGTTTGCTCCCGGCGGCGTGGTCTCCAGGGAAACGTGGTAAGAAATGGCTGGCCAAAGTTTGCTCAGCGCGGGATCATCCGAGACGGTTTTTCCCGCTTTTATTGCCAGCGCGTAGGCTTCGCCGAATTTCCCAGCATCCGCCAGACGCGTGATTTCGGGGATGGCCACCATGCGCGCCCAGCGCGCGTCTCGATATCGTTTGACCATCCAGATTGTTCCCGCAGCGAGAGCGATGACCGCCAGCACCAGCGGAACCAGAACCCAGGGCCGCTTCGCCTCTCTCGCGATCCGCGCGGGAGTCAGCGCCGCACCCGATTCGGGAAACAGCAGTTCGTAGCAACTTCTCAGCTCATGCGCGAGCTCGCCGCCGGACGCGTACCTTGCTTCCGGCTCCTTCTTCAGGCAGCGCATCACAATCCGGCGCATCTCCGGTGGAATATCGCGCCGGAATTCGCTCACGGATTTGGGATCGTCGCGAATCACGGCTGAGAGCAGCGCGGCAGTAGATTGCCCCGCGAAAGCCTTCTTGCCTGTCAGCATTTCGTAAAACACGGAACCGAACGAGAACACGTCGCTCCGCGCATCAATCGCCTTGCCTTCGGCTTGCTCCGGCGACATGTACGCCGTCGTGCCTACAATCATTCCGGGCGTCGTACCGATCGTCGCCCCGTCGTTTTCGCCGGCAGCCTGCGACGGTTCCGAAAGTTTCGCTAGGCCGAAGTCCAGCACCTTCACCGCTCCGTCTCCATCCACCATGATGTTCGACGGCTTGATATCGCGGTGCACGATTCCTGTGGAATGTGCGCGCGCCAGCGCGTCCGCCACCTGCATCGCGTACTTCAAAGCCAGCTTAGGCGCCAATCCTCCCTGCGGAACCAAGTGGTCGAGCGTTTGCCCCGAGACAAACTCCATCACCATAAACGCGACACCGCCCTGCGACCCGATGTCGTGCAGCACGCAGATATTGGGATGTTGCAACGCCGATATGGATTTGGCTTCCTGCTCGAAGCGCACTCGCAGATCCGTGTTTGAGGAAAGATGCGCGGGCAGGATTTTTATCGCGACCGTGCGCTCTAGCCTAGTATCCCGCGCGCGATATACTTCGCCCATGCCGCCCGCACCCAACGGCGATACGATTTCATAGGGTCCAAGCTTTGTTCCTGGTGTCAGGGCCATCGTTGCGCGTCATTGTACACCCAACCGGCCGAGCAAGCCCGGCTTCCTCCGCGGTACTCGCGCTGTCTCGGCATTTACAAAACTTGACTTGCGGTCAGAAGCAGCATTTCTAAGACGCGGGGCTTTCACTTAGGCCGACGAGTTTCTGGAATTCCGGGTTGTCGTGCAGGCAATCAAGATCGGAATCCCGGGCCGCCCAATTCAGGTTGCCGTAGCCGGCGGCAAACGCCTTCTTCAGTGTTTCGAGAGCTTCGCTCTTTCTCGCGAGGACGCCATAGGTGCAGGCGGCATTGTAAAGGGTATTGCCGTCATTGGGACGCAGCGCGACCGCTGTCTGCAAATGCCGGATGCTTTCCTCGGCTTCGCCGAAAGAGGCCAGATTGGTGGCCAGCAGGATACGGGCACGCACGTCCTCGGGAACAGTCTCCAGTTGCTGACGCAGGACCGCATTCATGCGCTGGCGGAGATGCGCCGCTTCCTTCTTCCTTCCCAGACGCTCCATACAGAGGCCGTAGGGAATGTAAGTGTTGTAGTCGTCCCCATTGGCTTCGAGTGCTTGCTCGGCAAACTTCGCGCCCTCCTCGTACTTTCCGTTCGAGAGCAGGGCGCGGCCAAGGATATTCCAGGAACCATCGCAATCGCGCTTGCGTTCAATGGCCCGATGGGCCATCAGTTCGGACTCATCGTATTTCTTTTGCGCGTAAAAGAGCCGGGCGCGCGCAACCATTACTTCCGGCAATTCCGGCGCCAGCGCCATGGCGCGGTCGCAGGCCGCGAGTCCCCGAGAAATCCATTCCGCACTCTGTTCCCGTATCTCGTAGATGAGGCCGCACAGATGCGCAATCCCGGCATAGGCCAGCGCAAAATTCCTGTCGAGTTGGATCGCCTGCTCAAACATCTGCAAGGCATAGTCCATATTTTCGCGACGCGTGTAGCTCCGGCCGCGGAGATAGAAATCGTAGGCCTGTGTATTTTCGGTGGGCTTCAGGCCGATAATTTTTTCTTCCTGCGGCGTCAGCGTAATGCGCAGGGCCTGCGCAATGCTCCGGGCGATTTCGTCCTGAATGGCGAAGACGTCCTCGAGTTGGCGGTCGTAACGCTCGGCCCAGACAGAGTGCCGCGTCGAGCCCTCCACAAGCTGGGCGGTGATGCGCAAGCGGTTCCCCGACCGGCGAATGGTGCCTTCGAGGACGAACGTGGCGCCAAGCAATTGGCCAACCTGCGGAGCGGCGGTCGGCTTATCGCGAAAAGCGAGCATCTCCGAGCGCGGAAAGATTTGGAGTTGGGTGATTTTGGAAAGCTCGGTAATGATGTCTTCGGTCATACCATCGCGGAAGTATTCGTCCTCTTTGCCGCCGCCTTGGTTCTCGAAATAGAGCACGGCCACGGACTTCTTCCCAGCAGCGACTGCGGCCGGATGTGTATTCGAAGAGTCGGTTTTTTCGGCGGCGGGCCGGCGGTTCGAATCCAGGTCCCGCTTGAGCCGCTTCAGGTCGGCGCGAAGTTCCGCGGCGGTCTGGTAACGCAGGTCGGCATCTTTCTCCAGAGCCTTGCCGAAGATATTTTCCATGGCGAAGGGCAGCCGGGAATTCAACTTGGTTGCCGGAGCTGCCTCGGAATGCAGGATGCCGTCGAAAATCAGGGCTACCGTCGAGCCGGAAAAGGGAACCGCTCCCGTGGACATTTCATACAGCACGACGCCGAGTGAAAATAAATCCGAACGCAAATCCAACTCCTGGCCGCGCGCCTGTTCGGGAGACATGTACGCCACCGTGCCCACAGAGCTGCCCGGATTCGTGAGAAGCACGTCGTCCATGATATGCGTCTGCGTCCGGACGGACGATTCGCTCAAGGATCCGGTCGCTGGCTGCCGCTGCGTCGCCAGCTTCGCCAGACCGAAGTCCAGGATCTTCGCAGGGCCTTTGTTAACAAGGAAAATATTCGCAGGCTTGATGTCGCGGTGAACGATCCCTTTGGCGTGGGCCGCCTCCAAGCCGTCTGCAATCTGAATGCCCAGATCAAGAAGTTCGGAAATTGCGATGGGCTTACCGGAAATGCGATGCTTCAGAGTCTGCCCCTCGAGCAACTCCATCGCGATGAACGGGCGCCCTTCAAATTCTCCAATATCGTAAATTGTGCAGATGTTTGGATGATTGAGAGAAGAAGCGGCGCGCGCTTCACGGCGGAATCGTTCGATGGCTTGCGAGTCGCGGGAAATGTCGTCGGGGAGAAATTTCAGGGCAACGTTCCGGCCGAGCCGCGTGTCCTTGGCTTTGTAGACTACGCCCATTCCTCCGCCGCCAAGTTTTTCCTGGACGCCGTAATGGGAGACGGTGAGACCAACAATGGAAGAAGTATCTGTCATCGGCCATGGAGTTTACCCCAGCGCCTCCCATCAGGCAACGCGCGAGATGCGCGCGAGATGCGAAGCCCTGCGAAGTCCAGCTCCCAGTCGCGCGAAAATCGCCTCCGCAAGGATCGGACACTTTCTCGGGATTTCTCTCGTGCAACTGCGACCATCCGGGTTGGATGTTTTTTAGAGTCGCCTAAGTTATGCTTTGCGTCGGACGAGGACAATGAGAACAACGACAGCGAGATTCCTCTTGGGATGGCTGCTGTTTGCATTGGCTCAGGGCCTGGCCTCGGCCCAATCCAAACCGGAAGAAGTCGTGTTTCCAAGCAACGGCCGGGAGTTGCACGGGTTTCTCTGGAAGCCCCAGCGTCCTGGCCCTTTTCCTGCCATCGTGTGAAATCATGGCAGCGAGAAACTGCCAGGCTCTCAGCCGGCATTAGCCAGTTTCTACGTCGCGCATTCCTACGTTTTCTTTGTTCCGCATCGGCGAGGGCAAGGTCGCTCCCCGGGTGATTACATTCAGGATTTGGTCGCGTAGGCGCCTCCAGGCGACCGCGCCAGGCGCATGGTCGAACTTCAGCAAGCCGAGGTTGACGATGTGATTGCCGCCCTGAATTACCTGAAGTCGCAGTCCTTCGTTGACTCGGCTAGGATCGCATTGTCGGGATGCTCCTACGGCGGCATCCAAACGCTGCTTGCTGGCGAACGCAATCTGGGCGTAAAGGCGTTGGTGCCTTTTGCTCCCGGCGCCATGTCCTCGGAACAAAATGTGCCGCTTCGAGATCTTTTGGTTGCTGCGGTCGATCATGCCAAAGCGCCCGTTTTTCTGCTTCAGGCGGAGAACGATTACAGCCTGGCTCCAAGCCAGGTCCTGAGCAACGAGGCCAGCAAGAATCACAAGGCCTTTCAATCAAAGATTTATCCGGCCTTCGGCAAGTCCCATCAGGATGGACACTGGGGATTTTGCTCTTCGGCAACCGGCGTATGGGGAAACGACGTACTGGCCTTTCTGGATGCGCAGATGAAAACATCCGATTAAAGTTGTCGGGCGTAGGCGGCCTTGTCTTGTGCCTTCGACGGAGCCGGCAACTTTGGTTCAACCCCGCTCCGGTGCGACTCGAAGGCGACTGGCCTTCCGCCGTTGCAACGGAAGCGCTTTGGGAGTAGGCTCAGCAAATCCTTGTCTCTCACCGTGTTCGGCGCGGGCCGCTTGGCAGGGATTCTCTCCACCGACACCGGGCTTTGCTCTACGGGGGAGGTTGCCTGAATGTCCGCCTCGAATAAAGATGTGATTCGCCGCCTCTATCAACAGGTTTGGAACGAACGGAAGCTGGAAGTCCTGGACCAGTTGATTTCCAAGACCCATGCTTTGAGCGACACCATGACGGTCGGCGCCTCGGTAGGCCCGGAGGTCTACAAACGCAATGTCAAGCGGTTTGTCACTGCTTTCCCGGACTTGCACTTTACGGTCGAAGATTATGTCACTGAAAAAGATAAGGTAGTCGCTTCTTGGTCCGTGACCGGCACCCATAAAGGCGAATTCATCGGGATTGCTCCCACGGGCAAGAAGATTTGTCTCAGCGGTATCACCATCCACCAACTCGCCGACGGCAAGATTCTCGATTCCTTCGCGATTTGGGACGCGTTGGGCTTGCTGCAGCAAATGGATATTGCCCTGCCCGTCCACTTGGAAAAGTGGGCTGCCTCGGCCCGCTGACCCGCCTCCTGACCGATCTTTCCGGCGTGGCGTTATCTTTTGGTCTTTTTATTCAAATAGAGAATTGTGGCCGCGGTTCTCCTGGCCTGAAAATAGAGGCGCAACTTCCTCGGAAATTCCGGGTTGCAATCTCAGCAATTCATCCCTATCGCGCTAAAAGGAGAACTAGACGTATGACGAAATCGAAGCTGTTTCTCAGCTGTGCCTGCGGCCTGGCGCTGATCAGCGGCGGCGTGGCCTTGGCGCAGAAGCCCGTGGACAACATCAGCGGCAAAAAGCATCCGAATCTCGCAGCGGCCCAGCACATGTCTCAACAAGCTTGGGAAAAAATCGTCGCGGCGCAGCAGGCCAACGAATGGGATATGCAAGGCCACGCGGCGAAGGCCAAGGAGCTTCTGGATCAGGTCAACCAGGAGCTGAAGCCGGCCGCCGAAGCCGCCAACAAAAATCATAAGTAATTCGACTCGATTGGCAGGCATTTCCGCCCCGGGTTGCGCTTTGCGCACTCCGGGGCCTCGTTTTCCCGGCACTCTAGGTTGCCAAACTTTTCTCCCGGAAAATCATCAAACTTGCGTATCCTCTAAGTCCGCCCTCGATTCCTCTCGGAGGCTGCATGCCCCCTTCCCGCAGCTGTTGGTCTCTTTGCATTTCGATTCTCGCTGCGCTTTCGTCTATGTTCCTGAGTGGCGCTGCCCGGAATGCGCAGTCCCCGGCCGCCCCCATTCCGTCGGGCGATTTCAAAGCCACCTCCATTCCCGTTTACATAACTCCATTCGAAATCAATCCAGGAGCAGCTGCCGGTGCCCCGGCGGCCGCGGCGAACCCGCGGGCCAAAAAATCGCCGGAGGGTGCCCAGCCGGAATCTCCCTTTGTCCTTAAAGACACGGACAGTCCCTATCAGCAGGTGCTCCAGCTCCGGAAATTCTTTGCCGACACGCTAATTCAGGCTTTGCAGAGGAACGAGTACAGCGCGAAGCTCCAAACAGGCTCCTCCCGCCCGGAAAAAGGTGTGCTGATTCGCGGAGTTTTTGTCGAGGTAGACTCGCGCAGTCGGAATTGCCTGGCGCTTCTTGGCGACGCAGCGCCGAGTACCGGTTTCCAGTTGTACGTCGGCCTTCATAACCTGGCTCGCCCCGACCAGCCTCTGTATCAGCCGGTGCAGACGGAGTCCTGCGACCCGCGTTTTGGCCAACTCATTACGCTCAACAATTACATTCCGATGACCAAGTACGAAGTGAGCAAGAATCCGACCGAGGAAGAAGTGCGCAGTATTTGCGATCGTATCGCCGGCAATCTCACCGTCCTTCTCAATGCCAATGCGGCGGCGTTCGCACAATAATCCCGGCTTGCCTGTTTTGACCGTGGAACGCCCGGCCTTGCTTATCCCTGCGGACTGCTTGACAATCGAATCTTGCATCTGTTTCGCTTCACGGGCAGGAGCCAAATCGCGGTCCATCGAAGGAGGCACGGAAATGCTTGCCGTAACGTATCCATTTACGCGCCGACTCGCCAAGCCGCTGGCGTTTGCTCTCACGCTTGCAGCGCTTTTCTTTCTGCTTCAGGTTGCTCCTCACGCACACGCCAATGGCCAGGACGAGGCGGCCTGTCGGCTATGTCAGGTGGCACATCTCGGTGTCACGCCGGCTGTCTCGGCCCTTTCGCTTAGTGTTCCGTTTGTTGTATTTGGTTCTATTACGATCCTTGCCGGAGCCGCCCCCAATGAGCCTTGCTCCAGGCTTTCCTCTTCTCGAGCCCCTCCCGCCTTCTTCGCTCTCTAAATTCTTAAATAACGCATCGTCGTAACGACGCAGCTGCCCTTCTAGCCGAGCCACCGCCGCTTCGGCGACGGCCTCTATCAACGCAACTACATCGATCGCTTGACCAAATTTCTGGAGGAATGATGCGAAACGTTTTTCGTGCTTTTGCTTTTCTGGCGATGCATATCGTTTTAGTCGTCGCGGCCTTTGCGCAGGGGAATTCGGGTTCGATTGAAGGCGTCGTCAAGGATCCCTCGGGAGCCGCGATTGCGAATGCCACAGTGGAAATCAAGGATCCGGTCAGCGGTTACTCGCGGACCGCAAACACTTCTGCCGAAGGTGTATTCCGCTTCACGAACGTGCCGTTCAATCCCTACCACTTGAGCGTGACTGCGGACAAGTTTGCGTCTTACGCGCAAGATGTCGAAGTCCGTTCCGTGGTGCCTACCAAGGTGGAAATTCCCCTAAAGATTGGAACGGAAGCCACGACGATAATGGTGGAATCCAGCGGTGGGGATTTGCTGGAAAACGATCCGACGTTCCACACCGACGTCGATCGCAACGTTTTCGCCAAGATGCCCCTGGAGAGCGCATCTGAGTTCGCTCGTCACACTGGTAACTCCCGGAATCGCCGCGGACTCGAATGGTCTGTTCCACGGACTCGGCGAACACGCGGAGAACTCGTTTTCGGTGGACAACCAGCCAATTACCGACCAGCAAAGCAAAGTCTTTTCCAATCAGATCCCTTCGTCGTCCATTCAGTCGCTGGAAGTCATCTCCGGTGCGCCCCCGGCGGAATTTGGAGAGAAGACCAGCCTGGTGATTAAAGTGACGACACGTTCGGGCCAAGGCGTGACGACGCCTCATGGCACCATTACCTCTTCTTATGGTTCCTTTGGCATCGTGAATGGGGCTTTCGACCTCGCTTATGGCGGACAGAAGTGGGGGAATTTCATAGCCGTGGACGGACTGAATACGGGCCGTTTTCTGGATCCACCGGAATTTTCCGTGATCCACGCCAAGGGTAACTTGGAGGATGTCTTTGACCGCATCGACTACCAGGTATCGAACAAAGACACGATCCACTTGAATCTTGGGTTTACCCGGTCCTGGTTTCAGAATCCCAATTCTTATGACAATCTCAACGTGGGTTTAACGGGTGGTCCCAACAATACCCTCGTTGGGCCGACGGACCAGCGCTCCAAGATCCAAACCTACAATATTGCTCCGACCTGGACGCGTCTGATCAATCCGACCCTGGTGTTTACCCTCGGCGGCTTCGTCCGGCATGACGCTTACAACTATTATCCCAGCGAGAATCCTTTTGCGGACCTCGGTCCCCTTCAGTCGGAATCCGTTACTCAGAACCGGTCTCTGACGAATGCAGGCGCCCTCACCTACATCTCCTACGTCAAAGGAATTCATAATGTTAAGGCGGGAATCAGCTACCAACAGACCTTTCTCACAGAGAATGACCACTTCGGGATTGTCAACCCAACTCTGAATTCACCGTGCCTCGATGCATTGGGCAATCCAGTTCCCGGGTTCACAAACCAGACGCAGTGCACGGGTACGTTGCTGCCAAATCCAAACACACCCGACAATCCAAACGCTGTAGCGCCTTATTTCTTTCCCGTGCTGGTGCCTTTCGACCTCACGCGCGCCGGAACAAGCTACCTCTTTCATGGCCACACCGACGTGAAGTTACTCTCCCTCTATGTTCAGGACTCGATCACCTATCACAATTGGGCCTTCAACGTGGGGATTCGCGGCGATATTTATGACGCCATCAGCGGCTACAATCTTGCGCAGCCCCGTTTGGGCGCTTCCTATGCGCGCATCATGGAAACTCCTTTTAACGAGAACCTGGTCATTGCCAGTACAGGATGTAGCGATCCAGTGATCAGCGCGATTGCAACGGGCTCGCAGGGATACCCTTGCCTCACCACCCCGCTAAAGCCGTCCTGGCGCAACGAATTTCATGTCGGCTTCCAACAGGCGTTCAGTAAATACCTCGTTGTGGATGCTGAATATCTCTGGAAGTACACCCACTATGCCTACGACTTCAGCATATTCGGAAACACCCCGATTTTCTTCCCCGTGGAATGGCACAACTCCAAGATTCCTGGCTACGCCATCCGCGCCAGTGTTCCAGAGTTTCATGGCTTCACCGCCATGGTTGTAATGTCCAGCGTGGCCGCGCGCTTCTTCCAACCGCAAGTGAGCGGAATTGGCGTTACCCCCGCAGGGCAGGGCGGAACCGGCGTGTTCCGCATTGACCACGACGAGAAGTTTAATCAGACCACCCATCTGCAATACCAACCGTGGAAGAACCTTCCCTGGATCGGCTTCAACTGGCGTTACGATAGCGGCCTTGTCGCTGGCGCTGTTCCGTTCGGCGACGGAGTGAATCCATTCGTCGATGTGTCCGGTCTGACCCCCGACCAGCAGTTCCAGGCAGGGCTATTCTGCGGTAGTTTCCACGCGACACCCACGCAGGGGATTCCCGGCGGCCAATGCCTTGCCACAAAATATGGCTCGACGCTGATTGGCATTCCGGCGCCCGGCACCCAGAACGACGACCACAACCCAGCCCGTATCGTGCCACGCAATCTCTTTGACGTTGCCGTTGGCGACGACAATCTCTTCCGCGGCGATCGTTTTCGCTGGAGTGCTCGTTTCACGGTCATCAATCTTGCCAACAAGGTGGCGCTCTATAACTTCCTGTCCACTTTCAGTGGAACCCACTACGTCACTCCGCGAACCCTTACCGGGGAAATCGGTTTCCACTTCTGAGGTCATCGCAAAAGTCCCGCGAGCTGCTTATAGAGAGCTCGTGGGGTTTGTTGTTCCACGCTCAAGAACGGCGATTGAATTCTCAGCCTTTGCAGGTAGAATCATGGCCGCCATGAGCGCACCTCTGGGTTCCACAACGGAACAGAAAATCCGCATTGGCGTGGATTTAGGCGGAACAAAAATTGAATTTGTGGCTCTCGAGCAGGATGGCCACGATGTGCATCGGCATCGGGTCGCGACGCCGCGCTTCGATTACGCCGGGACCGTGCGCGCGATTAAGATAGGTGTGGAAAGCATCGAACGGGAGTTACATCGCGGCGCGACCGTTGGCGTGGGAATTCCGGGCACGATTTCGGGTATCACTCACAACCTGAAGAACGCCAATTCCACCTGGATGAATGGCAAGCCCTTCGATCGCGACTTGAGCGAGGCCCTGCAACGCGAAGTCCGCTGCGCTAACGACGCCAACTGCCTCGCCGTTTCCGAAGCCACGGATGGCGCGGGCGCAGGCAAACGCGTGGTGTTCGCGGTGGTACTGGGCACGGGATGCGGCGGCGGCATCGCGGTGGACGGCCGCGTGCACAACGGCCGTAACGGCGTTGCCGGCGAATGGGGCCACACAACACTTCCGTGGATGCGACCCGAGGAATTTCCCGGGCCCGCATGCTATTGCGGGTTTCGCGGTTGCATCGAAACGTGGGTTTCCGGCACCGCTCTTGAAGCCGACTACGAACGCGACACGAAGACGAAGTTAAAAGGGAAAGAGATTATTGCGCGATGCGAAGCGGGCGAAGCGGCGGCGGTCGCTTGCCTCGAACGATTTGAGGATCGCTTGACGCGCAGCCTGGCGCAAATGGTCAATATTCTCGATCCCGACGTGATTGTGCTAGGTGGAGGTGTTTCGCAGGTGCCGCGTCTCTATCAGAATGTGCCGTCTCGGCTGAAAGAATACGTCTTTGGAAAAGAGGCCGACACGCCGATGGTGGTTGCGAAACACGGCGATGCCAGCGGCGTGCGCGGGGCCGCGTGGCTCTGGCCGTTGGAACGAAGCTGACTTGGTAAGCCTACAAGAAATTGGCCCCGCCCGGCTCCCCCGGACGGGGCCAGAATCAACGCACCCGGATTGTTTTGGCAGGACTAGTCTTGCCCAGCTGCCTTGCTCATCTGCTTCATCCAGGCTTCGGACCTCTTCTTCATTTCCTCAGGGGAAACGTCTTCGACATGTTGCGCCAATCCCCACTGATGACCGTAGGGGTCGCGAACCTTGCCGTACCGGTCGCCCCAGAACTGGTTCTGCAGCGGCATCTCCACCTTGCAACCGGCCTTCACAGCCCGGTCATACAAGGCGTCGACATTCTCCGTATAGAGGAAGAGATAGTACGAATTTGTGGGATTCGGCCCCGGAGCGCTGGCCATGCCGGGAAACTCGTCGCTGAGCATGAGGGGCGAATCGCCAATCACGAGCTCGGCGTGGCCGATGCTGCCGCCGGGGCCAGTCATGCGCATTTTCTCCTTCGCTTGGAAAACTTCCTTGTAGAATTCAATGGCTTGGGCAGCGTTCTTGCACACTAGGGAAGGTGTGATGGAATGATACCCGTCGGGGATTGCTTTAACGGCGCACATAGTTTCTCCTTCAAGAAATGTTGGATAAACGCGCAGTTGGCAAAAGCAACGGGAGGGACTTCGCAGACAGCACTGCGCGTGGAGTTCTTTGATACGCCCGCGTATTGCGTACGTCAAGGACGAAATTTGCGTTACGAGGAGTGGACGATCGTCGTCCAGTTTCGAATCCGACTGTCTACCGGAGAGAGAGGTGCCTTGTGCGATACGAATTCCTGGTGGAAACTTACGAAACGGAGCGCCTTAAGGTGGTAAGCGTCTGGGCGGAATTTCGAGACGTAGATCTGGAATTCCGACCCCGCGCCGACGATCCACGCGGCCGGAGCGTGCACGAGCAGATGGTGCATCAATGCGTCAGCGAGGACTTGTGGTTTCGCAACATGCTCAAGATTGATGTGGGCGCGCCGCCTCTTCCGGCGCAGGAGGTGCGCGCGGAATTCATCCGGCAGTACGCCGAAGATAGTGGCAAGCGGCTCGCAATCCTCCGGGCAGAAGGGGAGATCTGGTGGGAAAGCGAGACTTCGTTCTTCGATGTGAAGCGCTCGATGGCCTGGGTCCTGACACGTCGCATCGCGCATACTTCTCACCACCGCGGGCAGCAGATGGCCATGCTGCGCATGCTGGGGCACAATCTCCACAGCAATTACGGCCCGACCGCGGACACCGGCGGTCTGATGCAGAACCACGCACCCACCATCTATGCCTATTCCGGGCTAGACGATCTTTTGAAAGATTTAGACCATGGAGGTGGAAAGAGGGCTTTGCCGTGCGGTGGCGAAAAACCGGTGACCGAACGCCCCACAAAAACCTGAGGACTTTCGCGGGAGGAATTTAGTATTCGCGGTATAGCTCAGGGAACTGCTTTTTCAGGTTTGCCAGCTTCGGCAAATCATTGATCACAATGTAGGGATTATCGGGATGGTGCTTCAGATAATCCTGGTGGTAGCCCTCGGCGGGATAAAACTCAGTAGGCGGCACAACCAGGGTGACGATCCTTTGCGGATACACCTTGGCTCCGTCGAGTTGACTGATGTAAGCCTCAGCGATTTTCTTTTGTTCTTCGTTCGCGTAAAAGATGGAAGAACGGTATTGCGTTCCCCAATCGGGTCCCTGCTTGTTCAACTCCGTCGGGTTGTGGGCCACGGAGAAAAAGATCATCAGAATTTGGCCGTAGGTGATTTGCGAAGGGTCGTAGACGATTTTCACGCTTTCCGCGTGGCCCGTTTTCCCGGTTCCCACGAGCTTATAGTGGGCGGTGCCGGCTTCTCCACCGGCGTAGCCCGAGGTCGCCGAAATCACGCCACGCGTGTGTTCGTAAACGGCCTGGACCCCCCAGAAACAGCCTCCGGAAAGCACAGCGGTTTCCTGCCCTTTTTTTGGCGACACGGGCGTGTCCAGGGCCGGCTTGGGAAAAGCTGTGGAAGCGGTTTTTCCTTGCACAAGCCCAGCCACAAAACCCAGCAGGCCTAACACGGAACCGGCCACCACCAATTGAATTCGACCGATCGCTTTCATACGGAAACTCACAGTTACGCCCCACTGTACATGTTTGGATGCCCCATAATTTTACGGAGATTCACCCAGCCATTCTGAACTAACATTCCTTTCACCAGGGCTTTCGGTTCCCGTTTGTTAGAGTTCTGGAGCCGTGGCGAGGTTACACGCTAGACGCTTCGGAAGCCACGATGAAAATGCCGGTCCTCTTTGTCGGCCACGGCTCGCCGATGAATGCCATCGAGGAAAATGCCTACACGCAAGTTCTTAAGAAGCTTGCGAATACGCTGCCGCCTCCCACGGCCGTTTGCGTCATTTCCGCTCATTGGGTTACGCGCGGCAGCCATGTGCTGACGGTGCAGCGCCCGCGAACGATCCACGATTTTTACGGCTTCCCGAAGCCTCTCTATGAAGTTCAATATCCCGCGCCCGGCGCGCCGAAGGAAGCCAAGCGTCTGGCCCTCGAGCATCACCTGATTTCCGATCGCGACTGGGGATTCGATCATGGAACCTGGAGCGTGCTTCGGCATATCTACCCCCAGGCGGACGTACCCGTTTTTCAGTTGAGCCTGGATCATCAGCGGACGTTCGCCGAGCACGTCGCACTCGGCCGCGAACTTCGCCAGCTCCGGGAACGCGGCGTGCTGATTCTGGGCAGTGGGAATCTGGTTCACAACCTCCATCGCATCAATTGGGATATGCCAGGCGACGCCTATCCCTGGGCGAAGGAATTCGATGAGAAAGTGAAGCTGGCGATCGAACAGCGCGAACTGACTTCCCTGGCTGCGCCGGACCGGTGGAGCGCGGCGCTGCTGGCGGACGCTCACCCCACACTCGAGCACTACACGCCCCTTCTGTATTGCCTCGGCTGCACGGATGAGCACGACAATGTCTCTTACCCGTACGAAGGGATGGAATTCGGCACCGTGTCCATGCGCATGGTGCAGTTTCTTCCGGATTCCCGTTCGTAGATTTCTGCGCGAGTGCATTTTCGCGAAAATAATTTCGATGGAACCTGGAGCGGCCTCAGGACATCCATTGCTAAAGCAGAGAAAATTGTTTGGAGGAGACCTCAGGATGCGACCGTTGTTTCCGGTTACGGTCATATCGATCGTTGCTGTAATGAGTATGAAACCCCTCACCGCACAGGTGACCTATGGCCAGAAGCCTAAACTCCCGGCGCCGTTCTTGACAAAATCGGTGGGCAATGGCCCCTCCGGCGTGAAACCGCCTGCAGGATTCTTGCCGGCTGTGCCTGCCGGTTTTCACGTTGCTATTTTTGCGAAGGGATTCAAATATCCCAGATTCCTGGCGACGGCACCCAATGGAGACATTTTTCTGGCGGATCTGGGCGCGGGGCAGGTGCTTATCTTGCGCGACCCGAAACACACCGGCGCAGCGCAACCGCCCGAAATCTTCGCGGAGAAATTGAATCGCCCCTTCGGCATCGCGTTCCGCGAGGATTACGTATACGTGGGCACTATGAATGAGCTCGTGCGCTTCCGTTATGACAAGCAAACCTCGAAGCGGGTAGGCGAAGCGGAACACATCCTGGACCTTCCGGCGGGCGGCGCCCACGTGACGCGGACGATTACGTTCAGCGCCGACGGGACGAAGCTTTATGTGAGCGTCGGTTCGGCCGGCAACATTGATATCGAAAAGGATCCGCGTCGCGGCGCGATCCAGGTCTGCGATCCGGACGGAAAAAACGCTCGGCTCTACGCCACCGGCCTCCGCAACGCCGTGGGCATTGCGATCGAGCCGGTTAGTGGCCAACTGTGGGCCAGCGTGAACGAGCGCGATGAGCTCGGTGAAAACCTGCCGCCTGATTTTTTCACTTCGGTGAAGGACGGCGGATTTTACGGCTGGCCGTATAGTTACATCGGCGACAATGTGGACCCGCGCGTAAGGCCTCAGAAACCGGAACTCGTCGCCAAGGCGATCATTCCAGACGTTTTGCTCGGGGCGCATGTCGCCCCGATGCAGTTCGCGTTTTATACCGGGACGCAATTTCCGGAAATATTTCGCGGCGGCGCTTTCATTGCAGAGCACGGTTCGTGGAACCGCGCTTCGAGGGCTGGATATCAGTTGGTCTACGTGGGGTTTAAGGATGGAAAAGCCTCGGCGGATCCCGTGCCGTTTCTGACGAGAATGGTGCCTGATCCCGCAGGAAAAAATGTGAATGGTCGGCCTGTCGGCGTGACGGTTGCCGCCGACGGCGCTTTGCTGGTCAGTGATGACGGCGCGGGGCTCGTCTATCGCGTTTCGTATGAACCATAGAAAACTAAAACGCCAGGCACCCAGACCGTTTCCATGCTTTTCTCGCTACTAAACGTTTAGCGCGCTTTTCTCACTGCTCGGCAGGGATTTGGCAGAACACGGGCAAATTCGCGACTCTCCCGTCTTCGGAATGAGTTACCTTGAGGGCGCCATTCTTCTTTGGCGCTCTATTTCGGTGCACACTTCACCTGGGGTGAACAACAGCGAGAAAAAAGTTATTGAGGGTCTTTCTTTTTC
>Ga0306920_100004653_pt1 | contig 17605 bp, 18 predicted proteins | sample flu12Cox44000170_FD_204666 | JGI IMG/M metagenome (GOLD analysis project Ga0306920, IMG submission 204666) | Lab enrichment of tropical soil microbial communities from Luquillo Experimental Forest, Puerto Rico - flux4day.12C.oxic.44.000.170 (v2)... | ecosystem: Environmental > Terrestrial >... | reverse complement strand
AGCCTTGGCAGTTTTGGCCACCTCGCCTTTCGGGACGGAACTGTGGGATGGCTGGCTGCCGGACGGGATTCAACAAGGGCGGTGCGAATGCGCTGCTCCAGTTTACCGGAAGCTCTGAAGTAAAAAGGGCCACTCTTCAGGGTGTGACTCAGGGCCTTGTGGTTCTCGTACGCTTGCGCGCAGCTCGGGCACTCCTTCAAGTGAGCCTCGAAGCGGAGCGCGCTCACCAGATCAAGCTCGCCATCCAGGTAACCGTGGATGAGGGTTTCATTGTCCGGGCAGCTCACGGCAGGGCTCCTTGTTTCACCGCACCGGTGGGTTGTCGCTCCAAGCGTTGGCGAGCGCGCCAGACGAGACATGACGGTCCCCACGGGAATGCCACAAATTGCGGCAATTTCCTCGTACGACATAGCCTCCAGTTCGCTCCACCCAAGTGCGGTCGCACCACCTGCTCGAAGCACTTAAGCTTATCCGGTTCTTCCAAGCGCCATTCCTTTCCCGCCAAGGATGAGACTGATTTTGCATCGTTTTTATTCCCGCCGCCGGAACACGACGCCCGCCGGGAATATTTCGCCGGGACGCACGGTCTATATGGGTGGAGCAAGCAAAATCCGCGATTGGTCGCGGTGAGAACGGGAGGAAAGGACCGATGCGAAGACAAAAGGAAGAGCTCATTCTTCACAATCACAACAGCGACGGAGTGGACCGCAGGGGGTTCCTGAAGTGTATGGCCTGGGCCGGCACGGGCGCCCTATGCGTGATCAAGGGCGGGGTCCTGAGGTCGTACAGCCTCAGCCACCCAGCCAGTCTTGCGGCCAGCGCCCCGGATGGCGAACTGGCGTTCGTTCAAATCAGCGACAGCCACATGGGGTTCAATAAAGCGGCTAACCCTGATGTCGTCGCCACCCTGCAGGCGGCGGTTGACAAGATTAACGCCGCGCCGGTCGAGCCGGCCTTTCTGTTGCATACTGGCGATATCAGCCACCTGTCCAAACCAACGGAGTTCGACACCGTGGACCAGGTGCTGAAGAGTGCCAAAGCCAAGCAAGTCTTCTTTGTCCCCGGCGAGCACGACGTTCTCGAGGACAACGGCCAACAATACCTCGAGCGCTACGGTAAAACAGCGAAAGGTGCAGGCTGGTACAGCTTCGACAAGAAGGGGGTGCACTTCATCGGCCTGGTCAACGTGCTGAACCTCAAGGCCGGCGGACTCGGCACCTTGGGGCACGAGCAATTGGAATGGCTGGAGGACAATGTCAAGGGCCTCACGGCTAGCACGCCCATCGTGGTATTCGCCCACATTCCCCTTTGGGCGGTGTATCCGGAGTGGGGCTGGGGCACAGAAGACAGCGCCCAGGCGCTTTCCTATCTCAAGCGGTTTGGTTCGGTCACCGTGCTGAACGGCCACATCCATCAGACCATGCAGAAGGTCGAAGGAAACATCACTTTCCATACGGCCACGTCGACCGCGTTTCCTCAACCTCAGCCCGGCACAGCTCCATCTCCAGGACCTCTGAAGGTGCCTGCGGAGCAGTTGCGCAGCCTGCTCGGTGTGACGAGCGTCGATTACGTGCCCGGGACACATACCCTGGCCATCGTTGATTCATCGCTGGCCTAACTAGAATACCGCCGACCCCGCATGCGGTGTCGGCACGTGCCGGGCGCAAGCTCGGTAGCTACAACTAATTTCGAATAGGAGAATAACACCATGAAAAAAGCGATTCTCAGCGCAGCCACCACGGTCATCGTTGCTATGGCCTTCGGGTTATCGAGAAGCAGCCAGGCGAGGCCCGCCGCGAATGGACAGAACACTTCGAACGGACAGTATCAGGTCAAGATTGACAACTTCAGTTTTGGGCCGGCAACCCTCACGGTTCCGGTCGGCGCAACCGTGACTTGGACGAACCAGGATGACGTGCCCCACAACGTTGTCAGCACGGACGGCAAAGACATTAAATCGCCCGTGCTGGACACCGATCAGAAGTTCGCTCACACCTTTGCTCAACCAGGTAGCTACACTTACTACTGTTCGATCCACCCGAAAATGACCGGAAAGGTCATCGTGCAGTGAGCAGAGCAGTTGCCCAGCTTGCTGGGCTTGACTAGCGTTGCGTACGCCCCAGGGAGGCATACTCTGGGCATCACGGACTCATCGCTGGCGTAATCCAGTGTTGGCATCTGAAAAAGAACGTAACGTTGGAACATCGAAAAGGAGTGTACACCAATGAAGAAAGCGATTCTTAGTGCAGCAGCCGCAGCCTTGTTTGTTCTGTCCTTCGGCTTACCGAAGCCCAGTCCGGCCAAGCCCGCCGCAAGCGAACAGAGCAATTCGAGCGACAACTACCAGATCAAGATCGATAACTTCAGTTTCGCGCCAGCGACTCTTACGGTTCCGGTCGGGACGACCGTGACCTGGGTCAACAAGGATGACGTGCCCCACAAGGTCGTCAGCACCGACGGGAAAGACATCAAATCGCCCGTGCTGGACACCGATCAGAAGTTCGCTCACACCTTTGCTCAAGCAGGTAGCTACACTTACTACTGTTCGATCCACCCGAAAATGACCGGAAAGGTTATCGTGCAGTAAGTAGTAGCTCTGCAGACCGTTATCCAAGACGCGAGGAAATGCATAACCGCCAATGAACTCGCCCGGCGATGCGCGGCCGTCACTGGGGACTTCTTCAGGGCGGTGCCTCGCGGGGCAGATGTCTACATCTTAAAGAATGTGATCCACGATTGGGATGATGAGCGGCCATCGAGGAAGCTGATGAGAAGCTTGGCGGCGCGCTCCTGAAGGACTGGGCTTCAGCCTCCTGGCGAAGCGGCCCTAGCATTTTCAACAACTTATCCTTCACGGCATCGGCGCAGCGGGGTTGAAGCCTGGCTGAAGCCTCGCCCTTCCGAGCCCCTGAGTAAGGTTGTTCACCAGCCATATAGGCTAGAGAAGGTACGCAGGAGAACGTTAAGTGAGTAGAGGCTTTTTAGGAACCGCGGCCCCGTGGAGTTCTGACGCAACCCTGATCATTGAGCTCGGAATGGGTGTGGCCCTCCTGGTCGGCTGGAGGTTGGCGCGACGGGGAAGGTATCGCGCGCACGCCTGGTGTCAGTCTGTTGTGGTGCTGCTGAACCCGGCGGCCATATTGCTGGTCATGGTGCCGTCTTTCCGCCGGTCGTTTGCCCCACCGGTTCCTGCTGGCTTAAGTAATTCGTACTACATGCTCGCGGCTGCGCACGCTGCTTTGGGAGTCTCAGCTGAGCTGTTCGCCGTCTATATCCTGATGGTGGCGGGGACTGACTTGCTTCCGAAGCACCTCCGATTTATTCGTTACAGAGCGTGGATGCGCGCGGCGCTCGTATTGTGGTGGCTCAGTCTGCTGCTCGGCCTGGCCACGTACGGTCGCTGGTATGTGACACCGCTCCTATCTTGATGATTGGTCTGACGCTCTGTGTTCAATTTCGGGGTCTCAAGGAGGGTATGCAATGGAGGACATCGCCAGGGCGAGCACCCGCAACTCAGGCCGAAAGCCGGTCTCATCGCGCTTGGGCGCGTCGAGCACAAAGTTCATCAGTGGGTCCGGCGATTCTTGTTACAATAGCCCTGAGAAACCTCGGCTGAAGGGCCAGAGCCTGGGCTCGGGCGGCGCTTGAAGAGCCCTGCCGGCAAAGTTCGGGCAGGCTGGGGTCTTCCCGCTTCCAAAGTTGGTCGGCCTACCCGGTTGAGAGAACAAGACCGCGCCCCAGGCCCGGAAGCGAGAGCCCATTGGCCCAAGGAGAAATGCGTGAAACACGGGCATGGGGATGGGAAAATCGAGATCGTTTCTGGTGAACGGCTAGGCGAGTTCGCGTTGAACATTCGGGAGGCGCTGGCACGTCGCGCCTACGAACTGTTTGAAGCACGTGGTTACCAGCACGGAAATGATCTTGAGGACTGGTTCCGCGCTGAATCAGAGTTGTTGCATCCCTCGAACGTCGAGACTTGGGAGACCGATCGAGAAGTTGTGGTGACGGCGGAGGTTCCGGGCTTCAGGCCGGAGGAAATCAGAATCGGCGTTGAGCCTCAGCGTGTCACCATATCGGGTGAGCTGGATCCAAAGCCACCGCGTCTAGACAAGTATCCTAGCCGAGCTCCCGTAGCTCTGTTTCACACGCTTCACCTTCCTGCCAAGGTCGATCCATCCAAGACGTCAGCGAGACTCGTGGACGGGCTCCTCAAACTGGTGCTGCCAAAGGTTGTGCGCTAAACGCGTGTCATGAAATACCGACAGCAGGCGAGGTCAGGACCCCGCCAATCGCTCCTCAACGAAGCTGTGTAAAGACAGTTGCGACCCAAAGTGGTAGCCGGGATCGTTTCCGCCCTGCCACGTGCAGCGGTTCATCAGGTCCGATTAGCAGGGCCACGACGCCAGCATTTCTCGGGCGAGTATTCTAAGCGGACAATCGCCAGCAACACCTCAGGATAGAAGGAGCCTCACATGAGTCGATTGCGCATCAATGCGATTAAAGGTGAGCCAGCCAAGCCTGTTTCTGCTTACAGTTACACGACCACTCCACATTTTTCCGACATTGGGACCGACATGGCAAACGTCGATATTCGTTTTACGTGACCCGCAGGTCGGATTTGCGCGGAAGGCTGAGAGCCTTGTGGCGGCAGGCCATGCAGGGCGGGAGGGAAAGCCCCAAGGGAAGACGCAAGGATGACTGTACAAAAGGCGTCTGGCCATATGCGTCTGTACTTAAGTCTCGAACCGAATCTGCCAGCGTGGCGAAAAGGATTGGATTCATCTTACAGAGCGCGTTACAATCGACGTGAGGGGGCCTCAGGTGGGTGACCCGGACCCAAGGCTCGAACGCCCGCCACCGACGTTGCGACCTATCACAACGATAACTTCCGGTCAGGTCAGAATCTGACAGAAACCACTCTGACCCACAGCAAGGTCAACTCCAACCGGCGGTCTCTGCCAACGGCACGAACAACGGCATCGTCTGGGCCATCAATCACAGTTTCCCTTCGGTGCTGCATGCTTACAATGCCGCCAACGTTTCTCAGGAACTCTACAATTCCAACCAGGCTTCCGGGGGTCGGGATAGGTTGGGCGACGCCAGCCACTTCGGAACGCCGACGATCGTGAACGGCAAGGTGTACGTGGGCACTACTACAGGCGTGAGTGTGTACGGACTCTTGCCGTAGGCTGCGACGACGCCAAGTGTCACTGTCTTTGTCCGTAATCGCCTCCAGACGCTGTGCTGCCGTGCGGTCGAAGTCGGACGGCAACATTTCCGACTGGCTCGCCGCGTGGCGCTTCTCCGTGGTTCTCCTGGGGATTTCCGCCGCCGTCGCCCTTTTCATGCCCTACGCCGGTACAGTGATTTCGACGTTTCAGTTGGTGTGGACATGCGCTATTTCTCCTTTCAAACGTCTAGACTAGTAGCCGGTGTCGGCCTAAAAATCAGGGGCTAAGGCCCGACATTAAATTCCCATCGGCAGGCAGCCGAGGGGATTCGACCGCCTGTAACTTAATCCGCTTATTGGACCTTGGGGAGCCGGCCTTTCAAATCGGCGGCACGGAAGGGACCGGGCGCGGTGATCAGCTCCCGAGCCGCGTTGACTTGGCCCCAGACGCTCCACAGAAGCACACCGCGCACACGGGCGTCCCTCAAGTAGTACACCACGCCTTCACGGTGCGGTTCCTTCCAGTCCGCGACGGTCTCCAGACGGGGATCCAGATCACCGATGGCTTCATACCCGAGGTCAAACAAATCCGAATAGAAGAAGGGAAGGTGATGGTAAGGGCTCGCCTTGCCCGCCATGGCCCTACCCGCCTCACGGCCCATGGTGTTGGCGTTGTCCTCGTGCTCAACCCTCACACGCCTTTCAAGTGCCGGGCTATAGAAGTTTGCGACGTCACCGGCGGCGTACACGTCAGGATTGCTTGTGCGCAGAAACTCGTCGACGACAATGCCATTGTCAACCTCCAGGCCCGCCGATAGTGCCAGCTCCACGTTGGGCGTAACGCCGATACCTGCCACTACACCGTCCACCAGAAACTCGCCTTGACTTCGGGTTTTCACTTTGGTGCCCCGGGGTTCCTTCTCCAACCCGAGAACCGCGCTTCTCGAAACCACAGTCACTCCCTTTTGCTGGTAATAGTCGCTCAGGGAGCGGGCAAGATCGATGGGATAAATGTGGTCGCCAATAGCTTCGCCTGGAAACAGCATGACCACTTCTTTGCCGTTCATGGCCAGCGCCGCGGTAATTTCCCAACCGATGAATCCGCCGCCGATAACGGCGAACCGCCGACCCTGCGCCGTGAGCGCGCGAAGGTTCTCGTAGTCCCGCACCGTGCGGTAGTAGATGATGGAGCCATCGTCGAAAGGAAGCTGGCGAGGCGTAGCACCGGTGGCGAGAAGGAGCTTCTCGAAGGTGTAAACGCTCCCCTGCTCGTCGGTCACAATTCTCTTCCGCACATCGAGAGACTGCGCCTTTCGGCTCAGTTGAAGAGTAACGTTTTGTTTGTCCGTCCCGCGCCAGATGCTGGCCGTCGCCTCACCCTTCCAGAGGCCCTTCGACAGAGGCGGGCGGTTGTAAGGTGGATTCGGCTCCTCGCTGATCAGGCCGATGGACCCCTCGGTATCGAGTTCGCGGATTCCACTCACGGCCGCATCGGCGGTCATTCCACCGCCCACAATTAGGTACTTGTAGTGTGGCATCTCGCCTCCTTCTCCCAACTCCACAGTATACCGAACTGGGAAGTGACCTTATACGTTGATGATGGAATGGATGTAATCCGAGGATGGCTCTTCTCAGGAATGCTCAGAATAGAGCAAACTCTCCACCCCTTTAGATCTGCGCCGCGCGGCACTCGTTTCAGGAGACCCGTCGGTGCGCCTATCGCATCACACCTGATCCTGAGTAGATAAGGTCAATGGGCTGCGCACTGTTAGCTCGACCAGGTCCAAATCCATTCGCCCTTTGCGGAAAAGATAAAATACAACCTGTACTCGGCGCTGGTGATCATTCTCGCTCACAACCGCCGCCACCTGTGGCAGGCTGGCCGGGCGCTTCCCGGCGCCTGAGTCTGCGCCCGGGTGTTCCATTATCCATGCGAGCCTCTAGCTGCCACCAGCCTCCGTAAGCACCAGGCTAACTAACCGTCCCCACGGTATCATGTGTCATAATCATGCGGTCGCAATCGGCAATTTCTGAAAAAGGGATACGGAGAGTATTCTAGTGCCAGAAGATTCCCACTTGGGCAAGCGTGCAGACTGGATTTCGAGCCTAATTCAGACTGCACCCGCTGAAATGTCCGAGTTGGCCCCGTATCTGAGACTCTGGTGCGCTGAAGTCTGGGTCAGCGACCAAACGCTCAGCCGTCAGTTCTTTCTGGAGAAGTTAGGATTCGAACTGGTCTTTGACAGCGCTGACTCCGAGGATGCAGTCTCCCGGCACGTTCGCTCGTTCGGGCTGCGTTGGCTTGTCGTGACGCCGAAAATCTCGGCAGGACCGATGTTCCAGGGAGCATGCCTCGTCCTGAGCAAAGCAGATGAAGGTTCGGAGCAGGCTCGCCGGATGGGCACCCGCACCGGCATTTCGTTCCTGACCGAAGACATTGCCGCCAAGTACAAAGAATGGTCTGAACGCGGAGTGCGGTTTACACAAGCGCCGTTGGCAGCGCCGTGGGGCATCCACGCGACTTTCGCCGACCTTGATGGAAACCTGTTCGACATCATTCAGGCGCCGTGGCTCATCCGGTTGCGGCAGGCGGAGCGCCGCGCCATCGAAGAACGGCACGAAGCGCAGCGCATAGCTACGTATGAAGTGGCGATGGCGAAGGAGGTGCAGTCCAGACTCTTTCCCCAACGAAGGCCTCCGATGAGAACGCTCTCCTACGCCGGCCGTTGTATACAGGCGCGCCAAGTGGGCGGTGATTATTACGATTTCCTCGACTCGGGCGCAGGCAGGCTGGGGCTGGTGGTGGGCGACGTGGCGGGCAAGGGCTTTGCTGCCGCACTGCTGATGGCGAACCTGCAAGCCAATCTGCGCAGCCAGTACGCTTTGGCGCTTGACACCTCGCGGCCATGCTCATCTCAGTAAACCGGCTTTTCTATGAAAACACGCCGGATTCGAGTTACGCGACGCTTTTCTTCGCTGCGTATGACGATCGCAGCCGTCGGATGCGCTACGTGAATTGTGGCCATCTACCGCCCCTACTCTTGCGCCACGAGGGCGCGATGGAGCGCCTGCCTTCAACTTCGACAGTACTCGGCCTCTTTGCAGATTGGGACTGCACGATTGCGGAAACCCACCTGGAACCGGGTGATTCGCTTGTGATTTACACGGATGGGGTGACCGAAGCGCTCAGTGATCGAGGCGAGGAGTTCGGAGAGCCGCGCCTCATGAGCCTGACGCAGGCCAACAATCGAATGGGACCTGAAGATTTGCTCCAGGCCGTCGTAAACGCGGTTCTGAGCTTCAGCGGCCGCGAGCGAGAGGACGACATCACTCTAGTGGTTGCGCAGTGCCGAGGTTAGCTCAGACGAAGGGCACTGCCACGTTCCCGCCGTCCCACCTGGATGAGCACGGTTCGCTCCAGTCTTCAGGATTTCGCGTGGAACGGGCTTTCCGGAACATTCGCAGACATGGATTTGACCAGCGGCGTTACGATCTTCCCACGCCGTTTGTGTGGACGGCAGATGCCGATCTGATCTTGGGCAAGGTCAGACGACTTTCTGAACGTATTTCCGACTCAGGACGCCGTTCTCTAAAGAAGGAAACCACATGAGAAGGTTCATCATCACCGGCGCGCCGGGCGCAGGGAAAACAGCGATCATCCGTCAGTTAGAACTCGACGGGTTCAGCGTAGTCGAAGAGGCAGCTACTGACGTCATCGCCGCCGCGCAAGCCCAAGGAACGGTTCAACCCTGGACGGATCCCTCGTTCATTGATGTAGTCGCTAATCTGCAAAAGGACCGCCAGATTCGAGCGTCATATCAACCAGATGAGGTTCAGTTTCACGACCGTTGCGCTGTGTGTACCGCGGCGTTGGCAGTCTACCTCGGGTGCCCTTTTTCACCTTTTCTTGCCAGCGAACTGGAGCGCGTCAAAAAAGAAGAAATCTTCCAAAACCGGGTCTTCTTCATTCGCAATCTTGGCTTCATCACGCCTACCGAAGCGCGGCGAATCAGCTTTGAGGAAACGGCGCGTTTTGAGAGAATTCACGAAGAGACTTACCGAGACTTCGGCTTCGAACTGGTCTCAGTCGAGCCAAGAAGTCTGATGAAACGGGTCAGCATAATCAAAGCGGCAATTCGTTAGTCGAAGCGGACAATTCGTATACCGCGGCCCCGTTCCGTCGGGGTCGGCGAGAGGCAAATGACGGGTTGCGGCGAGACGCTCTGCTTCGCAGCAGAGTTAGTTAAGTCTATTTGTCAAGTATCAGCGACAAGGCGTTTCGGATCTTCAGGGCCAATGTCGGCGCGCGACTGGGATACTCTTCGTCGCTGCCAAGCTTCGGAATCCTTCCTTCTAACACATTGTAAATAAGTAACTTATTGTATATCCTTAATGGGATCGCGTGGCTCAAGTCATTCATATTTCGCTAAAAAGCGGCCCAATTTCGCTCTAAGTTGCTGAAAACGTTAGACATATCACCTTTGGGTTTGTTTCTCCCATTTATGCGGTATGTTATTGATATAAAGAGCGTTAGTTCTGTTGGGTTTGTTTTCCACCCCTCCCCTTATTCTTTGGCTGCGGCCGTCGGCTTTTGGTCCGGCAATTAGAATTCTCGCTACCGGACCTGAGACTTGTGACTCCCGAATTCGGAATCGAATCGTGAATCCCGATAGCCAGCGCCATACTGTTGTCGCAGCCTACTAGACCAGCAGGCTCCTGAAAAAGCCTCCGATCATCCCGAGCGAAGATTGACATGAGCCTCGGTTCACCACTGTGCATGAAAATGCGCGAAGCGCTGTGGAGTGCGGTAGCTTGCTCTTTCGCTCAGGCCAGCTTGCTGGCCGTGGAAGGGTATGCCGTGCCTTTGGAGAGCGAGACCGCGAGCAAGCTCGCGGGATCAAAGCGGCAGCAAGCTGCCGCACTCCACAGCGCCTGCGGCGCTTAACTCCTGTGTTTTCAATCGAGGCTTCGCCTATTTTCATGGCAGCGAGGAATCTGCTTCTTATCTTCTTCTCGCAAAAGCAGATTCCTCGTCGCTATGCTCCTCGGAATGACAGAGCGGTTGGATGACTTTCGACGGAGCGAAGCGACGTGCCGATCTCTACTTGAAGACTTTGCTGTAATCGGCACGAAGGATCTGTTTTTCGTCTGTTTTCAATGAGATAAAGCAGATGCTTCGCTACGCTTAGCATGACAGTGCCTTCTTCCGTCAGCCTTAGGTTTGGAACTCGAGCTTTTGAATCGAGTGTTGTGTTGGAAAACATTGCCAAGCCATTCGCGATCCGGAATTTGGAATCTGAAATACCACGGACCCCGTCGGTCTGAGGCGAAGCCTCGATGTTGGGAGCGAAGGTCTAGTATAAACATAGGTACGAGGATTGTCAATAGGGTAAACTATGTAGTTCGGACCACCCAGTAGACTAGTCTAGCCAGCTGATGAAATCAACAAGAACGACGCATCGTCGGAATAGTAGCTCGCAAACTTGTCCGCATCTTTTGCTGCGATGTCTTTGACCCAGTCAGCCTCCACGTCTTTCACGGCTTTGATGTCAGCATCTCGCTTCAAAGTCAGCCCCCCACGTTCGCCTGGCTATTGGGCTGAAAACTGGCTAAAGTAGGTTAGACGCTGACCGAGAGGTCAAGATAGACCATGGCCGATCAAGACGCGAGAACCCCATCCACTAAACGTTTTCACATCGTGCTTATACCAGGCTTCGCCGGCTTTGACGCGCTCGGTCAGCTTGAATACTACGGTGGCGTTACGCCTTTGTTCCAGACATGGCAACCCCGAAATCAGGTGCTCCATTACTTCGACAATTTCCCCACTGCGGCCGTGGCCACGCGCGCAGCACGATTGCAGAGCTACCTGGCGAAGCGTATCGCGCGCGGTGAGATTTCGGTCAGCGATGATGTCATCCTGGTCGGTCACTCGACCGGCGGCCTCGATATTCGGTGGCTGTTGTGGAACTTGCATCACCGCCATGAGCCGATTCTAGTTGACGGCGGAGCCAAGGTGGAACCTGGATGGATCCTCAAGTGCGTGCGGCGCGTCGTGTTCCTTTCTGTGCCCCACTGGGGTACTAATATCGCCGACTGGGTACACGCCCAGAGGCTCTCGCGTGAAGCAGTGGTCGACGCGTTGTGCGCGGCGGTCGCGGGTTCACAGGTGTTGCTTCTGGATCGGATCGAAAGCTCGATCGCGGGTGGGGCGGCTCGCCTCACAGGTGCCGAACTGCTTTGGGCCGTGCAGGATGCCTTAAGCGAGGCCAATGAACATATCGGCAAACCGAGTCCCATGCGCAGGGCGGAAGCGCAGGAAGCCGCTTCCCAGCTCGGACTGTACTTGCGGCACATGGCCTCGGATTTCCGTGCGATCGACGACCTTACTTCGCGGCGGCCTCGACCCGGCAAGCCGGAGAGCCCGGCGCACTTCGACCGTGGTGAGCGTAAGGAAGAGCTGAAGCTGGAGCACGAAATCGAATTCCGGTCGTATGTGACGCTGGGAAAGCGCCCCTTTCGCTTTGAACCGGGCCGCCCTGCGCCGCCGTGGGAGCTTGCGAAGCCGTGGACCTACCCTGAAAATCACTAAGGACGTTGCGCTAAGCGCGGGCACCGACATTGTTTATCGGACCTGTTACCGCGCGTGTGCCGGCGGCCCGTTTAGGCGGCCGCTCCGATGGGGTAAGGTCACCAGGCACCTGGGCAGGTTTCCGCAACATCCGATCGAGGTATGGGACAACGACGGCATCGTCAACACCGCGTCTATGCTCTGGCCCAAAGGCGAAAACGTCCTGGTCTCTGGCGACCACATGGACATCGTCGGGCAGTATAAGCCTATCCCAGCCGACCCTGGAGGGGGCCGCAAGAATCGGGCTTACGATCTGCTGAAGTCTGACTCGGAATTCGGCGATACGATCTTCAAGGAGGTCTGGAAGGAGATCTTCGCCTTCTGCTCAGGCCGCCCGCGTCCAGCCCCGGCGCTCCGGGGCAGGGCTGGTCGAAAGTCCTTCGTTTGAGTTCTTTGACGCTGGCGTGCGGGGGGCTGCGGCCTTCCTGCAAACGCTTACATCGTAAGTCTATACCTTGACAATTAACCCCGGATTGGTTTATCTTATTTCGCAGAGCCGCTCGCGAGCCACCACCTAGGGCATGCTAGCGGCTTACCTCCAGCCGCCGGCAGCGAGTCGTCTTCCGGCCGGCCGCCGGAGCGGCTACCAGAGAAGGATAATCCATGGTTCCCCCCGATGTGGCTAAATCTACCCAGCCAACTACCAACGTCGGCCGGCACCCCTATGCCAGCCGCAAGGTGCTCCTTGTTGACCCAAACTCCAGGGACTTGGAGTACTACCGTAGTGTTCTTTTCGGTCAAGGACACTCAGTAACGGCCTGCACCTCCTATACCGAGGGCGCCCTCCTGCTCAAAAGGGACAGCTTTGACCTGATCATTGTCAGTCAGGGGAGTCGCAACTTCGAGGGTCGCGTCCTGGTCGAGCGGGCCATCGAGATCGACCGGCACCTGCCTGTCCTAGTGCTCACCGAGTGTCTGGACATCGGCTGCTACCTCGAGGCTATGCACCTCGGCGCGGCCGACTACGTGGAGAAGCCCCTGCGCGCGGATGAGGTAGCGCGTCTGGTGGAGTCGCAGGTACGGCGTCACGACCAGTTGCCCCGCGCAGCCGGAGCCGCTTGACTCCCGGGCCATTCATCCTGCTTGGCGCTTCGGGCGCCGTGTGATCAAATTCAGATAGCGAACAACTGTAAGCGCTGTCATCTGTGGCAGGGGTCTCAGTAGGTCTGACCGCGAAACATCCGTTGACAACAATCCTCGCCCGCTTGCAGGAGAGGGGGGATCCCGCATGCGGGATGGGTGAGGAATGCTGATTTACACGAAAAAAACAACGCCTCACCCCTGGCTTCGCCGTACCCTCTCCCCTCGGAGAGGGCTGTTATAAATTGGAGTTCCGCCGTGGTTCCATATGTGAAACTCCAGCGGCACGACTGAAGTCGTGCCCTGATACAAGCAGGTTGTTTACCCCAATTTATGCAACTAAGAAGTGGGACGCAGTTATTCGCCGCTGTATTTGTAACGGTTTTCCCCGTCGTGGCCGTTGCTGATTCCGCCTCGGATCGGACGACCTGGATCACTGACGTCACCATCATCTCGCCAGAGAACCTCGGTCACATCGGGAAGGGCAGCGTGCTGATCGAAAACGGACGCATCGTTCGTATCGAGCGAAACGAAGGGGCAAAGATGCCGGTGGGTGCAACACTGGTTTCGGGAAAAGGACAATTTCTTATTCTGGGCCTCATCGACTCGCACGTCCATCTCGCTTCTATTCCTGGGATGAGGTTTGAGGTGAGCTTTGGTCCGGCTGAAGGCAAGCCAGCGATGATCAAGGAGTATTTGGAACAACTGCCACGGTCCTACCTCTATTACGGCTACACGACGCTGGTGGATCTGGCAGTGGTCGATCACAAGGTATTGGAAGACTTCAGGCAATCCCCGCTACATCCTGACTTGTATGATTGCGGCGAGTCTTTGGTTTTCGCCAACGGGTATCCGATGTCGTTTGCGCTGCCAACAGAGCGTTTCAAGCTCTTTCCGAATTTTGTCTACGATCCTAAGCAAGCCTCCAGCATTCCGCCCGAATATAAGCCGAAGGACCACACCCCGGCTGCGGATGTGGCCTCGGTCAAGCGCTCCGGCGGCATTTGCGTTAAGACCTATTTCGAGCGCGGCTTTGAGCGAGATAAGAACCTGCCAGTGATAGGCGCTGACGTTCTGGCGGAGATCCGCAAGGCCGCGACCGAAGACGGCCTGGTGCTCATGATGCATGCCAACTCTTTTGAAGCCCAAAAGTTTGGGGTCGAAGGAGATGTTGATGTTCTCGCACATGGAATGTGGAACAGGGGAAATCTCGCGAAGCACAGTGAGATTCCCACTGAGATCAAAACACTCCTCGATCAAATCGCGAAAAAGAAAATTGGTTATCAACCCACTTGAACCACTCGAACATTCGAGCGGGGATGACGTTGGGGATCGCCTTGATGGTTAGATAGTCGGGGTCAAAATAAGCGCGCAGGCCCTCGAGAACCTGGATGGCTTGGGTTGGCGCGGGCTGGTCTTGCCATAATCAGGGGCTAAAGCCCGATTCGTTTCCGGCGAATCTACGGCACGGCTTAAAGCCGTGCCCTGATACAGGCCGCCAACTATTGGCCGCTCCAAATGTAGAAACTCCCGCGGGGCTGAAGCCCTTCAGGGCGCTGAAGGTGTTCCGATCTCATTTCCGGAAAGGTATAATTCAAAACCATGATGGAAGCCGCTGACGAACCGTGAAGCGGTTCGAAACCCAATGGGAGGAGATGAGATGGCTGCAAATCCGAGCACAGAGCACATCATGCAAGTTGGTCTGGGATTCTGGGCGTCGAAGACGTTATTGAGCGCCGTGGAGATGGAAGTCTTCACCGAACTCGCCAAGAAGCCCGAGGATCTGGAGACACTGCGCGGCCGTCTGGGCCTCCATCCGCGATCGGCGCGCGATTTTCTCGACGCTCTGGCGGCGCTCGGATTCCTGCGCAGGGTGGACGGAAAATACGCCAACACGCCGGCCACCGATCTCTACCTGGACAAGCACAAGCCCACCTACATCGGCGGCCTCCTGGAAATGGCAAACCAGCGCCTATACGGACATTGGAGTCATCTCACGGAGGCACTACGCACCGGAAAGCAGCAGAACGAGGCCAAGGATGGGGCTGCGGGCACGTCGCCATTTGAGGCGCTCTACGCCGACCCGGCCAGGCTGAAGGTATTCCTCGCGGCCATGACCGGCATCAGCCGCGGCGCCAATCTGGCGATCGCGCAGAAAATTCCGTGGAGCCAGTACCGGACTTTCGCCGACGTGGGCACGGCGCAGGGCGATCTGGCGGTGCAGATCGCGCTCGCAAATCCACACCTGGGTGGCATCGGTTTCGACCTTGCCGAGGTGGGGCCGATTTTCGAGGACTACGTGGAGCAACACGCGCTCAGCGAACGCCTGCGTTTCGTGGCGGGGAATTTTTTCGAGGACCCGCTGCCGAAGACCGATGTCATCACCATGGGTCACATCCTTCATGACTGGAACATTGAGGAAAAGAAGATGCTGGTGTGCAAGGCGTATGAAGCCATCTCTCCCGGTGGTGCGCTGGTGGCCTACGACGCGGTTATCGATGACGACCGCTCACAGAACGCTTTCGGCTTGATGATGAGTCTTAATATGCTCATCGAAACCCCGGGAGGCTTCGACTATACAGGCGCGGAATGCACAGGCTGGATGAAGGAGGCCGGCTTCCGCGAGACGCGTGTCGAGCACCTGGCGGGTCCGGACTCAATGGTGGTCGGTATTAAGTAGCGCTTTCTCGTCGTCCTGTTCATAAGCATCGCGATACAGGTCTGGCGCGAAGCTGGGCTTCAAGCCGACAAGCCATGACCCTCACCCGGCTCTCCCGCGACTGCGGGATCGCCACCCTCTCCCCAAGGCAAGGAAGAGGACAAAAAGCTAGAAACTCCAGCCTTCTCCCGCCAAGGGGAGAGGGTGGTCCCGCGTCGCGGGACCAGGTGAGGGGGCTCTTGCCTCGTCGCCAAAAAAACATGACTCAAGAAGTTAAGTTCCAAACCTCAAGCCTTCTAGGCCGGCGGCAGGCCATCAAGTACATTATCGGAGGAGCTGTAGGCGCCGCCTGCCCGTTCCCCTCGAGCGCGCCCCCGTCCGCAGGAAGAGGTGTTCAACAGACGTCGCGCGTTGGTCAAGGGCTGAACGCAACGCTCGGTAGCGAATCCAACACCATTTGCCACCAGGTGCGCGATGGAACGGTCTTTCAACTTCCGAAGGCTTCAAAGGAATATGACGTGGTGATCATCGGAGGTGGCGCAAGCGGCTTGTGCTCGGCCTACCGTCTTCGCGACACCAACTTCCTGCTGCTGGAGAAAGAGCCGCGCCTGGGCGGCAATGCCATCAGCGAACAGTGGAACGGCCGGTGGTACTCCACCGGCGCCGCCTACGGCGAGGGCGAGGAATTGGCAAACCTTTGCGTTGAAATCGGCATGCAGATTCACCGTATCCACAGCATCGACGCAGCGATCATCAACGATCAACTGGTACCGGAGTTCTGGGCCGGAGGGCTCTGGAAGTCGCCCTATCCGGAGACTGCCAAGAAGAACTTCGCCAAGTTTCAGACAGACATGAAGGCGCTCCTTCCCAAGGCGGACCGAGAGAAGCTCGACTCCATGACATTTGCGGAGCTGCTCAGGCCTTATGGCCCGGAACTGAAGGCGTGGTTCGACAATTTTGGCCCCAATAACTGGGGGGCTAACACGGAGAATACTTCGGCCCTCATCGGCGCGGAGTCGGTGGAATGGGGCGGCGGCGTTGATCCTGAGCGCTACACGTGGCCGGGCGGGCTGGGACGAATTTCCCTGGCCCTGGAAGCAGCGATCGAGAAGGCCGGTGGAGGCAGATTGCGCAAGAACTCGGCCGTCGTTCAGGTGGAGCGTCAGGGCTCCAAGGCCAATGTGAGTTACTTCGACCAGGGGGATCTCGTGACGGTCTCAGCCAAGGCGGTCATCGTGGCCTGTCCCAAGTTCATCGGCAAGAAAATCATCAAGGATTTGCCGGCGGAGCAGTTCCGCGCCCTGGACGCGATGCGCTACGCACCCTACCTGGTGGTGAACGTCTGCCTGCGAGAGGTCATCTACAACGGGTCTTATGATACCAACATCCCCGCCCCCAGCCCGATCGTAGACTTCAACGTGGCGGACTGGGTGGAGAACCGCGACAACAGTGAAACCAAGCGCCCTGCGGTGCTTACCTGCTACGCGCCGCGTGCTGAGTCCGAGCGGGTCCAGCTTCTTAACGATGACTACGTGTTGAGTTACGGGGAGCGGGTGGTGAATCTGCTGAACCAATGGTTTCCGGGCTCGCGCGAGAAGGTTGAGGAAGTCCACATCTACCGCCGCGGCCACCCGATGTTTCTAGCTGCCCCGGGAGTGTTAACTCGGATCGCGCCCAGGATCCGGCAGCCGTTCGGGAATATTCTTTTCGCGCACTCGGATTCCGAGGGAGGGGTCTCCGCTTACGGCCCCGCGCTCGAGGCGGCAGACCGCGTCACTGGTGAGGCGAAGCGTATCTTGAAGAGCTAGTGTGTAGCAGTCTTGAGTGTGAGCCAAGGCCCACCGCCCGCCATGAAACAAACGGACCATAGCCCTCTGCCCTTGGGAGTCTGTGCGAAAACTCGACTTTTCGACTTGGGGGCAGCGCAAAAGGGCACGGATTCATCCGTGCCGAAAGTGGGCCGAAATAAGACAAGGCCTTTAGGCCCTGAGGGTTAAACGCCTCAGCGGCTAAAGCCGGCTTCTTAACACGCCCTCCTACGGCACGCCTAAAGGCGTGCCCTTTCGCA
>Ga0306920_100004651_pt1 | contig 17615 bp, 16 predicted proteins | sample flu12Cox44000170_FD_204666 | JGI IMG/M metagenome (GOLD analysis project Ga0306920, IMG submission 204666) | Lab enrichment of tropical soil microbial communities from Luquillo Experimental Forest, Puerto Rico - flux4day.12C.oxic.44.000.170 (v2)... | ecosystem: Environmental > Terrestrial >... | reverse complement strand
ACGTGAAGGAGGTCGCCGTCGTCGGCGGCGGCACGATGGGGAACGGCATCGCGCAGGTGTTCGCGAGCGCCGGCTTCGACGTGCACCTGATCGACGCGAAGCCCGAGTTCGTGGAGCGCGCGCTCGGCACGATCGGCAAGAACCTCGACCGCGTGGCGAAGAAGCAGGGCTGGGACGATGCGAGGGTGAAGGGCATCCTCGCTCGCATCTTCGGCGGCACGACGTTGGATATCGCTCGCGAATGCTCGCTCATCGTTGAGGCGGTCACCGAGGACTTCCAGCTCAAGAAGTCGATCTTCACCGCGCTGGATGCGGCCGCGCCCGCGAACGCGATCCTCGCCAGCAACACCTCCAGCATCTCGATCACCGAGATCGCCGCGGTCACGAAGCGCCCGGGGCAGGTGATCGGCATGCACTTCATGAACCCGGTGCCGGTGATGGCGCTGGTGGAGATCATCCGGGGCATCGCGACGACGGACGCGACGTACAGGATCACCGAGGAGCTGTCGCGCCGGCTGGGGAAGACGCCGGTGGAGGTGAACGACTACCCCGGCTTCGTCTCCAACCGCATCCTGATGCCGATGATCAACGAGGCCTGCTTCGCGCTCATGGAGGGCGTGGCGACGAAGGAGGCCATCGACACGGTGATGAAGCTGGGCATGAACCACCCCATGGGCCCGCTCCAGCTCGCGGACCTCATCGGCCTCGACACCTGCCTCAGCATCATGAACGTGCTGCACGAGGGGCTCGGCGACTCGAAGTATCGCCCGTGCCCGCTGCTTCGCAAGATGGTCGCCGCCGGCTGGCTCGGGCGTAAGACCGGCCGCGGCTTCTACGAGTACGGGCAGGCCTGAGGAATGGCGAACCACTTCCACATGACCGAGGGCCGGAGGCCCGAGACACTCTGATGGCGTCCACGGTGACCGCCGCCGAAGGCCTCTCGTTCGAGCTGCCCGAGGACGTGCAGAGCGTGCGCGAGATGGTGCGCGACTTCGCCGAGAGCGAGATCCGGCCGATCGCGGCGAAGCTCGACGAGTCGCACGAGTTTCCGGCGGAAACGACGAAGAAGATGGCCGAGCTGGGGCTCCTCGGGATGTTCGTTCCCGAGCAATGGGGCGGCGCGGGCCTGAGCGTGCTCGCCTACGTGGTGGCGATCGAGGAGCTCTCGCGCGCGTGCGCGAGCCACGGCGTGATCGCGTCGGTCAACAACTCGCTCGTCTGCTACCCGCTGCTCCAGTACGCCACCGACGAGCAGAAGAAGCGCTGGCTCGTGCCGCTCGCCAAGGGCGAGCTGCTCGGGGCCTATTGCCTCACCGAGCCTCAGGCCGGGAGCAACGCCGCGAACCAGCAGACCACGGCCGTCGCCGACGGCGACCACTGGGTGCTGAACGGCACCAAGATCTTCATCACCAACGCCGGGCCCGCGGACGTGTTCATCACTTACGCCGCCACCGACAAGAGCCTGGGTCCGAAGGGCATCTCGGCGTTCATCGTCCCGGCCACGACACCCGGCGTACGCAAGGGCAAGAAGGAGGCGAAGCTCGGCATCCACGCCTCCGACACACGCGAGGTCTACTACGAGAACGCGCGCGTCCCGAAGGATCACCTGCTCGGCGAGTACAACAAGGGCTACACCGTGGCGCTCGCGACGCTCGGCGGCGGACGCATCGGCATCGCCGCGCAGGCGCTGGGGATCGCGCAGGCGGCGGTCGAGGCGTCGGTCAAGTACGCGAACGAGCGCTCGCAATTCGACCGCAAGATCGGCGAGTTCGACGCCATCCGCGCGATGCTCGCCGACAGCGCTCTGGAGCTGGAGACCGCGCGGCTGCTCGTCTACCAGGCCGCGTGGCTGCGCGACCAGGACAGGCCGCACGTGAAGGAGGCGTCGCTCGCCAAGTGGCACGCGTCCGAGGCGGCGACGCGCTGCGCGAACCTCGCCATCCAGGTGCACGGCGGCTACGGCTACATGAGCGAGTACCACGTCGAGCGCTACTGGCGCGACGCGCGCATCTGCGAGATCTACGAGGGTACGACCGAGGTGCAGAAGATGGTCGTGGCCGGACAGGTGTTGAAGGAACACGCCCTGAAGCCATAAGGAGAGCGAACCGATGAAACGTCCGATCCGTCCGGTGGCACTGGTGATCCTGACGATGTGTGCGCTGTATCCGGGGCTCACGTCCGTGTTCCAGGGGCTCTACCCGTGGGTCGCGGGCCAGGACTTCGCGCTCATCAGCCAGACCGGCGTGTTCGTGGACGTGTGCACGAAGCTCGGCCTCCCGATCTGGGTGCCGAACCTGCTCAAGGCCGCGATCGGAGGCGCCTACCTGGCCGGCGTCCCGGGCCTCTGGGCCGGCGACTGGCGCGCGTGGCCGCTCGTGCTGCTGGGCGCACTCGGCTCGCTGCTGCTCGGCCCCGGGCCGGGCGTCATGGGCGTCATCGCCATCATCTGTCTGACCGTCTTCCGCGAGACGTCTGCCCACCAGCCCGCGTGATCGAGCCGACCGAAAGCCGATGAATCTCGACCTCACCGAAGACCAGTGCCAGATCCGCGACGCGGTGCGCGGGCTGTGCCGTGGCGAGTTTGCGTCGCAGGCGGCGAAGTGGGACCGCGACGACGCGATCCCGCCCGCGGCGATCGCCAAGCTCGCCGAGATCGGGCTCCTGGGCATGAACGTCCCCGAGGAATGGGGCGGGCTCGGCTACGACTCGCGCACCGTCTCGATGGTGATCGAGGAGATCGCGCGCGTCTCGGCGGCGTTGGCGATCATGGTCTCGGTGCACAACTCGGTGGGTGCGTATCCCATCTACGCGTTCGGCACCGACGAGCAGCGGAAGAAGTACCTGCCGCGGCTCACCACCGGCGCCGTGGGCGCGTTTTCGCTCTCCGAGCCCGGCTCGGGAAGCGATGCCTCGGCGCTGCGCACGGCGGCGAAGCGGGATGGTGACCACTACGTGCTGACCGGCGAGAAGAACTGGGTCACGAACGGCCACCACACGTGGACATTCCTCGTGCTCGCGCGCACGGGCGAGCCGGGCCCGAAGGGCATCAGCGCGTTCATCATCGAGAACGACCAGAAAGGCCTCACGATCGGCAAGTCGGAGGACAAGATGGGGCTGCGCGGCTCGGACACGGTGACGCTGTCGTTCGACGGCGCCCGCGTGCCCGCCTCGCAGCGGCTCGGCGCCGAGGGTGAGGGTTTCAAGATCGCGCTCAATAGCCTCGACGCGGGCCGGATCGGCGTCGCGTCGCAGGCGCTGGGCGTCATGACCGCCGCGTTCCACGAGGCCGCGCGCTACGCCCAGCAGCGCCAGGCGTGGGGCGAGCCGATCGCGAAGCTCCAGGCGGTTCAGTTCAAGCTCGCTGAAATGGAGCGGCGCGTGCAGGCGGCGCGGCTGCTCATCCAGAAGGCAGCGTGGTTGAAGGACTCCGGCCAGGACTTCATCCGCGCCGCAAGCATGGCGAAGCTCTACGCCACCGAGGCCGCCACGTGGGTGACGCACCAGGCGATCCAGGTGCACGGCGGCTACGGCTACGTGAAGGAGTACGCGGTCGAGCGCTATTACCGCGACGTGCGCGTGATGGAGATCTACGAGGGCACGTCGGAGATCCAGCGCCTCGTGATCGCGCGGAGCCTGCTCCGGGATGGCGTGAGGCTCTGAGCCGCTATTGAATTTTCGACGAGGGATGATAGAGGAGTGCGTCGAGTCCGAGCAACATGCCCAGGAAGAATCCCGCCGTGCTGTCGCCGTCGCGAGTGAACACACGGAGCAGCGTTCCCGGCCGGATCTCGGCGACGTGCCGGAGCGCGACCGGCATCGGCTCCCTGGGCGGTGCGGCGCTCGAGATGGGCGCCTGGCCCACGTGCGCGCAGCCGCCGATAACCAGGAGCAGCACGGCGCACGGTGCGAGTCGAGCGATCGGGATGGAGATCATGGCGGCCCTCGTCATCCCGGTTGGTCGCAGGTGTACCACCACACTATGATGCTTCGCCACTTGCAACCTCGACAGGCCCGGTCCACTCCAGAGGTCCATCCATGAGCCTCGCGTTCCGCCACGCCATCGTCGTGGGGGCCAGCTCCGGCATCGGCGCGGAGATCGCGCGCCAGCTCGCGGGCGCGGGGTGTGCCGTCGCGCTCCTCGGCCGCAGGGCCGAGGAGCTGGAGAAGGTCCGCGCCGGGATAGCGGCGATGGGCCGCGGCAGCGCGATCACGGCCGTGCACGACGTCACGCGGTACGACACCGTGCCCGCGCTCCTCGACCGCCTCATCAAGGACCTGGGCGGGCTCGACCTGCTCGTCTATGCCGCCGGCACGATGTACAAGCCCGTCGAGAGCGAATACGACTTCGCGCGCGACCGCGCCGAGATCGAGGTCAACCTCCTGGGCGCCATGGCGTGGACCACGCCGGTCGCCGCCATGTTCGAGGCCAGGCGCGCGGGCACGATCGTCGGGCTCTCGAGCATCGCCGGCGAGCGCGGCCGCCGCACGTTCCCGGCCTACTCGACGTCCAAGGCGGGGCTCACGACGTGGTTCGAGGCGCTGCGCAACCGCGTCGCGCGCCACGGCGTGAACGTGGTCACGGTCAAGCCCGGGTTCGTGGACACGCCGATGACCGCGAGCCTGGAGCAGAAGCCGATGGTCATCCCGGTGCAGAAGGCCGCCGCGCTCATCCTCGCGGCCGCGCGCCGGGGCGGGAGCCCGAGCGCGTTCATCCCTGTCAAGTGGTGGTTCGTGGCGATGATTCTGCGCCACATGCCGTCACGGATCTTCCGGCGGCTCGATATCTGACGATGGACTCATCGCTGCGAACGAATGCCGCGTGGCGAGTGCTCGACGGGTTCGGCGGCTCGATGCGCTCGCTGTCGCGCTCGGTCTCGCCGGGCTCCGTGGAGGAGCTGGCGCAAGTGTTCGCGGCCGCGCGCGCGGAAGGCCTGAACGTCTCGTTCCGCGGGGCGGGCCGTAGCTACGGCGACGCCTCGCTCAACACCGGCGGGCTCGCGGTCGACGGCCGCGCGATGCGCCGCATCCTCGCGTTCGACCGCGAGCGCGGCACGATCGAGGCCGAGGGCGGTGCGAGCATCTCCGAGGTGTGGCGGCACACGCTGCCGCAGGGCTGGTGGCCGGCCGTGGTGCCCGGCACGATGTTCCCCACGCTCGCCGGCTGCGTGGCGATGAACATCCATGGGAAGAACTGCTTCAAGGTCGGCCCGTTCGGCGACCACGTGCTCGAGCTGGACCTGCTCACCGCCGCCGGCGAGCGGCGCACGCTGTCGCGCACGAGCGACCCGGAGCTGTTCCGCGCCGTGATCGCGGGGCTGGGCCTGCTCGGCGCGGTGACGCGCGTGAAGGCGCAGTTGAAGCACGTGGACTCCGGCCGCATGCGCGTGCGGCCGCTGGGGACGAAGACGCTCGCGCACATGTTCGACACGTTCGTGGAGCACATCCCCGACTCCGACTACCTCGTTGGCTGGGTGGACTGCTTTGCCTCCGGGCCCGTGCTCGGCCGCGGGCTCGTACACCAGGGGCAGCACCTGTCGCTCGCCGAGGACCCGCGCGGCGCCGAGACGCTCGCTCTCGCGAAGCAGGACCTGCCCGCCAGCATCATGGGCGTTCCGAAATCGCTGCTGTGGCTGTTCATGAAGCCGTTCGCCAACGACACGGGAACGAAGTTCGTCAATTCGGTGAAGTACGCGCTCCCGGAGCACGTGGAGAAAGACGGCACGTACCGCGAGTCGCACGCGGGGTTCGCGTTCCTGCTCGACTACGTGCCGAACTGGCGGCTCATGTACGGGGAGGGTGGCTTCATCCAAGTGCAGCTATTCGTTCCCGACGCGAACGCGCGCGACGCGTTCGCCGAAGCGCTGCGACTCTGCCAGCGCCGCGGCGTCATCTCGTACCTCGGGGTGTTCAAGCGCCATCGTGCGGACGAATTCCTGCTGTCGCACGGCCTCGACGGCTGGTCGCTGGCGCTGGATTTCAAGGTGCCGCGCGACGCGAAGCGCCTGTGGGACACAGCGGCCGATCTCACGAAACTGGTACTCGAAGCCGGTGGCACCTACTACCCGGCGAAGGACCAGGTCGTGGACGCCGCGTCGTTCGCGCACGCGTTCGGTGACCGGCTGGTGCGCTTCCGCGAGATCCGGAAGCGGCTCGATCCGGATGGACTGTTCGCGAACGACCAGGCGAGGCGGCTCGGGATCGTCTGAAGCTGGCACGTGGCGCCGGCCGAGCGTGCCTCGAGTGTCGAGAATCCTTGTCCGGGGTTCATCCCCGGACTAGAGTGGAACGGCAGCAGAGTCGGCCGCCCGGACCGTCGAGTCTGGGACGTTCGAGGAGGTCAACAATGCGTCCTTGCAGGGTAGGAGTCGCGCTCGCTCTGTCGGCACTCTTGGCGTGCGAGGCGCAAGCCGGTGCCCAGCGCGCGCAGGACGACGAGAAACCATCGGCCGGTGGTGGGCCGCCGCCCGTGACCGCCGGGCTCGAGCCGACCTGGAAACGCCTGGGGCCGCCCCCGTGGCCCGTCCCGCGCATGAGCTCTTATGCAGTGGTCGATCCCGACCACGACCGCATGGCCGTGTTCGGCGGCTGGGGCTTCGGCTACTTCTCCGATACCTGGACACTCGACCTCGCGTCCGCGACCTGGACACAGTTGGCGGGCGACACGACGCACCCGGGCCCCCGCATGGAGTACGCGAGCATCCACGATTCGGCGCGGAACCGGATGATTGTGTTCGGTGGCAAGGATCCCTATACGAGCGAGGTGTGGGCGTTGGATCTCTCGGGCGCGCCGACCTGGGCGCTGCTAGCCACGGCGGGCACGCCCCCGAGCCCCCGTGAGTCACGCGCGATCTACGACCCGGTCCGCGATCGCATGGTCGTCTTCGGTGGCTACGGACCCTATGCTTTCCCGCACCATCTGAACGAGACCTGGGAGCTGACGCTCTCGGGAACGCCGACCTGGCATCAGCTCTCCACGACCGGCGGGCCGCCGGCCCCTCGTCGCGGGCAGACTGCGGTCCTCGATCCCGCCGGTGATCGCATGATCGTGTTCGGCGGATACGACGACGTCACGTTCATGAACGACGTCTGGTCGCTCGACCTCGCGACGAACACCTGGCAGCCACTCTCCACCGGTGGCGAGGTGCCCTCGGGCCGCTACGGACACAGCGCCACGTTCGACACCGACCGCCGCGAGATGGTTGTGTTTGGCGGCTACTGTGGCGCGTTCCTCAACGACCTCTACGTGCTCTCGCTTGCGGGGAGCCCGACCTGGACGCGTGTGGCCGGCCCGCAGCTCCCGTCGGTGCGCGACTTCCACTCGACCGTCTACGACGGGACGCGCCGGCGGATCGTCCTGTTCGGCGGCAACTCAGGGCCCGTCTACAACGACCTCTGGGCGCTGGACACGGGCACGCGCACGTGGACCCGGCTCGGGTCCGACGCCCCGCCCGGGCCTGCGCCGAGGCTCGGAACGTACGCGGTCACCGACGTGAACAGCCAACGCCTGGTGCTGTTCGGTGGCTGGGGCAACCAGTACTTCGACGACACGTGGACTCTCGCCCTGGACCAGTCGCTGCCGCAGTGGACTTCGCATCCCTCCGCCACGCATCCGTCGGCGCGGCTCGAGCACGCCACCGCGTACGACGCGACGCGCGACCGCATGTTGCTCTTCGGCGGCAAGGATGCGTACCAGTTCTACAACGATGTCTGGCAGCTGAATCTCACGGGCAACCCCGTTTGGTCGCCGCTCGCGACGGCGGGCACGCCGCCGAGCCAGCGTGAATGCCGCGCGGTCTACGATCCCGTGCGCGATCGCATGCTCCTTTTCGGCGGGTTCAGCTGGCCATACCACCTCAACGAGACGTGGGAGCTGACGCTCTCGGGCACGCCGACATGGCACCAGCTCTCGCCGACCGGCCCACTCCCGCCCGCGCGCAGGGGCCAGAACATGATCTACGACCCGGTGGACGACCGCGTGCTGGTGTTCGGCGGCTACAACGACAACGCGTTCTTCTACGACGTCTGGTCGCTCTCGTTCGAGGGCGGCCGGGAGCACTGGACCGAGGTCCATCCAGTGGGGATCGGACCGGGGCCGCGCTACGGATCGTCGGCGACGCTCGATCCCGTGCGCCGGCTGATGATCGTGTTCGGCGGCTATGACGGGCATTACTTGGACGACGGCTGGGCGCTCTCGCTCGATCGCGCGCCGCGCTGGACCCGGATCGAGACACCCGAGCACCCCGGGCCGACCGACTTCCACACGATGGCCTACGATCCGGACCGCGATCGCTTCCTCCTCTTCGGCGGCAACAACGGCCAGCCGCTCGGGGACCTCTGGCAGCTGAGCTACGGGAACCCGATCCTGCTGCCGCCGCCCATCTCGGTCGTTTCCGGCCAGCCGAAGCTCGCGGTGTCGGGGGTCGGCTTCGCACCGGACACTCGCGTCCCGTTGCTGCAGGTGACGGTGCCGGGCGCCTCAACCGTGCGTCTCGAAATGTTCGACATCGCAGGCAGGCGGCTCGTGGACCGCTCGTTCACGCCCACGGCGGCCGGGAGGAACGCGATCCCGCTCGCGGAGGCACGATCGCTCCGCGCGGGCATCTACCTGGTGCGCGTCACGCAGAACGGGAAGAGCGCCGTCGGTCGTGCGGTGGTGGCGCCGTGAGCTAGCGCTTCTTCGCCTGGCACAGCTCCACCAGCACGCCGCCCAGGCTCTTCGGGTGCAGGAACGCCACCTGCGTGCCGTGCGCGCCGGGCCGCGGCGTGTCGTCGATCAGCCGCACGCCGGCCGCTTTCGCGCGCGCGAGCTGCGCGGGGAGATCACGCACTTCCAGGCTCACGTGGTGGAGCCCGGGGCCGCGCGCCTCGAGGAACTTCGCCACCGTGTGCTCGGCCGACCGCGGTTCGAGCAGCTCGACCGTCACCGGGCCGAGGTGGACGAACACCACGCGCAGTGCGCCGCCGTCCAGCAGCTCCTCGCCGCCGCGCGTGGCGCCGAGCGAGTCGACCAACGTCCGGACCACCGGCTCCGCGTCGCGCAAGGCGATCGCGATGTGCGCCAGGCCGGTGATGTTCGAAGCGTCGTTCACGTGTGGTCCCCCGGCCGGTGCACGCCGAACACGGCGCGCATCGTATCGCACACCTCGCCGAGCGTCGCCTTCGCGGTGAGCGCCGCGAGTATCGGCGGCACGAGGTTCGCAGTCCCGCGTGCGGCGCTCTCGAGCTCGCGCAGCGCGTCATCGCACGGCTCCGTGGCGCGCGAAGCGCGCCACTCAGAAAGGAACTGCGCGCGCCGGCGCTCCACCTCGGGATCGTGCTGGAACGGCGGCGGCGGCACGGGGCGGTCGTCCCCGAACTTGTTGACGCCCACAACCACGCGCTCGCCGCGTTCCACGTCGCGCTGCCAGCGGTAGGCGGCCTCGTGGATCTGCTCCTGCACCCAGCCGTCGGCGATCGCCTGGAGCATGCCGCCGCGTTCGTCGATCTCGTCGAGCAGCGCGCGCGCGCGGTCCTCGAGCTCCGCGGTGAGCGACTCCACCCAGTAGGAGCCCGCGAGCGGGTCGACCGTGTCGGTGGCGCCGCTCTCATGCGCCAGCACCTGCTGGGTCCGGAGCGCCAGCAGCGCCGACTCCTGCGACGGCAGGCCCAGCGCCTCGTCGAAGCTGTTCGTGTGCAGTGACTGCGTCCCGCCGAGGATCGCGGCGAGGCCCTGCACGGTGACGCGCACGACGTTGTTGAGCGGCTGCTGCGCGGTGAGCATCGACCCCGCGGTCTGGGTGTGGAAGCGGAGCTTCCGCGCCTCGGCGTCGCGGATGCCGAAGCGCTCGAGCAGCAGCTCGGCCCAGAGCTTCCGCGCCGCGCGGTACTTCGCCGCCTCCTCGAACAGGTGGTTGTGCGCGTTGAAGAAGAACGACATGCGGCGCGCGATCGTCACCAGGTCGAGCTTCCGCTCCCGCGCGGCGGCGAGATAGGCGAGGCCGTTCGCCAGCGTGAACGCCAGCTCCTGCACCGCGGTCGATCCGGCCTCGCGCATGTGGTAGCCGGAGACCGAGATGCTGTTCCACTGCGGCACCTCGCGCGCGGTGAACTCGAACACGTCCGTGATCAGCCGCAGCGACGCCTGCGGCGGATAGATGTACGTGCCGCGCGCGATGTATTCCTTGAGCACGTCGTTCTGCACCGTGCCGCCGAGCTTGTCCCGTGGTGTGCCTCGCGCGTCGGCCACCGCCACGTAGAACGCCAGCAGCAGCGGCGCGGTGGCGTTGATCGTCATCGACGTGGTGACTCGGTCGAGCGGCAGCTCGGCGAGCAGATCCTCCATGTCGCCGAGGCACGAGATCGCCACGCCGACGCGGCCCACCTCGCCGCGCGCACGCGGCGAATCGCTGTCGAACCCCATCTGCGTCGGCAGATCGAACGCCACCGAGAGCCCGGTCTGCCCCTGCGTGAGCAGGAAGCGGAAGCGCTCGTTCGTCTGCCTGGCAGACCCGAACCCCGCGTACTGCCGCATCGTCCACAGCCTCGACCGGTACATGGAAGGATGGATCCCGCGCGTGTACGGCGGCGACCCCGCCGGAGGCGTGCGCCGCGCGAGGTCGCGAGGAAGGTCCGCAGCGAAGTAGGAGGGTGCAACCGGCAGCTCAGAAGGTGTGGTCCGAGGCGGCGTGGCTCGAGGGGTTCCTGTCGCACCACTCTGACCTTCAGCGGGGCGGGAGGGGGGCGGCGCAGACGGGCGAGAGCGAAGCGACGGGACCCGTCGGGGATAGCCCCTCTCCCGCCCCGCGGCGGCGGCAGGTGGCTGGGCGCGCGAGCCCGACCGCGAAGACCGACGCTTCACGCCGAGCCCTCCGGACGCGGACCGGAAGCCGGTGTCACCCGGATCAGAGCCTGTCCCGCCGCAACCGCGGAACGTTCAGCAACGAGCACTTCGGAAACGACGCCATCGTGAACAACCGTCAGCTCGTTCTGCATTTTCATCGCCTCGACCACGACGACCGCCTGCCCCGCGTGCACGCGATCGCCAACGCCGACGCGCAGCGCCACGACCACGCCCGGCATCGGCGCCGACACTGTCTCGCCGCGCGCGACTGCGCGCGCACCCGATGCCGACTGCAGCATCTTCTCGAGAGGATGCTTCACCTCGACCGGGATCACCGTGCCACGCACTTCCACCTCGAGGCCATCGTCCGCCGGCGCGACGCGCACGACGTGCGAGCGGCCGTCGATGAGGAGCGAGTAGACCTCACCGTCCGGCAGCCGCACGAAGTCGGCCTCGATGTGCCGGCCGTCGCTCTCGACGATGAGGCGGCCGCCCTGCGTGCGGAACGTCACCTCGGCCTCGCGGCCCTCGAGCGTCACCCACAGCTTCACCGGCGGCCCCGCTCGCGACCCGCCCACTTCCAAGCGCTCGCGCTGGTCGCGCCGTCTTCGCGACCACCGATCTGCACGCGCTCGCGGACGGCACGCTCGTGCAGCGCCGCCGCGAGCAGCGCGGCGTTCGCCGCCTCGGGCCCGGGCTTCGACTCGCCGGGCCGCCAGTGGTCCTCGAGGAAGCGCGTCGAGAGCTCGCCCGCCGCGAATGCCGGGTGCAGCGCGAGCCAGGTGTGGAACGCCAGGTTGTGGTGCGGGCCCTCGAGCACGAACTCGTCCAGCGCGCGCACGAGCCTCCGGCGCGCCTGCTCGCGATCGGCGCCCCAGACCACGAGCTTCGCGAGCAGCGAGTCGTAGAACACCGGCACCTCGTACCCGCGATAGATGCCCGAGTCGTTCCGCACGCCGGGCCCCTGCGGGAACTGCACGCGCTCGATGACGCCGACGCTCGGGAGGAAGTTGCGCGCCGGGTCCTCGGCGATGATGCGCGCCTCCATCGACCAGCCGCGCGGCTCGGGAGGCATGTCGCCGAACGACAGCTCGAGGTCCTCCGCGACGCGGAGCTGCTCCGCGACGAGGTCCAGGCCCGTCACCATCTCGGTGACCGGGTGCTCGACCTGGAGTCGCGTGTTCACTTCGAGGAAGTAGAACCGCTGCTGCTCATCCAGGATGAACTCGACCGTACCTGCCGAGTGGTAGCGCACCTGCCTCGCCACGCGGCACGCCGCCTCGCCGAACGCGGCGCGCGTCTTGGCGTCGAACGCCGGGCTCGGCGTTTCCTCGAGCAGCTTCTGGTGGCGGCGCTGCACCGAGCACTCGCGCTCGCCGAGGAACGCGACGCGCCTGGCGTCCGCGAGGATCTGCGCCTCCACGTGCCGCGGACGCTCGATGTAGCGCTCCACGAACATGCGCTCGTCGCCGAACGCCGCCTTCGCCTCGCCGCGGGTCAGGTCCCAGGCGGCGTCCAGCTCGGCGTCGCTGCGCAGCACGCGCATGCCCTTGCCGCCGCCGCCCGCCACCGCCTTCAGCATGAGCGGGTAGCCGATCTCGCGCGCGAGCCGCCTCACCTCGTCACGCGAGCCGACCGGGCCCTCGGAGCCGGGCACCACGGGCACGCCCGCCGCGAGCGCGGCCTTGCGCGCGGCGAGCTTGTCGCCGAGCGCGGCGATCGTCTCCGGCGAAGGGCCGATGAACACGATGCCGGCCTTGCCGCACGCGCGCGCGAACGCCTCGTTCTCCGCGAAGAAGCCATAGCCGGGATGGATGGCGTCGGCGCGCACGCGCTTCGCCACCTGGAGCACGCGCTCCGGGTTCAGGTAGCTCTCGCGCGACGGGCCGGGGCCCACCGGGTACGCCTCGTCGGCCATCAGCACGTGGAGCGCCGTGCGGTCGGGCTCGCTGAAGATGGCGAGGCTCGTGCGCCCGGTCTCGCGCAGCGTGCGGATGATGCGCACCGCGATCTCGCCGCGGTTCGCGATCAGCACGCGCTGGAGCCTCGGCATCAGCTCTCCAGCACGACGCACGCCACGCCCAGGCCGCCGTCGTGCGAGATCGTCAAGTACGAGCGCGTGGCGCCCATGGCGCGGAAGCGCTCGAGCGCCGCGCCCGAGAGCCTCAGGGTCGGCACGCGTCCGCCGGGCTGCACCACCTCGATCTGCGTCCAGCCGATGCCGCCCGCGATCCCGGTGCCGAGCGCCTTGCTCGCGGCCTCCTTGGCGGCGAACCGCGCCGCCAGGTGCGGCAGCGGGTCCTTGAAGCCGCGGCAGTAGGCCAGCTCATCTGGCGTGAACAGCCGCCTCTCCATGCGAACGCCGAATCGCTGCAGCGATTCGGCGATCCGATCCACCTTGCACACGTCGATGCCGATGCCGCGAACGGGCACGTGGGTCTCCGGGAGGCTGGTGTCGGGGTGCCGAAGAGCGCGAATCTAGGGAGCGCGCCGAGCCGTGGCAAGGCGCGCCGGCTACATCCCCATCTCGATCCCCAGCCTCACCTCGCGCGGGTGGCGCACGAGCCTCGGGTCGTTCACGGGCACCCAGCCGCCCGCGCCGCCGTTCAGGCGCTGGTCCCAAAACGCGCCGCCGCCGTTGCCGGTCTCCGTGCGGAACCCGGCGTAGTCGTCGCGCTCCGAGTTGATCGTCGGGTTCGGGTATCCGGTCACGCTCACGAGATCGTCGCCGCGATGATCGAACAGGTTCCGCACGTCGACCAGCAGTCGCACGCCCCTGAGCGCCCGCGGCTCGAGGCGCAGCGCGATGTCGGTACGTTCGGTCCACGGCAGCTGGCGCGAGTTGACCGCCGCGAGGTCGGGCGTCAGCACCGGCCCCGTCGTCTGTCCCGTGTACGAAGTGGTCGGCGTCCATCGCGGCCCCGACGCGATCTGTGTGATCCACGCGAACGTGAACGCGTGCGGCGCCCGCCACACCGCGTCCAGGCCGAGCATGTGCCCGCGGTCCCAGTCGAGCGGGTGCTCTCCGATTGGCAGCGGGCGGAAGCCGAACGGCGGGCCGTAGTACCAGCCGTCCGGTCCCGAGATCGTGCCGTAGGCGGACATGAACGTGTAGCGGAGCGAGAACTCGCCGGTGAGGAACGCCGCCAGCGGGTTCCGGTGCGGTGCGTCGCCCGCGCCGGGTGTGCGCCCGCCCGCGAGCAGCGCCAGCTCGATCCCCGTGGCGTGGCCGTACTCCGAGTTCGCGTACTGCGGCCGGAACGTGCCCGCGTAGTAGGGATCGTTGACGATGCCGATCTGGCCGTAGAGATCGCGGTGGAACATCGACGCCTGCGCCGCCCAGCGCTGGTTGAAGAGGTGCTTCACCGACGCCTGGTACGTGACCAGCTCGCTCGGCTCGAGTGCCGGGTTGCCGAGCGGGTGGCGGCTGTAGACGAGCAGCCGGTCGTCGGCCAGGTACTCGCGCCCCGGCGGCTGGTGGATGCGCGCGTAGCTGAACGACAGGGCGTCGCGCACCGAGATCGGGAACGCCACGCCGAGGCGCGGCGACAGCGTCCAGTGCGCGCCGGGCGATGGCTCCACCGCGGGCGCGCTCCCGCCCGACGGGACACCGAGCGGCACGCCGGCGTCGCCACCGGCGCTGAAGACCTGGAGCCGCAGGCCGCCGTTGAACACGAGCCCTTCGCGCTCGTAGCGCTGCTGCACGTACGCCCAGCCACCGGGGGCCCTGGTGTGGAACGTGCGCAGCGTGTCGATAAGCACGTTCGTGGGCAGCGCGGCGTCCAGCTCGTAGTAGTCGACGTCGTCCCACAGCACACCGGCGCCGAAGCCCCAGCGGCTCTTCGCGGACTGGACGAGCGAGCCCGAGAACGCCGCCTGCACCCGATCCGTGCGCGTGCGCTTGAAGTACGGCCACTCGCCGGCGTAGGCGCGGAACGCGTCGCGCACCGGGTCCATCGTGTCGCCGAAGCGCACCTTGTCGAAGATGTTCTGCGGGTCGCGCTCGAGTCCCGGCGACGTGAGCTCGGAGGTGTGCTGCCAGGAGACGGCGCCGTGCCACTGCGACGAGGGTCCCAGCTTCGTCGCCTGCGCGATCGTGGTGAGCTCCCGGGCGTCGGTCATGGGCTGGTGGTCGGCGGCGCGGTAGAACACGTTCATGCTGTCGACGGTCGGGACGCCGGTCTCCCCGCCCGGCGGCGTCAGCGTGTAGATCAGCAGGCTGTCGTTCCAGGTGATCATGGGGTCGTACGGCATCGTCACCACGCGCGAGCCCATCGCCTCGATCGAGAACGATTGCGGGGAGGCAACCGGGGCGAGCTTCGCCCAGCCGAGCACGTGGTTGTCGTTGCGCCAGCCGAACGTGCCCCTGAGGATCTCTTCGCGCCCGCGCGACGGGCGCGACGGCAGGAACTGATCGTCGAGCCGCGTCTCGGCCGCGGCGACGAGCCCGAGCCCGGCGACGTGGAGCGGTCCGGCCGCGCGACCTCCGAGCCAGTCGTACGCGGTGCCGAGCCGTCCGGTGCTCAGCCAGCGCAGCGCGCCGGTCGGCGTCGGGGTGGGGTTCATCGTGCGCACGTCGAGCACGCCCGCCAGCGCGCCGGTGTACTCGGCGTCGAGCCCGCCGGCGAGCAGGTCGGCGCGCTGCACCGCCATGAGCGGCAGCTCGGGCGCGCGGTCGCGGAGCGGCTCGTTGAGCGTGAGCCCGGAGAGCGTCCACTGCGTCTCGCCGGCGCGGCCGCCGCGCACGTGCAGGTCCTCGCCCACGGCCACCACGCCCGGCTGGAGCGCCAGCGCCTGGGTGAGGCTCGTGACCGGGAGGTCGCGCAGCGCGTCGGCCGACACCGTGTGCACGGTGGCGCTCGAGCGCATATCGTGGACGCGGCTCGCGGACACCTCGACCACGGGCAGGTGTCGCACCACCCGCGAGGTGTCGCGCACCGAGACGTGCGCCGAATCCACCGGGCTCGCGGCGGCGCTGTCGGACGTGGCGACGGCGAGGAACACGGCCAGGATCGAGTGCAAGGCGGACCCTCGAAACTTGCGACGCCCGGTTCGTTCACCATCTCAGCGGAGCGGCCGCGCCCGGTCAAGGCTCACCCGCGTCCGGCAGTCACCAACCGGCGTTCGCGCGCGGCGCGGCGGCGAGGATAATGAACCGCCCGGGAACCCTGGGGCCGCTGGTTCGTCCTTTCAGTGGAAAGGAGATACCCCTGGCCGACGCCGGCGAGCGCGAGCTCATCGACGCCCTGCGCAGGAAGGACATGGCGGCGCTGGAGCAGCTCCTCGAGCGCTTCGGTGGCGCCATGGCGACCCTGGCGCGGAGCATGCTGCGCGATCCGACCGAGGCGCAGGACGTGGTCGAGGAGTCGCTCATGCGGGCGCACGAGGCCGGACCGGGGTTCCGGGGCGAACGCGGCGTGCGCACCTGGGTGATGCGCATCACCGCGAACCTGTGCCGCGATCGGCTGCGGCGGCGACGCTTCACCGCCGGCTCGCTGGACGGACCGGCCCCGATCGAGGATCCGGGCCTGCGGTTCGATCCGGTGGGAGGCTGGGACGAGCGGCTCGACCGGCGGGCGATGGCGGAGCGGCTGGATGCGGCGATCGCGCGGCTGCCGGACGATCAGCGCGAGGTCACGGTGATGCGGCACCGGCTGGGGCTCTCGCACGAAGAGATGTGTGCCGCGCTGGGTGTGCCGCTGGGCACGGTGAAGTCGAGGCTCGCGCGGGCGCTGAGGTCACTGCGGCAGGAGCTGAAGGACTGGGATCGGTGAGGGTGCGACGATGAACGAACGGAACGACGATCGCGACACGGCCGGCGAGCCACGGTGGTTGAGGCTGGCGGCGGACCTGCGCGCGGAGCCCGCGCCGGGCACGCTGGCGCGCGTGCGCGAGCGACTCGCGGCGCGCGAGCGCGAGTCCGGGCTCGCATGGGTGCGCTGGCTCGGCCGCCCGGCCGCGCTGGCGACGTCGGTGGCGCTGCTCATCGTCTGCACTTGGGCCGGAAACGCCTGGGTCTCGTCCTCCGCGGCCTCGAAGTCCGAGGGCGCGTCGCTCGTGACCGCGCTGCTCGGTGAGGACGGCAGCTTCGGGCTGGGCGTCGAGTCGGACGAACCCAGCGGTCCCACGAGCGCCGACAGCGGGGCCGTGGTGCGATGAATCGCGTCACCGTGATCGTGGCCATGGTCTCCGCGCTCTGCACCGGGCTGGCGCTGGGCTTCGCGGGTGGTGTGCTGTTCTCGCACCACGCGCTCGGCATCGGGCCGCCGATGGCCGAACGCGGCTTCCCGCGCCACGGGCCGCCGGGCGAGCCGTCCGCACGCACGATCGTTCCCCGCCTCGTGCGCCTGCTCGACCTCACACCCGGCCAGGCGGACTCGATCCGCAAGGAAGTCGAGGCCTCGCGTGCCGACTTCGCCCAGGTGCGCGACAGCCTTCATGCACGCATCGAGCGGCACCTCACCTCCGCGCAGCGCGACAAGTGGCGCGACATGGTGAGGGAACGCCACTACGAAACTCCCCGCGGGCGCGACCCGCGCTCATCCCGGGCCGAGCCCGGCACAGAAGGAGAAATGTTCAGATGAACAGGCACATGCAGTGGGTCTGGGCGGCGGCGCTGCTGCTGTCGCCGCTTGCAGCCGCGGCGCAGCCGGCTGCGGCGCCGAAAGCCAGCTCGGCGCCGGGCGCGAGCCCGGCCGTCGCCGCCGCGCCCGCGGCGGACGACGAGGACCTGATGATGTGGTTCGAAGCCATGTTCGGCCCGGGCGAGAACCTCGCGCTCACGGACGGTCCAGGT
>Ga0306920_100004650_pt1 | contig 17617 bp, 17 predicted proteins | sample flu12Cox44000170_FD_204666 | JGI IMG/M metagenome (GOLD analysis project Ga0306920, IMG submission 204666) | Lab enrichment of tropical soil microbial communities from Luquillo Experimental Forest, Puerto Rico - flux4day.12C.oxic.44.000.170 (v2)... | ecosystem: Environmental > Terrestrial >... | reverse complement strand
ACCCTGCTTGCCACCTCGGGGCAAGACCTTCTTCCTCAGCTTTTTCTCGATGGCATCCATTTTGCTCCGGCGGCGGATCATGTTTTTTTGTTCATGCTGGTGATTTGCAGTTTCGCGTTTTTTGCGTTGTGGTCGCGGCGGCGATCCGTGCTCGATTACTGGCTGACCGTTGTCGCTCTGGCGCTGATGTCCGAGATTGCATTGTCTTTGGCCGGATCCGCCCGATTCAGTCTCGGCTTCTATGCCAACCGGATTTTCTCGCTGGTCACCTCGGCCATAATTGGATAGCATCGAAAGCAACAGCCACCGCGCCAGCAAAATATTCGACAGTTTTCGAGCCTTGTTTGGACGAGCCGACCCGGGACAGGAGCCGATCGATGTGAACGAGATGGCGCGCGAAGTCCTGCAGATCTTGCGCGGCGAATTAAAGGAGGAAAACATCGCGACTCGGATCGAACTTAAGCCCGAGCTTCCTGTTGTTCTTGGTCATAAAGGTCAATTGCAGGAAGTTCTCGTCAACTTGATAAACAATGCTATTGAAGCCCTGGATGCTATCCAGGACGGCAATCATACGGCTGCAACTAAGGACTGAGCGGCATGGCGGCGACGCAATTCTCCTGGCCGTGGAAGATTCTGGGCCCGGAATCGGTCCGAAAGACGCCGACAACATATTTGACGCGTTCGTCTCGATGAAACCGCAGGGAACGGGATTGGGACTGGCCATATGCCGCATGATCGTTGAGCGGCATGACGGACAAATTTCGGCCTCGCCGGCTCTGCCCCGCGGTACCGTATTTAATGCGTGTTACCCGTCCGCTAGCCCGCCATGCGAGAGCCGCGCCGGCGTCGCGCAGCGGCGGTTCAAACGAAAAGCGCCGAATGAAAAGGCCCCGACGCGAACGGTCGAGGCCTGTCGATCAAGAACCGCCAGAATCTATCAGCGGCTGTAGGTCGGAATCAGCTGTAACACTTCAAGGCTTCGTTGCCACACCGCTCCGTTGTCGAATTGAATTGTCATCCCATCCGGCGAATAGACTGCGCCCTCATTCCAGCTTTGCGCCCAGATGTGACCGGGCCAGTCAACCCAAGCTCTGGTGGGTTGGCCCAGTTCGTTGACGAGGTTGAGGTTCCAGCCATTCTGCGTGACGAAGGCCAGACCCGGCAGCCCTCCCGCGCATCCTTGGATGCATTGAAACTGACCCGAAACATTCAGCACTTGCCCTGGAGCGGGCGCAACGACGATCGGCGCAACAACTGCCGGCACCGGCGGCGGTGCGACGGGCGCAGTGGTGTCATAGAGCGGCCGCGACGAATGGATCACCGCGACATGGTGGAAGGTCGTCCGGGTCGCTACGATCCTGTGGTGCACGACGGGTCGTGTCTCTTGCACCGCCGCGACGGTTCGGACGGCCGGCGCGGGCTGGAGAACCCCAGCCGGAACGGCGACCATTGGCATTTCCGTCATCAGCGTACCGCTTGGTTGTATGATGTACGCCTGATACGGCTGCGTGACCATCGTTTGGGCATTCGCGCCCAGGGCGCCCGCCAGCAAGGCGAGTCCCAGGGCGATGCACGAGACGTGGGTTCTCATTGGCTCGCTCCATGTGAAACGAACACCCCGAATTAATTAAGAAAGCAGGGTCGAATCCGGCATTGATCTAGATCAATGCGGATATTCTCGTCCCCAATTTTCGGAAATGACAGCCGCGCGGCGGTCATTCGCCGTCATCCGGGGTGGAAGCCTTTTGCGTTGAGGACCGGCTTGCGACCGGTCCGCCAAGAAATTGCAAAATCGACTTTGCTGCATCCGGATTTTCGCTCGAAGCGTATTCCTCCGGTGAAGACTGTCGTACTGGCAAGTTCTCCCGGCAGCGGACCCAGCACTTGCGCGCCGGCGACCGGCACGATTTCAGAGGTCTGTCCAACGCCGATTTCGGCTTCGCCGCTGGCGACCATGTTGGCGGCCTGCGCGCCAGGCACCAAAATGGTCTTGGACATCACGATTCCAAGCCGGTCGACGACGTGAGCGAAATAGACACCCGCAGCGCCGCCTTTCGCCGGATCCGCTTAGACGATCGATTTAGCATTCAAGAGCGTTTGCTTGAGCGCATCGACGGAAAAATTCGGGCGCCGGCCCCACCCGCTTGGCGCTTGCCGCAAGCGCCGGGGCAAGGATGACCGGATCGCGGATTTTGCAATCGGCTTCGGCGCGCGCCGAGGTCAGGTCCGGTAGGGCGGCTTGTCGAGGCCCTTCGAGGAGAGCGTGAAAATTTCGACGCCGGTGTCGGTGACGCCGATCGAGTGCTCGAATTGCGCCGACAGCGATCGGTCGCGGGTTACCGCGGTCCAGCCATCCGACAGGACTTTTACATGCGGCCGGCCCAGATTGATCATCGGCTCGACGGTGAAGAACATGCCCGGCTTGAGAACGAGGCCCTCACCGGGGCGGCCGATATGCACGATATTGGGCTCGTCATGGAACAGGCGGCCGAGACCGTGGCCACAAAAATCCCGCACGACGCTCATGTGCTGGGCCTCAACAAAGGTTTGGATGGCATGACCGATATCGCCGGTCGTGCCGCCGGGCCTGATAGCCGCAATACCGCGCATCATACCCTCATAGGTGACCTCGATCAGCCGTTCGGCGCGCCGCGGAATTTCGCCGACGGCGAACATGCGGCTCGAGTCGCCGTGCCATTGATCGAGAATGAGCGTGACGTCGACATTGACGATATCGCCCTCGCGCAACGGCTTGTCCGACGGGATGCCGTGGCAGACCACGTGATTGACCGAGGTGCAGGTCGCCTTGCGGTAGCCGCGATACATCAGCGTCGCCGGCAGGGCGCCGTGATCCATGCCGAACTCGAACACTGTGCGATCGATGTGCTCGGTCGTCACGCCCGGCTTGATCTCGCCGACCAGCAGGTCCAGGCATTCGGCGGCAAGCCGCCCGGCCTTGCGCATGCCTTCGAAAGCGGCAGGGCCGTGAACCTTGATCTGCCCGGTTTTGCGCAGCGGCGCACAGGCTGCATCGACGTAGGTCATGGCGTGCCGGAATGTCTTCGAGGCTCAGCCCGCAATGTAAGCATCGGCGTCCGTAGCGCAAGCAATCTTAAGGGTGAACGTTAATTAACGATTTTGCCGCCCAATTCCTCCTCGATATGAACCCGGATGATCTCGTCAAAGGAAGCTTCGCCGCGAAAGCCGAGCGCCAGCGCGCGGCGGGGATCGAACCGGCTCGGCCAACCGGCGACGATCCGTGCGACGAGAGGATCGGGCTCGCGACGGATGCGCGCCGCCACTTTGTCGCCGGCGATCCGGCGCAACGCCGCGATCTGCTCGGCCACGGTGCAGCATACGCCGGGCATGGTGAGGTTGACTCGCGGCCCGAGCTTGGCCGCATCGAGGCCGGCGGCATGAATGAGGAATCCAACCGCCGCGCGCGGGCTGGCATGCCAATGCAGCACGCTGTCCTCGACCGGCAACACCGCGTCCTGGCCGGCGAGCGGTTCGCGAATGATCGACGAAAAGAAACCAGAAGCGGCTTTGTTCGGCCGGCCGGGCCGCACCACGATGCTCGGTAGCCGGATGCCGACAGCGTCGAGAAAACCGCGGCGCGCATAATCGGCAAGAAGCAATTCGACGACGGCTTTTTGCGTGCCGTAAGACGTCAGCGGTGTCAAATGAAAGTCGTCGGCGATAGCGTCTGGGAACGGCGCGCCGAATACCGCGATCGACGAGCTGAAGACCAATCGCGGACGATAGCCGTTGCCGGCGGTGCGAATTGCTTCGATAAGCGCGCGCGAACCGTCCAGATTGATCCGCGTGCCCTTCTCAAAATCGAGCTCGGCTTCGGCGGAAACCACCGCAGCGAGGTGGAAGATGACATCGGGCCTTTTACCGACGGCGGCATGCGCCGCGGCAGGCTCCGCCATATCGGCCGCGATCGCCTCGACCGCGCCGCCGATTCGATCGGGTGCATCAGGCTCCTGCATATCGATGAGCGTAAGCTTCTCAATCGGCTTGCCGTTGAGCGCGCCCTCTTCGGCCAGGCGCGCAGTCAGCTTGCGCCCGATCATTCCCGCGGCGCCGGTGATGAGTATGTGCATGAGGCCTGGCCAAATTCACGATTGTCATTTTCCGGGTTCGCGCTTCGCGCGGCGGAATGACGCGTTCTACATCGCCATCCCGCCGTCGACGAGATGCGCTTGGCCGGTAATGTAACTTGCCTCATCGCTCGCGAGAAAGAGGGCGAGCGCAGCAACCTCCTGCGCCGTGCCCAGCCGGCCCATCGGCTGCCGATCAACGAAGGACTGTCGCACCGCGTCCGCGGAGCGACCGGTTTCCCTCGATGCCGTCGCGATGCGCTCTTCCAGTGACGGCGATTCAATCGTGCCTGGGCAAATCGCGTTGCAGCGAATGCCTTGCTTGATGAAATCGGCGGCAACCGCCTTGGTCAGGCCGATGACCGCAGCCTTGGTGGCGCCATAGACATAGCGGTTGGGAACGCCGCGGATCGAGGAGACCGCCGAGGAAATATTCACGATGGAGCCCGATTTTTTATCCAGCATCGCAGGGAGGAAGGCCTTGATCGTGCGGTGCATGGATTTGACGTTGAGGTCGAACGAGAAATCCCAGTCCTTGTCGCTGCAAACGAGAACACTGCCGTCGTGCACATAGCCGGCGCAATTCATTAGGATATCCAGCGCGCCGAATTCGCTCGCAACCATTCGCGCCATTGCATCGACACCGTCTTGCGCGCGGACATCGAGTTTGACCCGCTTCGCAGCCTTAAGATCGTGGACTTTCTCTTCGGCGACATCGGTGGCGACGACTTTCGCGCCTTCATTGATGAAAGTCTCGGCGATCGCCCGGCCGATGCCCTGGCCCGCGGCTGTCACCAGTGCGACCTTGCCTTGTAGTCGTTGACTCATCCCGTTCTCCCGAAGAGCGATAAGCGCAAATTTGCGCGATCATTGCGCGGCGGCGTTGAGCGCTGCGAGGCTGATTTTTTGCACGCCCTCTTCATCGAAATTGCCCAGCTCCAGCCAGCGTTCGAAATTGCGCTTGCGGGCCGGCCATTCGCTGTCGAGCAATGAAAACCAGGCATCGTCCCGATTGCGGCCTTTGGCGATCATGTGTTGGCGGAATGTGCCTTCGTAGACGAAACCGTAGCGAAGAGCAGCGCGCCGCGACGCCGCATTCAACGCATTGCACTTCCATTCATAGCGGCGATAACCGAGCGTCTCGAAAACGTAACGCGCCAGCAGGTACTGGGTTTCCGTGCCAAGCGGCGTGCGTTGCAGCCGGGGCGAATAGAGCACATGACCGACTTCGATCACCCGCATTTGCGGGTTGATCCGCAACAGCGTGAGATAACCGACGGCGCGATCGCGCGCATCGATGACCGCATAGGCGTATGGATCCTCGGATGCCGCGCGTTGGGCGATGAAGGCGGAGAAGCCAGACACATCCGGGAACGGGCCGTCGGTGGAAATATAGGTCCAGACATGATCCTGACCCGCGAATGCGTCCCACAGGTCCGGCCAGTGGTCGGGCCTTAGTTTTTCGAGCCGGCCGTAACGGCCCTTCAACGTCACCGGGCCGGGACGCGGCGCCGGCGCGGGATCGACCGGCAAGCCAATCGGCTGGCCGGTGACCGGATGCGGTTCGGAATCGGTCATGGCCGGAATTATGACGGATGCGGCCAAGCGCGCAATCAGCCGCAGCGCCGTTAAAGACCGCGAGACTGATTTTTTGCCGGCCCTTCCAGTCGAAATTGCCGGCTTGCAGCCAGCGTTCAAAGTTACGCTTGCGATCCGGCCATTCGCCGTCGAGCATCGAGAAATAAGCGGTGTCGCGGCTATGGCCTTGTTAATCATGTGCCGGCGGAAAATGCCTTCAAAGACGAAGCCGTAACGCAAGGCGCCCGCCGCGACTAAGCGTTGAGCGAATCGCATTTCCATTCGTACCGGCGATAGCCCAGCGCCTCGAAAGCATAGCGCGCCAATAGGTACTGCGCTTCGCTGCCGAGCGGCGGGCGCTGCAGTTCGGAGCTATAAACGATGCTGCCGATTTCGATGGCGCGCAACGGCCGCCGAATGTGCATGAGCTCGAGAAGGCCCAGCGCTCGCCCATGCAGACGCTCTGGGTCTCGCGTCCTTCGAGCCAGGCCGTGAACGCTTTTTCGCCGGTGAAGGGTCCATGGCCGGAAATATAAGTCCAGATTTCATCATGACCGCCAAACACACGCCAGAGCGGCGCCGCCGTGCGCACGGCATCAAGGCGAACGATGGTCCCGAAGCGGCCGGCAAGCGTCACCGGGCCGGATGCGACGCCGGTGTCGAATCGACAACCGAGCCGACCGGCTGCACCTGCTTGCTCATCACGGCGTCTTTTAGTTGCCGCTAGTTGCCGCCGAAGAATTTATTCAGCTCGTTATTGGTGATCAGGCCGGCGAAGCTGTCGAACTTGCCATCACGGGCGATTTCGGTCGCGGCGCGGATGAAAGCGTGCATGGCGACGCGGGCAAGCGACCCGCCGACGCTGATCCGGCGAACGCCCATCGCCGCAATATCGCCGACCGTGAATCCAAACACGCCGCTGTTGAGAAAATTGACCGGGCGCGGCGCCACCGCTTTGACCGCGGCCTCGATCTCGTCGCGCGTCTTGATGCCCGGCGCATAAAGACAATCGGCACCGGCATCCTTGTAGGCTTTAAGGCGGCAGATGACGTCGCCGAGATCGGGTACGCCGCGGATGAAGCCTTCCGCCCGCGCGGTGAACACGACCTCGCCGCCGGCACGATCGATCGCGGCGCGCGTGGCGCGTACCCGCGCCACCGCGACATCGAGAGGATAAAGCGGAATGCTGGCGTCGTTGGGCGAATCCTCGATGGACAGTCCGGCGATTCCGGTCGCGACGCAGCGCGTCACATTCTCGGCAAGTTCCTCGAGGCTGCCGGCCAGCCCGTCCTCGAAGTCGGCGTTCAGCGGAACATCGGTGGCTTCCGCCAGTTCGTGGAAATGCAAGAGCACCGTTTCGAGGCCGAGCTCGCCATCGGCGCAGCCTTGCGAATGGGCATAACCCGAACTGGGCCAGCGCCTTGAAGCCGAGGCCCTCCAGGTAATGCGCGGTGCCGACATTCCACGGATTGGGAATGACGAAGCAGCCGGCCTCATGAAGCTTTTGGAAGGTTTTCCGCTTTTCGGCAGTCGATGGCCGGCTCATGGAGACCTCATTGCGAGTAACGAAGCGAGAAGCGAAGAGTGTGCACGACCCGATAGGCGATGACGACGGCCGTTTGTGCGGCGACGTCAGTGATTATCGCGGGGCACCCATTTTTGCGCGACACGCTGATATTTCACCGCCGGCTCGAGCACCATGCCGCTGCTGAGCTGATCGACCATGGCGCGCTGGATTTCCTGCCACGGCGTCTGGCTCGGCGGATAGCGATAGCCGCCGTTCTTCTTCAAATCCGCCCGGCGCGCCGCCAGTTCGCCCGGCGTGATCAGAATATCGGCGCTGTCTTTGTTGAGGTCGATACGCACCCGGTCGCCGGTCTTGAGCAACGCAAGACCGCCGTCGGCCGCGGCTTCCGGCGACGCGTTGAGAATCGACGGCGAACCTGATGTCCCCGATTGGCGGCCGTCGCCGATGCAGGGAAGCGACGCGACGCCTTTTTTAATCAGCGCAGCAGGCGGCTGCATGTTTACGACCTCGGCTGATCCGGGATAACCGACCGGTCCCGCGCCGCGCATGAACAGGATGGCGTTCTCGTCGATTTCAAGTGCCGGATCGTCAATGCGCTGGTGATAGTCCTCGGGTCCATCGAAAACGACCGCGCGGCCCTCGAAGGCGTTCGGATCCCTCGGGTTGGACAAATGGCGTTTGCGGAACTCGTCGGAGATCACGCTTGTTTTCATGATCGCGGAATCGAACAGGTTGCCGCGCAACACTTTGAACCCTGCCTTCGCTTTCAGCGGCCGGTCGTAAGGCCGAATGACGTCCGCGTTGCAGGCTTTCGCCCGTCCGACATTTTCGGCGACGGTCTTGCCGTTGACGGTGACCGCATCGCCGCGAAGCCGCCCCGCCGCGTAAAGTTCGTGCATCACCGCCGGCAACCCCCCGGCGCGGTAATAGTCCTCGCCGAGATAAGCACCGGCTGGCTGCATATTGACGAGAAGCGGCACGTCGTAGCCGATCTTTTCCCAATCCTCCGTCGTAAGCTCGATGCCGATATGCCGGGCGATGGCATTGACGTGTATGGGCGCATTGGTCGAGCCGCCGATCGCCGAACAGGCGACGATCGCGTTCTCGAAAGCCCCACGCGTGAGAATGTCCGACGGCTTGAGATCATCGCGCACGATTTCGACCGCGCGCAGGCCGGTGGCATAAGCGATTTGGCCGCGCTCGCGGTAGGGCGCGGGAATGGCGGCGCAGCCGGGCAGCGACATGCCAAGCGCTTCCGCCATCGCATTCATGGTCGACGCCGTGCCCATCGTGTTGCAATGACCGATCGACGGAGCGGAGGCGGCGACGATGTCGATGAATTCCTTGTAATCGATTTTGCCCGCCGCCTGGTCCTGGCGCGCTTGCCAGATCAGCGTGCCCGAGCCCATAAGCTTGCCGTTCTGCAGATGGTTGAGCATCGGGCCGCCTGACAAGACGATCGCCGGGGTGTTCACCGTGGCCGCGGCCATCAGACAAGCCGGCGCGGTCTTGTCGCAGCCGGTCATCAGCACCACGCCGTCGAGCGGATAGCCGTAAAGCACCTCGACGAGGCCGAGATAAGCAAGGTTGCGATCGAGCGCCGCGGTCGGGCGCTTGCCGGTTTCCTGAATAGGGTGCACCGGGAATTCCATGGCAATCCCGCCGGCATCGCGGATGCCGGCCCGCACGCGCTTGGCAAGTTCGAGATGATGGCGATTGCACGGGCTCAAGTCGGAGCCGGTTTGCGCAATGCCGATGATCGGACGGCCCGAGGTCAGCTCTTCGCGGGTCAGCCCGTAGTTTAGATAACGCTCAAGATAGAGCGCCGTCATGCCCGGATTGTCCGGATTGTCAAACCACAATTGCGATCGCAGCCGCGGCGGTTTTGCGCCCTGCGAATTCTTCTCTTTCTGCATCCACTCTCTCCGGACAATTCACGTCAGGTCATAAGAGCCCGCACTCCGCCAATCCGCTAGCCGGACTTCTCGTCACCACTAGATATATCGCGTTTGCACGGCCGCGAACGATGTCGTCGCCCGAGTCGTTCGCCAAGCCATTCGCCAAGCCGTTGCGTCCGCCAGTCGCGCCCCGGCGCGGCACGCGGTTTGAAACCGCGCTGAGCCGGCACCATCAATGCCCCGTCCGCCGCTTCCATAAGCGCTTGATTCTACACCTCAAAACGCCTAGTGCATGCCGCAGGAGCGTTTGCATTTGACCGAGGATTGAGGTTCAAGTGCCGCAAATTTTGGGGGAACCGTTATGCTTAAGACCGTCGCCGCCTTTGACCGTATCGGCGAGGAGAACGCGTTCGCCGTCCTGGCGCGCGCCATGCATCTTGCGGCGCAGGGCCGCGACATCATTAATCTCGGCATCGGCCAGCCCGATTTCCGCACCCCGGATTTCATCGTCGAGGCGGCGGCGAAGGCCTTGCGCGACGGCCATCATGGCTACACGCCCGCCGTCGGTCTTCTGCCGCTGCGCGAAGCGGTCGCGGCCGATCTCGCCAAGCGCTTCGGCGTGAAAGTCTCGCCCGAGGAAGTGATGATCATGCCGGGCGGCAAACCAACCATGTTCATGTCGATCCTGATGTTCGGCGAACCCGGTACCGATATCCTTTATCCCGATCCTGGCTTTCCGATTTACCGCTCGATGATCGAATTTACCGGCGCGCGGCCGGTGCCGGTGCCGATTCGCGAGGAAAACAACTTTGCGTTTTCCGCCGATGAAACGCTGAAATTGATCACGCCGCGCACGCGGCTTTTGATCCTCAACTCGCCAGCCAATCCGACCGGCGGCGTGACGCCGAAGGCCGAAGTCGACAAGCTGGTAGCCGGGCTGGAACGTTATCCCGACATCGCGGTGATGTCGGACGAAATCTACGATCACATGGTCTACGACGGCGAGACCCATGTTTGCCTGCTCGCCTATCCGTCCATCCGCGATCGCCTGATCCTGCTCAACGGCTGGTCCAAGACCTACGCCATGACCGGTTGGCGGCTCGGCTACGCGGTGTGGCCCGGAAAACTTTACGAGTATGCGCGCAAGCTCGCCGTCAACCTGCATTCTTGCGTCAATGCCTCGGCGCAATATGCCGGCCTGGCCGCGCTCACCGGCCCGCAAGACGAAACGGCGAAGATGGTCGCCGAGTTCGATAAGCGCCGCAAAGTCGTGGTCGCCGGACTCAACAAGCTTCCGGGCATTTCCTGCGCTACGCCCAAAGGCGCATTTTACGCTTTTCCGAACATCAAGCGCACCGGCTGGAAGGCGAAAGCGCTCGGCTCGGCGCTGCTCGAGGACGCCGGCGTGGCGCTGATCGGCGGGCCGGATTTCGGGATTCTCGGCGAAGGCTATGTGCGCGTATCTTATGCCAACTCGGCCGAGAATATCTTGAAGGCGCTCGATCGCATCGGCGATTTCCTGGTATCGCGCAAGGCGGCGTAGTCCTCGTCATTGCGAGGCGGCGAAAAGCGAGGACCCCGGACACGCCCGGCGAAATCGCTCACGCCCGCTGCGTAAGCCGAAAGCCGACGATGACAAGGACGAGCCCGGTTAGTTGCGACAGGCTCGGCGCCTCGCCGAGCGTGATGTAACCGATAAGGAGCGTGAACGGCGGCACCAGCGAAGGAAACAACACCGCCCGGCTCGCCCCGAGCAAGACGACCGCGTGGGTGAACAAATAAATCGCACCCGCTCCCGCCAGCAAACCTTGAACGACCGCCTGCATCGCATTCTCGCCCCAGCCGGCAGCGAGCATGTTGCCGAAACTGAACAAGAGGATCGGCAGTCCGGCGAGAGACAGCACGCTTGTCACCGCCGCGGCGCGCATCGCCGGGACGCGCCAGAGCCGCACCAGTATGCCGAAGATCGCAAAGAAGCTTCCCGCTGCGACAAACAAAAGGTCACCGAGCAGGCCATTCGCGCCCATCGTCCGCAGCGCTTCGGCGCCAATCACCGCCAGGCCGACGATGATAACGGCTCCGCCCGCGATCCGGCGCGCCGGCAAATGCTCCTTGAGAACCGCACGCGCCAGAACGAGGCCGCCAAGCGCGGCGCATGACGGCTGAATGACCGCGCCGTGCCCGAGCGGAACAAGCATGTAGCCGACATAGCTCAACAGCGCGAGCGGCAACCCACCAAATACCGCGAGCGCTGCGCCGCGGCGCAGGCCGATCATGCGCAGATCGGCGAAGCTGTTTCTGGCGACGAGCGGAAGCAGCGCCAATCCCGGCCAAGCGAAACGATGCAGCGCAATCACGAGCGGCGACAGGCCCGACGTGACGCCTTGCCGCGCCGCAACGAAGCCGAGCGCCCAGCACAAAGCCGCGCCGGCGCCACAAGCGATGCCTCGCGCCGTCGCACGTTTGGCGAGCCGCGAGGAGACGCTTTCCATTGAGCTCAGCACCGATGAGGATCAACCGTTGAAGCGGCCTTAGACCGTTTTTGCACCGGCGCAAATAACATTGCCACACGCATTCCGGTGCGACCCAAGAATCATAATCCGTCATGCTTTCGTACGACAACACGTGAATTTTCGCGCCAGCTTTCGCCGAATGCGAAGTTGCATCAATCCAGAGCGTCAAGCTCCGTTTCGGCCAGAAGCTCGAGTCCTCCGGTTGCGACAACGCGTCCGCCATCGAGCCGCACCACGGTCGTGGCGATCCGGCGCACTTCGGCCGCGGTATGGCTGACATAGACCATCGGAACGGCAGCTTCGTCCCGCAAGCGCACGAGATAGGGAAGAATCTCGCTTTTGTGCCCGGCATCGAGCGAAGCCAGTGGTTCGTCGAGCAGAAGAAGCCGCGGACGCATCAAGAGCGCGCGACCGATGGCGACGCGTTGGCGCTCGCCGCCCGACAGCATGCGCGGCCGGCGATTAAGCAGGTGCGTGATGCCGAGCAGCGCCGCGATGCGTTCGAATTCGCCCGAATCGCGCGGGCGCCGGCTCATGCGCCGGCCGTAATCGAGATTCTGCCGCACGCTTAAATGCGGAAACAGCCGGCCTTCCTGGAACACATAGCCGATGCGCCGCCGATGCGGCGGCACATCGATGCCCTTTTTGGCATCGAACAACACGGTATCGTCGAGCGTAATATGGCCGCGATCGGGCGAGAGCAGGCCGGCGATCATATTGACGATCGAAGTTTTTCCCGCACCGGAAGGGCCGAACAAAGCGGTCACGCCGCCTTCGGCGCGAAAGTGCACCATAAGATTCAATGCACCGAGCTCTTTCTCGACATCGACGGCCAGCAACGTCATTCCCCGTGAAAGCGCGTCGTCGCGCGCCGGCCGAGCCATTCCGCCGCGACCAGCGCGCCGAGCGCCAAGACGATCGCGATAACGACCATCCGCGCCGCAGGAGCCTCGCCATCCGGAATCTGCAAGAACGTGTAGATCGCCGCCGAAAGGGTTTGCGTCTCGCCCGGAATGTTGGAGACGAACGTGATGGTGGCGCCGAACTCGCCGAGCGCGCGGGCAAAGCACAGCAGCACGCCGGCAATGATGCCAGGCAACGCGAGCGGCAAGGTGACGGTAAAGAACACCAGAATACTGTTGGCGCCCAGCGTCGCCGCCGCGTCTTCGAGGCGGCGGTCGATGGTTTCGAGCGCGAGCCGAATCGGCCTGACCATTAATGGAAATCCCATGACGCCGGCCGCGAGCGCCGCCCCGGTCCAACGAAATGCGAACACGATGCCGAAATAGTCGTGCAGAAATCCGCCGATAGGCCCTTTGCGGCCAAACCAAATGAGCAGCAGATAACCGGTGACGACCGGAGGCAGCACCAGTGGCAGGTGAACGAGACCGTCCAGGATCGTCTTGCCCCAGAAATTCTTACGCGCAAACAGCCAGCCGATCAGGACGCCGAAGGGTATAGCCCACGCCGTCGCGACCACCGCGATCCGCAGCGACAGCTTCAGCGCGGTCCATTCAGCGGCAGAAAGATGGAGCATGAAAAGCGCCGGGTTCGATCACCGAATGCCGCGCGGGATCGCGGCGGAAATGTCGCCCAATATTCCGCTCACGAGGTTGGCTTAACGAGGAAAGCAAAACCGTAGCTCTCGAATATCGACTTCGCAGCCGACGAGCGCAGGAACGCGAGATATGGCGCGGCATCCGGCTTGGCGGTTTTTGTCGCCGCCACCGGATAGACGATCGGGTCGTGAGAATCGTCGGGGAACACGCCGAGGATCTTCACCCCGGATTCGACCTTGGCGTCGGTCGCGTAAACGATGCCGAGCGGCGCCTCGCCGCGCGCAACCAGCAGGAGTGCGGCGCGGACATTGGCCGCCATCGCCGTCTTCCGTTCAACTGAAGCCCACAGGCCGAGCTTTTCCAAGGCGGCCTTGGCATAGATCCCGACCGGCACCGCCTGCACGTCGCCGGTCGTTATTCGCCCATCGCCGGCAAGCTTGGCGAGATCGAGCCCAGGCCCGATCGTGACGGGGTCGAGCTTCGAATCCTTGGCCGCGATCAGGACGAGCTTGTTGCCGAGTAAATTGACCCGCGTGTTCTCGTCAATGAGTTTTTTCTGCGAACCGTAGTCCATCCATTTCTGATCGGCCGAAACGAACACGTCAGCGGGAGCCCCCTGCTCGATCTGCTTGATCAGCACCGAGCTGGCGTCATAGCTGGCAACGACCTTGGTTCCGCTTTGTTTGGTGAATGCCGCATCGACATCGTCGAGCGCGTTCTTCATCGAGGCGGCGGCAAAAACGGTGATGGATTTTTCTTGCGGTTGTTGCGCCCGCGCCGGCGTCGAAAACGGCAATGCGGCAAAGAAAATCACGGCGACAAGCGCCGCAACAAGACAGCTTCGTTTCGGCACGACGGTTCTCCAATGCGGTTGCGCGCATCAATGATGCATTGGCATCACAAATGCCGACGATGATTGCGGCTGCCCCGGGGAACCGTCGTTCCAGGCCAAACACGGCGCGCGCCCGGCGCGCCGTGTGCCGCAAAGCGATCATAATCCGGTGGTCATGAGCGGACAAGCGATGAGCGCTTCGTCGCAACCGTCCCTTTCCAATTCGGCGCTTGTCGGGCGCTTTCCAATTCGGCTCACGCTGCTATGTTCCGGGCCAATTCTTTCGGGAGCGCGATGTGACGAAAGCGCAGGCGGCGGGCGGCGACTACGACTACATCATCGTCGGCGCGGGCTCGGCCGGTTGCCTGCTCGCCAACCGGCTTTCCGCCGATGCCGGCAAGCGCGTGCTCATCCTCGAAGCCGGCGGCCACGACAATTGGATCTGGTTTCATATCCCGGTCGGCTATTTGTTTGCGATCGGCAATCCGCGCTCGGATTGGTGCTTCAAGACCGAGCCAGAACCCGGCTTGAACGGCCGCAGCCTGAATTATCCGCGCGGGAAAGTGATCGGCGGTTCGTCGGCCATCAATGCCATGATCTACATGCGTGGCCAGGCGGCGGATTACGATCATTGGCGGCAACTCGGCCTGGTTGGCTGGGGCTGGGACGACGTGCTGCCGTTTTTCAAGCGCCACGAAAATCATTTCATGGGGGAAACCCACGCCCACGCGGTCGGCGGCGAATGGAACATCGACGCGCCGCGCGTGCGTTGGGATCTGCTCGACGCATTCCGCGCCGCTGCCGCGCAGGCCGGCATCAAATCCATCGCCGATTTCAACTGCGGCGACAATGAGGGCTGCTGCGCCTTTCACGTCAATCAGAAGCGCGGCCGGCGCGTCTCGACGGCGCGCGCATTCCTCAAGCCCGTGCTGCATCGCCCCAATCTGCGGCTGGAAACCGGCTGCCTGGCTCAAGGCCTGATATTCGAGGGCCGGCGCGCCGTCGGCGTTCGCTGGCGGCAAAGCGACGGCAAGGACGCGGCACAACGCACGGCACGCTGCCGCGGTGAAGTGGTGCTCGCGGCCGGTTCGATCGGTTCGGCGCAAATCCTGCTCCTGTCCGGCATCGGGCCGGCCGATCATTTGCGGGAGCAGGGCATCGAGATTCTGCTCGATCGGCCGGGTGTGGGCTCGAACCTTCAGGATCACTTGCAGCTGCGGCTTATCTATAAGGTCGAGGGCGTCACCACGCTCAACGAGCGCTATCATTCGCCGCTCGGATTGCCGCGCATGATGGCCGAATATGCGCTATTCCGGCGCGGCCCGCTGACCATGGCCCCGTCACAGCTCGGCCTTTTCACCCGCTCCGACCGCGATCAGGTGCGGGCCAATCTGCAATATCACGTCCAGCCACTCTCGCTCGATCGCTTCGGCGAGCCGCTGCACGCGTTTCCGGCCTTTACAGCGAGCGTGTGCAATCTGCGGCCGACAAGCCGCGGCACCCTGCGGCTGCGCTCGCGCGACGCGGCCGAGCCGCCCAAGATCCAGCCGAACTACCTCACGACCGACGAAGATCGCCGGATCGCGGCGAGCGCGATCCGCTTGACGCGGCGGATCGTGGCGCAGCCGGCGCTGGCGCCGTTTCATCCGGACGAATATTTGCCCGGCTCCACAGTGCGCGACGACGACGAGCAGGGTCTGATCAAAGCCGCCGGCGACATCGGCACCACGATTTTCCATCCTGTCGGCACTGCGAAAATGGGCCTTCCCAGCGATCCGATGACGGTGGTCGACGACCGGCTGCGCGTTGCCGGATTGGAGCGCCTTCGCGTCATCGACGCCTCGGTGATGCCGAAGATCACTTCCGGCAATACCAACGCGCCGACAATGATGATCGCCGAAAAAGGCGCCGCGCTCCTGCGCGCGGATGCCAAAGCGTTTGCACCATGAACCTCGCGGCGCTGAACGTCGTGGCGCGCGCCAAAGCCATCTTGGCCAACCCGGTTGCCGCCTGGGCGCAGATCGAAAAGGACGCTGGCGATCCGGCTTACCTGTTGCGCACCTATGTCGCCGTGCTTGCGCTCATTCCGGCGCTGGCCGGTTTTGTGGGCGCGAGCCTCATCGGGGTCATCCTGCCTGGAGGCGCGACGGCCCGCGCGAGCCTCTTCAACGGCGCGGCTGGCGCAATCTTCGGCTACGTGATGACTTGCGCCACAGTGCTTGCGCTCGGCCTGATCATCAACGCTTTGGCGCCGCTGTTCGGCGGCCGCCGGGATTTCAACAACGCGTTCAAGCTCGCGGTCTATTCCTTCACACCGGTCTGGATCGCCGGGATATTTCTCGTGCTGCCCGGTTTGTGGTTTCTCGTGCTGACGGGATCCTACGGCGTTTATCTTCTTTGGCTCGGCGTGCCGCGGCTGGCCAAAATGCCGGAGGGGCAAGCCGCCAATTTCACCGCCGTGATCGTTACTTGGGCCTTGGTGTTGCTTTTCATTACAGCGGTGGCGCAGCGTGCGGTGTTCGGCACGTCGGGGCTTTGATCCTACGCGCAGGCTTTCTCGTGCCTTTCACGGCGCCCGGACGATCTGCTTGCACTGCGCCGGCAAGGCCGCCATCGTCATCGGCGGTTTCGGCGGGGCCGGAATCAAGGGCGGTTTGGGAAACAGCGTCGATTCCTTAAACCAGAAATCGAGCTCATGACCGCAGCCGTCGCCCGGTTGCGGCGGCGGTTGCGGCTTGCACTGGGGACTGCCCGCCGGACAGGCGATGCGGACGTGGAAATGCTCGGCGTGCCCCCACCACGGCCGCACTTTCGACAGCCAGCCGCGATCCGTCCCCGCCTCGCGGCACATTGCCTTCTTGATCGCGGCGTTGACGAAGATGCGCGTGACCGCCGCATCCTCCGCCGCCGTGCGGATGAGATCGGTGCGGCTATGCGTCCATACTTGCGGATCGACATCGAGCCGGTCCTTGGCGACCATGTCGATGGCCGAGGTGAATTCGCGTTCTTGCCGCGTTTGAACGTGGTCCGGCATCGGTATGAACCAGATATCGGCGTCGAGCCCGACCTGGTGGCTGGTATGGCCGGTGATCATGGGACCGCCGCGCGGCTGCGACATGTCGCCGATCAAAAGCCCGTTCCAGCCAGCCTTCTTGGCATTGTTGCCAAAGCGCTCGAGGAAACGGACCAGTTGCGGATTGCCCCAATTGCGGTTGCGCGACAGCCGCATGACTTGCCAGGAGGGGCCGGTGATCGGTAGCGGCACGGCGCCGGCGAGGCAGCCGTTGGAATAAGCGCCGATCGACAGCGCCGGGCCGGGAAACGGCGTGGGCTTGCGCGCAAACAATTCCTTGGCTGGCGTTGACGGCGCATCCGGATTTGCCAGCGGTGGCAGCGGCTCCGGATTGAGCGCGCCGGACGGCGTCGGGTCGAGCGTATCGGTGTCTTCGACGGGGGCGGTTTGCGCGACGGCGGAACCGGCCGCGGCGAGCAAGAGAAGCGCAAATAGGCGGGCTGCAGCGAGCATCACCGACCCCCGTCGTCGGCCGAGCGCATTCTGCCGGCCGGTATCGCCCCCTTATTCCGGAACGCGACGGCGCGCGC
>Ga0306920_100004649_pt1 | contig 17618 bp, 17 predicted proteins | sample flu12Cox44000170_FD_204666 | JGI IMG/M metagenome (GOLD analysis project Ga0306920, IMG submission 204666) | Lab enrichment of tropical soil microbial communities from Luquillo Experimental Forest, Puerto Rico - flux4day.12C.oxic.44.000.170 (v2)... | ecosystem: Environmental > Terrestrial >... | reverse complement strand
CTCGCCAATGGGCTGTGCGGGTCGCGCTCCTTGTCCCGGCCATATGGTGCAGGCGGTGCCAGGTGGCCCAGATCGTCGGGGACTCCTCCAAGCAGCATGTGCCAAGAGTGGCGAGAGAGAACTCGAGCCACGGCGGAGAGACAAAGCTCCGATGCGTGAGTAGCCGATGGTAACCGACGTTCATCCCGACGGCACCGAAGACGTACTGCCCCAATACCGCAAGAACGACGCCGGTCCAGCTGAAGAACCAGGGCAGGCAGGCGAGGAGCGCGACAAGATGGATGAGGACGATTGGCGAATCATAGCGCCACTTGATCCGCCACGTGCGGCGTTAGTCACGGTGCTTTCGTGCGTGACAGATCCTAGTCGCCGAGCACTACTATGCGTTCGCTTCACGCACGCACATCCGGTCGACGAGACTATTACAGAAAAGGGAGGGAGGACTGGGCGCCACCCAGCCAGTCCTGCGGGGCGTGGAAGATATACCTCTCCGCCAATACTGCGATAAGGATCGCTAAGGCAACGCCCCCGGTCAGACCGACCAGCAACGTCGCGCATCCTCCCCAAGTGCCGACCGACGATCGTGTCAAAAATCGTGCGTTTGCGTCCCAATGAAAAGGCTGAACTTCTTCATTGCATAGATGGTTGCCGCGCTCATCGAGCGAGGCTTGCGACAAAAAATGGCTGAAAAGAAGATCGCTCTACTCTGCTCATTGCCGGAGGGTAGAGCATCCAAGACGCCAACCATTGAACAGGTTCTGCACCTTTTTGAGAATCAAAACAAAGACGCGCTTTACAACGGCGACCACCTGGTCAAACAATTTGCCGATCCCCTGACGCAGGTCCAGTCGCAAATACTTCAGTTGCTCTCAATACCGACCGCCGGCTACGGTCCAGGCAAGTAGCACAACTGCTCGGTCGCGGCGACAAAGTAGCGCGCGACGAGACTGCGGAACGTAGGCTAAAGGCTGACCGAAACCAGCGACAAAAATTTTGTTGCCCCGAGACCACAGGCGTTGTCGCACAGCAACTTCGTCCGTTCCGGGGGTCGGTCACAGGCTGTCGAACGACTACCCAGGACAAAACAGCAACCTTGCTACCTCTTATCCCTCAAGCTACGGACCTGCTCCAGCGGCTCCGGCCAATTCAGGACACTTGTCGAGATCGAAAAAGCCTCGCTGTCCCACCGCATTCCCCCGCTGCCCATCATCTCATAACACCTGCTTCTGATTTGCTGGGCGCGCGCCAGTGCTCGAGGTGCCATTGAGACGACGAGGTTCCCGCAGGAACAGCTCCCGGCAAGGGAGTCAATCTAATCTGCCGATATGGAGAAGAAGCCCAAATACATGGCGCGGATCGACAACATTTACTTCATCAACCGCGTCGGCGCCTCGTTGCGTGAGGCAACGGACCACGTCACCACTGAAGAATGGCCGGAGAACATTCGACTCCTGCTGCGCAGGCTGAAGAGGCTGGAGGTTCGTGCGAAACCAGGAAATACCGATTAACGGGCGGCGGCCAAGACGCAACGGCAGGTTAGCGCCGCAGTGCCGCCCAAGCTTTGTCGCTTTGCCGTTATAGGGATCAGGTTGCGTGCGGGGCGTCGGAGGGACCCGCCCATGAAGGACACCGCTGAAATTGCTATGCTTCGCACAATGCTCAACAACGTCAATAGGGAGTACAGCGCAACACTGCGGGCGCGAGGGATCGCAGAACGAGCGGTGAAGCTGGAGGGCCTAAAACTGCAACGGCTTGCGCTGATGTCCAGCATAGCCGAGAGGAGAGGGCTCCAAGGATCAAACTGAGCCTGTGCGATGCCGCCGCGCATCAGCTGCTAATCTTCAATGTGGCCCGCGACTACTTCACGCTCGGCTACTCTTTGGTGGCTTTGACGACCAGACGCCCGTCTTCAAGATAAGCGAGGAGCTTCTCGATATCTCTCGCGATTTGCTGCCTCGGCGTTCCGGGAAAAGCCGTTTGAAACAGGCCAATGATTTCGTCTGCACTTCGTGGCGTCGAGAGAGCGCGCCACGCCGCCGAATGTTGGAGCTGAGCAGCGATCGTCCCGGCGCTGCGCAACAGATCTCTTGTCACCGCAGAGTAATCACCATCGGTAACAGGCATCGCATCCGCGCGCATTGCCTCGTCTAGGCCATCGCAGATAAGGTCGCTAACAAGCGTGTCGGCGTCTTCAAGTTGAACCTTTTGCGGCTCAGGTACGGCTACGATCGGCGCCAAAGTTGACGGGGCGACTGCGGTCGAGGGGTATCATGACCATTTTCAGTGCTGCCCCAATAGTGGTCTTCACAAGCCTCGGCCTCGTCGCACTGGGCCTCGGGCTGCTCGTGCGGCGTTACTCGACCTTTGCTCTCGCCATTGGCTTGGCCGGACTCCTCGGTCTCACGACATCGTTGACATGGATCACCTATGCGGGGTTGGGAGTTGCAACCGGGAATAGAGAGCTTGAACGTTCGCGCGAGCTAACTCAAGAGCTCGAGAAACTCGTTAAGGCCGCCCAGTCCGAGAGCGATCGGGCCGGAAGGGACCTCGCTGCAGCCCGAACTCAGCTTGCCGAAGCTCAGCAGGACGTCGACAAGGCAAAGGACGAGGCCGGACGGCTGACAGAGACACTTCGGGCTGAGCAAGCCAAGTTGGCCGCCAAAGTTGCTGAGCTCGAAAAGAAGCTATCGGAGACGATCGCCAATGTTGCTGAGCTCGAAAAAAAGCTATCGGTGGCAATCGCCCACGTCGCTCTTCGTCGAAAACTCGCCGACCGTCTCGACACACCCTTCTACACGTCCCAGCCGTTGGAGCAGCGCGCACTTGTTGCTGGGCTCACAGGTAGCTGGTACGTCATGCGCCTTAAACTCGGCGGCAAGCCATTCATTTTTGCCGATGGGCAGTTCCGCATGCCCGAGGCAGTGCAGAAGGTCAAGGAAAGCGTGCTCCAGCTGCAGAACGGCGTCCTCGTTCCCGTTGAACAGGTGGCAAAACGGACGCGACTCTTCTTGCGAGGAGGAGCTGATACTCGGCGCCTTCTAGGCGCGACTGAAGTGCCAGATGTTCGTGAGTTTCGCACTTTGCCGCGCTTGCCAAATGGCACCTATGCGGCGGTTCCGCGGCCCCTACCCCCACCGGTACCTGTCCGCAACAAGGACTTGCCGAACCTTAGGGCGGATTGGTTGCGTCAGCATATCCGGACCGTGCTGCTTACTCTGGGATCAGCCGACATCGAAATACTGGAGAATCCCCCAGCGCCGGGCCACGAGCGAACGGTGGATCTCATCCTGTACGTGGAGTGGTGATCTACGCTCGTCTACCACGTTAGTGCTATCTCGTAGATCTCCCAGGGTAGCGCGCGCTGCGACACTCAAAACTCCAGGCTCGATGAGACGCATTTCACAGTGGGTTCAATTGCGGACAAGTTGCCATCAGCTTCAGCACCGACGATCAGTCGTGCTAGTGCCAAGCGCAGGACCTTCGCGCCTTCGGGCGGCCATCCAGGTCACTTGCGGACCTCAAGGAGACCCGAACACGCTTCATATTTTGGTCTCCTCATCCTTCAGGAGCGGACTCGCCCGTGTGCCTAGTCGACCAAGGTCGTCACGGCTCGCTGGCCGAGGGCAAGAGCAATCACATCCCGGTGCAGGCTGGTGAACGCTGCGGTTTGCAAAAGTCGGGAGCCTTGCGCCTCGCCGGCCAACCACCCGGCAAGGCCGAGCCATGTGTCCGGTACGGGATGTCACCTATGTCTCGGGCCGCTCACAATGAGTTGGTGAAAGTGAGACCATCCGCGTGGGACGAAACGTGGGATGAAATAAAGCGTGGAACTCCACGGGGAATGCCAAAAGCCGGACTGGAAGCAATTGCGCCGCGAGTAGCATCAGCCGCAATCTCGATAGCGCCGATATGAAAGCACGCAATCGCCCAACGGCCGCGCTCATCCGACTCGAACGCGTGAAGGAAGAGGCGACGCCCGGAACCGATGGAGTGCGGACCGACTGCTTCCTCAAAAAATTTGGGCTTCGAGTTCCAAGGCGAGGGGATACGGCGGCGACCTTGCGGCGCTCGAGGCCATGCGCCGTCGTGATCGGCGAGCTGAAACTCAGCTTCACGCTCGATCTGGTCCTGCAAGCGATGGACCGCACCGCCGCTTGCGACGACGAGGTTTGCCTCGCGGTGCGGGCGTGGCGACGCGGTCGGAGCCGCGACCGCGACCCACGCGTGCGCAAGCTCTGCCGACTGTTCGGTCTCAGCCCTTGATCGACGGGTCGGCGATCAAGATGGGATCGAAATGGAAGGCAAACGGGAGAACTGTTCCTGCCACGCTGCCCGCCAAACGCTCGGCGACGTCCGCTGCTGCGAAGCCGGCATAGGTGGCGCCGTTGAACAGCGACTTTACCTTCGCGGTGTTCACGCGCGCGTCGCCGGGAACGACCGCCAGCACGAAGCGGGATGTCTTCTTGCCGATCTTGATGATCAGGACCATGCATTTGGCCGCTGCTGCGACGGGGTGACCGCGCAGCGCGCTGACCTTGTCCGTTTGACCCTCCGGCGCATGATCGACCAGGCGATAGGACGCCTTGTGAGCATCGAGAAGGACGATCAGCCTTTCATAGGTGTCCGACATCAGCGGCTCTCGGCGGTCGCGACGACGACATCGATCTCGACATTCGCGCCGAGCGGAAGCACTGACACGGCGATCGTCGTCCGGGCCGGATAAGGTGCCTTGAAGTGCTTGGCATAGACCGCATTCATGGCTGCGAAATCGAATGCTCGTCAGATACACCGTGGCACGCACGACCCGCGAATGAACGCTCCGAAGCTTCCAGTAGAGCGTCGAGGTTTGCAAAAGCCTGCTCGGTCTGCCGCTCGATACCGCCCTCGACGAGCTTGCCGGTCTCGGCGGATTGTCCGATCTGCCCGCTGACGTAGATGTAGCCTTTGGAGTTCGAACGAACTGCAGGTGAGAACGATCCGATCGGCTTTGCCAGCCGGTCCGACAAGATGGCTTGCATGGACTTACCTCGCTTGACCGTCGACGGCCCTCAACTAGTCGACCCTCGTTTCACACGCTCTCGCGGATGGCTTTCTTCGCCGCCGCGATCGCTTTTTCGTCGCGCTTGTACGTGGTCCAGCCCTTGATGCGCTTCGCGCGGACCGAGGCCGGCGCCGGTGAGGCAGCCAATGTTCGTGGGCCAACGCCACGACAAAACCGCGATTGGGTCCATCCATCGCGCGACTGGTGAAGGGTGGGGGAGAACGAGCAAGACAATGCGACATGCGATCGCAAGCGAGACGGACCATCAGGCCCGCTCAGTCGAGAACTGTGATGGGCAGTCCCGTTAACCCATAAGATTTCGGGAAAATTGGAGGCCTGCATGGGGGGATTTGGAAGCGGTCGTTACGGCTACTCCTCGACGCCGACCTGCGAAAGCGCACGGCACCGACCTCGCGCCGCTTCGCCGGCGCGGCATGCTACGGTGAGCGGAGCAGCGTCAACGAGTTCGTGCCCTTCGCCCACCCTGCGGCACTCGAAGGCGTCGAGGCCACCAGCCCTTCCAGGCCGCAGTGCGGGCCATCCACGATACCTTGAAGGTGCTACGCGACGGCACCGCACCGGCGGACCTGAAGAACCTCGCTTCCAAGGAGCTGATGGCCAAGGTGACCCGCTCGGCCGACTACGCCGGCTGGACCCGCGACTTCCTCGGCGGTGCCGGCAAGGGCTAAGCCGTCATGCCCGCGCTTGGCGCCGGGATCCGTCGGCCCACAAGCTCCGGGGCATCGCTGGGCTCGGGGCCGTTGCCAAGAGCGGTCATTGGCACGGAATGTCCATTTTCTATTCAGCGACCTGTGTCGACTGGCCTAGAGTTCGCCCGAAGGCCCCAGCCAAAGAGCGCGCGGCTCCCCACACGCGCTCGGGTTCAACCGGAGCGATCCCGTGATTGCCCACGCCAGGACATTCGACGAAGCACTGCGCAATTGCGCATGCCGGATCATACCGGGCACGGAGCGCGCAATTGACATAAGGCTGCTATCCAGTGGCGCCAGCCTGGAAACGTGGTCGTTTCGAGCCAAGGGGCTAGATATCGACCGGCCCTTGATCATGCGGCGCCAACCGGAAAATGTCGTCGAGCCTGGTAGGCTCGGCCTCGACATCGAAGCTCGCCTCATGCGAGCCGCCGGGGCGGCAGGCGTCCCCTCCCCGAAGGTTCTATACGTACTTGGACCTGACGATGGGCTTGGTTCGGGCTTCATCATGGACCGGGTGGCGGGTGAGACGATCCCGCGCAAGATCCTGCGCGAGGAGGGTTTTGCCGCCGTCCGACCGGCACTCGCGCGCCAGGCCGGCGAGATCCTGGCGCGCATCCATGCCATCCCGCACTCCGCCCTTCCCGTCCTTCCCTTATCATCGGCGCGTCGGGACCTCGGGGAACTGCAGGAGATCTATCGACGCGACGGACGGCCTCGCCCAGTCTTCGAGCTCGCCTTCCGCTGGCTGAGGGATCGCGCGCCGATGGACCCTGTCAAGCCGTGCCTGGTCCACGGCGACTTCCGCAACGGCAATCTGATTATCGGCCCCGACGGTATTCGGGCGGTCCTCGACTGGGAACTAGCAAGCCTTGGCGATCCCATGCGTGACCTTGGCTGGATATGCACCCCAAGCTGGAGGTTTGGCGAGTTGGACAAGCCGGTCGCCGGCTTCGGCACGCGCGAGGATCTGATCGCAGGATACGAGACCGCCGGCGGGAGGCACGTTACCCTGGAAGCGCTGGCCTACTGGGAAGTCTTTGGCTCATTGCGCTGGGGCGTCTACTGCTTGAAGATGCTGGCGCGTTCATCCACAAGCGCCAACCCCCTCGAGCGTCTCATGATCGCGCGCCGCGCCTCCGAGACCGAGATCGACCTGCTGCGGTTCATCGCACCCTAGGGAGATCTGGCGATGCAGGACCATCCACACCCAGAGTTGCTTGTTGCGGCAACTGCCGACTTTCTCAAGCGCGAAATCTTGCCGCTCACGGAAGGGGCCCGCTCCTTTCATTTGCGCGTCGCGCTCAAGGCCCTCGAACTCGTCACGCGCCAACTCAAACTCGCCAACAGGAGCGACGCCGCCGAGTTGCGGCGGCTTGAGATGTTGCTCGGTCGTCAAGGCTCCCTCGAAGATTTGAATGGTGTGCTATGCGATCTGATTGTCCGCGGCGATTTCACGCTCGCAACGCCCGGCCTCAAAGATCACCTTTGGGCGACGACCATGGCCAAACTTGCCGTCGACCAGCCCAACTACGCGTCCTACCGGCGCAGGCTGGAGGATGAAGCACGTCGCTAGATCGGGAGAAGTCATTATGGATTTCACGCTGCCGGTCGAATTGGTTGCCTACCTCGACGAGCTTAACCGTTTCATCGAGAAGGAGATCCTGCCGCTGCAAAATTCCGATGACAACATGCGCTTCTTCGATCACCGCCGAGAGTGGGCAAGGACGGATTTCGACAAGGGCGGCCTGCCGCGCCCGGAATGGGAGGCGCTGCTGCGCGAGGCAAAGGACCGCGCCGACCGAGCAGGCCATCTACGCTTCGCGCTGCCGAAGCAATACGGCGGCAAAGACGGGTCGAACCTGTGGATGGCCGTGATCCGCGAGCATTTCGCGGCTAAGGGACTTGGGCTCCACAACGACTTGCAAAACGAGCATTCGATCGTCGGCAATTTTCCGCTGGTGCATATGGTGCACCACTACGGCCGTGACGACCAGAAGCGCGACTTCATCGAAAGTCAGTTCACTGGCCGATGCCGGATCGCATTCGGACTGACCGAACCGCGGCATGGCTCTGATGCAACGCACATGGAGACGCGCGCGGTTCGCGCAAGCCGCAACGGGGTCGCTGGGTGGCGCATAGACGGCGAGAAGATGTGGATAACCGGCATGCACAATGCGAGCCACTGCGCGCTCTTCGCGCGCACGTCCGGCGCGGACGGCGATGCGAAAGGTATCTCGTGCTTCCTAGTGCCGAACCCGACGCCCGGCCTCGTCATCGAGGAATATCTTTGGACGTTCAACATGCCGACCGACCACCCACGTCTGTCGTTGACGAACGTCTGGGTCCCGGAAGATGCACTCTTTGGCCCCCTCGGTGGTGGCCTCGCTCTCGCGCAATGCTTCGTACACGAGAATCGCATCCGGCAGGCGGCAAGCTCGCTCGGCGCGGCCGTCTATTGCATTGAGGAGAGCGTAAGGTACGCACGCGAACGCAAACCGTTCGGGCTGACGCTCGCGACCAATCAGGCCATACAGTTTCCACTTGTCGAATTGGCAACGCAAGCAGAGATGCTGCGCCTGCTCATCCGCAAGACGGCATGGGAAATGGATCGCATGCCGCAGCGCGACGTGGAGAGTGCGCTTTCGGACCGCGTCTCAATGTGCAACTACTGGGCGAACCGGCTGTGCTGTGAAGCCGCTGATCGGGCGATGCAGGTGCACGGCGGGGTCGGTTACTCCCGTCACAAGCCGTTCGAACACATCTACCGGCACCATCGGCGCTACCGCATCACGGAGGGCAGCGAAGAGATTCAGATGCGCAAGGTGGCAGCATTCCTGTTCGGGTTCATTGGACCGCGCAAGGGGGCCTTCGCGACTTCTCCATAGTGTCGTGGAAATTGGAGGTTGCCGGGTGGGGAAAAGTTCACCGCTCGCTCTTCGAATTTTCAGTCCCAAACCCTGTTCTGATCTCGGCCCAGGTATGGCAGGATAGACTGAAAAATGAACGGGGACGGAAACTGGCTACCTTTCTGCAACTAACCCTGAACGGGCTTGCGGTCGGCTGCATCTACGGCTTGGTCGCGCTTGGCTTTGTGCTGATCTACAAAGCTACCGAACTCGTCAATTTTGCCCAAGGCGACCTCTTGATGCTGGGCGCATTCGTCGCCTACATGGCCGTAGTCCTGTGGGGTCTCGACTATTGGGTCGGATTTCTGATCGCGGTAGTGGTCATCGCGGCCTTCGGCGCCTTGCTCGACCTGACGGTTCTGCGCCGCGTGATCGGCCAACCACAGTTTGCAGTCGTCATGCTCACGATCGGCCTCGGCGCCATGTTTCGCACTTTTGCCAGCGTTACCTGGGGTTCCGAAATCTACACGTTGCCTACACCCTTCTCCGGCGTGACCAACATCGCCGGCGTTACCGTCAGCCACCAGTATTTGTCAATTATCGCCAGCACCTTGGTCCTTTGTGGCGCCCTTTATGCCTTCTTCAAGTACACACGCATTGGCATCGCCATGCAGGCGACATCGCAGAACCAGCTTGCCGCCTACTACGTGGGCATTCCCGTGAAGCTGATTTTCTCGCTGGTGTGGGCAATCTCGGCTGCGGTGGCGGCGGCTGCCGGTATTCTGCTGGCACCGGTAACGCTGATCGACATCAACATGGGACTGTCCGTTGCGATCAAGGCGTTCGCAGCTGCCGTGTTGGGCGGCTTCGGTTCGATCCCCGGCGCGCTGTTGGGCGGGATCACCATTGGCCTGATCGAGCTTTACGCCGGCGCGTCGCTGCCCGAGGGCTTCAAGGACACGGCGCCCTACATCGTGTTGTTGGTCATGCTCGCCGCGCGGCCACAAGGTCTATTCGGTACGCTTGGGCGCAAGAAGGTGTAGAGGCGTCCATGCGTTTCCTGTTCAAGACCGCCTACGAGCAGGATATCCGCCTCTTCCGCGACAGAGTTGCCGCTATGTGGTACGGCCTACTGGCCGTCGCGGTGCTGCTGCTGCCCGCCCTGCTGTCGGGCTATTATGTCGGCGAGATCACCTGGGTCTTCATCTACGGCATCTGCGGCGTGTCGCTGATGGTGCTGGTGGGCTATACGGGGCTACTCTCCCTCGGCCACGCCGCCTTTCTCGGCATTGGCGCCTATGCCCACGCCTACTTCCTCCAGCACGGCGTGCCTTGGGTGGCGTCCGTCGCGCTGGCCACTCTGATCACGACGGCCTGCGGCACCGTGGTCGGGTTGCCGGCATTGCGCATGACGGGCATCTACCTCGCTATCGCCACGCTCGCCTTCGCGGTGATCATCCAGGAGGTGTTCACTCGCTGGGAGTCGGTGACCAACGGATTCGCCGGGATGCCGGTCGAAAAACCCGTCATCTTCGGCGTCCACTTCAATGACAATGCTTCGTTCTACTATCTCTGTGCAGCCATCCTGGCGCTGACGCTCCTGGCCACTCGAAACCTGCTGCGGTCTCCGACCGGACGCGCTTGGATCGCCATTCGCGACAGCGAGATCGCCGCCCAGTCGATGGGAGTCAACCTGGCGGTCTACAAATCAATCGCCTTCGCCTATTCCGCGGCGCTGATGGGATTGGCCGGCGCACTCTTCGCTCACAAGATCGCCTATCTTGCGCCGGATATTTTCACCATCCTGTTCTCGATCCAGTTGCTGCTGCTGGTCATCGTGGGTGGGCTCGGCTCGCTGCACGGCGCCGTGTTCGGCGCGATCTTCGTCGCTCTGCTGCCGCCGATCATCGCCATCCTTCGCGACTCCATTCCGGCGGCGCTCGCCGACGTGGCGCGCGCCACCGGCATCGGGTTGATTGATGGCGTCGGCAGGGCGATCGGCGACTTCCTGAAGAAGCCCGGCGTCGAAGCCGGCATTTTCGGTCTGATCCTTGTGCTGGTCATCGTGCTGGAACCATTGGGCATGCATGGCCGGTGGATCAAGATCAGGCTCTTCTTCTCTACCTTTCCCCTGTACAAGCGCCACACTTTCAAGCGCCAGAAGAGCTACATGAAGTCGGAGCGACTGCGGTGACGTTCTTCGAGGCGGACCATCTCGCCATCAACTTCGGGGGCATCCGCGCCGTCGACGACGTCAGCTTCGCCGTGAACAAGGGCGAAGTATTTACCATCATCGGCCCCAATGGGGCCGGCAAGACGACCATCTTCAACCTGGTCAGCCGCATCTACGAGCCAACCGCCGGCCGCCTCGTTTTCGAGGATCGCGACATCACCAGCGTGCCGCCGCACCGTATTGCCGCGCTGGGCATCGCCCGCACCTTCCAGAACATCGAGTTGTTCGAGCACGCCAGCCTCTTGGAAAACCTGCTGCTGGCGCGTCATGCGCACAAGAGGTCGGGTTTCTTCGGCGAGATGCTCTTCCTACCCTATGTACGGCAGATGGAGGTAAAGCACCGCGAGGCGGCCGAGAGGGTGATCGATTTCCTGGACCTGCAGCAGTACCGCGACGCCCTGATCGTCAACCTGCCCTACGGCGTTCGGAAGGTCACCGAACTGGGGCGCGCCCTGTGCACGGCTCCCAAGCTCCTGCTGCTCGACGAACCCTCGTCCGGCCTCACCGTCGAGGAAACGGAGGACATGGCCTTCTGGATCGAGGACATCAAGAATCTGCTGGGCATTACCGTATTGATGGTCGAGCACGACATGAAATTGGTCTCGGCCGTATCGGACAGGGTCCTGGCGCTGAATTACGGTCGGCCGATCGCCATCGGCACTCCGCAAGAGATCCAGAGCCATCCCGAGGTGGTTCGCGCCTATCTCGGAGGCTAGCGCGCCATGCCCGAGCCCATCCTAGCGGTCAGCAATATTGAGACCTGCTACGGCCCCATTGTGGCGATCCGTGGCGTGTCCTTCGAGGTGCCGCAGGGTGGCATCGTCACGATCCTTGGCGCCAACGGCGCCGGCAAGACCACCGTGCTCAAGACAATCTCGGGCGTCATGGACCCGCAAAAGGGCAGCGTCGTATTCGAGGGCCGCCAGATCCGGCGCATGGACCCGGACAAGGTCATGCGTCTGGGCATCAGCCACGTGCCCGAGGGGCGCGAGGTCTTCCCATTCCTGAGCGTGCGCGAGAACCTGCGCATGGGCGCCTACACGCGCCGTGACGCTGACGGCATTGCCGAGGACCTCGGCGCGGTGTTCCACTACTTTCCGATGTTGCGGGAGAGGGCCGACCAGCGCGCGGGCTCGCTTTCCGGGGGCGAGCAGCAGATGCTGGCCATCAGCCGGGCGCTGATGGCGCGGCCGCGCCTGATGCTGATGGACGAGCCATCGCTTGGCCTCTCACCCAAACTGGTCAAGGAGATCTTTGACATCATTGTGCGAATCAACCGCGAGCGCGGCGTTACCATCCTGTTGGTGGAGCAGAACGCCAACATGGCGCTGCAGGTTGCTGATTACGGCTACGTGTTGGAGGTCGGCCGCATCGTGATGGCGGATACCTGCGCGCGCCTGATGATGAAGGACGATATTAGGGAGTTCTATCTCGGCGCTAAGGAGCAGGGTGCGCGCGGGCAACGTCGCTGGAAGAAACGCAAAACATACCGCTAGCCTGCCTGCGGCGGCGTGATCTACAATCGGCAGCGAACGCGCGGCTTACTGCCCCAAAAGAGACCGCGCGGGCCCATGGGGAGGCGGCTGGGCATGAATATGGACGTTGAAGCGACGTCTGTCGGCCACGTCGAGATCCAAGGCTGCGACACCATCCCAAAGCTATTCGAGCATCAGGTACGCGCACGCGGCGCCAGCACGGCATTTCGCGAGAAGCACCTTGGCATCTGGCGCGCCACGTCGTGGCACGATTATGGTGAAGTCGCCAAGTGGACGGGGCTCGGCGTCGTCAGTCTCGGGTTGCAGCGCGGCGAAGTAGTTTCAATCCTCGCCGAGACAAAGCCGACCTGGCTCTATGCCGACATGGGCACCATGGGTGTCGGGGGCGTCACAAATGGCATCTACCCGACAGACGCTGCCCAACAGATCGAGTACATCCTCAACGACAGCCGCTCGCGCATCCTGTTCGTCGAGGACGATGAGCAGCTCGACAAGTACCTTCAAGTGCGGCAGCGCTGCCCGCACATACGCAAGGTCATCGTGTTCGACCTCGAGGGGCTGTCGGCCTTCAGCGACTCGCAGGTGCTGTCATTCGAAGAGCTCCTGTCGCTGGGCCGCGACTGCGACGCCGCCAATCCCCGTCTGTGGAGCGAGCTGATTGCCGGCTCCAGGGCCGATCAGCTGGCACTGCTCGTCTACACGTCCGGCACGACCGGCCCGCCCAAGGGGGCGATGCTCTCCCACCGCAACGTTCTCTTTCAAATCAGCAACGCCGACGCGTTCATTCCGCTCGAGCAGGGCGGCCAACAGCTTGCCTTCTTGCCGCTCTGCCATGTCGCGGAGCGCACCTTCACCGCTTTCCTACCGTTGCGATCGGGCGCCGTCGCCAATTTCGCGGAGAGCATCGAGACGATGCCGGAAAATGTGCGTGAGGTCGCGCCGACCCTGTTCTTCGCCGTGCCGCGCATCTGGGAGCGCTTCTATTCCAACGTCGCCATCCGCATGAAAGAGGCGATCTGGATCGGCCGCCTGGCATACGCCTGGGCGCTGCGCATCGGGCTCAAGGTTGCGCTATTGAAGCTCGAAGGCCGCAAGCCTTCCGCCATCCTAGCCCTTGCGTTCCGCATTGCCGATTTTCTCGTGCTCGACAATATCAAGCGGAGCATGGGCATGCATCGCGTGCGTTTCGCCGGTACTGGCGCCGCGCCGATCGCGCCCGATCTGATAAAATGGTACCGCGCGCTGGGCGTGGACATGCGCGAAGTCTACGGCCAGACCGAGAATTGCGGATTGGCTACCGGCATGCCCGACCGTATCAAGCTCGGCACAGTGGGCGTGGTGGCGCCGCGCACCGAGCTCAAGATCTCGCCGGAGGGCGAAATCCTATTGCGCGGTCCGCATGTCTTCATGGGCTACTTGAACCAACCTGAGAAGACCGCAGAAACGCTACGCGACGGCTGGCTGCATACGGGCGACGTCGGTTTCGTCGACAACGAGGGCTACCTCAAGATTACCGACCGCATGAAGGACATCATCATCACCGCCGGCGGCAAGAACATCACTCCCTCGGAATTCGAGAACCAGCTGAAGTTCTCGCCCTACGTCTCCGATGCGGTGGTGATCGGCGATCGGCGCAAGTATTTGACCTGCGTGCTGATGATCGACTACGACAACGTTGCGAAATTTGCCCAGGATGGCAACGTGCCGTTCACTGACTTTGCCTCTCTTTGTCGCGCGCGCGAGGTGCAGGACCTGATCTGGTCGGAGATCGAGAAGGTCAATCAGGGCTTCGCGCGGGTCGAGACGATCAAGAAGTTCCGGTTGATCGAACATCAGCTCACGCCAGAGGACGATGAGCTGACGCCAACGATGAAGCTGAAGCGCAAGTTCGTGAACGAGAAATACAAAGTATTGATCGACAGCATGTACGCCGACGCCCCGCAGGCTGGGGAGCCGAGCTTTCCATAGGAGGAAGAAAACAATGCATCGAAAACTGATGATGGCGGCGGTTGCCGCGCTGGCGGCTGTCGCGGCGGAAGCCTCGGCTGAAACGCGCGGCGTGACAAAGACCGAGATCGTGCTCGGTATGCACACGGATCTGTCGGGCGTGGCGGCAACGTATGGAGTTTCTTCCTCCAACGCCGTGAAGATGCGCTTCGAAGAAATCAACGAGGCCGGCGGCATCAACGGTCGCAAGATCCAATTGATCATCGAAGACCAGGGCTACCAGGTGCCAAAGGCCGTGCAGGCCTGCAGCAAGCTGATCAACCGCGACAATGTGTTCGCCTTCGTGGCGCCGCTCGGCACGCCCATGAACAATGCCTGCTTCAAGGACCAGCTCGCGGCCGGCGTGCCGAACCTATTCCCGCTCTCGGCGGCCCGCTCGATGTACGAGCCGTTCGATCGCCTGAAATTCTACGGTGCGGCCTCCTACGTCGACCAGATGCGCTCGGCCATCAACTACTTCGTCAAGGAGAAGGGCAAGAAGGCTGTCTGCGTGATGTACCAGGATACGGATTTCGGCAAGGAGATCGTGGTCGGGGCCGAAATGCAAACCAAGCTGCTCGGCATCAAGATCGTCGAGATGGCGGCACACAAACCGACCGACCAGGATTTCACCGCGTCCATCACCAAGCTTCAGGGAGCCGGTTGCGACCTGATCCTGATGGGTACCATCGTGCGCGACTCGATTGTTCCCTATGTCACGGCACGCAAGATGGGCTGGACCAACGTCGACTTCGTCGGCTCGGCAGCCGTCTACGACCTGGTAGTGGGCGCCGCACAGGGCATGGACGGTTTTTACGGCATGGGGTTGACCGAAATGCCCTACGCTGACAGCGCAATCCAGACGGTCAGGGCATTCGTCGCGGCGTACAAGGCCAAGTACAACGTCGATCCCAACATCGGCGCAGTCTATGGTTACGTCGCTGCCGACCTCACGGTCACGGGACTGAAGAACGCCGGCCCCGACCTGACCCTCGACAGCTTCGTGAAGGGTCTTGAGTCGATCCAAAAATACAAGGACATCTTCAACGGCCCCGAGGTCAATTTCGGACCGAACATTCGACAAGGCGCGAATTCTTCGTTTCTGGCGATGGTGAAAGACGGCCGATGGACACGGCTTACCCAGCCTTTGGGATTCTGAAGTTGTGCCCGCATTTGAGTGATCGAGAGTGCGACCTCACGTAAGGCTCAGCCCCATCGGCGGCTGAGCCGCGCGGCTCTGGCCCGTTTGACCTCGCCCGTTTGAGGCCCGTTTGAAATGGCCTGTTTGACAACGAGATAGGGCGTCGTCGGGCCGGAAGCAGCGTTCCTCCCGAGGTGGCCTTGCGCGGCATTGCCGGCTGCGCCATCGATGGCGAAGTGCTCCACCCGGAGCCCTTTCGGCGCCAATTTGGGGCGCGCGTTCGGAATTGGGGCAAGCCGCGCAGCGCGAACTTGCCCCAGGGCGAACACGGCCGAAGAGGGGATAAACCCTGCAAACTTGCCAAGGGCGCCGGTCAACAGGACGCAACGGCGCGTCGCTCGCGAGCGCGTCGCCAAGGGCAAGAGCGCCCCGTCTATCGCCCAGGAGTGGGGCGTGGCTCACACTACCGTATCACGGGCTGTCGCATAGGAGGCAAGATAACGGCTGCGCTCACGTTCGTATTTCCGTCACACCTCTTCGCAACATGCTTGCCCCAGATGCGTGCGGTGAAAAGAGGGATCGTCGCGATGATACGAGGGACAAACCAGTGGCAAGAGCGCCTGACATGGATGAAGGCTTTTGGCGGGCACGAGCGGAGGAAGCACGGCGAATAGCGAAGAGGCTCTCCACAACGTGGGCCAGGGACGATTTGCTTGCTATTGCCTACCGATATGAGCACCTGGCGAAAATAGCAAAGGAACGCAAGCAGTCGATCGGCCAATGGCTACGACGTGGGGGGCGTTTGAGCCGACTTCATTGAAAGCACAAAGGCCCCGGCAAATTGACTACTGGGTTGCGGCTTGACATAGGGGAAAACGAATGCGTAAACGCGAGTTGATGTCAGCAGCGGTGGCAATCGCATTGGCGGTTCACTCAACTAGTGAGGCAGCTGCTGCCGCTTACGTAGCCCAAAACGCTCCCACCGGCCAATCTCGCGAAGCCGTAACAATCCAGTATGCCCCCGACAAGCCGTGGCGACCCGGCCCCCACGCCGCTCCGGGCCCGCACGTATATCCCGGTGCCCGCGCCTACCCCGGCTGGCGTGGTGAGCCCGGTTGGCGAGGAGCGCCCGCTTGGCGTGGCCCCCCCGGTTGGGCTGGCCGACCTTATTGGTATGGCCGTCCATGGGTGCGGCGCCCCTACTACGGCACTATCGTTGCTGGTGTGGCGCTCGGTACTCTCATCGCCGTTGCCGCCATTGGTGCCGTCCCACCGCGTCCACATCCCGACCTGTGCTGGTATTGGGCCGATCCGGAGGGGTACAGGGGGTATTGGGACTATTGCTGACTTGGTGACGCAGTAATGCCACCGCTCGATCCAAAGTAAGAAACCATCGTTGCGGCCTACATCAGCAACGGCGGCAACCAGACCGAAGCATGGCGCGCCGGCAATTCGAGGTCCAAGGCGAAGTCTGAAACGGTGCACGTGGAGGCCTCGAAATTCTTCCGCCAACCTAAGGTTCGCCAAAGGACGGCCCAACAAGGTCAATTCAGGGCCCCATCAAGGCCTTGCTGCGCATCCGCGTGAGGCCTGCCCGAACCTGCGATCCCGCCTCCCCGCCCGTCGCTACAACAGCGGTGATTTGCCGCTGAAGGCGCCACTCGCAACACCCAAGGTCCGCACAAGGAATTGTCGAGCCGCAATCTGAGGTTGGAGAGTTGCGCCGGGCGCGATACCGCCCGGCAGCAGCGACGGGCTACCGAGCCTGCACCATCGACCTGATGAACTTGAACGGCAACGATCTCCGCTCGGTGCAGTTGGAAAACCGTGGGCGCTGGCCGAGTGCGGCAAGCGCGGTCTTGAGGGTGTCGTGACGAAGCACAAGGCCAGCGTTTACCGATCCGATCGAACGACCACGAAGTGAAATGCCCGACTTGGCCGGAGGCCAACCGCGATCGTGGTCAGCGTCTTACCGCGCGTGACCTTGTTCCGTCGCGAGGTATCGTTTCGCGGCCTCCTCCCAGTTCTGGCCGTCGAAAAACCGGTTTGGGGTCAGCACGGCGCGCTCGACGTTATCGAGGCAGCGGGCGTTGACGGTGATCCGGTCCGGGTGGACGCGCGGTACGCCGTAAGAATGGATGCCGCAGAACTTGCAGAAAATG
>Ga0306920_100004648_pt1 | contig 17619 bp, 27 predicted proteins | sample flu12Cox44000170_FD_204666 | JGI IMG/M metagenome (GOLD analysis project Ga0306920, IMG submission 204666) | Lab enrichment of tropical soil microbial communities from Luquillo Experimental Forest, Puerto Rico - flux4day.12C.oxic.44.000.170 (v2)... | ecosystem: Environmental > Terrestrial >... | reverse complement strand
TCAATTCCTCACCGCCCCGGTAAGCATGTACCGTGTTCCAGTTCCCCAGCGCGACGATGCCGCTATCCGGTTCCGGGTAACCCGGTTCCGCGTAGCCATCCGTGTGAATGGTCACCTGGTCGATCTGCGACATGCCGGGGTGCGACTTAGCGCACTTGGCACCCGCTGCCAGAATCTTGTCAACGCGCTTCAGCTTTTCACTCTGGTTTGCCATAGCCGTGTCCTTTCTGTGGTAGTTCGCACAGACCATCTTGGATCAGCTGCCGGGCGCGCCGCCCATAGCAACCCTGGAGGGTCCAAGCGAGCCCATTGTCAATCAGGTACTGGAAAAACTCGACTTCCTCGTTTTCGTCCATGCCGCCCGATTCCCACTCGTTGATTTGGTCAACTAACGCGCTTCGATATATCATTGCTTGCTCCTTTCATCCTTCATCCATTGCTCGTACCGTTTCATCGTCTCCAGTTGCGGGTCGGTATCTTCGCCCCATCGAGCGTTCAATGCCTGTTCGACCTTGAGACCGATGAAGCTGCGAACGTCCGCAAGTGACGTAAACTCAGCGACGATCTCCTCAGGGTCGAAACACTCGACAATTATGTCGCCCCCATCTTCGTAATGATCTTCGCACATCTTGTAGACGGAATCAACGAACGCGATCTGTTCAGGGGTCGCGCTTGCCAGCCAATCCCGGTAAAGATGCCGCAGTTCTGCCGACTTGTAGTTATCGTCTGTCATGTTGTTCCCCTTTCTTTAGTCAAGTTGGTAGTACGTGTATGCCTTGTAACCCAGTTCCTTCAGCCGCTTTGTTGCCGCTTCTGCCATCAGAGTGCGGCGGACGCCCTGCCCTCGCAGGGGCACGTCCACGAAAAAGTAGCGCGAACCTAACCAGTTGCGTGCGTAGACGTGGACACCTGCCTCTAAAGCGCAGTTGACAACCGTTTGCTCGCGGACATTCTTTAGCTTGAGAACCGGGGTATCGAAGTTGCACGATCCGTAGTCGTAATCCGGTCCCTTGTCAGCCGCAAGCGCAGCGTCCCGCGCTGCCTTGAACGCTTCCACCAACGCCACTCGGTCAAACTTTGTCGTTGTTGCTGTCATGATCTCCTCCTTTATTTATTATAACAACCCTGTCAACCGGTGTCCCGTGTAGGGAACCGTAACCGTCAATGAAAATGGCGCAGTGCTCTGCTGCCAGCTGCCGCCCTTCCCGCTGCGCTTTGTGGTAGCTTCGGAACGGACCTACCACAATTCCGGTGGCGCGGTAGGTCTCGATACCATCCTTCCGCGCGCGCTGGTATCGGTTAAACTTTCGCATCGGTCACCTCCTCCTGTAGCGTCTCCCAGTCGATCTCCATTGCCTCTACGCAGTAGTCGTTTCCTTGTTCTTCCGTGTTTAGGTCCAACAGTGTTGCATCCGTCAAGTAGCCCCGAAGCAGGTTCAGGTCTTTCGGCGGATCTGACGCAAGAATCCGAATCGTTGCCGTGTAGGTTTTCATTGCGTCACCCCTTTTTTGATCGGTCGGGGCGGAGCACTCTTGATGTGGTAGCGGGCGGTCACCCCTTTCGGGGTGCCGTAGCCCAGTCCCTCAACGTGCTCCCGCCACGCTTCGATTGCCCTTGCTGGGTCCGTCTCGAACGAATACCAGTGAGCGTAAACTTCACCCTCAAAGCAAATTTCCCAGTGAATCATCCGTCTCATTGCGTCACCTCCTCTTCCTCCTTAACCGCAACCGGCGCGTCCTCCTTAACCTTCTCCACCTTGCAGCGGGTCAGGACGGTTTGCTTGATGCCCTTCCATTCATCGTGCTTTTTCACGGTCCCGGTCACGCGGATCTTGTCACCGGCAACCATGCCGATATCCACGCTGGACTTCCAAATCGCGATGTCACCGTTCGGAGCGCGCCAGCGATACAAGTGCATCACTCCGTACATCGTGTCAAAGCTGTTTTTCCCCAGCACTTCCAGGTCCAGGTCGATCAAGCGCTTGCCCACCTCACCAAAGTGATTGGACGGCAGCGCTTTCTTGCGTTCCACCTGCACGCCCATCGCACGGTTGTAGGCAGCGATGCAAGAGCAAGCCAGACCGAAATGGCGCGGCTTGATGGTATCGTCGCTGCACACAACCAACAGGTTGTACAAGTAATCCTCAAGTTGGTCCGCCTGTGGGCGCATGGCGCGAATCCATTCCAGTGCATGAATTGCCAGCGCCTTATCATCAGCGGAAATGGTCTTGAGCACTTCCTTCTCTTCCTTGGTCGCGTACTTCGCCCAGTCGGGCATGTACCAGCCCAGCACGATGTCCGCCGTAGCGGTTTTCCAGTCGTGCTCGCGTGCGAACCCACGCGACACCCATCCGTAAGCGCGGATGGCGCGGGCGGTCAGCGTCAGTACGTCCTCGATAAAGTGGCGCGGTTCGATATGCCCGCCACCGTGTTCGCCACCTTCGCACGCCCCCAGGTAACCGAGAGCGGACATCAACAGTTCCGCGTACAGCAGTTGGTTCTCGATACCACCCGTGGTACGGCAGAAGTCCGCTAGGCAGTTGCGACCGATTTGCTTGTGAATGCCGTCTTTGCAGATCACAAACGTCTCGGTGCGGCGGCGGATGAACCCGCAATGGTCACACTTAAGCTCTGCCTTGCGATACTCCACCGGGCAGGTCTGCCCTGGTGCCACGCGGATCACTTGTCCGATTTCGTTGTCCGTAGTGTGTTCGATGATGCCGACCAATTGCCAGCCGTTGAGCACCGGCGCGTGACCCTGAAGCGTCAGAATCACATAGCGACGCGCGCCGATAACCGGCAACTCGCGGTCTTCGGTGTGAGTCAGTTCAATGCATTGTTCCCAGTGCTGCCCTGGATTGGTGAGCCCCCAGTCGAGAGGCTGCGGACCCCGGTCAACCAGAGCAACGTCGTGATATGCCTCGATCTGATAGAAGGGGGCGGGTTGGTTCAGCTTTTTGGCGCGCTTTGCCAAGTGCAGAAACAACTCGTCCAACTTCTCAAGTTTGTCCTCGCGAATGCGATATACCTGTTGGTCCATGTTCATTCTCCTTTCACGTCGATGTAGCCTTGTAGTTCGGCAGCGACTTGCTCATAGATCCGCGCTTGGGCAAGCGCTCGTCCCAGAGCATTACCAATCACGCGCTGCCCCGATGCCCAGTGTCGCAACTCCTCTGCCGACATTACCCATTCGGCAACCAGCTGTCGTAACGTCTTGTTCATTTTTCGTCCTCCGTACAACGCCTCTTCCAAATCCGCCAGTGTTGACCGAATGCCAGGCGGTACTCACCGACCAAGTAGTTCGCTTCGTCCCGGTCCCTTGCCCGGTCAACCTCCTCAGGTTCCTCTTTTCGGTACTGACCCATGATGGTCCATGCGTACTTGTACTGTGTCATGATGCCTTCCTCCTTAACTTGCGGCGGCGGCGTCGGCGCGGCATAGCGCAGCTATCCGCCCGCTCCCGCTGCCGTCGTTCCCGTAGTTCTGCCAAGCGCAGTTTCTTGGCGCGCTCGTTCTTGCGCTTGATCTCCTCTTCCCGTTCCCGTTGTCGAATCAGGTCGGGGTCGGTTTCGGGATCACCCACCAAGTAGAACCGGTTTTTCAGTCCCAACTTGGCAGCGAGTTCGTTGTACTCGCGGAACCCATCCAGCATCCGCTGCCGGTCGATCCGTTCCTGCCGCGTCATGGGAGGGATAACCGCCTTGCGTCCCCACACATAACCGTCGTTCATGATTGGTCCTCCTTGTCCATCGGACGCACCCACTCGATCTGTCCGAGGATGCTCCGCAGACGTTGCTCAAAGTCCGCGCCGCTGATGCGACCGGACTTGTTGCCACCGTCAATCTCATTGAGGTGCCGACCTGTAGTCGGACCCCAGACGTTCTCGCGAACGACTGGGGTGGTACCCTCAAGTTGGAACCCGACTGCAGTCTGGTAGCTAAACCAGATGCTCAGGCTGCCCAAATCGACGCGGGCAAAGTTGCCGTTTCGGATTTGCTGAAGTTTAACTTGCATGGTTTTCTCCTTTTTCCACCGTCCACTCCGGTTTGTCATAAGGACGTTCATCAAACCGGAAGCACTTGAGGCGGTGGTCGATGTTGATTTGAGCAACCGTGTCGCCCAGCGGCAGCCATTCGTCAGGTTTGAACGCGATACCGCGATAACCCCAGAGGTAGCCGCGAAGGATACGCACGCGGTAGGTCACCGTGTTGCCTTCCTTCAGGCACCGGACTATCCGTTTGCCGTTAAATCGCTGAGTCATGGTTCTCTCCTTTCTTCCATCCGGGGGTCCGTCCCCCTTTCCCATCCCTCGCTTCCCTGCACTAATTAGATGTCTTATTATAACAATAGATTCAAGAAAAGCAAGGAAAATAAACTCTTGCCCGGTAAGGAGTTACGGTGGAATTGGTCCGCGCTTCGGAGGGACACTTGGGCGGTCACGGCATTTGGGCGGTAAGGTTGGTATAATGACCTGGAGGTGAAAAAACATGCCGAAACCACTGTATCATTGGGACGCGGTTTTCCGCAAAGGCAAGTGGCACTGGCGGCGCGGTCGCGACTACCATTGTGGTACGTCCTCGATTGCCCAACAGATCCGCAATGCCGCTAGTCGGCGCGGTCACCGTGTACATCTTACGGAGACGGAAAACGGTATCACCGTGGCGGTCGGGAATGGAGTCGCGCCGAAATGCCGGAAGTAACGCGCTATCGTCTCGCGGTCAACCTTACCGATTTGGACCGTCTGTCCGCCCTGACGCGGCGCAAACTCTTTGCCGGTCGCTTAGACCTGGACGCGCCTGCGGTGCGCTTGAAGGGCGGGGCGGTAGCGCTGCCGTTTCTATGCGACCTCTTGACCGCCGCACTAATAATAGATGTTGCACGGGTAGCGCAGGATCGGGACAAGGCACCCATCCGCGCTTACTTGCGTTTGGACAATGGACCCTGGCGGCAGTTGCCAGCGAGCGCGGTTCTTACTAAGATCGGTACTCAAGGATGCCGACTGAACTACGATCTATTCCCGGTGCTGGCAAAGAAAGCGGCGGATGTGCCGCTGCCGATGGAGGGACCGTGAGCATCTACCTGGGAATAGATCCCGGTGCATCGGGCGGACTGGCTGCCTCGAACGGCGGTCTGTGGTCTATTACCCCGATGCCCGCCACCGAAAGAGACATTTGGAACTGGATTGTTGACTGTCACGCGCTCCGCGCCGTGATTGAAAAGGTGGGCGGCTACATCGCGGGCAACCCGTCACCAGGCAGCGCGATGTTCAAATTCGGATTAAGCTACGGTGGTCTACGGATGGCATTGATCGCTGCCTCGATTCCATTCGATGAAGTCACACCGCAACGCTGGCAGAAAACGCTAGGCATATCTCCTCGTGGCAAAACCGAGAGCAAGTCTCAATTCAAGAATCGTCTCAAAGGAAAAGCACAGCAGCTTTTTCCGCAAGTGAACGTCACGCTCGCGACTGCGGACGCTGTGTTGCTTGCGGAGTATTGTAGACGGGAGTATGAACGGAAACCTCGCTAGGAAAAGGAGCAGCTAATGGATTGCAGAGACACGGAAAAATTGACACGCGGACGGATGGAGCGACGGTTGACGCGGGATGAACTAATCAGCTTGTTGAGACACATCCGAGAATGCGGTGACTGCTCGCGGGCACTGGAATATGAGACAGTGCGTTTGGAGCAGGAAGTGGTGCAGAAGATTCTCAATATGACCCTAGCGGAGATTGCCTGCCGTCAGGCGCGGACGATGTACACTTTGGAGATACTGTTCGGATTGGAGGAGAGGTGACACCGTTCCAACGGCACGTCGCACAGTGGACCGACTGCACCCGCTGTCCCTTACATGAGGGGCGGCGGCACGTCTGCCTTATCCGCGCGCAGCAGGTTCCTTGCGACGTGCTGTTCATTGGTGAGGCACCTGGACTCTGTATTACAGGCGACACCGTAATAGATACTGCCTATCGAGATAAAACTCGGTATCCGCGCGGCATTCCGATTAAGAGTCTAATCGGCAAGTCCGGATTCTACGTCTACAGTTTTAACAAGCGCAAGATGGTGCTAGGCAAAGTCACTAAGGTATGGAGAACCGGTGTCAAACCGGTATACCGCGTGAGATTTTACTGGTGGGGTCCGCAGCCTCACGGAAAAGGTGGGCGGAGAAAATGTTGGGGACACATCAACGTCACCGGCAACCACCAGCTTCTGCTAGGAAGCGGTGAGTACAAGTCTATTGACAATGGGTTGATCCCTGGTGACCGCCTTCAACCGTTTTACCGCCATACGATGCAAAAGGGAACGCGCTGGAAAATCGGGTTACATTCTTGTCATACGAGGATCGAAGCGCCTTATCTATTGGAACAAAAGCTGGGGCGCAAGCTGCGCGACGGTGAACAGTGCCACCATAAAAACAAAAACCCTGCTGACGATTCTTACGACAACCTGGAACTAATGGACATAGCCGCCCACGCGAGACTGCACGGTCTCGAAGATAACGTTATGTTTAGTGACGTTCATCGGCAGGCACACAAGACCGCGATGGCATCGGAGAGCTACCGCAGGGACATGAGCAGAAAACTCAAACGGCATCTTGCTGACCCAGCGAACTATCGAAAGCGCTGTCGGCAGATTCAGAAACAAAGAGGTCGAACATCGGAAACCGTCCGCCGCAAGTTTGCTACCGATCCGGTCTACTATTACAACTACCTCAAGGGGAAGAGATTCAGAAACGGCGCAGGATACTCCCCGAAGCAGCTGTGTAGCAAATTCGCGGCGCGGTTCCCAAACATCGACTTTCCACCAACAGACGGCAACCACGTTATCTACAGCATCAAGCCTATCGGTCGAGTCCCTGTTTACGATATGTCGGTGGAGAACCTGAACAATTTCGTTGCCAATGGCATCTTTGTTCACAACAGCGAGGATGCCTTAGGTGAACCGTTCGTAGGGGCGGCTGGACACTTGTTTGACGGGATACTAGAGCGTGCGCTTCGAGGAAGCGACGTAACCTATGGATTCACTAACCTGATAGGTTGTATTCCCAAGGCAGAGGGTGGCGGTAAAAATGCCGCGCCACCCAAGGAGTCCATTCTGGCATGTCAACCACGGTTGCGAGAAATCATTGGTATTTGCCGTCCAAAGTTGATAGTGTGTGTGGGCGCGATTGCTTGGCACTGGCTCTTGAAGGCACCCGTACAATTGAATGTGACAGGAACGAAGAGTATCACGGTGACGCATCCGGCAGCTATACTACGGAGCACATTAGCTATGAGACCGCTAGCTATCCGACGCTGTGAAATCGCGATTGCTCAAGCTGTGGGAAGTTTGTAAAACCTTTTTTGGAGGAGTGTGTATCATGCGTGCGAAGAAACCAGGTGAGGTTCTCATCCAGACGGTGGACATCCCGAAGTTGGAACGTGGCACTCTCACGTTCAACATCTTGGGCACCACACCAATTATTTTGAACAGGATGAGTCAGAAGGGGGCGCGGGAGTTGCTTCTGCCGCCGCGCAAGCAGCGACGGAAGGAGGGTTTGAAACATAACCCAATGGAAGAATTTAAGGCAAGTCCGTACATCGACGAAAACCCCAAAGGTCCAACGTATGTCCAGCATCTCGCAAGCGCATTCAAAGGTGCGCTGTGCGGTGCTGCGCTTGACCTGCCGGGCGCGTCGAAAGCGCAGATCGGGAGGCTGGTCCGCGTCGAAGGGGAGCGAGTGTCTCTCTATGGTGTCCCCAAGCTAAAAATGGACATCACCAGAAATGCCGACATAAACAAGACCCCCGATGTGCGGACGCGCTGCTGTCTGCCGGAATGGTGCTGCACGATTTCAATTTCCTTTTCCATGCCGCTGTTCAACAAACAGTCGATCTTCAATTTGCTCATTACGTCGGGTGAATTTCAGGGGATCGGGGACTATCGGTGCGGAAAAGGAAAAGGCACTTTTGGTTCGTTCACCCCGGTAAACGAGGGTGATCCGACCTGGAAGCGCATCAAGGAAGCGGGCGGTCGCAAGATCCAAGTCGAGGCAATGTCCAATCCTCAGTTTTACGACAGTGAAACAGAGGAAATGTACGCTTGGTTTTTGGACGAGATCAGACGGCGCGGCGACGAAGCGCTGTTGACGGGAGCACCGGCAGCAGTCGAGGAAGTGACCGCCGTTCGTGCAGCAGCGAAGGCGGGGAAGTAAGAACCGTGACATGCGGTTAAGCGCGGCGTGGTCTTTCCAAACCTTTCACCCACGACCGCGCTAACCGCCTTTTTCTGGAGGAGTATCATGGCAAAGTTTTATAGGATGGGCAAAGGGGAAAAAGAAGCGATCAACATGCGAATGGAGGAAATCTCTATGCGTAACAAGGGTGTGTTAGAAGCCCGCGCTGTGGTGGAGGATGCCAAAGACCCCATGTCCCCGCTGCACAATCGTTTCGATTGGGACAACTCAATCGCTGGTGACAAGTGGCGGCTCCATCAAGCGCGGCAACTGATTGCCTACTGTGAAACCCCGGTCAAGATCGAAACGAAAATCCTCAAGTGCCCAACGTGGGTGCGCGATCCGATGCGTCTGCCTCACGAGCAAGGCTACGTGCAGACAGTCAAAATCAAGGGGAAGGAAGAAATCGCGATTGAGACCGTCCGCTACTACTTTGAGCGCGCTGAGAAGTGCATGGAGCGTGCGCTTGACTTGAGCGACATCCTTGGTTTGGGGATGGAAACCCGCCGCTTGCTGAAACGGATTACCGATATGCGCGGCAAGATCGGCTGAATGCTGGAGCAGCTGCGCAAAAAAAAGAAGCGACGTTAGGCACCCATGCCCCGGCAGGCTATGGAGTGTTGCGTTTAGTCCGGGTCTGCCAAGGCAGTCTGGGCGGCGCGAGGTTAGCCGGGTTAGGGCGGGGTAAGTCCGGGTTAGGATTGTCCCGGTGCGTTCCGGCAGTCTGGGTCCGGTGCGTTCTGTTTCGTCCCGGCAGGGTCGGGCGGGGTCAGGTTCGGCAGTCGAGTCCGGGCGCGCTCTGGCGTGTCCAGGTCGGGTATGATAAGGCAGTCGAGGCTGGTTCTGTCTGGGCGTGATGCGGCGGGGCACGGTCGGGTCTGGCTGGCGACGCAAGTTGCGTCTGGGTCAGTCGGGTCGGGTTCCGTTCCGGTACGGCAGACGTGTTGCGTTGGGTTAAGTCCTGGCGCGGTCTGGTACGGTGGGTTGCGGCAGACACGGTGTGTTATGGCAAGTCCTGTCCTAGAGTCTAGGCATGGCTAGGCTGTCTTGGTTAGTCTGGGAGAGGTCCGCCCCGGTTAGGTGTGGCAGACATGGCTAGCTGTGCTCAGTCGTGTGAAGGCAAGCTATGGCAGCCCTGGTCTGCTATGTCACGATCCCGATAAGGAAAGGCGTGGCAGCGCATGGCGGTCATGGTGAGTCCTGTCATGCCGTGTTACGTTAAGTTCCGTTCCGGCTTGGCGGGGTACGGCAGTCGAGGTTTGTTATGTTCTGTTGCGCTGAGTTCCGTCCCGGCTTGGTAAGCTGTGGCTGTCAAGTCTGGTCTAGGTACGTCGGGCAGCGGCGGGGCGTGGCAGCCATGTCGCGCTGTGGTCTGGAGAGTTGAGTTGGCTTCCGTTGGCGCATGGTCTGGCTGTCGTGTCCGGTCTGGGCGTGCTATGGTGCGTCTGGGTCCGGTGGCGCACGGCTTGGTAAGGAATGACATGGAAAGGCGCGTTATGGCATCCCTGGCTACGTCCGCCCTGGCAGGGTTAGGCTGCCGTGTTCTGTCTCGGTGAGTTGAGGAGAGGCGCGCTTAGGCAGTTGAGGAGCGTCTAGTCTTGGTAAGGCACCGCTGCCGTGGCGCGTTCTGGAGAGACGGGTTTTGTCACGGTCAGACCTGGCGCGGCAGTCGAGGTAGGGCAACACGAGCCCTGGCGCGGAATGGTCTGTTGAGACCTGGCGCGGTAACGCTGCCGTGGTGCAGCATGTTTCGTCTGGGAAGGTCGTGTCTTCTCTAGGCGGTCGTGACATGCCAAGGTCAGTCTCGGACAGCCCTGTTGCGGCATGGAATGTTGAGGCATGGTATCCCAGTCGCGCTCAGGTGTGTCTGGATCGGTCAAGGCTAGGTCGGGTCAGGCTGCCCTGGTTCGGCTTTCACAAGTCGAGTTAAGTCGGGGTGAGGCTGACTTGGTGTGACTAGCCAAGAAGAGGCTGGTTGAGTCAGGGTCTGGCTGCGCTGCTCAGGCACCGCAATGCACGGTGTAGCGCGGGGTGGTCAGTTCTGGCTTGGTTTGGCAGTCGCGCTTCGGTTGCTCTGGACTGGGCTAGGCACGGTGTGTTGTGGTAGCGCAGTCGAGGCAATGCCGGGTCTGTCTTGGTGTGCCGTGCTGAGGTCCGGTGACGCTTGGCAGTCATGCCGTGTCGAGGTCTGTCCGGTTCGGGAGAGGCGGCGTTAGCTTCGGCTTGGCAGTCTAGGTGTGTCCGGGTAAGGCTACGTCGGGCTTCGCAAGGCATGGTCTCGCTGGCGCGGCGGCGCACGTCGGGGATCGGCGGGGCAAGTCACGGTGAGTTTGGGCTGCTCTGGTGTGGTTAGGTAAGTCATGGAGGGCTATGGTAGGCTAAGGCAAGGAACGGAGTCCTGTGTCTGGGTTTGGCTCGGCGGTCTTGGTGTCGCGAGTCGCGATATGTCTGGGACTGGTCTCGTGTGTTGTGGCATCTGCGCTGTGGCAGGGAAAGCTGCGCTGAGTCAAGGCATGGTCCGTTGTGGCAGTCACGCTAAGGCGCGGTATGCTATGGATTGGCAAGCTGTCGCAAGGTAAGTCTTGGCAGTCGAGGTTTGGTCTGCCCGGCTACGGAGTGGCATGTTGCCACGAGGACAGGTGGCGTATGTCACGGTGAGTTTCGGCAGTCTTGGCGCGTTATGGCATGGTCTGGAGAGTCGAGACGCGGTCAGGCTGGGTGGGGCGCGGCAGACATGGTTTGTCGAGTCGAGGTGAGTCTTATTAAGGTGGGGTATGTCGTGGCGGTCATGGCAAGCTGAGACACGTTTAGGAGTGGTCCGGTGTGTCTGCGCTTGGTGTGGCAGTCATGGTTTCATGTCTGGGTTCGGCTAGGCTGTCCAGGTGTGTCCGGGTTACCTATGGTAAGGCGGTCATGGTCAGTTTAGTCAAGCTGTGTCCTGTTTAGCTTAGCTGAGGCAAGGCGGTCATGATGACGCTTGCTGTGGTGTGTCTTGAGGAGTCGAGACATGGACAGTTGCCTGTCTGGTGAGGCAGTCGAGTCCTGCCCTGTCATGACATGGAGAGTCGAGGCGCGGTCAGGTTAGGATTGGTCTGGCGGTCTAGTCCGGGTAAGCCCTGGAAAGGAGAGGCGCGGTCAGTCGAGGCTGCCATGTCCGGGTTTGTCAAGTTCTGCCGGGGTGAGTTTGGCTCCGGTGAGGCGTGGCAGTCGAGGCAGGGTCCGGTAGGCTGAGACTCGGCTGGGCACCGCTGCCGCGTCCCGGTTTGGTGGGTCTTGGTAGCGCTGTCGGGGCGAGCCTTGTCTTGGTACGTCCCAGTCGGCTGAGTTGTGGTATGGCTGACGTGGCAACACCAGCTAGGGAGAGGCGGGTCACGGTTTGTTACGTCCTGGCAGACGCGGCTAGGCATGTTCTGTCTTGGCTGTCGGGTCCAGCTATGGCGCGGTTAGTTCAGCTAGGATCCGGCTGGGCAGGGTGAGTCCAGGTATGGCAGTCGAGGTGTGTCCAGCCCTGGGAAGTCTTGGCGCGCTAGGTTATGGCAGTCGCGGCGGGCGTGTCCCGTCTGGGCGGGGCAAGCCGGGTTTTGGTCTGGCGCGGCATCCAAGGCGGGGTCTGTTGAGACTTGGTGAGACGTTTCGTGGTATGGTGTGGCAGTCGAGGTGTAAGGCGCGTCTGGGTCTGCTTTGGTCAGACGAGCCCAGACATGGCAGCCATGCCGTGCTCTGTCGTGCTTAGTTAGGATGGGTTTAGGCGCGTCTGGGCGGTCACGGGAGAGCGCAGGGTGCCGGGTTAAGCACAGAAAGGTTAGGGCGATGCTGCCCGGCATCCCTGCTTTTTTCTGTTACAATCGAGAGGCGGTCGTTTTCACCGTGAGGAACGGATGCCGAAAATCGACAGTCTGCTTACTCGACATGCCGATGTGCCCAAGAGTGACGCCCCGTTGTGGTCGGGTCCGGGCGGGCGCGGTTCCAATGGTGGCGTCACTTTTTCACTTCTTTCCCGCTTCCTGACTTGCCGCGAACGGTTCCGGTTGTACGCAATTGAGGGATTGCGCCCAGCGGACGTTTGGAATCACCGTTTGGGTTACGGTGAATTATGGCATACTGCGGAGCAATCCCTGGCAGCGCGGCAACCGTGGGAGAAACCGCTAACGGCATTTGCTAAAGAGTTGTGCCGCCGCTATCCGACCCAACAAGAGCAGATCGACCATTGGCATTGTGTCTGCCGCGCTCAATTTCCTATCTATGTGCGGCATTGGCAAGAGCACCCCGATTTGCGTGAACAGCAACCGCTGTTGCAAGAGCACGTCTTTGACATTTCCTATCGTCTGCCATCCGACCGTGTAATCCGTTTGCGCGGCAAGTGGGATTCGGTCGATTTGGTGGGCAACAAGGTGTGGCTGCAGGAAAACAAAACGAAAGCAGACATCCGACCGCTGGAGTTACAACGGCAGCTGAGTTTTGATCTGCAAACTATGCTCTACATGGTTGCCTTGGAACGGCATCAAGACGCGCCACTGGCAGGTGTGCGTTACAACGTGGTGCGCCGTCCCTTGTCTGGGGGCAAGGGAACTATCACGCGCCATAAGGGCACGAAGAATAAACCGGAAGAGTCGAGGGCGGAGTTCTATGCGCGGTTAGCTGGTATAATTGAGAATGCGCCTGATGATTTCTTCATGCGCTGGGCAGTGACAGTTACGGCAGGGGACATCAAGAGGTTTCGGGATGAATGCCTCGATTCCATCCTAGAAGAACTATGCCGTTGGTACGACGCGCAGCGATCATTGCGGGATCGTGGGCACAAACCATTTGACAGCTATCGGGTCGAGTGCCGCCACTGGCGGCATCCGTTCGGCTGCGTCAATACACTGGACGAATACGGTTCCAGTGATCTTGATTCCTACCTAGAAAGCGGGAGCATGGTTGGTCTGAGCAGAACCGACACCCTATTTAGCGAGTTACAATCGTGACGGAACAACAGCAGTCGCCACCGGAGGCTGTCCATGCTTGTCTTAACCCGGCAGGTGGGTGAGGTTATCGTAATTGCTGGAAACATCCGAGTTGAGGTGCTGGAAGCGCGGCAGGGAATGTCGAGGCTGGGCATAACCGCGCCGAAAGAGATTACAATTGATCGTCTGGAGGTCCACGAAGCGAAACTAAGAGCAGCAGGAGGACATGGAGATGCACCGGGAAAAGGTGACGTGCCAAGAGTTCCGTGACGTATGCACCGGCAATAACTTCGGTGACGTGCCGACGCTGTTACGCGCTATCGTCTACGCACACTGGCGGGAATGCCTGCAGTGCCAAGAATGGCTTGCTAGCGAGGGGGCGGTTGGTCCACCCCTGACGGAGAAACAGCTAGCGGAAGTAAAACAGATTGCCGACCGGGACGAGGCAACCTTGAAGATACTGGCGGCACTGGGGGCGCTTTCAAAGGCAATGATGGAGAGACCCCATGCCTCTAGTGACCAAACAGTCCCCAAGGGCGGTGAAACCCCCCCCACTGCCGCAGACCCATGCCACGAATGATCTAGGAATCAAGCTAAGCTGCTACGGTCGCGCCAAGGTTGGCAAGACGCGCTTGGCATCTACCTTCCCCAAACCACTAATCATTATCGGTACTGAAGACGGCACAAAGTCCATTGCCACCGGGCGCAAGCTGAAAGCGCAGCTGCCGGATGGACCGGTCATCTATTCGCTGTTGGTCCAGGGTCGTGAGATTGGCATAGACTTTGCTCTGGTCAACCGGAGCGCTTGGATTGCTCCCTTGATCGACCGCGCTAAGCGCGGCTATGCTTCTCTGTGCCTTGACCATGCGGGCGGTTTGCAGGATATCGTCTTAAAGGAGGTGCTAGGTCTTGAGGAGATTCCCTTGCAAGGCAGTTGGGGAATGGCACAACAAAGCCAATGGCAGGCAATCGGGGCGCAGATGAAAAAGCATTTGCGCGATTTTCTCGACCTGGCGGACACCGGCACGAATCTGATAATCATCTCCCACGAGCGCAACTTCGGAATGGACGAACAAGCAAGCGATGTAATGGTGCCTAGCGTTGGCGCGGCGCTGATGCCATCGGTCAGCGGCTGGTTAAGCACCGCTTGCGATTACCTGTGTCAAGCATACGTGGCGGAAGAAGTCGTTACGCAAGAAATGACCATCGCTGGCAAGGTTACGAAAATGGCGCAGAAGTCTGGTAAAATCGAATACCGCTTGCGAATTGGACCGCATCCGGTTTTTGCAACCGGGTTTAGACTACCAGATGGCGTGGTCCTACCGGACAGCATCAACAATCCTAGCTACCACAAGCTAATAAAGCTGATAGCTGGGGAAAGCGTCTGAGGTATGGCACGCTGTGGTGGGTCGGGGAAAGGCATCATGTGGCAAGGTATGGCAGCCACCCCGATAATCGAGACAGGGGAGAGGCATTTTTTTCAGAAAGGAAACCTCGATGGAGCGCGCTAAAGCATGGATCAAACCTGTCGGCAAAAAAGTGCTGATGGAACTGTTGACGGAGACCAAGACGAAAGCGGGTCTGGTCTTACCGGCGCAGTCTGGACTGGATATGTCGCATCCGACCAAAGCGCGGGTAGTCGGCATCGGTCCAGAGTGTAAACAGGTGAAAGAAGGGGATTTAGTCGAGGTCGTTGCCGATGTCAGCGGGCGGAAAATCCGCGCCGATGAAGGGGAGTTCCTTTGCATGATTGAGGACGAAATCCTTGGTGTCGTGATTCAATAGTTCCTGTACAATGGGAGTTCCTTTATGCCGATGCAAAAGGGTCAGTCGAATCTGAACGCATCTCTGGCGGCTCATGCCGACGATCCCACAGAACAGCGTCAAGACTACACGCGCCTGCCTGGGGGCATTACGGGTGGTGTGGCGCAGCTAGTGAGTGCCAAGCTGGGCACTTACAAGGACGGCGCGAACAAGGGCGAGCGTTACGTCCGCATGGCAGCAACCGTGTTTGAACCTGCCCGCGCCGTCGATACGCAACGGGTTTGGGAAGATGGTGACGTGCGCGTGGTCAGCAGCCGCGAAGTCGCTATCAAGGGTCTGCAAACATCGGTCATGTACCCGATGTGCGCCACCAAATCGGCGCGGACTGGTGAAATAACCCCTGCCGATAAAAACATCCAGCGGATGTTGAACGATCTGCGGACCATCGGTGGTGACGAAATCACGCATGGCATCAAGAGCGAAGCGGATCTGCAGACGCGCCTCGAAGCATTGGAACGCGCCGGTCCCTTTATCCGATTTGGCACGCGGGCGGGCGACCCATCGGAGCAGTATCCGACGCCCCGCGTATTTGAAAGTTGGTATGGGGCGGCAGCGGACTACAACCCCGATAACCCCACGGGACCGATGGACTACACCGGGAACGGTCGCGAAATGGTGTCTGGTGCTGCAATTGCCGACGCGGAGCAGCACAGCGACATCCTGGTGAACCTGGAAGCACTGGGAACCCGTGCCGACAATCAGGACCGCGCCGCGCAGGATGAACTCAAGTCGATGGCATTGAGCGCTGGATACACGGAGGATGACATTAGCGACGCGAAGGATTGGTCAGAGATTGCTACAATGCTACAAGGCACCAATGAGGGCGGCACGGAGGAACAGCTGGAGCAGGAGGTACCGTGGAAACCGGAAAAGGGTGCCGTCGCTAACTACCATGTGCTCAACCCGAAAACGAATCGGAAAATCAAAGTGGAAGCGGAAATCCTAGCGACCGATGGACGGTCAAAGACAGCGACCATCCGTAGACTGGACACGCGCGCTACGATCAAAGGTATTCGTTGGGATGCCTTGTCAGAAATCTCTTGAGGTCGGGAAAGGAGAGGCGCATGGAAATGCCTAAGGAGCAGAGACCGAAGCAGCCCTGCCCCCAATGCCAAGCGCGGGGCAGATGGTTGTTTCTTGCCGCCGCTGGCGGCGTGACGCGCGAAGCGTACAGTCAATGGATTGATTGTCCGTTGTGCCAAGGAGAAAGCACGATCCCAGCTTTCCGACTGGGCGACTAACTTCTGGCGTATCTGAGTAATCCACCGGGTACCTCCTTACCTACAAGATCGGACGCCGGGCTCCCCGATGGTGGAAAACCCGGCATCTTTCCTTTTTTCATTTCTGGTTAAGCAATGGGGACGCTGTCTTGTATCGTTCCGGGGTGCGTAAATGTCGCAATCCGGCGCGGTCTATGTTGTACGCACATGAAACACCTAGAGCAGCGCATCAAGAGCAGAGAGTTGACCTGGGGGCGCGCTGAACAGCTAGGTCTGGTCAAAGCGCGGCGCAAAGGTTGGGGCAAGTTCCGTATGAGGCGCGCCAAGTGATAATCTCCCTCGACACTGAAACGACGGGAACGGACACCCGGCACGCTGCCCGCCCCTTTTTCGTGACAACGTGCGATGAATCGGCAGAGCAGCGCTGGTGGGAATGGGATGTTGACCCGATAACTAGGATGCCCGAAATTCCGGACGGTGATTTGGATGCCATCTGGCAGCTGGTTTGCGATGCCGACGAACTTGTTCTGCAGAACGCGAAATTCGACGTGGCGGCACTGGGTTCCTTAGATCGGAGGTTTCGCGATGCCTTCCCTTGGGAAAAAACGCACGATACGCTGCTGGCGGCACACCTTCTCGCTAGCTCGCAACCTAAGGATCTTACCTCGCTGGCAATTCAATACCTTGGGGTGGACATCCAGCACTTTGAGGATGCCCTGGAAACAGCCTGCAATCAAGCGCGGACTCGGGCGCGGCGTGCTTTTCCCGAATGGCAGATTGCCAAACAGGGATTAGCAGGGATGCCTTCCGCAAAGGGCAAGTGCTGGAAATACGACACCTGGCTGCCAAGGCAGTTAGCTGAGGCACTGGCGGTCGATCCCGAAGATAGCTGGGGCTATTGGTACACGGTGACGCGGGAGTATGCCAACGCGGACTCTGCTGTCACGCTGCCTCTATGGAGCGTACTGCGGCGGTTACTCAAATCCCGTGGTCTGTGGAAGCTGTATGTGGAGCGTGCCAAGCTGCCGGGGATTATCTACGGCATGGAGAAGCGGGGTGTCACGGTCAGCAAATCGCGCCTCGATGCCATGCACGCGGAGTTTCAGGAAGAGAGCGACCGCTGCAAATCGGTGTGTGTGACGATTGCGGCGGACCGTGGGCACGATCTGCAGCTGCCGCAAGGCTCCACCGTCAACGGTTCGCTGCATACGTTTGTGTTCGACAATCTGCAGCTAGAGGCGGTGGCGCGGACCAAGCTGCTGTCCAAACCCGCGCTGAACGCTCAGGCGGTGGCTGTGTACCTGGTGACGCTGCCCGCCGCTACCAAACCGGGCATGTTCATCCGTTCGCTCGCTCGCAAGCGGAAATTCGACACTGCGCTTACCTTTATCAAGTCGTATGAGCGTTACGGTGTG
>Ga0306920_100004647_pt1 | contig 17619 bp, 17 predicted proteins | sample flu12Cox44000170_FD_204666 | JGI IMG/M metagenome (GOLD analysis project Ga0306920, IMG submission 204666) | Lab enrichment of tropical soil microbial communities from Luquillo Experimental Forest, Puerto Rico - flux4day.12C.oxic.44.000.170 (v2)... | ecosystem: Environmental > Terrestrial >... | reverse complement strand
AACCGCCGCCCTGGACACCGACACGCAGCCCCCCTTCGTTAGGAGCTACGCCTTCTTTGGCGAGCAAGTCGAGGATTTTCTTCGCTGCGCGCTCGGAGACGTGAACCTTGGGAGTAGCGGGATTAGCGACTTCTGTGCTCATGGTGCGTTTGTCCGTGTGCTTAGTCCTTCTCGGCAAGCGAATCGGCCGCCTTGCCTCCTGCCCGAAAGCGCGGCATTGCCGCTCCGGGCGCTCGAACCGGCGCAGGTCAGTGCGAGGGCTTCTCGGATTCGGCTACGGCAAGCCCGTGCTTGGTCTTCCAGTTGCCGATGGCGGCCTTGATGGCGTCTTCGGCCAGCACCGAGCAGTGGATCTTCACCGGAGGAAGCGAGAGTTCACGCACGATCTCCGTGTTCTTGATGGCCAGCGCCTCTTCGACGGTCTTGCCCTTGACCCACTCGGTAGCCAGCGACGAACTGGCGATCGCCGAGCCACAGCCAAACGTCTTGAAGCGGGCCTCCTCGATCACCTGCGTCTCCGGATTGATGCGCATCTGCAGCTTCATTACGTCGCCGCATTCCGGAGCGCCGACCAAGCCGGTACCTACGTTGGGATCTTCCTTCGGGAGGCTCCCTACGTTGCGCGGATGGTTGTAATGATCAACGACCTTATCGCTATACATAAATCACTCCTTCGGGCCGCAACGCAGCCGGATCCTCGAAACTGGTCTCTCAGGGCCTCAAAAAGCGTCAACTCGGAAACACTAACTGCTCCGCGCCAGGTTGCCGATGCTGACGAAACCGGCCGTGCGCAGAACTTTTTCCGAAATCGAAACGTTGGGCACCCACGCGGAACGCCCAGCGGTCAGCTGACGCAACACATCCTTGATGTAATCCGCTCCCACGCCCAAAAGCTTCAAGAAGGCGCGCACTTCTTGAAGATGGTTGAACGAACGCTCGCCGGCGGGCTTGGCGTCATCGCCTTCCCCGTAGGGAACGAAAGCGACGCGGAACGCCGCGCCGGTGCCCGCGATCGAGCGGTGCACTCGAATTGTCCCTTCACTTACTGCGGTTGCCATTGCTCGTGTCTCCTACCCTTTCTGCGGTCTTGCCTTTTCCTTCCGGTTAGATGCGCGACCGGGCTAGGCGGTCTGCCACTTCACCTTGGAAATATCGATGCCTTCTTTGGCCATTTCATAGAGCGGCGAGAGCTCCCTCAGCTTTGTCACGACCTGCACCATCTTGTCAGTTACATAGTCGACTTCCTCCTCGGTGTTGAAGCGGCCGAGGCCGAAGCGAATGGAAGTGTGCGCCAGGTCTTCGCCAACTCCAAGCGCTTTAAGGACATAGCTGGGTTCGAGGGTGGCCGAGGTACAAGCCGAACCGCTCGAAACGGCAATGTCGTTGATGCCCATCAAAAGCGACTCTCCCTCCACGTAGGCAAAGCTCATGTTGAGGTTGTTCGGCAGGCGGTGCTCGAGCGAGCCGTTGATAAACACCTCGTCGAGCTTCGCTTCGAGGCCGGCGCGCAGTCTGTCGCGGAGCTTGCGCATCCGCTCCGCCTCAACGGGCATTTCTTTCTGGGCGATTTCGCAGGCCGCTCCGAGACCGACGATGCCCGGGACGTTCAGCGTACCCGAGCGCATGCCGCGTTCGTGGCCGCCGCCGTCAATGATGGCGGCAAGCTGCACGCGGGGATTGCGGCGGCGGACGTAGAGGGCGCCCACGCCTTTGGGGCCGTAAATCTTGTGGGCGGAGATGGCCAGGAGGTCGATATTGTCCTTCTGGACGTCGACCGGAACCTTGCCGACCGCTTGCACACCATCCACAGCAAAAAAGATGCCGTGCTCTTTGGCGATTTTGCCGATTTCAGCGATGGGATTGATGACGCCAATTTCGTTGTTGGCGTACATGATGGTGATCAGAATCGTTTTGGGAGTGATCGCCTTCAGGACGTCTTCGGGATCGACGCGGCCGTCGCGCTGAACGGGCAGATAGGTGACTTCAAAGCCCTCTTTTTCCAGACGCTTGCAGGTATCGAGCACCGCTTTGTGCTCAATGGCCTGGGTAATCACGTGATTGCCCTTTTCCTTGTACATCTCTGCGACGCCCTTGATCATCAGATTGTCGCTTTCGGTGGCGCCGCTCGTGAAAATGATCTCTTTCGGAGTCGCACCGATCAGCGAAGCGACCTGCAAGCGAGCGTTTTCGACGGCTTGTTCGCCGGCCCAGCCGAAGGAGTGGTTGCGGCTGGCGGCGTTGCCGAACTTGGCGTTGAAATAGGGGAGCATCGCCTCGAGAACACGGGGGTCGACCGGGGTGGTCGCGTGATTGTCAAAGTAGATCGGCAGCTGTACAGCCATGTTTCCGTTCTCCTGTTCCGAGCTTCCAAAACCAAACCCGCTGGGGCTGCGATGCGGCTTTCTTGCCCCGGTTCTAGGCGCGAAGAGCGACCAAAACCTGGTCTTGCTGATCGTCGCACATCTGAGAAATCGTGACCGAGCTGAGCACCTGCAAAATGCTTTCGTTGACGCGGCGCAGCGGCTCGCGAACCGAGCACTTCGATGCAGCATCGCAATTGCCGTGATTCGTTACGCAAGAGGTGATGAGCACCGGTCCGTCAATGGCGGTTATTACTTCGAGTGCGCTGATGCGATCCGGTTCTTTCGCTAACTGATAGCCGCCAGCCGAGCCGTGCTTGGCGCCTACGAGCGAGTGCCGCGCCAGCTTTTGCAAAACCTTGGCCATCAAGGTGCTGGAGATGCCGTACTCCTCGGCGATCTCGCTCGCGCTGCACGCGTGCGATTCCCGGCGATGCAACGCCAGATGCTTGACGGCAATCAAGCCGTAATCTGCTTTCTTGGAAAGCTTAAACATCCCACCCAACGCCCGAATCCCTATCAGCGCACACAGAGGCATATGCGACTGATTCGGTCGGAATTAAGTCTAGGCCATGCAAGGAGCAAAGTCAAACGGGAAATTCGAGCAATTAATACCTCTCAAGTGCCTTTGTTTCATTTATTTAGCGTACGTTTCGGGCCGGTTTCCCGTTGCCCGAGGAGGCCGAGCTGGGCGCCCATGTTACGCTTCGCGTCAGTGCAAGCTCGCTCGACAAGAAAGAGATCTGCTGAGCGCCCTGCGGCGCTCGTCTCGCTGTGGCTAGTAGCCATCTTGACCGCCTGGTCGCTCGCAGCCTGCTCTGTCGGTCCCAAAAACCGCGCAGGGCAGACCGCCGCGGGCCCCAGAAAGGAAGCGGCAGTCGAGCCCTACGTTTTGGTTGGAGCAGGCGATATTGCGGGTTGTAGGTCACTCGCCGGAGCGGCGGAGACGGCCGAGTTGATCGAGAAGATTCCCGGGGCGGTCTTTGCGGCGGGAGACCTGGCCTATGAGCGGGGCACGGCACAAGAGTTCAAAAACTGCTATGACCCGACCTGGGGACGGTTCAAGGACCGCACCTGGCCGACGCCCGGGAATCGCGAATATGCTACCCCTGCCGGGAGCGCGTACTTTGCCTACTGGGGAGAACGCGCGGGATCCGCGGAGCGGGGCTACTACAGCTTTGACCTCGGCCGCTGGCACGTGATCGCGCTGAACACCAACTGCAAGGCGCCGGGAGTCGGGGGATGTGAGGCGGGTTCCGCCGAGGAAAAGTGGTTGAGGCAGGATCTCGAGGATCACGGCCGCTCGTGCATGGTGGCCTTCGGGCATCATGCTTTATATAGCAGCGGGATTTTCAAGAGCCATGCGGTGCACCTGGAGTTGCGCGACTTGTGGCGGGATTTGTATGCGGCGCACGCGGATCTCGTGCTGGCGGGCCATGAACACTCCTACGAGCGGTTTGCGCCGCAGGATCCGGACGGGCATCTGGATGCAGCGGAGGGAATTCGCGAGTTTGTGATCGGGACGGGCGGGCGGAGCCATAGTCCGCTGGGTTCCCCCATGCCGAACAGCGAAGTACGTGACAACGACACGTTTGGTGTCTTGAAGTTGACGCTTTGGCCAGATCGATACACGTGGGAGTTCATTCCGGTGCGTGGTAGTGAAGGATTCCACGACTCTGGCGAGGGCAGTTGCCACAACAGCAGACGGTGAACACGAGGCTCGGGGGAGTCAAGCCCAGAGTCCTAAAATCGCCCGCTTTGGGGGCCGACCAAACGCCGGCGGCTATCGCGGCGCGCAGGGGCTCGACTGCGAAGCGGCGGCGACCAGTCTTTGCACGGCAGCAACGGGCATCAGGAGAAGCTGGGTCTTAGGCTTTGCGGCGTCGGATAGGACCGAGTTGAGTTCCGATTGCTGAGCGGCGGAAAGCGGCTTGCCGGCTGCGATTGCGTCGAGGGCGGTCAGTCCGATGGCTCCGATCGAGGACAGATCGCGAGACGTAGCGGCGACTTCCTTGGCCAGGAAAGAGTTCTGCGTCAGTTGTGAGAAGACCGCGTCGTTTTCTCGCCAGAGAGAGAGCCGCGCACGAAGCCTGCTATCGAGGGCTGCATCCCGGCAGGTGCCGGCGAGGTATTTGTCGACCAGTTCGGAGAAGTGGCGGGCGGCATCGCTTTCGGGGGAAACGGCGTCGACAACGCGGTTGAGCGGCGTTTGGCTGGTGGCTGCGACGGTTGCGGTTTCCTCGCGGGTGTAGTCCTTCACAGGTTCCACCACATCAGCAAGCGTTTCGAGGGCGGCGACCTCCTCCGGACTGGCAGGTCCGGCGATGCGCTGCAGCATTTTGCGGTAGTAAGTGCGATGCATCAGGCCGAGCCACTCCAGGCGGGCGCTTTCGGTTGCGAGGCGGGCGTACATGGAAGCGGGATCGGTAACCGATTGCGGGGACCACAAGCGCTCGGCAATGGCGGCGTTCCGCGGCCAGATGCGGGAATCGATGTTCTCGGGACTCATGTATTCGGTCCAGACGCAGGCTTCGCCGCCGAGGATTAGCCTCTTCTGATCGTCGCTGAGGCCGGCGGCGGCTCCGCTCAAGGGATCGACGGCATAGTGACGCGCAGCACTCCAGCCAAGATCGAGATAGTAGCCGTTTGAAAGGATGCCGCGATAGCCCTGCTGGGCGGCCGCAGCCAGCGATTCCTGTCCGCGCCACGATTGAATGACGATATCCTTCGGAACCCCGGGCACGAAAACTTCGTCCCAACCCACCACGGTTTTGCCGTGCTTAGTGACGATCTTTTGGACGTGCTGGCTGAAATAGGCCTGCAGCTCTTGGTTTGATTGCAGGTTGTGAGCTTTCTTGAATTCCTCGATTTTGGGGTTGGCGCTCCACTCTTTGCCGTTCACTTCATCGCCGCCGATGTGGAAATACTGGTCGGGAAAAAGCTTGCTCATTTCGCCGATGAAATCGTCGAGAAACTTGTACACTTTCTCGTTGCTGGGATCCATGGCGGGATCGAAAACACCCCATTTGCGCTCGATGGAGTAAGGACCGGGCCCACTGGCAAGTTCCCGGTAGCCGACAAACCAGGCAGTGCTGTGGCCGGGCATGTCGAATTCCGGAACCACGCGAATGCCGCGGTCGCGCGCGTAGGCGATGAGATCGCGGGCCTGCTCCTGCGTGTAATAGAAGCCTTCGGAGCCTTGTTGGTGGAGCTCGGGGAATCTCTTGCTTTCGATGCGGAAGCCCTGATTCTCGGAAAGGTGCCAGTGGAAAACGTTGAGCTTGACAGCCTCCATGCCGTCGAGGTTGCGCTTCAGGACCTCGATGGGCATGAAGTGGCGGCCCACATCGATCATGAGTCCGCGCCAGGCGAAGCGAGGTTGGTCGTGGATGGTGACGGCGGGCGCCGCGAAGCCGTTGGGACTAATGGCGACCAGTTGCAGAAAAGTCTGCAGGCCTCGCAGCACGCCGAGCGGGTTGGCGGCATTCAGTTTCGCGCCGGACGATGTGACTTCAAGCGTGTAGGCTTCGTCTTCGCCAAGTTGCTGGACGTCCTTGCTGGCGTGGTCGGTGTGCACGACCAGAGTCGCTGTAGCCGCATCGTGGGTCGCCTTAGCGAGGACCAGGGCAGTCTGGCGGCGGAGCTGGGTAAGAAAACGGTCGGCGGCCCGCTCCATGCGCGGTTCGGTGTAACCGGTAAAGGCAATGGAGAAACCCGCGTCGATCTGAAGAGCACCGCTGCCAGGAGTGAGGCTGGCGGGCTGCGGCATCAGGTCGAGCGGTGGCGACGTCTCGGCTGCTATTCCAGAACTGAGCATCAGCGCTGCGATCGAAAGGATGGTAGCCGACAACCTCATGTCCACAGAAATCTCCTTGCCAGGAAGCCCCGAAAGACCTCCGCAGGACTGCTATGTAGCAGAGGAAGAGGGATACTGGCATACTCGCGTTCGAATGCGAAGCACTAATTGAACCGCCGGCCAAAAAGGACGGTTATCGAGTGACCGCCGACGAGCGTTTTGTGGCCGGGGTTCGGCGGGCCTGCGTTACACTGGAACTCGGGCGCAATTGCGATGAAGACTTCCATCGCCATCTATCCCGGATCGTTTGATCCGGTAACCAACGGCCACCTCGATCTGATCGAGCGCGGTGAAAAGATGTTCGATCTGCTGATTGTGGCGGTGCTGCAGAACGCCGAAAAGCAGCCGCTGTTTTCGGTGAATGAGCGTGTGGAGATGCTGCGCGAAGTAACCAAGCAGTGGAACGACGTGGAAGTGGATGTTTTCGACGGCCTGCTGGTGGACTACGCGCGAAAGAGAAGCGCGGGCGTCATTCTGCGTGGCATACGCGCAGTGAGTGATTACGAATATGAACTGCAGATGGCGCTGATGAACCGCAAGCTGGAGCCGCGGCTGGAGACGGTGTTCATGCTGCCGGGACTCTCCTACAGCTATTTGAGCTCCAAGCTGGTGCGGGAAATTGCCCAACTCGGTGCGCCGCTGCGCGGCCTGGTGCCGCCGGTTGTGGAGGAGAGACTGCGGGCGAAAGTTTCCTGAACACGAAGCGAGGGAAGCGGCAAGACGATAGGGAAAGAGGAGAATCGTGAAGCTTACAGATCGTATCAACCGCATCCAGGTGTCGCCAACTTCTGCAGTGATTACTGCGGCAGACCAATTGAAGGCCAAGGGCGTGGACATCGCGGATTTTGGGCCGGGCGAGCCGGACTTCCCCACTCCGGATCACATCAAGCAGGCGGCCGTTCAGGCGATTCATGATAACAAGACCAAATACACCCCTACGGGCGGGATTATGCCGCTGCGCGAGGCGATTTGCGCGTGGCACAAGAGGGAGCTGAAATCGAATTACGAGGCCAAGGAATGTGTGGTGAATGTCGGCGGCAAGCACGCGATCTTCAATGTGGCCAGCGTGCTGGTGCAGACGGGCGACGAGGTGCTGATTCCGGCGCCGTACTGGGTGAGCTTTCCGGACATCGTCAAGTATACCGGCGCGACGCCGGTTTATGTCGAAACCGCCGTGGCAGACGGGTTTGCTGTGAAGGCGGCGGCCATCGAGAAGGCGATCACTGCGAGGACGAAGCTGCTGATCTTGAATTCGCCCAGCAATCCGAGCGGCGGCGTCACTCCTCCGGACGAGTACGAAAAGATCTTGGCGCTGTGCAAGAAACACAACATCTGGCTGATGGGCGACGAGTGCTATTCGCACTTCACGTACGAACCGAACCAGCCGTTTTCGATCGCCAGCGCGAACGATTCCAAAGACCAGGTGATCGTGATCGGCTCGGTTTCGAAGACGTTTGCGATGACCGGGTGGCGCATCGGATATACGCTAGCGCCGGCGCCGCTGATTCAGGCGCTGATCAAGCTGCAGAGCCAGTCCACTTCGAACCCGACCTCGATTGCCCAGTATGCGGCGCTGGCGGCAATGACCGGGACCATGGACACGGTTCCGGTGATGCTGGCGGAGTACGCAAAGCGGCGGAAGCGGATTGTGGACGGCTTAAACGCCATTCCCGGTGTACGGTGCGCGCAGCCCGGCGGAGCGTTTTATGTGTTGCCGGACGTTTCGGCCCACTTGAGGGGGCCGCATGCGCTGGCGAAAGACACTACCGAGCTGGCTACGCTGCTGCTCGAAAGGGCGCGAGTGGCGCTGGTCGGAGGCGACGCTTTCGGTGCGCCCGGTTATTTGAGAATGTCCTACGCCACGTCTGTTGACCGGATCGAAGAAGGGCTGCGGCGGCTCGACCGGTTCTTCTCCCGCGCCGAGGCCGCTGCCTAATTCGTGAACACCGAACCGTTTCGCATCGAGCCGACGCTCAGTCCCCGCATTTGGGGCGCGCGTTCGCTCGCACCCATTTTTGTGGACAAGACGGAGCTCGCAGAGCCGATTGGCGAAGCTTGGCTTACCGACGTACAGTGCCGGGTGGCCAGCGGGCCGCTTAAAGGCATGGCGCTCGGAGAGGCCTGGCGGTACATGCCGCTCGAGTGGCGCGGGGAACGGTGCGCGGCGACGGCGGACTTTCCGCTGCTGGTCAAGTTTATTTTTCCGAAGGACAAACTTTCCATTCAAGTACATCCCGACGATGCCTACGCGAGCGAGCACGAAACCGCTGCCGGGGGGCGCGGCAAAACCGAAATGTGGCATGTGGTTACGGCGGAGCCTGGCGCGCAGGTTCTGGTGGGATTGAAACCGGGAACCACCAGGCTGGAGTTTTCGGCAGCGTTAGCTAGCCACACGCTCGAGGAGCTGTTCGAGGCGCACCCGGTCGAAGCCCACGACACATTTTTTGTTCCGCCGGGCATTCCGCACACGATCGGACCCGGCGTCATTCTCTGTGAAGTACAGGAGTATTCAGATCTCACCTACCGGGTCTACGACTATGCGCGGTTGGATGCCCAGGGCAGGCCGCGGGAACTGCACGTGGAGAAGGCGCTCGAGGTGATTCGCTTCGGGCACGCGCCGATCGAAAAGGTGCGACCGCTGCAGTGGTCATCCCGGATGATGACCATTTCACTGCTCGCGGCGTGCCGCTACTTTACGACCGAGCGCTGGCGGATCGCCGAGCATTTCAACGCGCGGCCGAAGACCGATGCGTTCAACCTCTTGGTGGTGCTCTCTGGATCGGGCGAAATCCGCTGGGGCATCAGCAGAGCCGGCTATGGTCAGGGTCAATGCTGGTTCCTTCCCGCTTCGCTGAAGCATTACGAGCTGGTTCCCGCGGGCGAATCGGTTTTTCTTCGCACCTTTGTTTCCGATCTTGACGCGCTTCGCCGGAACCTTCGTGTTCTAGGCGTTAGCGATTCCCAAATCGGGGCGGTCGTGTTCGAATAGGCACTATGTCGCGGGACAAACTTCCCATTCATGCGGTCATTCTTGCCGGAGGCCGCGGGACACGTTTCTGGCCGCGCAGCCGCACCAAAACGCCGAAACAGCTGCTGCATATCGTCGGCAAAGGCACCATGCTGCAACAGACGGTGGCCAGAATCCGGCCGCTTGCGCGACCCGATCGCATCTGGACGGTGACCAACCTGGAGCAGCGGGCCAGTGTGCGCAAGCAGGTGCCGCTGGCTTCGCGGCAGCACATTCTGGTCGAACCGGTGGGCCGCAATACCGCGGCGGCGATTGCGCTCGCGGCGTTCCATATCCGAAAAAGGGCGGAAGGCGACGCGCTGATGGCCGTGCTCCCGGCCGACCACTACATCCAGGATGTCGCCGAGTATCGAAGAATCGTGGCCGTGGCGCTTGAGGTTGCGCGCGAACCGGGCCGGATGGTTGTTCTGGGGATTCCTCCGACGCGGCCCGAGACCGGCTTTGGCTATATCGAGAAAATGGAAGCGACCATCGGCGCGAGCGGCGTACCGGTCTATCCGGTAAGGCGATTTACGGAAAAGCCGGCGCTCGAAACGGCTAATGCCTACCTCGCATCCGGCAACTATCAGTGGAACGCCGGGATGTTCTTTTGGAGGGTGTCGACCTTTTGCAGTGCGCTCGAGGAGTTGCTGCCCGCCACGTATGCGCAACTGGCCAAGCTCGCGGCAATCATTGGCCAGCGCCAGTACGACTCCCTTCTGCGCAAAGTGTACGGGAAGCTCGAGAATATCTCGGTGGATTACGCCATCCTGGAGCGCGCCACGCGACGAGGCGGCGACCCGCAAGTCTTCGTCGTACCGGCAGACGTGGGTTGGAGCGACATCGGATCCTGGGCGGCGGTGTACGAGTTGCTTGCAAAAGAGCCGGGACAGAACATTTTTTCGGACCCCGGCCACGCCCTGGAGGCGAGCGGAAACTATGTTTCCGGCAACGGAAAGTTTGTCGCGGCGATCGGCGTCAGGGATCTGATCATTGTAGAGACCGCAGACGCCCTGCTGGTTTGTCCGCGCGACCGCGCCCAGGAGGTCGCACGGATCGTCCAATGGTTGGAGGAGCAAAATAAGAAGGAGCTGCTCTAGCCCCGCAGCCGGTCGGAGGCGGGCCATGCGATCCGGCTGTTTCTCCCTCCCTGCCCTCACGTATACTTCACAAGACTGAACCCCATGAACTCCATCAAGTTTGGCACGGATGGCTGGCGCGGCGTTATTGCCGACGACTTTACGTTTGCGAGCGCGCAGACCGTGACGGAAGCGATTTCCCGCTATGTGGTGCGGGCGGAGGATCCGCGCCGGGGCGTGATCGTTGGCTACGACCATCGCTACGCATCCGATTGGGTCGCGAGGCAGGTTGCGGAAACGTTGTCGTCCGCGGGTACCCCCGTGTGGCTTGCAGACCGGCCGTGCCCGACCCCTGCCGTGTCCTACCTGGTGCGCAGCCGAGGAGCGGCGGGCGGCCTGGTCGTTACCGCGAGCCACAATCCGTATCACTGGAACGGCATCAAGTACAAAGCGAGCTACGGCAGCAGTGCCCTGCCGTCGATCGTCGCGCAGATCGAAAATCAATTGCAGGTTGTGCAATCCGCACAGCTTCCGCCTCTGCCTCCTCGTCCGGAGCTGATTCAGCCTATCGATCCGCGCAAGCCGTATCTGGACGCGCTCGAAAGGCTGGTGGACTGGGACAGCATCCGCAAAGCCAATTTCCGATTTGTATTTGACCCCATGCACGGATCGGCGGCCGGGCTTTTGACCGAGCTGTTGCGGCGGAACGGCGTGGAATGTTCGGAAATCCGCGGCACGCGCGATCCGCGGTTCGGCGGCGCGCATCCCGAACCGATAGAGCCCCACATCGCGCCGCTCCAGCAAGCCGTCGTAGCCGGCAAGTTCGACGCAGGCTTTGCGGCGGACGGAGACGGCGATCGCATCGGCGCCGTGGACCGCAGCGGAGTGTTCGTCAATCCGCACCAGATTTTTGCGCTGCTGGTGTGGCACCTCGCCGGCACCCGCAAGCTGCCGGGGGAGATTGCCAAAACGTTCTCGGTCACCAAGCTTATAGACAAGCTGGCGGCCAAGCTGGAACGAAAGCTGCACGAGGTGCCGGTCGGATTCAAATACATCTGCGAGCTAATGCTGGAACAGAATATTCTCATCGGCGGAGAGGAAAGCGGCGGAATCGGAACCAGCCTGTACCTTCCCGAGCGTGACTCGACGGTTTCCGCGCTATTGCTGGCCGAACTGATGTCCTGGCACGGGAAGACCCTGGTTGAGCTGCTGGATCAACTGCAGCAGGAGTTCGGCGAGCACCACTACGGACGCGTGGACCTGGAGGTCACGGTAGCCCAGAAAGAAAAAGCAGTCCGCTGGTTTGCGGACTCGAGTTGCAACAAAGTTCTCGATTGGCCCGTGGTGCAGCGCGAGGATATGGACGGCGTTAAGTTGTACCTCGACGAGGTGGGCTGGGTGATGGTGCGGGCTTCTGGGACGGAGAACTTGCTGCGCGTATATGCGGAGACCAACCGTGGCGAGACCACGCGCAAGGTACTGCATGAGGTCGCAGGGAAGATTCACGAGATGTAGCCGGGAGCTTAGTGATGCCGCCGATCATCCTCGCGCAAAATTCGCTCCTGGTGAAACCTGGCACCCGTCGGCAGGGAGCATCGTCCGGCGGCCGAAGAGGACACGTGCCGATCGACCCGAAGACGACCTTGCACTGCGGGGAACTTCAGTCATGAAAGGACGGAGCTGGAACGCCTGCAAACCAGTTTGGCCGCTGCGACCATGAGCCACCGCTTCTACACACTGGATGTTTTCACCACCACGCGATTCGAAGGTAATCCCCTGGCAGTGTTCACCGACGGGGACGGGCTTTCCGATAACGCCATGCAAGCCATTGCCCGCGAAATGAATCTTTCTGAGACGGTCTTTGTTCAAAAGCCGAGCGACGACCGCGCCCTGGCCCGATTGCGGATTTTCACCACCCGCGAAGAACTGAAGCTCGCCGGGCACCCGGTCATCGGGACGTGGTTCTTGCTGGCGGAACTCGGCGTGGTGCCCGCCCAGGAAGGCGGCGTACATATCCTGCAGCAGACCGGTGCCGGCGTGCTGCCCGTGGAGATCCATTTCAAGGATGGGCGTCCGCACCGCGTGACCATGACGCAGAAAGAGGCTCAGTTTAAGCCCCTGAAGGCGAAAAAAGTGGCGCTGGCCAAGGCGTTGGGACTCTCGCTGAAGGATTTCGACGCGACCTTGGAACCGACGTGTGTTTCAACGGGTGTCTTCAACCTGATGGTTCCGCTGCGCCATCGTGCGGCCCTGGCGAAAATCGCAATGAACATTTCCGAGCTGCGGCGGCTCCTCGGCAAGCACGCGACTATGGCGTACTGCTTCGCTCTGTCCGGGAAGAATGGCAAGGCTTTTGCGCGCGGCATGCTGCCGTGGGAGTCGTACGAGGATGCCGCGACGGGGTCGGCGGCGGGCTCACTAGGCGCGTTTCTGGTAAAAAACGGCAAGCTCAACACCGGACAAACACTCAGCATATTGCAAGGTGCAGAGATGGGTCGCCCCAGCCAAATCGAAGTCGCGGTGACGCAATCCGGCAAGAAACTGGTCCCGCGCGTCAGCGGCGCGGCTGTCCGCGTCTTCGAAGGCGCGATCCCATGACCCGGGGCGCCCGCCGGCGGCGCCGCGCAACTATGGCTTCTTTACGATCTTGCTGACCGCGTGCAGGATGCCGTTCAAATATCGTGCGGATTCTTCACTGGAAAACTTCTTTGCCAGCTCGACCGCCTCGTTCAGGACGGTGCGGCGCGGCGCAGTGTTCGCGCGCAATTCGTAAATGGCCATGCGCAGAATCGCCAGGTCGATCGCCGGTATGCGCTCGAACTTCCAGGTATTGCAGTGCTGCTCGATAAGTGCATCGAGTTCCTTGACTTCCTTTGCCGTGCCTTCGAAAAGCTCGTTGGCAAAATCGTGGGTCACATCGGCAGCCGCAGCGCTTTTCCAAAACTGGTATTTTAGCTTCTGCGGGTCCTTTTTGCTCATTTCCCACTGAAAGAGCATCTGCATGGCATACTCGCGCGCCTTGTATCGCAGGCCCACGTTATTGGCGCTGCGCTTTCTCAGCGGGAGTCGTACCTGCTGCTCGAGGCCGCAACTTGCGGCACAATTGCGCCATTTCAATCGCCGCAAGCCCGGCTTCAAATCCCTTGTTGCCGCCTTTCAGGCCGGCGCGGTCAATCGCCTGCTCGAGAGTGTCACAGGTCAGCACGCAAAAGATCACCGGAACGCCCGTGTCCATCTGCGCGAGCTGCAGGCCGCGTGACGTTTCCGAACAAACGTAGTCGTAGTGCGATGTTTCGCCGCGCAAGATGCAGGCAATAGCGATCAGCGCGTCATAGCTGCCCGCCAACGCCATTTTTTTTGCGGTTAGCGGCAATTCGAACGCCCCGGGAACATGGATCACCGTAACATCAGCACCTTGCGCACCCGAGCGCTCCAGGGCATCCACGGCGGCGCTCAACAACCGTTCGGTGATGAAACTGTTGAAGCGGCTTACCGCAATCCCGAATCGCAAACCGCGCGCGCTCAGGTCGCCCGTGATCTTCTCGGGTTGAAGTTTTCCGGCCAAATTCGAATCGATCTCCCTTATATCCTACTTGCCTTTGAATTCCGCAGGCCGCTTCTCGAGGAACGCCTTGGTGCCTTCACGCATGTCTGCCGTAGCGCAGGCGACGCCGAACAGGGTCGCTTCGAGGAACAGCCCCTCTTCGAGAGGCATCTCAAAGCCACGCTCAATCGCTTCCATCGTGAATTTCACCGCGATCGGCGCATTGGCAATGATTTTCTTCGCCATGGCCGCCGCGGCGGGCAGCAGTTCCGCCGGCTCGTAAATACGGTTGACCAGGCCGATGCGCAGCGCTTCCTCTGCGGTAATCATCTCGCCGGTCAGACACAACTCGTGCGCCGCGCCTTTGCCGCATAAGCGCGTCAGGCGCTGCGACCCGCCGTATCCCGGCAAGATTCCGAGCTTCACTTCCGGCTGGCCCAGTTTGGCGGTCTTGCTAGCGATGCGAATCGAGCAGCTTAATGCCAGCTCACAACCTCCGCCCAAAGCGAACCCGTTGATGGCGCAGATCGAGGGCTTGCCGATGGTTTCAAGCAGATGCAACACGCTTTGTCCGAAGCGCGAAAATTCTTTGCCGTTCACCGGGGTTTGCTCGGCCAGCTCGCCGACGTCCGCACCGGCGACGAAGGCCTTATCGCCCGCGCCGGTCAGAATCAGCACCCGTACGGTCGTGTCGTCCCGCGCGTCGAGCAGCGCTCTCTGCAGCTCCTCCAAGGTCTTGCGGTTCAGTGCGTTCAAAACCTTAGGGCGATTGAAGGTAACCGTCGCCGTAGCGTCTTTCTTGTCGTACAGGATGTTTTCGTAGCTCATTGTGCTCTCAGAACTTCTGCGGCACCGGCTTCTGTGGATCGCTGTAATCGTAAAACCCGCGACCGGCCTTTCGGCCATTCCACCCGGCCAATACCATCCGTTTCAGCAGCGGAGGCGCTGCAAACCGCTTTTCCTTGAACTCATCGAACATAATTTGGGAAATATAGTAGGTGGTGTCGAGCCCGACGAAATCCAAAAGCGTCAGCGGGCCCATGGGATGGCCGCAGCCGAGCTTCATGGAGTTGTCGATATCCTGGACGCAGCCGACGCCTTCTTCCACCGCGCGAATGGCATCGAGCAGATAGGGCACGAGCAGCCGGTTGACGATGAATCCCGTTGAATCGCCGGCGCGAACCGCGACTTTTCCGAGCTTGCCGCCAAACGCGACCACCTCTTCGTAAACTGCGGGATCGGTGGCCAGGGTCCTCACCACTTCCACCAGCTTCATCACGGGCACCGGATTAAAAAAATGCAGCCCGACAAAACGCTGCGGGCGCTTGGTCGCTGCGGCAATCTCAGTGACGGTCAGCGACGAGGTATTGCTTGCAAAAATCGTTTTCTCGGCGCACATGCGATCGAGCGCGCCAAACAGTTCCCGCTTTGCCGGAAGTTGTTCGATGATCGCTTCGATGATCAGATCGCAGTCCTGCAAATCTTCGATGACCGTGGTACCCCGCAGCCGGTTGCGAATTTCGCTTTTCGTGGTGTCGTTGATGGCTCCTTTTTCAACTAGCCACACCAGATTCTTCTCGATGCCCTTGATCCCTTTGTCGACCAACTCCGGGCTGACTTCTCTTACCACGGTCACAAAACCGGCGGCAGCGCTTACCTGTGCGATCCCCGAGCCCATCAATCCACACCCCACGACCCCCACCCTCTCAATCGCCATGACTTTTCCTCGTTTGCATTTCGCGGGGACTCCCGCGGCGACCCGCCCCGAGCCGGAACACAGAGTGTACCAAAATCTCCTCGGTCGCAGGGCGAGGCTCGGAGCGCAGAGCGCTTTGGAAAGAAAGCACCTGGGGATGGCAGGAGGCAACCGCGTTTTCAGGCTTTAGCGACGTTTTCGACGATCATGGCGATGCCTTGACCGCCGCCGATGCAAGCGGTCGCCAGGCCGTAGCGCAGGCCGTTGCGCCGCAACTCGTTCAACAATGTGATCACCAGGCGCGTGCCGGAGGCGGCGAGCGGATGGCCCAGCGCGATGGCTCCGCCGTTTACGTTGGTTTTGTCGCGGTCGAGCCCCATTGCCTTCTCCACCGCCAGGTATTGCGGCGCAAAAGCTTCGTTTACTTCTACGCGATCGATCTGTTGCAAGGTCAAACCCGCCGCTTCGAGCGCCTTTTGCGAGCTGGGCACCGGACCAATGCCCATGATGCTCGGGTCTACGCCGGTCGTGGCCCACGAGACGATTCGTCCGATTGGCTGCAGCCCGCGCTCTTTGGCCGTCTGCTGTTTCGTCACCACCACTGCCGCAGCACCGTCGACGATACCACTGGCGTTTCCAGCGGTCACGATGCCGTCCTTCTTGAATGCCGGCGGCAGCTTTGCGAGGATCTCCATCGTCGTGTCCGGCCGCCGGTGGTCATCTTCGCTTACCACTACGGTCTTCCTCCCCTGCTTTACTTCTACCGGCACCAGCTCCTCTTTAATGCGGCAGGCCTGGTAGGCCGCCTCGGCCGCCTGCTGGCTGCGCAGCGCATAAGCATCGGCATCCTTCCGTTTGATTCCGTACTGCTCGGCCAGCTTTTCCGCCGTCAAGGCCATCGGCAGACCGCAGTAGCTGTCGGTTAACCCGGCCATCAGGGAGTCTTCGAGCGCGCCACCGCCGAGCTTCAGTCCATGTCGCAAACCACGGATCACGAAAGGCGCCTGGGTCATGTTCTCCATGCCGCCTGCCAGCACCAGTTGGCTTTCCCCGAGCAGCAACCGCTGCGCCGCCTGGGCAATGGCTTCGATGCCGGAGCCGCAGAGACGGTTGACGGTCACGGCGGCCGTCTCCGTTCTTAGCCCGGAGCGCAAAGCCACGTGCCGCGCCCCGTACAAGGCGTCCGAACTGGTCTGCATCACGTTTCCGAAAATCGCGTGATCGAATTCCTGAGGATCTGCGCCGGAACGGCGGATTGCTTCCCGTGATGCCACGGCCGCCAGCTCAATCGCGGAAACATCCGAGAATGCGCCGGTGTATCGCGACATCGGGGTCCGCGCTCCCGCCACAATTACGACATCCGTTGCGAACATCTCTAACCTCGTTTCGATTTAGATGCGTGCGACCGGGAACTGTTGCAGCCGGTCACACCTTAGGGGCTGGCAGCGTAACCACGGTGTCGCCGCCGCGCTTGCGCGCTTCTTCCACAGAAAATTCCGCGCGGTTCATCAGATCGGTTACGATGTCTTCGCTCTCGTAATCGGGCTTCGCTACCGCCTCGACGATCCCCGCGCTTAAGGTGATGGACGTGGAATCCCACGGCGGACGGATTCCGGAAGCCGCACGCCGCAGCTTGTCGGCGAGATTTTGCGCGCCTTCTAAGGTAGTGTCAGGCAAGATGAACGCCAATGACCACGAGGTGTATTTCACCGCCACATCGTTTTGCCGGACGATGGGCTGCAACGATCGGGCCAACTGCTCAAGAAAGCGCTCCATCGAAGATTCGCCCTGCTGACGCGCCAGGTCCGCTCCGCGGTCGATTTGCACGATAGTGAGCGAAAGGGGCGTACATTGTGTCCGTGCCCGATCGGCTTCCGTCAGCAAGCAGCTTTGGTAAGAGCTGCGGCTCAACAAACCGCTGCGTTCATCCGAAACACCCATGCGGCGCACCAGTGACCGCAATCGCGTGTGGCTGACGCTCATCAGCATTTGATCGCCGATGGCTTGTAGGAAGTAGGTCTCATTGGGTTTCCATTTGCGCGTCTCGGATTGCCCAACGATCAACATGCCCGCCGAC
>Ga0306920_100004645_pt1 | contig 17623 bp, 13 predicted proteins | sample flu12Cox44000170_FD_204666 | JGI IMG/M metagenome (GOLD analysis project Ga0306920, IMG submission 204666) | Lab enrichment of tropical soil microbial communities from Luquillo Experimental Forest, Puerto Rico - flux4day.12C.oxic.44.000.170 (v2)... | ecosystem: Environmental > Terrestrial >... | reverse complement strand
CCGCTGGGCCGCAGCGAGACCCTCCTGAAGCGAAGCATTCAGATTGGCGAGGCTCTTCAGCGGCTGATAGGCGAGCAGAAGGGCCGTGATAAACGAGAATAACGCGCCGGGAGTCCGGGCACCGCTGATGACCTGATGACCGCCGTATAGAATGACAACGGCAATCGCCATGCCGCCGAGCGTTTCCATCAGTGGCGAGGCTCGCGATCGCGTCCGGGTGTTCCGATCGATCAGCATGAAGACCCGCTCGATCAACCCGACGGCGCGCCCCTCCTCGTACTCTTCCATGCCGTAGGCTTTGACGTGCCGGGCACCCTGAAAAGTTTGGCTCAACAAGGTCGTAAATTGGCCAATCTCGGCCTGGGTATTGGCGGCAACGCGGCGGATGCGCCGCCCGATCCCAACAATTGGACGGATCGCCAGCGGGAAGACAAAGAATGAGACCAAGGCAAGCAGCCAATCCTGATAAAACATGACGCCGATAAGAAAGACGACAGTCACCGCGTCCTTGCCGATTCCGGCGATAACGCTCGCCGCGGCGTTGCGTAGCAGCACCGCGTCGCTGGTAAAACGCGAGATCAGGGTGCCGGTCGGATTGGCATGAAAATAGGCGAGATCGGCGCGCATCAATCTCGCAAAAAGCGCGATTTGTACGTCCGCGATGACACGCTGGCCGATCCGGGTCATCGATACGGTCGCACCGTAATCGGCGAGCCCCTTAGCAAGGGCAAGCGCGAGCGCGGCGCCGGCGATCAGTAGGAGCAGCGAGCCTTCGTGCGCGACAAAGATCCGATCGAGCACCGGCTGCATCAGCCAAGCGCGCCCCGCCGTGCTGCCGGCTGCCAAACCCATCAATAAGAAGGCAAGTATGACGCGCTTGCCGTGCGGCCGCATGAAATCGCGCACCAAACGCCAGACAAGCGCTGCGGAGCGTCCACCTCTGCCCAGGATCGCCGGGTCGATTCGCATGACTTCCCCCCGGCAGTGTTAGAGGCGGCTTCCCGGCTTGGCAAGCGGAACGCACTGGGACTGGGTGATGTCGGAACGCTGCGGCTTCCCTGCCCGGCTGGTTAGGCGCCGGCGACGGTCAAGTCGTCGATCCTGAGGGTCGGGGAATCGGCGCCGGTTTTGAATTCGAGATCGTCGGCGGCGACCAGGCGGGCGAACATGTCCTTGAGATTGCTGGCCACTGTCATCTCGCTGACCGGGAAGGCGATCTCGCCCTTGTCGATCCAGAAGCCGGCAGCGCCGCGGCTGTAGTCGCCGGTGACGCCGTTAACCCCCATGCCCATCATCTCGGTCACATAGAATCCGCTTTTGATGTCGCCGATCAGCTCCTTGGGACTCACCGTTCCCGGCTCGATCCACACATTGGTTGCGGCGGGCCCCGGTGGGGAAGAAGTGCCGCGCGCGGCATGGCCCGTTGTCTGCGAGCCGAGTTGGCGGGCCGAGCGCAGATCCAAGAGCCATGTCGTTAAAATCCCCCTGTCGATGATCGCGCGGCGGCGATTGGCGATGCCTTCGCCGTCAAACGGCTTCGAGCGCAATCCGCGCTGGCGGTGCGGATCTTCGATGATCGTGATCGCCTCCGGAAAAATGCGCTCGCCGAGCCGGTCTTTCAGAAAGCTCGTGCCGCGCGCGATCGTCGGCCCTGAGATCGCCCCCAGTAGATGCGAGATAAAGCCGCGGGCGACGCGTGGGTCGAACACAACCGGACAGCGGCAGGTCGGCATCTTCTTGGCCCCGAGGCGTTTGACCGCACGCTTGCCGGCGCTCTTGCCGATTTCGGCCGGGTCGCGCAGATCGGCGGCAAAAATCGCGCTCGCAAAATCATAGTCGCGCTCCATGCCGTTGCCCGACCCGCCGATCACACTGGCGCTGACGCCGTGGCTCGAACCCGAATAGGCGCCGACAAAGCCGTTCGATGCGGCGAGTGCTACGCTCGATCGGCCCCAGCCGGCTTCCGCACCCTCGGAATTGGTAACGCCCGGGACCGCGAGTGCCGATTCTTCGGCGGCGCGCGCCCGCTCGATCAGCACCTCGGCGGCTGGCTCCTCGGGGTCAAGCATGTCGAGAGCAGGCGACGACTGTGCGATCTCGGCGGGATCTGCTATGCCGCAGTAGGGATCCTCGGGCACCGTGCGCGCCATTGCGACCGCTCTCTCAACGAGTGCGTCGAGCGCCTCAGGTGAACGGTCGCTCGATGACACGATCGCCTGTTGCCGGCCGATAAACACTCGTAAGCCCAGATCCTGCCCTTCCGAGCGCTCGAGCTTCTCGGTCTTGCCGAGCCGCCGTGCATGCGACAGCGAGGTGCCCTCAAAGAGCACCGCATCGGCGGCGTCAGCCCCGGCGCGGCGCGCGCGTCCGATCAAATCCTGCAGCAAATCGAGCGCATTATTCACTGCTTCGGTCATCGAATCTCCATTATTTCCAGATGGATTTGCCCGGTCCGGGCAGTCCGTAGCTCGCCCATTTGCGCGTCACCTCGGTGACGATTTCCTCCGCCATGCGAATCGGCCTGCCCCATTCCCGACGCGTCTCGGGCGGCAGTTTCGTCGTCGCGTCGAGGCCGATCTTGCCGCCGAGGCCTGCTTCGGGCGAGGCAAAGTCGAGATAATCGATCGGGGTATCGTCGATCAGCGTCACATCTCGCACCGGATCCATCCGGGTTGAGATCGCCCACATGACGTCTTTCCAGTCCCGCGCGTCGATGTCGTCATCCACGACAATGACGAATTTGGTATAAATGAACTGACGTAGAAACGACCAGATCGCCATCATCACGCGCTTGGCGTGACCCGGATAGGCCTTGCGGATCGCGACGACGGCGATGCGATAGGAGCACCCCTCGGGTGGTAGCCAGAAATCGACGATCTCAGGGAATTGCTGCTGCAGCAGCGGAATGAACACTTCATTCAGCGCTTCCCCGAGGATCGACGGCTCGTCCGGCGGACGGCCGGTAAAGGTCGAGAGATAGATCGGGTTCGCCCGCATCGTTATCGCCGACAGCCGAAAGACCGGAAAGCGCTCGACGGTATTGTAGTAGCCGGTGTGGTCGCCGTAGGGGCCCTCCTCGCCGTACTCGTCGAGTGAGACATGGCCTTCGAGGATGATCTCGGCGTGTGCCGGCACCTTGAGCGGTACGGTCTTACAATCGACCAGCTCAACCTTTTGGCCGCGCAGCAATCCTGCAAACTGGTACTCCGACAGCGTGTCAGGAACCGGCGTGACGGCAGCGAGGATCGTGCCGGGGTCGGCGCCGATCACCGCCGCGGCCGGCAGCGGGTCACGGCGCTGGGCGCGCCAGCGCTGGTGATGCTGGGCCCCACCGCGGTGCTTGAGCCAGCGCATGAAGGTCGTGTCACGACCGGTCACTTGCATACGGTAAATGCCGAGATTGAAATTGTCCTCGCGGCGCTCGCCGGGTCCTGTCGTCACGACCAACGGCCAAGTGATCAGCGGCGCCGGCTCGCCCGGCCAGCAAGTCTGGATCGGCAGCGTCGCTAGATCGATTTCGCCACCGCGGAGCACAACTTCCTGGCACGGCGCGGCGCCAACGGTACGCGGGCGCATCGCCATCACGGTGCGCAGGAGCGGCAGCATCCGAAGCGCTTCGCGCCAGCCACCGGGCGGCTCGGGCTGCTTCAGAAACGCCAGGGTTTCACCGATCTCGCGCAAGCCGCCCGGCTCGCGATCCATGCCCCAGGCGACGCGCTCGATGGTGCCGAACAAATTGACGAGCACCGGCATCGCATAGCTAGCGCCAGTCTCCCCGATGACATTCTCGAACAATGCCGCCGGGCCCCCTTCGGCGAGTAGACGCGTGTGGATTTCAGTCATCTCGAGGTAGGGCGAAACCGGTGCGGCCACCCGCACGAGCCGCCCGGCCATCTCGAGCCGGTCGATGAAATCGCGCAGGCTGGAATAGGGCATGGCAGCTATATGGGCCCGGCAGCATCAGCTGGCGAGCGCCATTCAGAGCGGCAGCATCTCCCAGACTACCCCTCAGGGGTCTCGCAACCTCGAGGTCGCAGCTGGTCGGCACGAGATAACGGGTGCGCTCGCAGAGACCCTCGGCAAAATAGGCGCGTCCGGGATCGCCGAAAAGCACAACGCAGCCGCGCCGCGCGAAGAAGCGCAACCAGTGATCCAAAAAATGGCAGACCTGCCTTAACGCGGCCGCGAAAATGTCACTGAAAGACCCGACAAATTCGCTTTTTACGTTGCATCGTATCGGCAAGCACCATAGTCGGAGCTTGCCATGCGTGTTCTTTCGGTGATCGCGGCGTCCGCGGTGCTCCTCTCCGGGACCGGGATCGCGGCGGCGGCCAATTCGATCCGGATCGCAGAGACGGGCGCTCTCCTCTTGGGAAATGCACATCGTTGCGGCGTCGCCGACGCCCGCGTCGTGCGGGCGGGCAAGGTCATCCGCGACCTGATCACCGCTGCGTCGGACGACGCGAGCGAGCAGATAGCGGCAAAATCGCGCTTTGCCGATGCGTTCCGGGCCGCCGGTCGGGCTGAAGGCGCCGGTCGCGTGTCCATCCCGCCTTGCAGGGCGGTCCTGACGCAATTCGAGCGGCTCGAACGTTTAGCCGATTCGCCGGGATTGGCGACGGCCCCTCGCAACCCATAATCTTCACCGATGGATTTCGAGCTGTCCGACGAGCAGCGGGCATTTGCTGAGACGGCACGGACGTTCGCCCGCGAGGAATGGCTGCCGCACGCGCCGGGCTGGGACGAGCGCGACGAATTCCCGGTCGAAGCGCTGCGCCGGGCAGCAGAACTGGGGTTCGCCGGGATCTATGTCGGCGAGGAGTTCGGCGGCAGCGGGCTCGGCCGGCTCGACGCCACGCTCATCTTCGAGGAGCTTGCCGCCGCTTGCGTGTCGACCGCCGCCTATTTGTCGATCCACAACATGGCGGCGTGGATGATCGACCGCTTCGGTACGCGCGAGCAGCGCGCACGGTTTCTACCCCGGCTGATGACAATGGCGCATTTCTCCAGCTATTGCCTGACCGAGCCGGGCAGCGGTTCAGATGCCGCGGCGCTTGCCACCCGTGCCGTGCGCGACGGCGACCATTACGTGCTCAATGGCACGAAGGCGTTCATCTCCGGCGGCTCGATCAGCGACGTTTATGTGACGATGGTGCGCACCGGCGGCGCGGGAGCCAACGGCATCTCCTGCCTCGTCGTCGAGAAAGGCGCCCCGGGGCTGTCGTTCGGCAAGAAGGAAAGGAAGCTCGGCTGGAACTCGCAGCCGACAGCAATGGTGATCTTCGAGGATTGCCGCGTGCCGGTCGCCAACCGGCTCGGCGCAGAGGGGGACGGGTTCAAGATCGCGATGATGGGGCTCGACGGCGGCCGCCTCAATGTTTCGGCCTGCTCGCTCGGCGGCGCGCGCGCCTCTCTCGACGCGGCGCGCGAGCATCTGCTCGAACGCCGTCAGTTCGGACAATTGCTCGCCGATTTCCAGGCGCTCAGGTTCAAGCTTGCCGACATGGCGACCGAGTTGGAGGCGGCACGGCTCATGGTGCGACGTGGCGCCGCAAATCTCGACCGCGGCGATCCCGAGGCGACCATGCACTGCGCAATGGCCAAACGGGTAGCGACCGATGCCGGGTTTCGCATCTGCAACGAGGCCCTGCAGCTGTTCGGGGGCTACGGCTACCTCAAGGATTTTCCGATCGAGCGTTATCTGCGCGACGTTCGAGTCCACCAGATCCTCGAGGGCACCAACGAGATCATGCGGGTCATCATCGCCCGCCGCCTGCTCGGCAATTGATGAGCGAGAGCGACGAAATTCTCCTCGACCGCCAAGGCGGCGTCGCGATCCTGACGATCAACCGGCCACAGGCGCTCAACGCGCTGACCCTCGACAATTACCGGCGGTTCGAGCCGGCCCTGCGCGCTTGGGTGGCGGACCCGTCGGTGCATGCCGTCGTTATCCGCGGCGCCGGCGACCGGGCGTTCTGCGCCGGCGGCGATGTGCGCGCGGTTTACGAAGCGGGACGGGGTATCGGCGGTGACCCGGACCTGCCCGCGATGTTCTTTCGCGAGGAATATCAGCTGATCCGGCGGATCCATCGGTTTCCCAAGCCCTATATCGCGATCATCGATGGGATCACGATGGGTGGCGGGGCTGGGATCTCAGTCAACGGGGCCTACCGCGTTGCGACCGAGCGCACGGTTTTTGCGATGCCGGAGACCGGGATCGGGCTCTTTCCCGACGTCGGGGCCACGCGGTTTCTCAACCGCTGTCCCGGGCAAGTCGGACGCTATCTCGGGCTCGCCGGCACCCGGTTGGCCGCCGCAGACGTGCTTTACTGCGGGTTTGCGACCCATGCCATTGAACACGACCAGATCGAGACGTTGCTTGGGGACCTCGCGTGGGCTTCGTGGCGGACCGGCGATGAGCACGTCCTGACGACAGCCAGTTTGGCCCGCTTCGCGGTCGAGCCGGATGCCGCCCCCCTTGCGGCGTTGCAACCTGCAATAGACCGATGCTTTGCCCCTGATAGCGTTGAGGCCATCCTCGAAGCGCTCGCGGCAGAGGCGGACGGCGAAAGCGCATATGCAGCCTGGGCCAAGGAAACGCGGGCAGCGCTGCTGGCCAAATCGCCGACCAGCCTTAAGATCACGTTGCGCCAGCTTACGGTCGGCCGACAGTACGACCTCGACGCGGCGCTCGGTCTCGAATACCGGCTGACCCAGCACGTCATGGCCGAGCACGATTTCTACGAGGGTATCCGCGCGATGCTGATCGACCGAGACCGGCAGCCGCATTGGCGCCCGGCAACGCTCGCCGGGGTCAGCGACAGCATCGTCGATGAGTATTTTGCGCCGATCGGCGATCGCGAGCTGCGGTTCGATTGAGCGTCCACTCGTTGCAGGGGTAGGAGGAAACGGCGGATGACGACGATCGGCTTTATTGGGCTCGGCGATATGGGGGCGCCAATGGCGGCCAATCTGCTGAAGGCCGGCCATCGGGTGACCGGGTTTGACATCGCGCGTGGACCGGTCGAGGCATTGGCGGCAAGAGGCGGTAGCGCGGCGGCCTCGGCTGCCGAGGCGGCCTCCGCTGCGGAGATCTTGGTCACAATGCTCCCCGCCGGGCCACAGGTGCGTTCGGTCTATCTCGGCGCGGCAGGCGTGCTCGCTCACGCCCGCAGCGGTGCCCTGTTGATCGATTGCTCCACAATTGATGTGGAGACCGCGCGAGCGGTCGCGGCGGCGGCGAAGGAAGCCCGGTTCGACATGCTCGACGCACCGGTATCGGGCGGCGTCGCCGGTGCGGAGGCGGCGAGCCTCACGTTCATGGTCGGCGGCGAGGCCGAGGTCTTTGCCCGCGCGCAACCGGTTCTGGCAGCGATGGGCCGCACGATCGTTCACGCCGGACCGGCCGGCAACGGCCAGGCAGCGAAGATCTGCAACAATATGATCCTTGGCGTCTCGATGATTGCGGTGTGCGAGGGTTTCGCGCTCGCCGAGCGGCTCGGGCTCGAGGCTCAGACATTGTTCGACATCAGCTCCAAATCATCGGGGCAATGCTGGGCATTGACGAGCTATTGCCCGGTGCCGGGACCGGTCCCCACGTCGCCGGCTAATCGCCAATATTCGCCGGGGTTTACCGCCGCAATGATGTTGAAGGACCTGCGCCTCGCGCAGCAGGCGGCGGGCGCGACAGCGGCGGCGACGCCGCTCGGCGCCTCGGCTGCCAGTCTTTACCAACTCTTCGTCGACGACGGCGCGGCCGGGGTCGATTTCTCGGGCATTTATCGCTTCATCCGCAAGCCCGAGCGTAAAATTTGAAACGATAAATTTACGAAACCGGCACTAACATCCGGCTCGATCGGGTCACCAATCGAGGTCATGATGAATAGCGCCTATCTTGACGTGATTTCGCTCGTCGAACGCCTGCATCGCCATTTTCTCGAGATCGTCAAGCTCGAGCTCGAAGGGCTTGGCGTTCACGATATCAACAATGTCCAGGGAATGATGCTGTTCAATATCGGCGATGCGGAAATGACGGTCGGCGAGCTTACCCTGCGCGGCTGCTACTTGGGCTCGAATGTCTCTTACAACGTCAAAAAGATGGTCGAGAACGGCTATCTCGCACAGCAGCGTTCGTTGCATGATCGACGTTCGATCCATGTCCGGCTGACTGACAAGGGCATAAAGTTGCGCGACCGCCTGACCACCATGCATCAGCGCCACGCCGCGATGCTGCCGCAGGCGGGATTCACAGCCGAGGATCTGCAGGATGGGGCCACGATGCTTCGCCGCCTCGAACGGTTCTGGATCCGTGCCGGCGATGTGGTGCAGCGGCCGCCCCAATTCGCCGCCTAATATTTTTGGTGAAATCGACGCCGCCGGCTGTAACTCTGCGCTCATCGGATCGCGGAGGACCACTATGTCAGCCCAGCTGTTTCCATTGGCGCCCGGGATAAACGTCGCCGGCCGCCTCGACCGCGCGGACATCGATGCGCTCGCCAAAGCAGGCACGCGGACGATCATCAACAACCGCCCCGATGGCGAAGATCCCGGACAACTCCCGGCCGCCGACGCGCGGCGTGCCGCCGACGCGCAAGGGATCGTCTACCATCACATCCCGGTCACCGCCGCAACCTTGTCGCGTGCCGATGTCGACGCATTTGCCGCGGCATTGCGGGATGCGCCGGCGCCCGTCGTCGCACATTGCCGCAGCGGGACGCGCTCGGCGCTGTTGTGGGCCTTGGTGCGGATGCGCGAGGGGGCCGATGCGCTATCCCTGATCGCCACAGCCGCGCGGCACGGTATCGACATCGCCAGCCTTCCCGCCGTTGCGGCGCGGTTGCGTTAGCACGGCCTCTTCCTCACCGGCTGCTTTTGACGGTAAAATCGACTGATCGCTGCCTCACCACACAATTCGTGGCGTGGTGTGAGACCTAGCATTTGCCAGCAAAAGATAGATTCCGCGATAATTGATATTCGGGCCGGCTAAACAACATTTCAGGAAGACACTAATCGCGGTCTGACGCGCGAACGTCTAAGCGGCGCTCCGTCGTTCACCCGCCTCGGCTGGACACCCAAGGCCGCCCTGTATAAAACGCCGGTCAGAGCTTGACGCCCGCCCCTTGTATGACCGGCGCGGAGGGCCAGAATCTGTCTATGCAGACCACCAACGACATCCGCGCCGCCTTTCTCGAGTACTTTGCGAAGAACGGCCACGAGATCGTGCCATCGAGCCCGCTCGTGCCGCGCAACGATCCGACATTGCTGTTCACCAATGCCGGTATGGTTCAGTTCAAGAACGTCTTTACCGGCCTCGAGAAGCGGCCGTACCAGCGCGCGGTCACCGCGCAGAAATGCGTGCGCGCCGGCGGCAAGCACAATGATTTGGAGAACGTCGGCTATACCGCTCGGCATCACACTTTTTTCGAGATGCTCGGGAATTTCTCCTTCGGCGATTACTTTAAGGACCGCGCGATCGAACTGGCCTGGAACCTGATCACGCGCGAGTTCGGGATCGCCCGCGATCGCCTGCTGGTGACTGTCTACGCCGAAGATGACGAAGCTGCCCGCTGGTGGGCGAAGATCGCCGGTCTGCCCCAGTCGAAGATCACACGCATTTCGACCTCCGATAATTTCTGGGCAATGGGCGAGCTCGGGCCGTGCGGTCCGTGCTCGGAGATCTTCTACGATCACGGGGAGGGTATCCCGGGCGGCCCGCCGGGCAGCGCGGATGAAGACGGCGACCGTTTCGTCGAGATCTGGAACCTCGTCTTCATGCAATATGAGCAGGTGAGCCCGGGGGAGCGCACCCCGTTGCCGCGCGCGTCGGTCGATACCGGCATGGGGCTGGAGCGGATCGCTGCGGTCCTGCAGGGCAAGCACGACAATTACGACATCGATCTGTTCCGCGCATTGATCCTGGCCTCGGCCGAAGCCTCGGGGGTCGCGCCCGATGGGCCGCACGCGGTCTCGCATCGCGTTATTGCCGACCACTTGCGCGCCTCCGCGTTCCTGATTGCCGACGGGGTGCTGCCGAGCAAAGAGGGGCGCGGTTATGTGCTGCGCCGGATCATGCGGCGCGCGATGCGCCACGGGCATATCCTCGGTTGCAAGGACCCGTTGGTTTGGCGGCTCGTGCCGGCCCTAGTGCAGCAGATGGGCGGCGCCTATCCTGAATTGCTGCGCGCGCAGCCGCTGATCACCGAGACATTGCGGTTCGAGGAGAGCAACTTCAAACAGATGCTCGACCGCGGTCTCCGCCTCCTCGAGGAGGAGACGGCACGGCTCGGCCCCGGCCAAGCTTTGCCCGGCGAGATTGCCTTCAGGCTCTACGACACTTACGGGTTCCCGCTTGACCTGACTGAGGACGTTCTCCGCGGGCAAGGCCGCAAAGTGGCGGTGGAAGGTTTCCACGCGGCGATGGAGCGGCAGCGCGAAGAGGCGCGCAAGAGCTGGGTCGGTTCGGGCGAGGCGGCAACCGAGGCGGTGTGGTTCGCGCTGCGCGAGGAGGTCGGCGCCACGGAGTTTCTCGGCTACGAGACCGAGAGCGCCGAAGGGGTGGTCCTAGCGATGTTGCGCAATGGCGAGCGCGTTGCCGAGGCCAGCGCCGGGGACGAGATCGCCGTTATCGTCAATCAGACGCCGTTCTATGCTGAGTCGGGGGGCCAGGTTGGCGATACCGGCGCCATTTTCTCGCCAGCCGGCGCCGAGCTCGCGGTGCGCGACGCGGTGCGGAAGGCGGGCGATCTGCACGTCCATCTCGCTACCGTGACGCACGGCGCGCTGAAGGTCGGCGACGCCGTCGAACTCAGGGTCGACGGGCAACGCCGCCGGCTGCTGCGCGCCAATCACTCGGTCACTCACCTCCTGCACCAAGCACTGCGTCAGCACCTCGGCGCACACGTCACGCAGAAGGGTTCGCTCGTCGCGCCCGACCGCCTGCGTTTCGATTTCAGCCATCCGCGGCCGCTGGCCCCCGAGGAGATTCAGGCGATCGAGCAGGAGGTGAACGAGCAGATCCGCACCAACTCCACGGTGCGTACCCGCCTGCTCACGCCGGACCGGGCCGTCGCCGAAGGAGCGTTGGCGCTGTTCGGCGAGAAATACGGCGAAGAGGTGCGGGTCGTCGCGATGGGTGGCGCGCCCGAAGCAAACCAGCCCTTCTCGGTCGAGCTGTGCGGCGGCACGCATGTGGGCCGCACCGGCGACATCGGCCTGTTCAAAATCGTCGGTGAAACGGCGATCGCCTCCGGAGTGCGGCGGATCGAGGCTCTGACCGGCGCCGCGGCGGAGGCTTATCTCGCGCATGAAGAAGACATATTACGCGAAGCCGCAGCCGCATTGCGCACGATCCCCGCCGAGCTGCCGGCACGCATCGTCAGTCTGGTTGAGGAGAGACGGCGCCTCGAACGGGAGCTTTCCGAGGTGCGTCGAGCGCTGGCCAATGCTGGCCCGGCGACGAGATCGACTGAAAAGCGCATCGGCGAGATCGCCTTCGATGGCCGCATCGTCGACAGCGTCCCCGGCCGCGAGCTCAAATCCCTGGCCGATGATCTGAAGCGGCGCGTCGGCTCCGGTGTTGTCGCCGTCATCTCCCGTACCGACGGCAAGGCGGCGATCGTCGTCGGCGTCACACAAGATCTGACCGGCCGTTTCGACGCGGTTGAACTGGTGCGCCGCGGCGCCGCCGCGCTCGGCGGCAAGGGCGGCGGAGGGCGCGCCGACATGGCGCAGGCGGGCGGCCCCGATGCTGGAGGCGCCGAAGCCGCCCTGGCCGCGGTCGAAGCAGCGGTTGCCGGGAAAGGCCAAGCCCAAGCCGCGGAGTGAACTTCCGGGCCGTCGGGGCAGGCGATTCGCATATCGGCGAAACCGTCTCGCCTGCGGATAAATCGGCCAGCCGCGCGCAGCATGGCGAAAACGAGAACTCCTGGACGAGATTTTGACGCGTTCTGCATAATTGAAGCGGGGGTGGATTGCGTCGGCGTAGGTTCATGAAAAACACAAAACTCAGGTGGCGCGGGAGCACGGGGACGCTGGCGCCAGCATTTCTGTTCGCGTCTTTCGCTGCGCTCGCGCTCGCGGGTTGCGCGGCTTCTCCGGTTCATCTGGACGCGCTCAACGTCGACGGCCGTGACGGCGGTGGTCCGACGCCAACCTTTCCGATGCTGATGCGGATCGGCGACGCCGCGCGCGCCGGCGGCGATCTGCCCAATGCGGTCGGCGTCTACCGCCGCGCCGCCGAGATGGCGCCCACTGATCCAGCGCCGCTGATCGCCGCTGGCGACGTGCTGCTGCAGATGGGCGAGGTCAACGAAGCGATCGTCAGCTATCACGCCGCACTCGTGCGGCCCGGCGACACGCACGGCGCTCAAGTCGGGCTGGCTCGGGCATTTCTGAAGACCGGCAAACCCGAGCTGGCATTGGCGCCGATTTCGACGGCATTGGATGAGAGCCCAGGCGATCCAAAATTGCTGCTCCTGCTGGGGGTCACCCGAGATCTCGCAGGACAGCACGGGGAAGCGCAAGCCTACTACCGGGATGCCCTCACCCGCGCGCCTGGCGACCCGGCCTTGACGGTTAATCTTGCCCTGTCTCTGACGTTGAGTGGCGATTACCCGAATGCTATAGCCGTTTTGCAACCCCTTGCGATGGGACCAGCCGGATCACCGCAGGAGCAGCAAACCTTGGCGTTAATTTATGGTCTCAGCGGTAATCCGGAACAGGCTGCGCGACTCAACGGGCGCTATTTGAATCCGGCCGAGGTACAGACCAACCTAGCCTATTATCAGACACTTCGCCAACTATCGCCCGAGGCCAGAAGCCAGGCGATACTGTCTGGTGGAGCCCGGTCGAGGGGTTGATTGCCTAGAATTCAGTCGGAATAGTTCAAAGATTTCGCTAGCCCTTGCATAATCGGGGAAGTTTCAATGAAGGGGTAAGCGACGCACCTTCTGCGAACCATTTCGCACTTGCTCTGCTTGTGAGCGTCACCGGCTGTTTTCCGCCGACACAAGGCGCTTACGGTCCGGCTGTCTGGGAACAACCGCAGCCAGTACATTTTTTCTATGGCCAACTGGTCCCGATGCAGCCCGTGCAGATCGATTATCGTGCTCCCGAGGTTCTGGACTGCGGGCGAGATGGTCGCCTTGGCTGGCCGGATTGAGCGCGCAAGCTGAAGGGCCAAGCGGCGGTTTTGGTGCGACCGCCGCCGGCGTCGGCGTCTTTTTCGAAGCCTCGGTCCCCAACTTACCGGGGACAGAATACACGGTAATGCTTGACCACGGCACCGACTCTCCTGACCCTTACCTCGACCCGCGCCAGCACCGGACGCCGATCATCGTAGTGCAAAACGGCTATCCCTCTGAGACTCCACCGGCACTCGGCCAACGCGTCGCGGTGCGAGTCGTCAACAATTCAGCCCGTGTGATCGCGAATCCCCTTCCGCCCGAGGCTGAAGCGCTTCTGGCTGCCGCCGGCCCGATGCCGGTCCCACGACAAGGCCCGCCAGCTGCGGCCCCTCCTCCGCCTGTAGAGAGCTACGGATATCGTCAGGCACTTGGTCAGGGCACTTTATCGGCACTGGACCATTGAGCCGTAGGTCAAGCGATAGCCCGACGCAGGTAATCAGATGCACTAACGACGTGGGCGAAACCCGCGGGTGGCGTCATTCTTTTGGCGCGCATCTGGACGCAAATGGTTCGCCGGGGTCGGCTCGGTACCAGCCCGAGCGGACGGCGGATTACCCTCCCCGCGAGGATCATACGGCTCGACGTAATAAAAAAATCTACCCGGTTCGGGATTAAAGCCCAGAATTTGCGCTACCTGTTTTGTCTGTTCTTCGTCCATCGGATACTCGCCCAAGCCGTCATCTTGAGGCTGAAAACCAGCCATTATTTTTATTTTCGATACGAGATAGGAGGGAATGGCAATCGAGCCCGTCATTCGCTCGGTTGCCCTGTCATAAGTCACCACCCGGTAGCTCATCTCACGGCTCCACTGGACGTCGCGACGGGTTGGGTGGCCTTATCTGCCGGCCATCCCACGGATCGAAATCGCCAAGGTGACGACGACCCGAGGGATCGTATACCTCCACCGTGTTGTGGAGATAGTCGCGTTCTATGATCTTACCATCTTCATCCTTCCAACGGCTACGATAGCCGCCGCCAGCACGTGGTGTTTTCGCTCTCGACTTATCTGCGCCAGGAAACCCGGGAAGGGTATCACCTCCCGGAAACGGTCGGCTGATGCGCCGCCGGCGGCGCACGATCACGCGCCGCTAGTCAGATCAGTGCTTGGCGAAGACGTCGATGACGTTGATCGCAGCGGGGCCGAGCAGGACGATGAACAGCGTCGGCAGGATGAAGATCATCATCGGGATCGTCAGCAGGGCCGGCAGCCGCGCCGCCTTTTCTTCGGCGCGCGTCATCCGCGCACTGCGCATCTCGGTGGCGAGGACGCGCAGCGATTGGGCCAGCGGAGTGCCGAACTTTGCGGTCTGCTGCAAGGTATTGACGACGCCGCGGATGCCGTCGGAGTCGGTGCGCGCGTTGAGGTTCTCGAACGCCATGCGGCGCTCGGGCAGAAACGTCAATTTCGGCCGCGGTGATGCCGAATTCTTCGGCGAGCGCCCCCCAGGTGTTGCCGAGCTCGCGCGACACGCGGACCAACGTCGCATCGAGGCTGAGCCCCGCCTCGGCGCAGATGACCATCAGATCGAGCCCGTCGGGCAGCCCCAGCTGAATCTGTTTGGCGCGTTTATCTGCAGCGTTCCGCAGATAAATCCTCGGCGCGTAATAACCGAACACGACGCCGGCCATCGCCGGCAGTAAACCCCAATGCGGCGGCAGCGGCATCAGATGCAGTACATGCATGTCCGCCAGCATCGCAACGCCGAACACGAAAGGGAGACTGATCCGCGCGAAGAGATAGCGCACCATCGTATCTTGCGACCTGAACCCGGCACGGGCGAGCATGCCGCGCGCTTCCGCGGCATGGCGAGAGCGCAACAGGTGTAGGCGGGTGACCGCCTCGCGCATCAATCCGACCGGGTTGCGCCGATGCTGGCTGCGGCGCGTCGCGAGCGCGGCGTCGCGCAAGGTTTCCTTGCGCTGAATAATTTGCTCGAGCCGCCGCTCGAACAAGGTCTTGGGGCGCAGTGCCTGCCAGATCGCCAAAAAGGACACAAGCACTGCGAGCGATGCGAGCAGGACAATCGCGTCGTCGAGCCCTACCCCCGCCGGCAGCCAATCGGCAATGCTGAAGTCCTGGAGGCGAGTGCTCCTCATATCTCGAACCGTGCCATCTTGATCATGATGAAAACGCCGGTGCCGAGCATCGCGAACCCCAAGCCGTCGAGAAGCAGTCCGCGGACGTCTGTGTAGAGGGGGGCGAGGTAATGGGGCGAGGTCACCGCCAGCAGCACAATGACGACGACCGGCAGACCGGCGAGGATCATTGTCGTCGCTCTCGTCTCACTCGACATGGCGCGGACTTTGGCCCGCATCTGGCGCCGCCGCCGCAGGACGTCAGCAAGATTGTCGAGGGTCTCGGCAAGATTGCCGCCAGTCTCGCGTTGAACGCTGAGGGCGATGATGAAGAACCGGAATTCCGGAACATCGATGCGCGCGGCGATGTCCCACAGCAGGGTGTCAAGGTCGCGGCCCAGCCGCATACCGGCCTCGATGCGGCCCAACTCGGCACCGACCGGACCGGCAATCTCACGGCCTGCGCCGATAATCGCTTCGCTGATTGGCAGACCCGACCGCAGCGCCCGAACCATCAGATCGATTGCCTCCGGAAAGAGCTTGATGAAGCCAGCGACGCGACGTCTTCCCATGCGGTTGACGATCTTGTGGGGAAGCGCCGTTCCGATCAGCACCGCGACGAGCAGGCTTGGGATGAGGCCGATCGAAGTGGCGGCAATCAGCCCGATCGCCGCCACGGCCGCCACGCCGATCATCACCAGCGCATATTGGCCGACGGTGATTGCGTACCCGGTCCCGCGCGAGCCGGGAGGCGAGAATGTCGCGGCGGGGCAGCCACCGGCGCGCAATGCGGTCGATCGTTGTTGCATTGCGCTGCCGCGACAGCGATCGCTCCGCCGCGGCCGTCGGGGCAGGAAGACCTTGAGCCCGGTCGCGCACCGCATTAAGGCGCCGCCGGAAGCGGCGACCCCCCAAACCGTCGCTCAGCGTTATCGCTACCAGGTAAAAGACAAACCCGGCGCCCATCGCACTGCAGACGATCAGCCAAGTCTCCAGATCGAACGAAATATCGAACATGCGGCCTTCCGTCATTTCCGGGAGAGCCCGGGGCTTTTCGGAAAATGATAAACGATTGTGCGATTGAGTTGTCCGACTGACCTGAAGCCGCCATGCCCGGCCTTGCGCATATCCTTGGGCCAGGCATCCACGCATCTCGCGGGCGACGGCTGCCCCTTTTGGGGGACATGGATGGTCGGAAAACGTCCGGCCATGACGATAGCGGGTCGTAGACGCATCTCAGTGACGTAGGATCCGGGCCTGAGCGGGTTTGCGACCACTATTCGCCCACTCAAATTATTTCGAGCAGCGCGCGATCGAGCCCGAAATATTCGGCGCGTGGGAGGAAATTCGGACGAATTCCGCTCGACTGGAAAACCCCGCGTAATCTGCCGTCGCTGGTTTCGCCCTGGAACTGAAAAGTAAACAGCTCCTGGGTCGTGATTATGTCGCCTTCCATCCCGACGACTTCGATGATGTGCGTGACTCGGCGGACGCCGTCGCGCATGCGGTTGACTTGCGCGATCAGGTGGAGTGCGGCCGCAATCTGGGTGCGCACTGCACGCGACGGCAGGTTGATGCCGGTCATCCCCACCATGTTTTCGAGCCGGGTCAATGCGTCGCGCGGCGCGTTCGCGTGGATCGTGCTCATCGAGCCATCATGGCCGGTATTCATAGCCTGCAGCACGTCGAGCGCTTCGGCGCCGCGGATCTCACCGAGAATAATGCGGTCGGGGCGCATGCGCAGCGAGTTGCGCAGCAGTTCGCGCATCGTAATTTCGCCGCTGCCCTCGAGGTTCGGCGCGCGCGTCTCCAAACGCACGACATGCGGTTGCTGCAGCTGCAATTCGGCCGCATCTTCGATCGTCACGGTCCGCTCGGTCGGATCGATCATTCGCGACAGCGCATTAAACAACGTCGTCTTGCCCGACCCGGTGCCGCCGGAGATCAGAATGTTGAGGCGGCAGCGCGCGGCGATCTTCAGCAAGGTTGCCATGTCTGGCGAGATGTTAGCCTGCTGCGCCATCGTATCGAGGGTGATCGCCTTTTTCGAAAACTTGCGGATCGAGATCGCCGGCCCGTCGATCGCCAGCGGCGGGGCGATGATGTTGACGCGGCTGCCGTCCAGCAGGCGAGCGTCTACGAGGGGAGTGGATTCATCGATGCGCCGGCCGATGCGCGTTACGATCTTGGTCGCGACGTTCATCACATGATCGTCGTCGCGAAACTTGACGTCTGTCAGCTCGAGCTTGCCGCGCCGCTCGACATAAACCTGCTGCGACCCGTTGACCATGATGTCGGTCACCGTCTCGTCCTCGATCAACGGCTCCAGCGGTCCGAGCCCGAGCATGTCGGCGATCAGCGAT
>Ga0306920_100004644_pt1 | contig 17624 bp, 16 predicted proteins | sample flu12Cox44000170_FD_204666 | JGI IMG/M metagenome (GOLD analysis project Ga0306920, IMG submission 204666) | Lab enrichment of tropical soil microbial communities from Luquillo Experimental Forest, Puerto Rico - flux4day.12C.oxic.44.000.170 (v2)... | ecosystem: Environmental > Terrestrial >... | reverse complement strand
AAGGAATTGCCTATCGGAGCGCCACTGCCGGTGTGCTCTGCGCTGAAATCCACAATGACGGACCACCGACCATGAACGTTCCAGGAGCCGGAAAGCCCGCCACCATTCAGACCGAAACAGCCGCATTCTCCGGGGCCCGCATTTGTGCGAACCCAATGATACGTGGCCGCAGCGTCGCCGCTGTAAGAAACCTGTGCATAGGCGGCCGAAGCAGTCATGAGCAGCAACAAAGTCGAGAGCAGAAAGCATCGCATCGCGAATTCTCCTTGCTTGCTCGCGTCAATTCGGAGGTACTGAGACCGTGGCCGAAACATTGCTCACAACGGTGTCTTCGTACGAGCCACCCGTGGAAGCGGTGATAAACAGATAGGCCGTGGGCGGGGGCGTGACGTTTCCGGAAAACAGTTGCACTCCGTCCATGGTCACGGTCATGTTCCCCTGAATGAGCGAGTACGTGTAGTTGTGCGTGATGGGCATGCTGCTAGAGACAACGGCCGGAATCGTGGTGTTGACATTGAAATAGGGATGCTCGAAAAGCGCGGTTTCCCCTCGGGTCACGGCGATGTAAGGCACCGCCGGCTCTCCGGCATTGTGGTAAGTGTCCAACTCGAAGAGCAGGCCAGGAATGCCTTTCGCTCCCAAACCCATTCCGATAGCTCCCAAACTTGTGGGCGTCGCGCCAAGCGATGGATCGGCCAAAAGCACAGTGAAGCCATCGGCCGGAAGTGCACTGGGATTACTGAGCGTCACCTTAAAACTGATCTGGATGTCACCTGTGGAAATAAGTGTCGGCCAAACAATCTCTCCGTGCTGGTTGTTTGCAGAGGTTGTCAGTTGGTAACTGCACGATGGTTGTGCAACGGCGTTGCCTAACGCGGACCAATTGCTGTTGCACAGACCGGAAACACCCGCGAGCGGGCCAACGAAGAGTCCTGCGGAGTTGCTGATTACCGAGGAAGTGACGCCGTTGCTTACCACCACGTAGAACACCTTCCCGCTGTCCGAGCTGCTGGCGGAATCGACCGTGTAGCTCGAACTTGTCGCTCCCGGAATCGCCGTGAATGTGGAACTACCGGGGGCAGACTCATACCACTGATAAGTCAACGGCAGGGCGGATGTCGCCACGACCTGATACGTAGCCGATGCGCCAGCATCAACATATTGGGTGACGGGTTGTTGGGTGATCTGAATTCCATTGCCAACCGCGAGCGACGCAGGCTGCGAAACCGCCTGCCCATAACTATTGCTGACGATAACGTAGTAAGCGTCCTGATCGTTCGCGGTCGTTGTCGCCGTTGACGGAACCATATAGGTCGCGGACGTAGCCCCAACGATCGCCACCCCCGTTGTTTGTCCCGCAGGAATTCTGTACCACTGATAAGTAAGGGTTGGTGTGCCCGTCGCGACGACACTGAACGAGGTGGCGCCGCCGGGCACCACGGTCAGGCCAACCGGCTGAGTGATAATCGTGGGAGGCGCATTGCCCGCGGTGACGGTAAGCGTTGCGTCTGTGCTGTTCAGCGTGCCGCAGGAGTCCGTGACCGTGGCGTAATACTGATCACCGTCGTAGCTAGTGTCCACTTGCGGCGTGGTGTAGTTGCTGGACGTCGCTCCGAAAATCGCTACACCAGTGGAGCCACCCGAGGGGATTTGATACCACTGATAGGAAATCTGACCTAGTCCGTGGCCCGAAACGGAAAACAGCCCGGTCTGTGTCGGTCGCAGGGAAATACCGGTGGGATGCGAGGAAATGGACGTCGATCCCACGGCGATTGCCGCCACGCTCGACGTTACGCTCCCCAGCCCGTTCGTGACTGTAACGGTATAATTTCCAGCGTTGGCGGATTGCGCTGGAGAAACCGTGTAGGTCGCGTTTGTCGCGCCCGGAATTGGTGCTCCGGTGAGGTTCCACTGATAGCTCGAAGCGTAAGAAGCCGTTACCGAAAGGGTTAATGCGCTTCCCGTGCAAATATGTTGGCTCGTTGGCTGAGTCAGGATTACAGGCGCGCTGAGCGTGGTGGTGGTGGTGACAAAAACCGACGGTTCGTCGACGCTCGTAGCGGTAATGGTATAAACCCCCGCAGTGGCAGGAGGAGTCCAAACGTTTCCGCTGAAGGTACCCGCACTCGCGCTCCAGGTAATGCCGTCTGTTGTGCCGCCGCTTGCCGTCGAGCTAAAGGACATTTGTGCTGGAGCAACGACCTGGTTCGCCGGGGAAATCGGAGTCAGCGTGACAGGAGTCGGCGTCACCACGCACGTGGTGGAAACCACGTTGCCCATGGAATCCGTGACCGTCAGCGTGTATGTCGTCGTCGATGTCAGCGGTGGTGTCGGATAGGAACCGCCACTTACAGCCGAGCTAGTAATGTCGGAACTGCCGACGCCGTGGGAGCCAATAACGGCCGTCTTCGCGCCCGAAAACGTTGGAAAAAGGTTCACCGAAGAGTTATACGGGGGTGTTGTCGAGCTGGGCATCAGACTCTTGGCCACCGGTGGCGGAAGGAGGACGGTAAGAGTTCCGGGCCCACTCGTAACCGAACCCGCCGAGTTTGTCACGGAAACTGTAAACATCGCGCCGTTATCGCCAGCGACCGTGGGAGGCGTTGTGTAGCTGCTCGAAGTCGCGCCGCTAATCGCAATTCCATTCTTGTACCACTGGTAGGTCATCGGGCCGGTGCCGGTCGCGGTAACACTAAACGAGGCGTCTTGGCCCATCGGAAGAGTTACGTTGGCAGGTTGCGTGACGGTCGGTGCCAGAGGCCTGTAGCCTTGAAAGCCTCCCGCACATGCTGAGATATTCAAAAGCAGTAGCGTTGCGGCTATGGCAGTCAAGAGTTGTATAGCAAGATTTCGGCGCACGAAAGTGATGCAATAGGCACGTTCTTGCTGACCGCAGCCCTGCTCTGCACGAGAATTCGCCTTAGGTGCCACGAAGGAAGACCGACGGGCGAACGAGTTCTGGAGGCCTGCAAAAAAGTCACAGTCAAAATGTCGGGGCGTAGATCGCATCTGGAGAAAACTCTTAATCCAACTTTATCCAGATGGATCATAATCACGGTAAAAACCACAGGCGTGGTTGCGCAAAGGGCTGATAACATTTTGGTGCCAATCCGTATCTCTTCCTCGTCAAAAGCTTGATCCTATCTGTACTGAGGCATGGCGAGGCCGAGCACGCGAAGTTGCGGTGATTTTGTTTCGTTTTCCCGCAATAAGTCCCTACCAGGCGCTCACTCCGGCAAAGCGGGCCGCACATCAAAGGTTGGTTGGATTGATTCGGGCGTCGGGAGAAACGCAGATGGTCCCATGCGTAAAGAATCAGTACCCGTAAGTGTAATGGAGCGGCCTATGAGAATCGAACTCACGCCTGAACCTTGGCAAGGTTCCGTACTACCATTATACTAAGGCCGCCTAGAACAGTAATGTTATAACATGCCTGCGCGCCAACCTCAAAATGAATGAGCCTTGGCAAGCGTGTTCAAAACATCTTTTTACGAGACTTGTAATACTCGCGCGGACTTTACAATCGGTGAGCGCCGTTGGCGCTCTGCGAATTTTGTTGCCTTTTCCTTGTCGGTGTAGACGCGTCCGAACGTTTCTCCGTCTGAATAATTTACGGTAACCAAGTAATGGTGGTGCCGACGCCGCCGGTCCTTTCCGAACTCGGATTTTTCATCACGCACAGTTTTTCGAGGCGATTTACTTTGTGATTTGGCCACGGTGGATACCTCAGTAGTTGAACGGCCCGAACAGAGGGACTATCGCACGAATCGTTATTCTACGCAATTAGCATATTAGATAGTAATCCCAAGGGACGTTGAAGTACGCACGCTGCGCGAGTATCTCGCTTGCGTCGACTTCTTACCGAAAACAGATAATTTGACAGCAGGTGCATGCGCTGCGCGGAAGGTAACGGGGACCGCGCACTCGGGATTCTCAAGCGAAGCAATTTCTTTTCCATCTCCAGAAACCGTCAAACTTTTGCTTTTGTTCGGTATGGGTCGTGTGAGTCACGGAGACAAGCCGACCCACTAACTTAGTACCCTAAAATCTCCGCTCGTGCAGGAGGGAGGAAGAAACGACCTGCACACGTGGCAACTCGGCACGCCAATTAACGCTGGATCTCGCTTTCGTTACCGCGAAGTCCCCGGAAGAGCCGTAACTTTCGGGCGAGAAATCGCTTAGTCGCTTGAAACATTTCGCGAAGTTTTACGTCTTTACTTATGTGAATGAAACAGGCAGGTTCGCGATGAACAAGGACGCGCTCATGTGGAACAGTGAAAAAATGCCGCCTATCGTTGAAGATCTCCGGAGCCATACGCCGGAGCACTTGGCGGAACTTCGGACGCTGCTGAAGATCGGCATCATTGGTAGCCCTGATATGCGCAGGCCCGGTTTCTACGAGCTCGACGGCGCGGAGAATGTTTATTACATTTTTCGTTATCCGTCGGGTCACAAGGTGCTACTTGTCGCGGTCTGGCAAAAAGAGACCGACCCGCTGGTTACCGAGCTGATTGCTTGCAATTGCCTCGCAGCGTGAGACGTGTCGCCCCAGACGAGCGTCAATCTTTCTCCAATTTCAGTGCAACGGAGTTAATGCAATAGCGTAGGCCGGTCGGGTTGGGTCCATCTTCGAAGACGTGTCCCAAGTGAGCACCGCAGCGGCTGCACGTTACTTCCGTCCGCACCATGCCGTGCGAATAGTCCTTCTCTTCGTCGATAGCTTCGCCCCTGGCTTTGTCGTAGAAACTCGGCCAACCGCAACCGGAATGAAACTTGGTCTCCGAACGAAACAGGGTCTGGCCGCAGCCTACGCACTGGTAAGTCCCGGGGCTGTCGGTTGATTCGTACTCTCCGGTAAAGGGTGGCTCCGTGCCCTTCTGTCTCATTACGTAATACTGGTTCGGAGTGAGCTGTTTTCTCCACTCGTCATCGGTCTTTCGGATCTTTTCTGCCGCTTCTTCTCTGGCCATAGTTACTTGCTCCTTCTCATCAGTATCTGATTCAGCGCATCGTCTTGACGTTTCAGCTGGTGCCCTCAATGATGGGAGTATCCAACCCGGAACGTAGCATGGCAGAAACGAGCCAACCTCAATACGCGGAGCAGCGCCGAAGCCGCCGAGCGAAGATCGCCAAACCCTTGCGCGTGCGGCCCTCGGATCCCCGGGACGAGCATTTCGAAGACCTTCCGGTTAGCGTAAATGCATCCAAAGAAGGCATTTACTTCCATACCAGGCGCTCAAACTATTACAAGGGTATGCGCGTGTTCGTGACCTTTCCTTTCACCTCGCCTCATGACCCTATGAACTGTGAATATGTGGCGGAGGTTGTCAGGGTGGAGAACCTTGCAAACAACCGCTTCGGCGTTGCGCTGCACCTCAAGATGACCATGAACTACGGCTCGAAGGCTCCGGGCTCGGTCACACGTCCCTGATATCCAAATTTACGATTTCTCGCTGCCAAAATTTGCATTAGTGGCATGCTATGCGGATGGTGTACCTTGCTGCCAGCATGAATTACCGGGCGCATCGACATCATCAGCACCGCATCCCAACGCGCCCGTCCTGGCCTGTCTAGCGCTTATCTGAAATCGAGCTCTTGATCAGCCCGCTGGCGCACAACCCGCTAGCGGGATTTTTGTTTTGGGGAGGCTCCCGTGAAATTGGCATTCGAAAAACTGGGTGGACTCATTCCCGGCATCGTTCAGGATCATCGCACCGGAGAAGTGTTGATGCTGGGTTATTTAAACCCCGACGCCTTGGCCGAGACCCAACAGACGCGAGAAGTTCATTTTTTCTCGCGTTCGCGCAATCGACTCTGGAAAAAAGGGGAAACCAGCGGGCACGTTCTCCGTTTGAAGCAGATCCGCCTCGACTGCGACGCCGACGCGCTTTTGCTGCTCGTCGAACCTGTGGGCCCGGGCGTCTGCCACGAAGGCTATCGCAGTTGCTTCTTCCGGCAACTCGCTTCGGATGGCTCGGCCGCCGTCATCGCCGAGCGAGCCTTTACTCCGGGCGAAGTTTATGGCAATCAGGGGGCACAGTGACCCTGCTGAAATTGGGCATTCCCAAGGGAAGTTTGCAAGAAGCTACCCTCGATCTTCTGTCGCGCGCAGGATGGAAAGTGACTTTAAGTTCACGCAGCTATGTGCCCACGATTGATGATGCGGAAATCAGCTGCCTCCTGGTACGCGCGCAGGAAATGGCACGGTACGTCGAAACCGGAGCGCTGGACGCGGGAATCACGGGTCACGATTGGGTCGAAGAGACCCGTGCCGACGTGTTGGAATTGGCCGAACTCGTCTACGCCAAGCAGCGTCTGGCGCGCGTCAAATGGGTATTGGCGGTTCCCGAAGATTCCCCGATTCGCGAGCCCCGCGACCTGCAAGATAAAGTCATCGCTACAGAAGTTGTAGGAATCACGGAAAAGTATCTTGCCCGGCACGGGGTCAAGGCGCGTGTGGAGTTTTCCTGGGGTGCGACCGAGGTCAAGGTTCCTCAGCTGGCCGATGCGATCGTGGAAGTTACGGAAACGGGGTCTTCGCTGCGGGCGAACCGTTTGCGCATTCTCGACACCGTTTTGCAGTCGGCCACCGTGTTCATCATGAATCGCAAGTCGGCCGAGGACCCCGCCAAGCGCGAGAAGGCGGAGAATCTGGTATTGATGCTGCAAGGGGCAATTGCGGCCGCAACCCGCGTTGGATTGATGCTCAACGTGCGACGCGAAGATCTCGCTTCGGTTCTAGCCGTTTTACCAGCGCTGAAAAATCCGACGATCTCGGCACTGAGCGACTCCAACTGGGTCGCCGTCAACACGATTATCGAGGAATCCGTCGTCCGGCAAATTCTTCCTCGCCTGAAAGCGGCCAAAGCACAGGGTATTGTCGAATACCCTTTGAACAAAATCGTGCTCTGATGCGAATCCTGAAACTCACGCCACAGGTCGAAGCAAAGCTAATGGAGATGCGCGAAAGGAAGGATCGCGCTGCGTTGCGCGTGGCCGCGAAAATCGTGGCCGACGTGAAACGCCGAGGCGACGCGGCACTCGACCACTGGTCCCTCGCGCTCGACGGGGTAAATTTGAAACGCGATGGTTTGTGGGTTTCACAAGAAAGAATGGCAGCTGCCCGAAGACGAGTTTCTTCCGATTTTGTTGGTGCTGTAGAGCATGCGGCACGAAATGTCCGGGCCGTCGCTGAAAAGCAGATGCCCCGTCCTTGGTCGCTCGAGGTCGAGCCGGGCGTGAACATTGCGCAGGTCATTCGTGGCATCGATTCTGTGGGCTGTTACATTCCCGGCGGGCGGTTTGCCCTGTTTTCGACACTGATCATGACGGTCATCCCCGCGCTGGTAGCGGGCGTCAAACGAATCGTTGCCGTCTGCCCGCGAGCGAATGACGAAGTTCTCGCCGCCGCGCATGTTCTAGGCGTGCCGCACCTGGCGCGAATCGGCGGAGCGCAGGCGATTGCCGCGCTCGCGTATGGAACGAAGCGAGTTTCGCGCGTGGAGAAAATCTTTGGCCCGGGAAATCGGTTTGTTACTGCCGCGAAGCAACTGGTCGGCAATGATTGCGGAATCGATCTCCCGGCGGGGCCCACGGAGGCGATCGTCCTGGCCCGTCGCGGCAATCCCGGTTGGATCGCGGCGGATCTTCTGGCACAAGCGGAACATGCACCCGACGCGGAGAGCTTTCTCGTCACCCCTTCCGCCAAACTCGCGCGGGCCGTGCAAAGCGAAATTGCCCGTCAAGTGCGACTCTTGCCTCCGAATAATCTTGCACACCAGTCCTGCCACGGCACCGGAGCGATACTGGTCGCCGCCAGTTGGAAGAAGGCCATCGATTTTGTGAACCGCTTCGCGCCGGAACACCTGTCCCTCCCGGAAAGTTCGGCGGAACTGCTCGACCGGATTCGTTCTGCCGGTACGATTTTCGTGGGACCCGTCAGCGCGCAACCCTTCGGCGATTACGCAAGCGGCAGCAACCATGTGTTGCCGACCGCTGGTTGGGCGAAACGCCGTGGTGGTCTTTCGGTGCTCGATTTTGTGAAACAGTTTACGGTGCAGACGATCGGTCGCGAGGGCTACCAGCGCCTCGCGACCGATGTGCAAACCATGGCGCACGCCGAAGGATTACTCGCACACGCCAAGGCCGTGGAGGTCCGCCGATGAAGACTTCTTTGCCAGTCCGGCCAGCGATTCTGGCGCGCCAGACGTACGAGGCACCGGCCGAAGGCCGGCGAGGAAAAATTCGTCTCGATTTCAACGAGAACACCGCCGGTTGTAGCGCGGCGGTCCGCAAAGCTCTCGCGCGCCTCAGTGCGAAAGACATTGCCACATACCCCGAGTACGAGGTTCCCACTCGTGAATTGGCACGCCGTTTTCGCGTCCACCCGGATGAACTGGTTCTTACGAATGGTGGCGACGACGCTCTCCGCGTCTTTTTCGACACCTTCGTCGAGCCGGAAAGCCACATACTCATCTGCGAGCCGACGTTTCCGATGTACCGCTATTATGCCGAGATCGCGGGCGCGAAGGTGGACGTGCTGCACTACGGCTCACAAATGGAATTTCCCCTGGCCAAAGCGCTCGCGGCGTTGAAGAAACGGCCCCGGGTATTTTTTCTTGCGAATCCAAACAATCCTACAGGCACGCTGGTTTCGAATAAGGATTTGGAGAAATTGCTGCGTGCTGCGACCCGTACCGTAGTCGTCCTCGATGAAGCTTACGCAGAATTCTCCGGCGCGAGCGTCGTTCCGTGGGTTCGCAAATATCCGCATTTGTTTGTGGCACGGACGTTTTCCAAGGCCTCGGGCCTCGCCGGCCTCCGACTCGGCGCGGTGGTTGCGCGCCGCCAGTCGCTCGCGTTTGTGCGACGCGCGATGCCTCCGTACCCGGTAAACCTTGCCGCACTAGTGGCGGCGGTAGCCGCTTTCAAGGAAGGCAAGACCATCGCTGCCTATGTCTCTTCCACCACGCGCCGGCGCGAGTGGCTCGCACGCCAGCTGACCGAATTCGGCGCTCGCGTTTTCCCAAGTGCGGCGAACTTTTTGCTGGTGGATTTCGGAGAGCGCGGCCCTTCCTGCTTTCGGAAACTCGCGCGTCACAACATTCTGATTCGCGAGCGCGGCAAGGATCTCGGCCTCGGCTACGCGCGCATCACGATCGGCACGCAAGCCGAACTGAATGCATTTCTTCGTGTTTTACGAGAGCAAGATTAGAACGCCGATGGCCAGGACCGCTTCCATTCGTCGCAATACCACGGAAACCCGGATCACGGTGCGCTTGAATCTGGACGGCCGGGGGAAGTCCGGCATTTCGACGGGTATTCCCTTCTTCGACCACATGCTGGAGCTGGTAACGCGACACGGCGGGTTTGACCTGAGCGTGCAAGCAAGTGGGGACTTGCACGTTGACCAGCATCACACCGTTGAAGACGTCGGAATCGCGCTCGGAGAAGCGGTTCACAGAGCTTTGGGCAATAAACGGGGTATTCTTCGAGCCGGCTACTTCCTGATGCCCATGGACGAGACGCTCGCGGCGGCCGCCATCGACCTTGGCGGACGCGCGTTTTGCGTGGTCAAGGCAAAGTTCTCGGCCACCCGTGTGGGCGACTTTCAAACCGAATTGGTCGAGGATTTTTTCCAGGGCTTTGCCCAGGCCGCCCGTGCCAATGTTCATTTACGCGTGCTGTACGGGCGCTCTTCGCACCATCAGGTCGAGGCCTTGTTCAAAGCCTTCGCCCGGGCACTTCGCTTTGCCGTTGCTCGCGACCAGCGCCTCCGCAAGGTGCTGCCGAGCACGAAGGAACTGCTGTGATCGCCACGCTGATCGATTATGGCGCCGGCAACGTAACCTCCGTGGCTCGTGCTCTACGTCGCCTGGGTACCGAGGTCCAACTGACCCACGATCCCAGGCTTATATCTGCCGCAAGTTCGCTTATTTTGCCTGGCGTTGGTCATTGTGCGGCCCTTCTACATTCCCTCGATTCGCGTTCGCTGCGGCAACCGCTGCTGCACGCGATCGGGCGGGGCGTGCCATTTCTCGGAATCTGCCTTGGACTTCAAGCACTGTATCAACGAAGCGAAGAAGCACCCGAAATCGTCGGCCTAGGTGTTCTTCCCGGAGATGTCCGTCGGTTGCCGGTCGAAGTCAAACTGCCTCATATGGGTTGGAACCAGCTTCACGCGGTCCGGCCGTGTCGTCTGCTGGAAGGGATCCCGGAAGAGGCGTACTTTTATTTCGCGCACTCGTACGCTGCTCCGGCTAACGGCGCCGAAAGCGCAGCGACTTGCACGCACGGCCGCGAATTCACCGCGGTCCTCGAACATGGTGGGGTTTTTGGCGTGCAATTCCACCCGGAAAAAAGTGGGGCGCCTGGCGCGCGACTCCTCGAGAATTTTCTGAGGATTGCAGCATGAGTCTCGCTCACCGCATCCTCCCCTGCCTCGACACCGACGGCGAGCGTGTCGTCAAGGGCGTGCACTTCGAGGGTCTTCGCGATGCAGGCGATCCGGTCGAACTCGCGGCTCGCTACAATTCGGAAGGCGCCGACGAGCTGGTTGTTCTGGACATCGCTGCCGCGCGCGACAATCGCCCGACATTCCTTGCGACCATTCGCCGCGTCGCTGAGCAACTCAGCATTCCCCTCACGGCCGGTGGCGGAATTCGGTCGCTCGACGACGCGCGATCGGTAGTGCGCGCGGGAGCCGACAAGGTGACCGTCAACACCGCCGCGGTGGAACGACCGCCATTGATTGCCGAACTTTCGCGCGAGTTTGGCGCCCAAGCCGTGGTGCTGGCGATCGATGCGAAACGGGAGGACGATGGTTGGCAAGTGCGAGTTCGCGGGGGACGAGCCGCTACAAAGTGGAAGGCCCTCGACTGGGCCCGACACGGTGTCGAACGCGGCGCGGGCGAAATTCTCCTTACCTCGGTCGATCGCGATGGAACGCAATCCGGATTCGATCTTTCCCTCACCGCGGCGATCAGTCGATCGGTCCAGGTGCCCGTCATCGCCTCGGGCGGCGCCAAACTACCCCAGCATTTCCTGGACGTGTTCAGCAAAGCAGCCGCAGACGCCGCGTTAGCCGCGTCCATTTTCCATGACCAGGTGCAGTCTATCCGGGCACTAAAACTCTTTCTGCAGTCCCACGGTGTCACCGTGAGGTTGCCATGCTGATTCCCTGCATTGATTTACAGCGCGGCGAGGCTGTGCAACTTGTTCACGGACGCACCCGTGAGCTTGCGGTCCCTGATGTATTGGGCTTGCTGAAGCGTTTTTCGAAATACCCGTGGTTACACATCATCGATCTCGATGCAGCCATGCGCAAAGGAGAGAATAACCGGCTGGTGCGTCGACTCTGCGCGGAGGCTACCCGGCGCTACAAAATGAAAGTTCGAGTGGGCGGTGGCATTCGCACGACGCCCCGCGCGGAGAGCTTCATCAAACTCGGCGCGCAGCAAACGATCATTGGGAGCGCGGCGTTTCGCAAGGGGAAGCCCAATCTTACATTCCTAAAAAAACTGGCACGCAAAATCGGCAGGAAGCACATCGTTGTGGCGCTCGATACGGCAAAAGGCCGCGTGGTAATTCATGGCTGGCGCACTCCGCTATCACTCGAGCCCAGAGAGGTCTTTTCCGCGCTCGAGCCCTATTGTAGCGGATTTCTTTGCACCGATGTGGACCGCGAGGGCACCATGCGTGGCGCGAATCTGCAATGGTTTCGCACCTTGCGGGCCGCGACCCATCTCCCGGTCATCGCAGCGGGCGGCATTTCCACAACCCGGGAAATCCGGGCCCTCGAGAAAATCGGCATGGACTCGGCCGTCGGGATGGCGCTGTACAAAGACCGGGTCCGTTAGCCCTGGCCATCTGCATCCATCTGCATCTTCCGACGTCGCCCTCACGTGCAGTACGATAATGGCCGAAAGTGAGGTCTTATGCTCGTCACTTTCCGGCCGTGTGGCCCCAAAGATCACAACGTACTTTTGAAACTGATCGTTGCGTATTACCGGTTCGACAAAATTCCCTACAAGCTTGACTCGCTGCGCCGCGGCCTCGACACCCTGCTGCGCAACCTCTCCCAGGGCCAGGCTTGGCTGCTCGAGACTCATCATCGGGCGATTGGCTACGCGATTCTTACCTACAATTTCGATCTTGAGTACGGCGGAATCGAAGGCATGCTCACCGATCTTTACGTCGAGAAACGGTTTCGGCAGCACGGAGTCGGCTCATTAGCACTCTACGAAATAGAAGACTTTTGTCGCGAACGAGGCATTCGGACGATCGAATTGCAGGTGCAACAACACAATAAATCGGCGCATACCTTCTATCGCAAAACAGGCTTTCGAGTCTTACCGCGGCGCGTTTTTGTTCTGGATGTGCGGCCGGAGGAGAAGCGACCGCCGCGGCGCCCTATCGCAAGTATGCGTCGGTAATGTATTGCTGAACCATGCGCTGCGTGTTGAAGAAGGAACCGTTGATCGCAATGGCGTGCTGCATGACCGCCAGATAGCGGTTGCGGTCTTCATAGAACAAGGGCAGGATGACGCTTTCCAGTTTCGCATAGAGACTTTCCGCATCGGCGACGTTGTCTGCCGCGGTATCAGGTTCCGGATCGCGTCGGTGGGAATCGCCGATGGACCAACCGGTAACGCCTTCGATATGCCCTTCCACCCACCACCCGTCGAGAATGCTTAAGCTGGGCACGCCGTTCAGGGCAGCCTTCATTCCACTGGTGCCCGACGCCTCCAAGGGATACTGCGGCGTGTTCAGCCACAGGTCACAACCGGAGGTCAACTTGCCCCCCAAATTGAGGTTGTATTCATCCAGGAAAACCAAGGAGACGTTTTTCTTCAAAGCTTTCTTCGCTTTGAAGATTCTCTGGATGATCTCTTTTCCGCCGCCGTCGTGAGGGTGGGCTTTACCCGCAAACACAATCTGGAAGGCGCCCGCGTTTTTCGCGATTTGCCGCAAGCGGTCCAAATCGCGAAGTATCAAGTCCGCCCGCTTGTAACCGGTCGCGCGACGCGCAAAGCCGATAGTAAAAGCCGCGGGATCGAGCTTCAGCCCGGTCTTTTTTCGCACGGTTTCGAGCAAATCGTGCTTCGCCAACAGGTGCGAAGCCCACACTTCTTCCGGTGGCAAGCCGAGCGCCCCGCGAAGACTGTAGTTATCTTCGCGCCACGAGGGGATATAGCGGTCAAACAGATCGTGGAACGACGGCGACGTCCACGTCGCGGCGTGCACGCCATTGGTGATGGCCTCGATGGGTACGTTCGGAAACATCCGGCGCGACACTTCCCCGTGCAATTTCGCGACCCCATTCACGTAATTGCTCAGGCTCAAAGCCAGGTAGGTCATGTTGACAGAAGCGCCGCGCCGCGCGGCCTCCTGCAAATCGGGGTAATTCTGCTCTGCCTGGAGGACGCTGCGGATCAGATCGACCGAAGAAGCATCCTTCACATCGAAAAAACGGGCTTGGTCGGGAAATAAGCGCGTCAGATACTCCACCGGAAATTTGTCGTGGCCCGCCGGGACCGGTGTATGCGTCGTGAATACGCATTTGCTGCGGACCCTTTCGATGTCCTCGCCTTTTATCGAGCTTCGGCCGGCGCGTTTGGCTTCTTCTTCGAGCAATTCCATGGTGAGCAGCGCGGCGTGCCCCTCATTCATGTGGTAACGCATCAATTCCGTGTGGCCCAGCGCGCGTAGCATGCGCACACCGCCAATTCCCAGAAGCAATTCCTGGGAGAGGCGATAGTAGGGATCGCCACCGTACAAGGTGCCGGTCAGTTCGCGGTCTTTGGGGTCATTGTCGGGAAGGTCGGCGTCGAGGAAATACACCGGTACCTCGTAACCGCGGACCCCCTTGACCACGTATTTCCAGGTGCGTAGTTCCACACGACGATTCTCCAACGTGACCGTGACCCGGGGTGCTTCTTCTTGCAAGAAATTCTCGACCTGCCAGTCGACCGCCTCTTCCGACTGCGTTCCGTCATCCGAAAGGCGCTGCCGGAAGTACCCCTTCCGGTATAGAAGCGACACCGCCACCATCGGCAACCGGATGTCAGCGGCCGCCCGAATGGTGTCCCCGGCCAGCACGCCGAGACCCCCGCTGTAACTGGGCATGTCATTCTCCAGCGCAATTTCCATCGAAAAGTAGCCGACGAATCGTTTTGGCGGATGGGCGGGCGTTGCCATAGAGGGTGCAGACTTTTCCTGAACCTTTCTCAAGTCCTCTGCTTCTGAGGTTTGCGGAGTCACGGTGGATTTCCTATTTTCCGGGAACACAGGCTTTCAGGCAAGCGCAGACGGCGGCGTTCGCGTTTCTCTCAGAAGCCTGCACGGCATCGGTCGCCGCACTTGGCTATAATTACATTCCATGCCCACGTTTCTGGACGGCGTCCGCGTTGTCGAACTGGCGGAAGCGCTCGCCGGACCGTACTGCGCCATGATGCTCGGCGATCTCGGCGCCGATGTCGTCAAAGTCGAGAGGCCCGGTATTGGCGATCAATCGCGCAGCTGGGGACCTCCCTTTGTCGGCTCCGAATCGGCCTATTTTCTTGCCGCAAATCGCAACAAGCGTTCCTTTTCTTTGAATTTCGACCACCCCGCCGGAGCAGAAGCCTTACGACGGCTCCTCGCTCGAGCCGACGTTTTCATTTGCAATCAGCCTTCGCTCGCCTCCCTCGAACGTCGCGGCCTTGACCCCGCCACGTTGCGTGCGCGGCATCCCCGTCTCATCTATGGTGCGATTAGCGGATACGGTTTTTCCGGTCCCAAGACCGGATTGCCCGGTTACGACATTCTGGCGCAAGCCGAAGCCGGCGTGATGAGCTTCACAGGCGAGCCCGGTGGCGGTCCGATGCGTTTTCCGATTGCCATCGCCGATATGACCGCCGGAATGTACGCGGCGATCGGCATCCTTGCCGCGCTCTATGCCCGCGAACGCACCGGCCAAGGTGATTTTCTCGATCTTGCGCTGTTCGACTCCCAACTCACTTGGCTCGCCAACGTCGGCAGCAGCTATTTGAACGCCGGTGTTTCACCGGAGCGCTGGGGCAACGCTCATCCGAATATCGTTCCGTATCAACTCTTCCGTGGTAGCGACGGAAGGCACTTTGTCGTGGCGGTGGGCACGCAACCTCTCTGGCAACGGCTGCTGCGCCTTCTCAACTTGGAAGCTGAGTTGGGAATGGATTCGCGGTTTTCCAGCAACGCCGATCGCATCCAGAACCGTGACGAACTCATCGCAATTCTGCAGCGACAGTTCGATTTGCGGCCTTCCTCCGAATGGGTCGCTCGGCTGACGACCGCGGACATTCCCGTGGCTCGCATTCAAACCGTGGGCGAGGCTCTCCAGGATCCGCAGGCACTCTCCCGCGGGCTCGTGGTCGAGATAGAGCATCCAACTCTCGACAAGGCCCGCAGCATCGCGAATCCCATTCGCTCCGAGTCGCAACCGGTGTTGTATCGTTTGCCGCCGCCGCTATTAGGCGAACACAACTCGCAAATTCTCTCCGAGCTAGGCTTCCCAAAAAACGAATGCGAATCCGTCCTTCGAGATGCTTGCACCGCACTACCCGCCCATGCGGGATCGAACGTTTGAGGTGCCGCCTAGCCGTCCTGTAGGGTGCACGCGACCTGCCAAGCAACGCCGTCTTCTCCCCGGAACGGGTTTCCCCAGGCGAGGATTGCATCACGTTTACCTCCGGGTGGCCTCGCCTCCCTAGCCGTGGATCCCGTCACATCACGCGGCTCGGTTAGACCGTCTCGCCGGACGTGATTTTGTCGAGAAACCACGTTCGAGGCGGAAATCCTGGTTTTTTGTGCCCTGCGGGGCCATTTTCCTATCACAATCGATGCGCGTGTCGTAGCGATTACCAAAACCCCCTCGCGCGTTTACGTAATCTTTTCACCGGGGTTTCCCTGAGGTTTTCGAACGCGGTTGTATGCCCTTGTCCTGGTGAGGCCTTATCCCTCCCATCGTGCAAAACACAAAAGCGTCCTCCGTCGAAACACGGATGGACTCAAGCCCGCGACCTCCAAGCTTTTCCGCAGCGGCACGAATTACCTCCGGTTGGCTACCTCCGCGCTTCCCAACGTCATTCCATTTTCCACCCCCCCGAGCCGGGAGGAATCTTTCCGCGGACCGCATTTCGCAATTCAATTTGAGCGCGTTGCCGACCATGGGTTTTTTCCCGCTCACGTGCACAGATTCCGGTTCGTTTATCGCTTCCGAACCCCAATTTTTGGATGGTCATCGGCGAACTCGTGCGACGGACCTGGCCGGTGGAAGGGCGAATCGGCTGCAGCCCACGCCATTCTTTCTTTCGCATCAACGTATCGATTTATCGACGGTTTGCCACCGCTCGTTTTTCTTGCCGATGCAAAGGGCTTATGCCAGACTACGCGGCAACGAATCTTCATGGCTAGGCCCAGCAAAACTCAAACGGCCAACAGCACAGCCGCGTCCAGCCCCGGCATCAGCCTGAAGGAATTGGCGGAGCGCCTCGGTTTGTCGTCCGCGACCGTGTCCCTGGTCATCAACCGTTCGCCGGGCGCGAAATCGATTCCTCCGGTGACGCAGGAACGGGTGCGCAAGGCCGCGCGCGAATTGAACTACCGGCCAAACCTGATGGCGCGTTCCCTACGGCAGAAACGCAGTTTCATCATCGGCGTGATTGTACCGGAAGTGAGCGAAGGCTATGCGGCCACCGTTCTTTCCGGAATCGAGGACCACCTTCTGCAGGAAGGTTATTTCTATTTCGTCGTTAGCCATCGCCATCGGCCGGACCTGCTTGAGGAATATCCCGCGCTGCTTCAGCAGCGCGCTGTCGAAGGCATCATCGCCGTCGACACCCATTTGGCCGAACCCCCTTCCATCCCCACGGTTGCGATTTCCGGCCATCGCCATGTTCCCGGGGTAACCAATATTATTGTCGACCATAGCCTGGCCGCGTATCTGGCGCTGCAGCATCTTCAAAAATTGGGACACTCCCGCATCGTCATGATTAAGGGACAGGACTTCAGTTCCGACACGGAAACTCGGTGGCGTGCCCTGCATGACGCTGCAAAGCAGCTGAGTATCACGGTTGACGAACACCTGACCGTGAAACTCGATGCCGATTCGCCATCTCCGGACGAGGGTTATCAGGTCACCCGAAGACTTATCGACCGGGGCGAGTCCTTCACGGCACTGTTTGCCTTCAACGACATTTCCGCAATTGGCGCCATCCAGGCTCTGCGGGAATCGGGTAGGCGCGTACCCGAAGAGGTGTCCGTCATCGGTTTTGACGATATTCAGAGCGCCGCATACCAAAATCCCGGTCTCACGACGGTGCGCCAACCCCTCCGGCAAATGGGCGTGGTCGCTGCGGAGACCCTGTTGCAGCGCATCAGTGCTCCGAGCAAGAACACCCTGGACGAGGTGGTGCTAAAGCCTGAGCTAATCGTGCGCGGAACAACGGCCCGGTTGCGCTGACCCACTGCCCGCTTCCGCGATACTTCAATCCCAATAACGGACACCGTGGGTGGACTGTCGGTTCGACACTTTCCCTAATGCATTGAGAAACAAAAGGTTCCCGGGGGGGAACTGCGGCCTGTTGATTGCCGTATATGCCCTA
>Ga0306920_100004643_pt1 | contig 17627 bp, 22 predicted proteins | sample flu12Cox44000170_FD_204666 | JGI IMG/M metagenome (GOLD analysis project Ga0306920, IMG submission 204666) | Lab enrichment of tropical soil microbial communities from Luquillo Experimental Forest, Puerto Rico - flux4day.12C.oxic.44.000.170 (v2)... | ecosystem: Environmental > Terrestrial >... | reverse complement strand
TTTGTGCGCGGGCGCTTAGCGCCATCAGTGCACCGAGTCCGAGTGTCACGGTGCCAACCGCGATTGCACTGCCACTCGGCGGTGAACATCTTGTCGCGTATGATCCATGTGGCTATGGCGTCAACGAGGATTGCGATGAGGACCCAGGTTTCCTTCATTCGACTTCACCGATCGTCTGGTCCATTTCCGCCCTCACTCTCCGGCTGCCTTGGTAGCCGGTGATTTCGCCGGCTGAAACTTAGGATCGCCGAATTGCCAAAGGGCGAACGAGTACTGATCGGCCAGCTCCTCGTCGCGCTGGTTGCGTCCGGAGCCAAAGCCGTGACCGGCGTCGTAGTCCACGCGGAGCAGGATGGGCTTGCCGCTGGAGGTGGCGGCTTGCAACCGCGCGGTCATCTTTGCGGCCTGCCAGGAATCGACGCGAGGATCGTTAATGCCCGTGGTCAGCAAGACCGCTGGGTAGGGCGTGCCGTCCTTGACGTGGGCGTAGGCACTCATGCCGTAGAGACCTTTGAATCCATCGGGTGTGGTGGTGCTGCCGAACTCGGGGATGTTCGGCGGGCCGTTCGGGCTTACCTCGAACCGCAGGGCGTCGGAGAGACCGACATCATCGAGGATCACCGCAAACAGCTCCGGGCGCTGGGTCAGCGTTCCGCCTACGGTAATGCCACCAGCGCTGCCGCCTTGGCCCACGAGGTGCGCGGGCGATGTGTATTGGTTCTTCACCAGGTATTCCCCGCAGGCGGTGAAATCGCTGATCGTGTTCTGCTTGGTCAGCTTGCGGCCGGCGTTGTGCCAGTCTTCACCGTACTCGCCTCCGCCGCGGATGTGCGCGACCGCCAGCACACCACCGCGATTGAGCCACGGGAAGCGCCGCGCCGCGAACGCCGGATCAATGGTGATGCCATACGAGCCGTAGCCAATCAAGTGCGTCGGGCGAGCGCCGTCCTTCTGCAGCCCGCGCTTGTAAATGATGGACAGCGGAATTATGGTGCCGTCGGCAGCGGGAGCTTTGACTTCCACCGACTCATAGACCGAGTAATCAATCGTCGGCTTGGGGATCAGTTGCAGGTCGGAAGTGCCGAGATCGGCACCGATCTTCAGGTACGCCGGCGGACGCACCCATGACTCGGTCTGCACAATCGCCCCGTTCTCCAACGGATTGGTAAAGAGTTCCCCGACCGCCCCTTCAAAAGGAAGCGAGGCCGGCTGAGCTTTTCCGTCCACGTAGGAGATGCGCACCACTTTGCCGATGCCACCGTCGAGCTCCTGTACAAATAATCCGTCCTTGGCAGCATTGACGTTGCGGAGCACCGATTCGCTCGCGGGCAGGACCACCTTGGCCGACGCCATGTCGGGATGAGCCATATCTACGCTGACGACCTTATAGCGCGACGCGTCGCGATGGGTCATGAGGTAGAGAGTGTTCTCGAAGAAATCGAAGCTGTTTACGTCGTCATCATCACCCGCGACTTTCACCCACGGTGTCTTGGGTCCGGCGAGGGTGGACAACTTCGCTACATAGACAGGGGCTTCATTCTGTACGCCGTGCCGAACCATGCCCACCAGCCATGGCGTAGCCGGACTGGTGATTACCGCCGGAAAATCGGTGTCGGTCAACTCGACCTGGGGCGTTATGCCATGGCCCATTACGGCTATGTCTTTCTCGGGAGCTTCGCCGAGCTTGTGAAGGTAATTGGTGGAGTTCCGATATCGAGCAGTAGGCGGATCTTTCGGCCCCCACTTTTGGAGCCGGACATAAAAGAACGAACGGCTATCCGGCATCCAGGCAGTGATGCCAAATCGCGAGCGATCGATAGTTTCGGGAAGGTCTTTGCCGGTGTCGACGTCGATGATGTGCATGACGCTGTCTTCGGAGCCGCCGGGAGAAATGCCGTAGCCGACGTACTTTCCGTCCCAAGAGGCCTGGTAGAAGTCGAGCGCGTAGTGCGTCGATGCCCCTGCGGGGCGAAAGCGTTCGGGGTCCACCAGGACTCGATCCGCACCAGTCTTGGCGTCGCGGACATAGAGTTTGGCCAAGTCCTCGCCAGGCAGGGTCTTGAGGTAGAAGTATCGGCCTCCGTAGGCCTGCAAGGTGTCAACCACGGTGCGGGCGTTGTCGTACTTCTCGATTTCCGTCAGCAGCTCGGAGCGACCCGGAATGCTCTGCAGGATTTCGCGGGTGTACGTATTCTGCGCCTTCAGCCACTCCGCCAGTTCGGGAGAGTTCATATTCTCCATCCAGCGGTAGTTGTCGGTGATCTTGGTCCCGTAATAGTCGTCCACTACGGGACGGACTGGAGCCACGGTTGGTTGCTGCTGTGCAAGACATTTGCCCGCGACCAATGCCAGAGTGAGCACGGATGCGAAGGTTGTCAATTTGCGAAGGCAGGCAGGGAGCATCGTTCACTCTCCTTGAAATAACGGTAAGCCGAAATGCGGAATCCGCCGCGCGAAAAACAGCGGGGCAGCATTATAGCGCGAATTGATAAATGGGCGGGCCAACGTCCGGTTCCCTTACACAACGGTTGCCACGTTCCCTCGGGGCACATACTTCCCTTTCTCTCCCTTCGACCAGGGATCGTAGGTAGATTTGGCGCGGAACTGGGCTGTACCGAAAGGGCTTGCAAGCAGTGTGGTGTACAGGCACCCTTTTGGGCTGCAGCTCAAAAGGGTGCTCACTGGTTTAGTGCGTGGATCTCAAGCCAACACGATCGATCTCTGAAACGTCATTCGGTGCGCAAGGATCAATTGCTGTTCTCCGTCTGATTCGAGTGAGCTGAGTTTTGTTGCTTGTATCTCTCCCACTTTACCACCTCGCGTGCGTTCCTCTGGGAAGACGGCAAGATGGTCGATCTCAACATGCTGATCCCTGCCGATTCTGGAATCCGACTGCAGTATGCGGGGTCAATGAATGAGAGCCTGGAATCCGACTGCAGTATGCGGGGTCAATGAATGAGAGCGGTGAGATTGCAGCACAAGGCATCCTCACTGCCACCGGCGATAAACGGGCCGTCTTGCTCGTTCCAGACGGCGATTGCGACGACGAATGCGAAGCTGCAATCCTGGCAACTGAACATGCCGTCGCAACCTCATCGAAGGGTGTCAAGACATCAACGTTGAGCCCGCAAACTCGTGCGCAGTTGCGCCAGCCGAAGCTCAAACGCAATTAGCTAGCGGTATCTCGATCACGACGCTACATCAAGTCCCGGTAATTCCGGATTACGTGCAAGCCGAGTTGCTCGGCTGGCTGCAAGAAATTGCGCCTTGTCATATGCAATCCCCTGTCAGCCGCCGAGCCGACAGCTAATTCACAACATGGCTTGAGCGGAACACCGGCATGTGAGATTATGCGTGCGCGTACCATCCGCCAGCAGTCAGAGAGAGCCCCATGAAGTTAGTCACAGTATTCCTCGCGGTACTCCTTTCACACGCTGTTGCTCAGTCATCCAGCAACCCACCGTCATCAAACGCGAAGGGTGCTTCGCGCCGATGTTCCTTCAGTTCTCCCGACGGCAGCGAACTTGCGCAGGCCTGCGGCTTCGCCCCCCATCGAGATGTTCGATACTGCTAATTACCACAAAGCGCGCACGTTTCGTCCTGAGATCGACTACACCCCCGTGCTCATGGGGTTCGCCTACAGTCCCGACGGAAAGACCATGGCCACCGCCCGGGGGCACAGCGGCGCCGAAATTTGGAACACCGCCGACCCGGGCAAGCCTGTGGTGCCGCGCAATGGCGAACACCCTTGAAATCCTTCTATGGCGTGGATGAACTCTACGCGTTGGCCAAGCCTCTCCATGTTCTTCAGCCTCCGACGGCATCGAATGATGATCAGTTTGCTTCTGTTCACTCGATCAACTACTCGCCTGACGGCAAGCTCCTTCTCACAAGCCATCTCAGCGGACACGTGAAGATCTGGGATACCTCCACTTGGACGTTGCAGCGTGAGCTCATTGTGAGCGACAAAGGGAAACAGCGCTCTTTTTTCGGTATTAGCGATTGCGCCCGATAGTAAATCGTTCATCATTGGCGACGACAAGGGCGTATTGCACCTCTGGAGTCTCAAAGGCAAATCCGAAATCCGAGCTGTTCGCTCCCCCGATGCCCTGGATAACATTTCCAATCTTGCATTCTCGCCAGACGGCAAAACCCTGGTAGCGATCCATCAAGGCAAGAGGCTTGCGGATAGGACTGCAGTCATCTGGAACACGACAGACTGGACGGCACACACTGAAAGTGGTTGCTCTTCTGCTGCATTTTCCCGAGACGGCCGATTGCCGGCCCTCGGTGGACGCGATATCAAACCTTTCGAATCCCTTTCGCGCAAGGAACTTCGCACCATCGAAGTTCCCGTGTTTACCAAGGGCGAGGTTATACCCGGTTTCGCTGATCGCCCCGAGGCGAGCGAAAAACTTCCCTGCGTAGTCTTCGCTCTTGCGTTCTCCCCAGACGGCGACACCCTTGCCTTCGACTGTTTCACGACCCTTCACATAGTGAAATTGAACCGCTGAAGCCCAGACTCGGCTACGGGTAGCGGCCTTCATCTTTTCGGTGCGGGCCGGCGTTTGAACTCCGATGAACACTGGACTCAGTTAAAAAAAGCGCTTGTAAAGTGCGCCCTGGCTCAATCATCCTCACCCCGTCCGAGCACAACTCGTAGCGGAACATGCGGAGAACGCAGTCGACATGAGGACGGTGAACTGTTAAGAAAGAAAATTTCGGTTTGCCACCAAACAAACTCAGAACCAGTGATAGTCCGAAGTTATTGACGACCGATCGGTGGGACCATGAGTTATTTGGGAGGTGAAGGATGAATCATCGAGTATCGGATCGTTCGCCAAATTCCTGCCGTCTGTAATTTCAACCAGTTGCAAGCCCTTTCATTCTCCAGGAATCACATAGGATTCCTGGCATCCTCGTGCGTCCTTGGCAGCTTTTCGGGTGGTTGATCACCTTTCTGATCTACGAGAGGTGTACTGCCAATGTCCGCCGGCGTTGCTCGCAGCATTGGGAATCACGTCGGTCCGCAAGGTCAGCGGTAACGGCGGGCAAGATCGTGCTCTAGAAGATTGACTGGCCGCACGAGCTTTCCCATCGGAATTCCTGATTTTTCCGGTGCATAGATGCTTCCACCGGGTAGGATCGAGCCGTTTCGGGCACCGGACAGACTCTGCGGCCCTTGCGTACTGATCCTTCGCTTGCTTATAAGCTGGACCACGGAAGATCGCCGAGGTCAGGAGCTTTGCAGCCAAGGAAGCGAAGATACAAAGTTGCGTAGCGATTCATAATTACACGGAAGCATGGCAGGTAAACGTTTGTCATCGCAGTGTACTTTCTGCCGCTTGCGTTCTCAGGAGCGTGTCAAGCCCGTCGAGGTCTCCTAAGACCCACAACCCGGCGATCATTGAATCCTCGAACCTGAACAACGCCGCTCCGAGCCATTGGACATGTTTCCCCGTCGGCTCGTAACCTCGAAATTCGGCAACGTGACAGCCTGAGAAACGCATCTTTGCAAAAGCCTGCTCTCCTTCGGTAACACAGGAAAGAATTTCGCAGTGATAATCGGCGAGAGCCGCACGAACGGTACGAACGTAATTCTTGAATGCTTCCCGACCTCGCATTTCATTTCCGAGAGAGCTGCGGAACGAGAACTGCGGTGTGAGCAGCTCCGCCGCCGCGTCCAGATTTCCGTCATTCCAAATGTGCTGGTAAAAGTTTTCAACAGGTTTCGGAGTGCTCATGAATGCTTGGTTCCACCGCTTTCATTTTTGTAAAACGCCGCAGCGAGCTGATCGTCGGCGAGTGAGGCGAGAGCTTCGATGGCGGCAGGACCCCGCTCGGCCCGATCGACGTCCTCAGCTGTCTGCTAGACCCAAAAGCGACCGACCTACACGTCGCCTTCGATAGCAATTACCCAAAGGAGATCAAAGAGCGTGTCCTTGCCCGCTGGGAGGATTGACATTTTTGACTGCGGCTCGAAGAGAACTGGAGACCATTACATGAAACTCGGTGCTTTGCGGCTGTGATTAGTGCGGGGTCACAGCCCAACTGCACTGCCTTTTCTTCCCTGACCTGATCTTCGTTGGCCAACCGCGTCCGATGCGCCGACTCCATGTTCCGGGCCACGACCTCGTTTCTTTTGCCGTGTGGACTCGCGAATCATCTCGCCATTCCAAATGAACTTATACCAAAGTACTCCGGAGGACCCCCGCTTGCGACCGCATTTGCTGCAACTATGCCCACGTGCGGAGTCCGATCATCCCCCAATAGGCAAGGTACGCAGTTGCGATGAGCAGTGCAGCCGCAACCACGATGGAGTGCCGCCGGACGGACCTGCGAACATTATTCTTGTCCGCTCGCCAAACAGCAACAGCGCTCGCCAGAGACGCGATCGGGAAGATCAACGTGCCCAGGTACACCCCGGCCGACCAGACCGTCAGGTTACCCATGCGATTGATGATGTCGGGAATCGACAACCGGACCAGTACCACCATGGCCACTAAGCTCAACACTGCTATCAGCGGCCACCACCGGAGGGCGCGTTCCTCCGGCCGTCGGCGTTTCGGGCTCAGCCCGCCGAGTAGCCAGAACGGTGCATAGACAATCACCGAGGCTATGGCGAGCACGACAACCAGGGTCAGAACGATTTCCGAAATGGCCATCCAGCCCGGAATGCGGCGCAGCGTCGATGTGCCATCAGCCGCTTGTATGAATTGTCCTTCCACGTTAGGCGGCGCCAGCAGTTCCGCTGTGGCGACCGGGGAAGGCGCTTCTTTGTCGGGCACCTTGCGGAATTGCCTTCCCGTCACGGGGAGAAAGGTATCGTTCTTAAATCCGGTAATCGGCGCCAGCAGCATTCGGCCCTCGGCGAAACGCACTCGAACCATGCCTCGCAAGCGCTCGACGAAGTAGAACATCTGTACTCGCGGAGAGTCGGGCTCATACCATCCTGCATACGAATTGGCGTTGGCCGGCAAGGAGACTGGAGGTGGCACCTCTGGCATCGTCAACTGACGGGTGACGTAGCCACGAATTGTCTTGCCAATCTTCCGGAATGCATCCGTATTGTCCGAGTTGATGCTGAAAAAATATCCGTCGCCATAACCAGGCATATACGCCAATTCTGTTAGTCCACCGTTCACTCCACCGTTGTGTCCGTGGTACACGAACCCATCCTGGATGGACCAGTAGTTGCTGAGGCCATACCCCGTTTTCAACCCCTCCTGTGCGGCCCAGGTGCGCGTTGGGATCTCCATGCGGTAGATGGAAGCGGCCGGCATCACTTCCACTCTGTTAACCGTACCGCGGCTGAGGTAGAACGCAAGATATGCGGCCATATCGTTAGCCGACGCATTGATCGACCCGGCCGGACGAAACAGGATGTTCCAGTAGGGGTAGGGAGTCTTGCCGTCGTGGTGGTAGTTGGTCGTGGCGGGTGTCGAGGTCCGAAGGTAACTCGCTGTCTTCATACCGATGGGAGTGAAGAAGTTTTCTGTGACGTAGTCTTCGAATCGCCGGCCAGTAATCTTCTCAACGAGGTATGCCGCTACTGCTGGCCCCGAGTTGCAGTATGCCATGCGCGTCCCCGGTGGCCAGCGTGAGATGCGCGAGTGATGGTCATAGTCGAGCGCCTCCCGAAGGCCCATTGTCGCGGGAGCGTCCTTAGCATACTCGCGAAGGTGCAAATCATCCCACCCCGTGGTGTGCTCCAGAAGATCGGCCACTCGCACCGGATCGGTGGCTTCCCAACGATTTTCGAACCACACCTCGGGAGCCAGCTTACGCACCGGGTCTTGCAGAGACAGCTTTCCTTCGTTCGCGAGCTTCAGGATCGAGAGCGAAACAAACGCCTTCGACGTTGAGCCGATGCGAAACAGTGTCTCTGGAGTGACCGGCGCGCCGTTGGCGACATCGGCTGTGCCCACCCCGGCGATCCACTCCGGTCCATCGCGCCCCACGATGGCTACCGACACCCCCGGAGTGTGAGTCTCTTTGAGAATTTTTTGCAGTTGTTGCTGAAGTTCTGCGATCGATTGCGCGGGCTTTGGCGTCTGGCTAGTCTCCGCCGCTACACAAGACAGCGAGAGCAGAAAGTTGAGAAGTGCAGCAACGACGAGTTTCACAACCTGGCATTCTCCTCCTGCTGGCACAGAAAAGCCACATCGCGACGGTTGGCCTTGCACCAGCTCGCCTTTAATTAAAGAACCGGGATTCTTTATTCCAATCGGTTGGCTATTGGCTGTCGCCGATGCCGTCGTAAACGACTTCCCCATTGCTTGCGGCGAATCCGTCGTGATCGTTAAATCGTAACCACATCAAGCCCAGCCCAGGCCAGGCCATATTCCGTATCAAGATCAACGGCTTGCTTGAAGCATTCCAGGGCACGTGGAATCGCGGAGCCGCGTTTACTCAGAAGCGCACGGCCTTTCAGGTAAAGTTGGTACGCTTCGAGGTTCTTAGTCGGTGTCTTTACTAAGGGTTCCAGCCGCTGTCCTTCCAAAGTTACTTTCAGTCGGTCCACAATGGAGCGGGCAATCTCATCCTGAATGGCAAAAATATCTTTCACATTTCGGTCGTACCGCTCTGACCATAGCTGATAACCGTCACCCACATTCTGAAGCCGCGCTGTAATTCGTAAGCGGGTGCCCGACTTGCGCACACTGCCTGTCAGCACACTCCGTACGTTGAGCCGTTCACCGATAATGCGCAGATCAACCTGTTTTCCCTTGAATGAAAAGGCTGAGCTGCGAGCCGCGACGCGCAAGCGCTCGATTGGCGCGAGGGCGTTGATGATCTCTTCAGTAATTCCATCGGCAAGAAATTCGTTCTCGGGATCGGCGCTCATGTTGATGAAGGGCAGGACTGCGACCGAATCCTCTACCACGCCGCTGGCTGCTACTCTGGTTCGACCCAGCGTGAATTCGTTACGAAGGTCTTCAACTGCTCTCAACAGGTCATGAGGTTGACGCGTAACGGCCGTGCTCATCCTTCGCTAAGCGCTGGCGGTGCTGATGGCCAGTTTCGCACCGGCAGCCCAGGCCGCCAAGTGTTCAACCGAAACCGTGGCGGGCGACTGGGGATTCACTCTCACTGGGACAATCGTCCCCGGCGGGGTTGCGGTGGGCGCCATCGCCACCGTCACATTTGAGGAAAACGGGAATATCACGAATGGTACGGAAGCACGCAATGTTGGTGGCGGCTACGCCGACGAGACAGTGACCGGATATTGGACCGTTAACTCGGATTGCGCCGGAACGCTCTACGTCAACATTTACGAGTCGGGGCAACTGGTGCGCATCTCCGTCGTAAGCATGACGTTCGCCGACAACTCCGCCGAATACCGTGGGGTTCAGAAGTCGCTGACCTTGCCCGACGGCACCAACGTCCCGGTAGTCCTTACGCTCGAAGGCCGCAAGCAGCATGCGGATCATTGATCTCGGTGGGCAGGGCCCACCCTGCCCCACCGTTTTGGGATAGGACCCCGACGCGCGGCGCAAAGGGCGGTAAGTCGTTGCGCTAACGAAGGAGGCAACATGAAATCCAGGATAGCGTCTTACATCATCTCAACGTATGAACCTTTCATTCACAACACCTTGGCGGTTTAACCGGCGCACGGAGCACGCTATGAAAGAACCTACTTTCGTTTCGCTCATTGCTGTCGCGGTTTTGCTGTCGCTGCCGGTTGCGGGCAGCCCCGCGCAGGACGCAAACGCACACGCCGAACAAGGTGCGGCAATAACACCAGCAAACCCAGTACCGCTCATAAACCAACCGCTGATAAACCAACCGCTGGTGCCAGAGGCGGTCAAGCCGGGTGGGGCGGGATTCACGTTGACAGTAAACGGCACGGGGTTCGTGTCGGGATCGCTAGTGAATTGGAATGGCAGTGCCCGAGACACAACGTTCGTGAGCACGGCGAAGCTGACTGCGAACATCCCGCCCTCGGATCGACGGCGTCACGAGGCACGAAGCGCGTTGGTCAGGTAGAGCTGTCCCGCGACCGGTGGGCGTGAAACTTAAGAAAAGGCTTATGAATAACCAAGCATTGCTCGTTTCTGGTACGGACCGGCTCCGTCCCGTCCGACCATCCGATTTGGAGGGTTGAGATGACGCCAAAAATTGAAGCGGCCGCTAACATCGTCGTGATCGTTGTTGCCGTGGTAGTGGGTCCGTTTTCCTCAAGGATCGGTTGTCTCCTCCTGCCCCACAACCGGAAGCGGTTAAAGCCGGGGATAAGTTGCCGAACCTGGATGGTTGGGATTGGGGCTCGCATGAACAAACACTGGTATTGGGCCTCGGGAAAGGGTGCCACTTCTGCGAAAACAGCCCGCCTTTTTGCCAGAGGCTCATGGCGTAGCAACAGCAAGGAGGGTCAATCCCCGCTATTTTGGCGGTCTTTTCCGACCCCGCCGATACGGCGAAGGCGGTTGCCAAGTCGGAGGGACTGACAGCTCATGTGCTCGCGGGAATTCCCTTGGAAAAATTGAAGATCTCTGGAACCACGACAATAGTGTTGGTGGACAGGAGCGGGATAGTCCTGAACGCGTGGATTGGCGTCGCGAGCGCTTCCGCTGTATCTCCTGCAACGCAAAATGCCAATGCCGTCTCGGCTGTTGCAGCCGGACTGTTGGGTACCAGATTGGTCGCTCTGGTCGCCATTTCGCGGGCGCAGCCGGGTTCCCATAAGCGGCTTCCCATTGTGCAGCGATGCTTAGGTGTAATAGCGCCGTTTTCACTGTGATCCTTCCTGATGTTCCTGGCAGTGGCTTCCTCCACTAGCGCCCGCGCCGTATGTACACGAGGCAACCAGAATCGGTCTCGACTTCGCCAGCCCGAATGGGTCGCCGTGAGCACATCCGGGTTCATCCACAAAACCTGCCCAGTAGATTCCTCCGCATACAGCGCTAACCGACGTCACTCGGGGCGTTGTCATGGGAAGGCAAACACTTTGTCAATAAGTCTTGTTATTCTGGCCGGCTCCATCTTAGGGCGCTAGCCGTCTCCATTTGCTGTTCACCGTAGAACGCCTGCTGATATCTTTTATTCAGGGTCTGGGTCGCGAAAATGCCAATTGTGAATTTTTCTCTGACGATGTTCATGGCTAACTGAATGTGCATACAATGTGCGTGTCATTAGGCGTTCTTGCTACGCCTGGATCAACCCTTTACCGAGCCTGCCACTCTCGTCGGCGTTTCGCCCTGGGTGCCGTGAGGAGTTGTGACCGCAAATGGCCCACTCATCTCCCAGTACTCTTCGCGGCTCACCCTCGTTGCTGTATAGCTAATCCGTCTCAGGGCTAGCGGTCCCGCCTTGGTACGAACATGCAAACTCCTCAAGCGGAGTCTCATCGATAGGAGGTCACATGGCTAACAAGGTTTTCTTCATGATCGTGGTGGCCGCGATTTTGGCTCTCTTGGTCAGCGCGGCAGCTGGACAAACGATCATTCAAAAAGAAGAAGCAGATGACGAGGGCTACATCAGCGCGCTGCCCCCTTCACAAATAGATACTTCAGGCACAACGCCGGGCCCGGGTTCTCCCACGGGAAAGGGCAGGCCGCCCCGTGTTGGACCCAATCGGCTTGTCAATGACGGACAGTTGGGATTTCCTAACGGGTTGTTCGGCCGTTCTGAGACTACTTCTACAGGCACCACCGACGGGCAGTATTTGGTATTTGGTTGGAACGATGCCCAGGGTTTCTGTGGACCGCCCTTTGGGGTGGCTTGCACTCCTCCTGCGCTTCCGGGTCTATCCGGTTTTGGCTTCTCGGCGGATGGGGGAGTTACCTTTGTTGACGGTGGCGCTCCTCCAGTGATAAATCATGCTTTCACCCGCGGTGACCCCTGGCTCGACCTGGGTGGCTTCGACAATGCGACGTTCTACTATGCAAATCTCTCGGTGGATGACAGAGATGCAAGCAACCTCGGGGTCAGCGTCCACCGTGGGCATTTTGCTAGCGGCGTGTTGAACTGGGAAGACATACAGGTTTTTAACGCACTCAATGCGCCCAATGACCTGTATGACAAGGAAGCGATTGCAACGGCCAAGGACGGCAGCGGCGCGGGTTATGTTACGGTGACGAATTTCATCGAGGTATGCGGGTTTCCTCAGGCGGGCGCCGGACAGATCGAGCTTTGGCGTACTCACGATGCAGGAGCTAGTTGGCAGGGTCCGGTAGTTGTCAGTCCAGATCAAACCAGCCCCAACGACTCAACTAACCCTGATTGCGGTTCGACGCAAATCTTGCAGCAGAGTTCCAGCTCGGCGATTGGACCCAACGGCGAGGTGTACGTGGTTTGGCAGTTCGGACCCACGTTTAATGCTGGGTTACCAGGAGGTCTCAGCACGAATGCTGACATAGAGTTTGCTAGCTCCCTGGATGGAGGATTGACATTCTCCACTCCTGCCAGTATCGCTGGCATTAACTCAATGCGACGCAATGCACCAGTGGGATACAATCGGGCTCGTATCAACGATCACCCGCGTATCGCAGTGGCGACTTCAGGGAAGAACAAGGGACGCATATATGTCGTCTATTACAGCGCCGTAGCACCAGTATCGGTGCCCTCGAACACCCAGTCCCTCACCTCCTCCCAAGTGTTCGTCAAGTTTTCCGATGATCAGGGACAGACTTGGAGTTCGGAAACGCCGCTCGCGCCCACACCACCACCAACCGGCGTTAAGCGCTGGTGGCCCGCAGTCAGTGTGGAACCCGGTGGCAATGTAGACGTCGTGTACTACGAAAGCCAAGAGACATCGATTGGGACAAGTTGCAATCGCGGCCGTCGACAGGGACCGGCGGTTTCTCTGGTCGATACTTTCTGGGTGCAGTCGACCGATGGTGGCACGACTCTCGCATCACCGACGAAGGTCAGTACCGCGACCTCGAACTGGTGTACAACAGTCAGCAACATTGTTCCGAACTTCGGAGACTACATTGGAAGCTTCAGTGGCGGCAATCACCTATTTCCGGCTTGGGCCGACGGGCGCAACGGCGTGCCCGATGTCTTCACCGCCGCAATTCTGGGCTCGGGGAAGTAAGTTCGAAAGAAGCTTAGGTTGGATGACTGGGCGGAACCCTGGCTCCGCCCGTTTCTTGTCTTTCCATGGCGCTCGCGTCGGACTGCATGAACTGCCTACGAGAGACCGAGGCCTTCAGAATATCTCCACCTGTGATTTTCACAAGTCACCTTCGATTAAGACAGCTAACTCCTACCATTCCTTAGCTCTGGTTTTCTAGAAAACGTTGCGTCTGCGCCTGTGGCGGCGTCCAAGCCAGTTGCCCATCTGCCGACCATCGCTCGGCTCGTTGGGTCTACAGTACGACAAGTTCCGCCGTCGCGGACGGCAGTGCCTTGAAGCTCACGGGGAGATACTTGCGCGAAAACATCGTCCGGGGCTAGCCGGGACCGCAGGCCTGAACAGGCGATCCGCCTCTCTGCTGGAACCAGGTAGTCGGAACTAGTGACCATGGTCACGCCTAGTCAGAGATGTTTGCCGGCAACACCGCAACGATGAAACGGAAATGGGCTGAGCTACGACGGTGGAAGCAAACAAACAAAGAGAACAGGGCCAATCCCTCGCACGATAACTGGCCCCATATTGTGGGAGGGCAGCCACCTCGAATCTCAAGAAGGGGCAATATTCGCGCTCAGCCAGAATCAATTCGGCTATGAGCAGAATCCACTCGCACCGCCCGGATGCTGAAAATCATAACCCTCCTGAAGCTCATCAATCTCAATGACGGCGGGCTTGAATTGTGCGACGAGCGTTGCTTCGCGATCGCGCAATTCTGCCGTCGTCAGAGAACAGGCTACAGGCGTGTTATCGCCAACTTTCATGGCCGGCCCGCGGGTGGTACGACTCGGTCCATCCAGAGGTATTCGAGAATCTGTCTATAATGGTCAAGAGCATGGATCAGCGACTCCACGACGAGTGTAGAGCGAGTCACTGGCGCCCTTTTTCAGTGGCGATATTGCCGAAGGATTCACGGGCAGGTTCGTCTGCCGATAGCTTCGACGGCTCTGGACAAATGCGCAAATGAGCCACTCAGGTAAGTAAGAATTTCGTCTTTGGTTCTTATCGCTTGAGGCCCGACTTTGTCGCCTGCATCTGCCGGTGGCTCCTCTCCCAAGGCTGCTGCGCCCAGAATGTGGTTGGTCGCAGACAGGTGTTTAACCATTTGACCAAAACGTACCCACACCAGTGAATTCCCCATCGGTGGGCGCGAACCCGAACTTGTGGCGGGCATGGCGTCCACAGCAGATACGATCTCTTTCTCAGTGAGCTTCGGCAGAGGCTGCAATACGCGCTTTTCTCGCTGCACGTCGAGCGGCGCCCGCATCCTTGTGTCAACGATCTGCTGGCCGGCCTGCGATAAAAGGTTCCCTTCCGCTAACCATACGGCGAGTACCGTCAGCCATTTTGTTCTCTGCACGACTCATTTCTCCTTCGGCGGCGAAGCTCCGAGCTGCTATGTCCCGCTATGCTTCACGGCTACAACTTAAAGTGGACTTTAAGGCAAGAGGACATTTGTAAAACATTTGTCAGCACAAGCCGAACTCGGAGGCAGCGATAAGGTGAGCGTTAGAATAACGCATGGCTCAATTAACCATTTCGCAGGTCGCACGGCAGATCCGACTTCAGCCCTCGGCGATTCGCTATTATGAGCAGATTGGCCTGCTCCCTCCGGCAGAACGGCTCAGCGGCCAGAGACGCTACGATCCTGGGGTGCTTTACCGCCTAGCAGTAATTCAGCGTGCGCGCCAACTCGGTTTTACATTGAAGGAAATCCGCCAATTGTTCTTTGGGTTCGGCGACAGAACTCGCGCGTCGGAACGCTGGCGAAAGCTCTCTGAAAGAAAGCTTGCAGAGCTGGATCAACTGATGGACGGAATAAAAGCGGTACAAGGGGTGCTCAAAAAGTTGAAGACAAAGTGCCGGTGCGACACCTTGGATCAGTGTGGCAAGGGTATATTTGAGGGCATGAATCGAGATTTCGTAGCCAGGCCCCTCCCTGCAAGTCACCGACATCGGGGAAAATATCCGTCGAGTTTGCGAACCTGACGCAATAGGAGTTCTGAAGATTATCTTTGGAGCATCGGCATGTGCTCCAGTATCTAAGATTCCTTCCTGAGCGGGCTATTGCGAAATGAAATCCAGACGCATAATCGGACGAGGGGGTACATGCCGGGCGATAACTTTGAAACCCGCTCGTGCGAAGGTCGTCGCATAGCCAGTCCCCGACGCGCTAGGGGTTAGATTTGCATCGAGTGGATAAGCTTCCAGGGCCGGGGCACCTGCTTTCTTTGCTGACTTCACCGCTGCTGTGATTAAAGCGAAAGTAACACCTTGCCTGCGATAGCCTTTGCGGATGTAGAAGCAGGAAATCGACCAGACTGGCACCTGGTCTACGCGCCTGAGTCTCCATGCCCGTTCGAGCCAAGGCAAGGCATCGCGCGGCGTCAGCTGACACCAGCCCACGGCCAAATCGCCCTTGAATGCCAATAACCCGGAGGTGGACCATGCTTCACCACGGCATGGAACGCCGTCTTGTTAGCGTCACGTGCCCGTTTGCGATATGCATTGCCGATTCTCCAATACATGCACCAGCAGCCGTTGCAAGCGCCGTTTGCGCCAAACAAGTCCTCCAAGTGAGGCCAGAGGTTAGGCGTGAGCGGGACGACTTTAATGCTCATGAGATCGGGAATCCTTCTGCAAGCGAGGATCTGCAAGCAAATCGCAGTGTGCACTGGCGTTAGGTCGTGATTTGCTGTTCACTCCTTGATGGTATGGAGAAGGATAAGATGCTCGCCTAAGTAGATCCAGTCAAGTAATGGCGCAGCCATCAGCGTCGTTCTCAGAGCCATAAGGACCATCATCGAAAACAGCATCTGCGGCAGCACACCGAGTTCGAGCCCGATATTCAGGATCATCAGCTACACTAGACCTCGAGTGTTCAGCAATACAAAGGCTGTTGTTCTCGCCGTTCCCTCCGCTTGAACCGACGTATGCTCGCTGGCCTTTTGCAGAAACCGAGCGCTGACAGCTGACCGCTGCGAGCACTCTCCAAAATTGCAAATATTTTTTGGCTAGATTTTAGCTGTTGCATCATTGCAATAATAGCGTGGACGTTGGAAGTCGCAGAATGTCAGAAGAACTGAAGCGTGTTGTTGCTTGGAAAAACCTGTTGCTCAATGGCACCGATTATTGTGCTCTCTGGCATACCCCCGAAGGCTGGCTGCTGAAAGGCACGGTAGTTGGAGTACTAAAGGGCCAGCGACCAGTGCTTGCCAATTACGAAATTTCTTGCGACGAAAGTTGGCTGACCCATCGGGTTCAAGTCGAGCGCACGATCGGAAACGACAGGAAGGCACTCAGCCTCACAGTCGAGAGTCGTGGCATATGGCACAGCTCGGGTCAGGAATTGTGTGCAGTGCGCGGCTGTCATGACGTGGATCTCGCTATCACTCCTGCCACCAATACTCTTCCGATCCGACGTCTTCAGCTCCAAGTCGGCCACAGCGAATCCGTGACCGCCGCTTGGGTCAAGGTCCCCGAGCTGACTGTCCAACCGCTGCCCCAACGCTACACACGGCTTACCAAAAATAGCTATCGTTATGAAAGCAGCAACGGATTCTCAGCGGAGATCTTGGTTGACGATCTCGGCTTGGTAATCACGTATTCTGGTGGTTGGGAACAGATTGCTGCTCTGTAGGTCAATGCAATTATTTAGCAGTCCACTTTCTCCGACGTTGATGTGGGTTTACGTAAGCTGCGTGGCCTTGGGCTGAGCCCGCGACTTCTTCGGGCCCAAGCATTATCTGCTGCACAGTCTTGATGTCCGAAATCTGGCCCAGAGGTGGAGCCTGCAGGGTCGCTAATAAGACCTGAAACGTTTGGATCGATCCCGTTTCATGATGGCTTCCAACGATCCATCCCGCGTGCGGCCGACTCCAGCATCTGCAGGCACTTTCTGCTTGAAGGCTGCATCGCGGATCAGCTTGGCTGATTGACTCGACCGTACTCACGCAGGATGTTGCGGTAGAAGGCCGTGCCCACGGCCTTCTCGATTCCGAGCATGCGCTGATCGAGTTCCGCGTCGGAATTCCTCGCGTCCGAAACGTCAGAATTGCCCGCCTGCCCGGGCCATTCAACTGTCGCCATGTGCCTGGCGAGTTCGCCGAACGGTGGCTCGCCTGCTGTTCTCGCCGCTCTCTTTTGAACCGACACTTTGACCCGATGCTTTGGTATTCCCGTTTCCATCTTTCCCCCGGGGGCCGCATTCCCATGCGCCAGTTTTCGGGCAGAGCCTAGTATGACAAGATAGGCGGTTGACCGGCTGCCGGTTCTGACCCAGATCAATCCAGATTGCAGACTTTTGTCGATCTTACAGATAGGTTGCTCAGGTGAACTTCGCCAACAACTCCCTAAGGCATCGTCAGTAGCTCGACAAGCCTTGAGTAGACGGAGGCATATACGAGTTGGTCGATACCTCCACTGGCTGCGCAGAGGTGTTCCTAACTGCCTACGTCTCGAACTGCACCACTACTAGATTTCCTAATACCTCCTTCTCGACGCAGAAACTCGAAGTCTGTTTCGCTACTGAAATCAGATTTCTCGCAAA